>Ga0105053_10006931_pt1 | contig 15370 bp, 12 predicted proteins | sample BON01_FD_78093 | JGI IMG/M metagenome (GOLD analysis project Ga0105053, IMG submission 78093) | Freshwater microbial communities from Lake Bonney liftoff mats and glacier meltwater in Antarctica - BON-01 | ecosystem: Environmental > Aquatic > Freshwater > Ice > Glacier meltwater | place: Lake...
AATTTGAAATGACGGTCTGATGCAGGTCAGAGTAGTTTTTTTATGGGCCGATTACGCCGACGATACGTACACAGTGAAATCAAGCGGAGTGAGCTTGAGTGAAATGGCTGCTTCTGCATCTCCGTCGAGTATCCTGTTCGGTGGGGTGAGGGTATTGGAAGGGTTTGTTTTTATCATGTTCTATATGTGGGCCCAGGAGTATCTGTGATCAAGAGAGGGAAAGGACTGATGCTGAAGACAGCAGCATTTAACTCCATGGAAGGGGTAGCTGGTTTGGTAGAGCTAGAAATGGGTGAGACGGTAACCGAAGAATCACTCATTGCAAGAATTGCAACAACAGCGAGATGCGAAGTTGAAGACATATCAGATTCAAGAAACAAATGATCGGTTGATGTTAAAACTAGTTCATTTCGGTGCCAATTGATCGAGATGATTTTTAAAATATTAAACTTTTTTTTTTCTTTCATGGATTTAATTCTATAGCTGATCAATGAGTTGGTCCAGTCACACACTGAGCAGTAGTAGTAAGAGGAACCTCCTACGCTTCTGCAATCATGATTCAATTGTGCATTCGAAAGTAGCATCGTTTGATTTAGATAGCACACTAATTCATACAAAATCAGGTCGCTCCCCATACCTGCGACTAGACGGAGATGATTGGGTGTTTGCAGTAGATACATTGAAAATGGGGCTGCAATTACTTTCCCGAACTCACAACGTTGTTGTATTTTCCAATCAAGGTCAGATTAAAGGTGCACATGATGGTAAAAGTGCAGCCAAATTCAAAGGCGTCATCGAAAACATGACACGGGAATTAGGAATACCATGGCAAGTTTACGCTGCAACCCAAATCGATTCTTGCCGAAAAGGCGTTGGGATATCAATGTGGGACTTTTACATGAAGGATTTCAAAAATGTTAAAGTAGATCGTGAAAATAGCTTTTTTGTTGGCGACGCAGCTGGGCGCCCTGACGACTTCAGTGATAGTGACAAAATGTTTGCAATGTCAGCGAAATTGATTTTTTTTGACAATGACTACTTCTACTCGCAAATTCTAAATCGAATGTAGATTTGAAATTTTGAAAGCTAGCTAGCTAATCAATCAATTTACTGAAGATGAAGAAATTCGTTTTTGATAGGCAAAACACTGGCGTTATTTTTATCCGTTATTTTTTTAGGTCGTTGTGGCAACAGAGCAAACAGGCCTCCTGGATGTATTCTTATCATCCTATTCAAGGTGAGCATTCCTTGATCTTCGGAGATGGCTCCAACAATGATGAAGATATCAACGAAATAGTATTTCAAGGTCAACTTGTAAGCAGCCAAGTATCGTCGAAAGGTGCACAGGAGAATATGTTCGAGGAAGATGATCTCAACCAAGATATTGATTCAATGGATGAAAATAACGACACACCTACCAATTTAGCTCGGTGGGAAATTATTGAATCTGTTTCTTACCTTATGAAAGTGAAACGAATATCGCAATCAAAGCAGATCGGCGGCAGGAGACGAACCTCAGTATTGATGAACTCCGAATCGTATGACCAAGGAGAAGAAGAGACTTCTGCACCAGAAGAATCTTTTGAAGATTCACTTAACTCGCAAGAAGAAAAACGACGAAAGAGTGCCAATCCACTCAGTCACCATCCAGCTGTAGTCAAAGCCATACAAAACATATGGGAAGTGGACGATATTCGAAGTACTCTAGATTCAAACATGGAATTAGGAAAGGACGACTACGTGAAGTTGCTTGTTAAATTCCAGTATCTCATCGTCCCCCCTCCAGTGAAGCTATCCGTAGCAATAGCCAATGCCAGAGTAGATTGGACTAATGATACGAAAGTTGACGGTACGAGTGTGGCTAGAATGAATCAACAACTGTTTCACACAGCGATGTTTCAACTTGCAGATACTTGGAGTATCGAAAGTGATGCAGCTGAATATGTGACAGTTCTAGAAAAGCTTCTCCGAGGTGTCACAGAACGAAAATTGCCCGATTTGAATGATTTGAAATTGAGACTCATCGGAAACAACAAAAATATCGTTTTTGATCCTTTTTTTGGAGGTCAAGCAAACAAGAAATTCAAAGGACTTCGCACTATGTTCGGGACTAAAGTTAAAAAACAGAAAGGTGCCGATATGTCACTTTCGGCAGCGCATTCAAACATAGCCAGACTGTATCAAGCGAAGATGGACCACGATCGCAAGATGGCAGACAAATCGAGTGCATTGGTCCCATTTGATAAGTTCATCCATGACGAGTACTTACGACATCATGGTTCTGAAATCACTGCAAAACGAAACCTAAAACGTTTGATTATCGCAACTCAATGCCATTGCTTTAAACGTGATGCTAAAATGCTAACATTCGCCACTCTTTGTGGAATTGACCTTCCACCCTCCATATTCGCCTCGCCCTTCGATCACTATGACCCGCATTTGGCTTCAGACTACATATTTCGAATATTCAATACCATTTTCAAAGACGCCAAATCGCTAAATCCGGTTTTTCGAAAGAAGCATTGTTACGCAATGTCCCATTCTTTCGTTTCTGCCACTATGGATGCATGCCGCCATGTTCCATTATCCTCTAAAGTATTCCACGATTTTCGAAGTATCATTGATGAAATTTCGTTGAATATAGAACAAGTAGACGACCCTTCATGTAACTTGCACGGTGATACCCCACAGTCTCCAAAACCAACTAGTCCAAAACATCCTAATCCTTCTCCAAAGCACTTGGATTTCAAAAAGCGGAAAGGAGTGGTGCGACGACGTCTCACTAATGTTTTGAACAATATGGGGTTACAATTGTCGAACATCGCCTGTGTGGACATTCATCAAGCACTTCTTTTCGTCTATCCTTTACTAGAAATCGATCGCAAATGGGGCATCATCTCTAGGTATTGCATGTATGGATATGTCATTCGAAAATGGATGCGCAAAACCTTCAAAAATGAAGCCAGGATTCCAAAATTAGTACACACTTTCGCCAATGTGAGACGGCAAGGCAAACGAGTAATTCGAAATGATATGGTGTCAGCAACCTTTGCTACCATAGCTGTGAAATCATTGGAAAGTTTGACTGGTGTCTCTCTGTTGCACATTGAAGAAGATGAGGACGATGAGGATCTCCACTTGTTGTTTGTGCCCTCACTCTCAACTCCAAGAAGATTACTAGAAGACGCAAGGAAACAAGACCAGGTTATCAACACCGCAAGAAGTCTAGCGGAGCAAGCACTGAAAGAACTCACGGTATTGGAAGAATAACAATTAAAATGATTCATTCTTTATAATAGCAGCTAAAGCTTGGAGTTTAGTTCATCTTGGTTGCGATACCGCATTGCCACACCAAGCGACGAAACCTCACTGTCACAAGTATCACAAAGTGAACACCCTGTAAATCAACAAATTTTCACTATTTTGTTGTCAATTTCGAAAGTATACTTACCTGCAGATACTGCATTCATTGACAGGCCTTTGACATTCGTCGCAGTAATTAAATCTCCAGCCTTCCAGAACTTATTAGAGCATACTGCGCAGCAATGAAGCGTGTGCTGAATCTCCCATTGTAGCAGTGGATCGTAAACAGACATGATGAATTTTCTATGTCAAATGACTGTTGCGGTCTTCACCGCCAAGCAAAAGTGCAACTTTGTTTAATTAAGGATAGGACAAAAGCCAGGGGACCCATCCTTATAGAAAAGGGCGGAATAACTTGTGATGGAGAATAGTATCCCGATGGTAGAGGTGCACAAGCACAATAACGACGGGGATTGCTGGATAGTAATCGACAACCTTGTTTACGACGTTTCCAAGTTTTTGAATTTCCATCCAGGTTCTAAAGGGCTTTTATTGAAGGTTGCTGGAACAGATTGCAGCGAGGAGTTTTGGGGCCTGCATCGTCGAAGCATTTTAGACAAATATAATGAGCGCCTGGTGATTGGCCATGTATCTGGAACAGCTATTCCAGCACCAGCGCCTATTTTGTCAGAGGTCCCTTTTGCAGAATGGAATTCCCCGTTTTACACTGATTCTCATCGAACTTTTAAACTGCACGTTCGAAAATGGGTCAACCAACATATCATGCCTCATGTTGAGGAATGGGAGAGGAAAGGAATCCCCCCTCCGCCAGAATTTTTCAAACTGATGGGTGCGAAAGGCTTCATCGCATGTTCCTTGGGGCCCGGTCCCCATTTGAAATTGGCACCAAAACTACCTGGTGGAGTGACTGCGAGTGCTTTTGATTATTTCCACGAGTCGATTCTACATGAAGAATTAAAACGCATTGGTTCATGGGGATTAACCGATGGTATTGGTGGGGGGCTAGTGATTGGACTTCCACCGGTACTCCATTTTGGCAAACCGGAACTGGTAAATCGCATTGTTCCTTCTATATTGCGAGGGGAAGAACGAATATGTCTCGCAATTACAGATCCATATGGAGGTAGTGACGTAGCTAATATAACGGCTACAGCTGAAAAGAGTGCTGATGGTACCCATTATGTGGTGAATGGAGTGAAGAAGTGGATCACCATGGGCTGTCAGGCTTCCTATTTTACCACATTAGTGCGGACTGGTGGCCCAGGCGCTGGAGGTTTAAGTTTGCTACTGATAGAGAGAGGCGAGGGAGTTACGACAGACCCTATCAAGACATCATACTCTGCTGCTGCTGGTACTGCGTATGTCACTTTTGAAAATGTTAAAGTGCCAATAGGAAATCTGCTGGGCCGTGAGGGTGATGGCTTTGTATGTGCGATGATGAACTTTATCCATGAACGGTGGGCTATGGCTGTGAATGGAAATGCATTGAACCGACTTATTGTCGAAGAATGTTTTAAATGGGCGTATCAACGAAAGGTTTTCGGGAAGCCTTTGATTCACCAACCTCAGATTCAAGAAAAGTTGTCTGAGATGATTGCATATACTGAATCAGTACAAGCGTGGATCGATATCGTGACTCACAGAATGACAAAGATGAGCTATGCAGAACAGAATAAGGAGTTGGCTGGTACTATTAGTTTGTTGAAGAACCAGCAAGTAGAAGCCAGTAGGAAGATAGCTGATCACGCAGTACAAATATTTGGTGGCCGAGCGCTGACGGCATCGAACATGGGTGTTAACGTTGAACGCTTTCTGAAGTCTTTTCAATTCGGAGCTATTCTTGGCGGAGCTTCTTCTGTATTGGCAACTCAGGCCATTCGACACGCACTCAAGTCTATGCCGAAAAATGCAAAACTTTAAATTCAATTCTTTAACTAAAAGAAATCCCTTTCAAATAATGCTTTAATAATGGATACGTTTGCCACCATAGGTTACGATTTCTTCGTGATAAAACTCGCCGCAACAATCCCACTAACGAATGCCATGGCGGTTACTAACACAAGCTGTGACACGTTTCTTTCGTAATATAGTATCGGCTTACTAGATCTACGTCTGGTACGATAAAGCGCGGGAGCTACTTGTGCCGGTAAATCTGGTTTTATTCGGGTTGTGTGCATGGATGTTGACCTTTCTCTTTTAGCCAGGGGGGTAGAGGAAGCTGCATGAGTCAAAGCCTGTTGCAGGTCCTCCAATAGATCGTTGACATCCTCGATACCAACGGACAATCTGATCAAATCATCTGGTATTGTCCGCTTATGGGCTGGAATTGATGCATGCGACAATGTTGACGGCATCTCACATAGAGAATTGCACGACCCGAAACTGACGGTTAGTTTAAATAAATGCAATGAATCGATGACTCTCCTTGAAAATTCAACGGATCCAGTTTCAAAAGAAATAATACTTCCACCTCCCTTGGACTGCGACATGTGAATTTTGAAGCTCTTCGCCACTTGTGCGTTAGATCTCATTTCCTCCTGACTGGGTTCTAATCCAGCATAATACAACTGCAATACAAGTGGATGCCTTTTCAAAAAACCTGCTACTTCTCTTGCATTGTCTTGGGAACGTTCCACCTAAAAATAAATAAGACTTTCTACGACAACTAATGATTTTTGAAAAACGTACTCTTATAGCCAGTGTTTTAATCCCTCGAAGAAAAAGCCAGCAATCAAATGGCGCTAGACCAGTGCCTTCAGCATTTTGAAAAAACGCGATTTTCTGTGCAAGTTCTTCCGTCTTGACACAAACGCAGCCGCCCATACAATCGCTATGTCCCGAGAAGAACTTGGTGAGACTATGCACGACAACATCTGCACCATGGTTGAGAGGCTGCTGAAGATAAGGAGTCATCATCGTGCTATCCACAGATAATATTGCTCCATACGCATGGCACAAGTCTGCCAGGGCACGAATGTCAGTTATCCTCATCAAAGGGTTTGAAGGGGTTTCGATATGGACCAAACGAATTGTCGGATTTTCCTCCAATACTGTTTCAACAGCTTCCAGATCCCATGTTGGAGCAAACTTTGTCTCTATACCATGCATTGAAGAAACTCTGCTAACCAATCTATGCATACCACCATATATATCAGATCCAATCAGAATGGTGTCCCCACTGTGAAGAAGACGAGTAACACAGTTGAGTGCAGACATACCTGTTGTGAATGCAAACGCAGCATGAGCTAGCTCCAGCATGGCTATTTGTTTTTCAAGAGCTGTTCTTGTAGGATTACCGGACCTGGTGTAATCATACGCTCCAAACTCTGTTGATGAAGGTTGTTGAAACGTGGCTGTCTGATATATGGGAACTGACGCGGGATGGTAAGGGTTATCAGGACACCCATCAAACACCACTGGTCTAGAAGCAGCTCGAAGTTGAGCATGAAAATCTTTGTAACTGGGTCTTGTAGGATAGGTTGGCAGTTGATTGTAGTCTGACGATGGAATGGCACTAAATCGCTGAGAACCTGGCTCATGGATCAGAGTATCCAGCACCATACTGGTTGTACACGGATTAAGCACTGGACTCGTCTCCACCGGTACTGGATCCGGGACGGATTGCGAAGAAACAGTCGGCTCTGATACTTCATCGACGGACATTGACATGGTGTGTGATCAATCTGAGGAGGGGACCGTACCTCAAGGAAGGAGAGGGAATCCTATAGAAAGATACTAGTTTGTAAGAATGGGTTCAAGATACGATAGCAGGACAACTGTTTTCTCTCCTGAAGGTCGTTTATTCCAGGTGGAGTATGCCATGCAGGCTATTGATAATGCAGGCGCAGCTGTAGGTATTCTTGCAGAAGATGGAGTCGTCATTGCGGCAGAGAAACAATCTACATCCAAGCTCCTGGCCATCCCAAAGCATAGCGAGAAGCTTTATATGATTGACGATCACGTCGCATGTGCCGTGGCAGGGCTTACAGCAGACGCAAATGTTCTCATCTCCTATCTTCGACGTGTAGCTCAGAACTACAAATTGCAATTCCAAGAACCACAGCCTCTTGAGCAGCTTATTCAACGTGTGTGTGATTTGAAACAGGGATATACTCAGTTTGGTGGTCAGAGACCATTTGGGGTGTCGTTTTTGTATGCTGGGTGGGATCGGCATTTCGGATTCCAATTGTACCAAAGCAACCCTTCAGGAAATTATGGTGGTTGGAAAGCAACCGCTATTGGGATGAACAGTCAAGCAGCGACGTCGCTACTGAAGAAGGAATATGTTGAAGGTTGCTCCATTGATGAAGCTCTGGAACTAGCAGTTAAAGTTTTGAATAAGACAATGGACACAGTGACTCCGACGCCTGATAAAATGGAATTTTCAGTGCTGAAAATTGACCAAACAACAGGAAAGCTAGTTCAACATATTATGAAAAATGAAGAAGTGAGAATTTTGCTTGATAAAGTACAGAAGGAAGAGAAAGAAGAAAAGGAGCGCGAGGAGGCAAAAATGGCGAATCCATAAATAGTTTTTAAAAGAATTCATTTTTAAATCACCTCCTCTTGTAAATACACGCTTTCAAAACCGCAGATTGCTGGTTCGACTGTTTTTTATCGGTTAATTCGATTTTTCTGAATTGAAACATTACAAACATGGTATTGCTTGTATCTTCTTGTTCTAGTTTGAAACCGATATTTCCTAATGACCTTTTAAATTCTTTAATTCCCCCCAACATTGACTCTTCAGAAGACCCAGCTTCATTTCCAAATCTACTTTTAACTTCAGCCACTATTAACAATCCATTTGGCTTAAGCACACGCCGAGCTTCTTCAATAAATCTGTGAAAATCAATTCCCATAAGTGACAAACAGAACACAGCAACATCCAATACTTGGTCTTGTAATGGAACTGAAGCGCTGTTTGCGACAGTTACGAATTCGTTGGTTTCAGCTAAATCAAAAGAATGCACAATCCATTTAGGGGATAACGTCCTTGCAATAAGCGCATTGCCGCATCCGAAGTCTCCTATGGAGGACTTCTCTGGCAGTTTTTTCAGTCGCTTAATAATCACATTTACAGGATTCAGAGGCCATTTCTCCACTTGTAGTTCAAATCCTTTGTGGTACACATCAAACAATTTCGGAGTATCTGCAAACAACTTGACGGCATCCTCACTACTTTTGGTATATAATTGCTCATTCAACCAACGGAATTGACCGCTTTCCAATTTGGCGCGGAATTTTGCTTGCAAAGAGGATACTCCGGGAGATTTTTTCTGTGGTTGCTTCTCTTGGTATTTATGCTTCTTTTGTTTGTTATTCGAAACTTTCCCTCCTGTTTTTCTCTTCTTGCCACGGGGGTTGTCCATCGATCAGCTGAATGGGTGGTACTGTATCAATCCCTTGATACCAGATGGTACTAAATCCTTCGATGTACTAGTTTAGATGGTGTTTATTCAAAATCCTCCCAAATTCGAGCAACCTGACTGATGATCTATGGAACTTATCAAGGTTTGTATTCGTCTTTCGATTCTTTAGGTACATGTTAAAAACGAATACAATCCCTCCAAAAATCAGTTTTTACAAGCTTTAATCATTTTTCAGCTTTAAAACTTCCGAGAATATAATGCGAACGCATTCTTCAAAAGGCACAGATACTATAAATCGCATAAAGTTGTCGTTCAACATGAGAGAAGACAATTTCTTAACGCAATCATCGAAGATGGAATCGTTGATAACTGATTTGTTTCCATTGTTTAAAATCTCGTCTCTTTGCTTAGAGTTCACGCTTACCTCCAAGATCGACTCAGGCTTAAAAAATAGATCAATAATTCGCTCAGCTGAAGAATCTTGGCTGAAATTCTTTTTCCATGGCGTGCATTGCTTCCAACATTGCAATGATTCAGCACAGTATTCATCGGAAAGATACGTTTGAAATAAATTTGCAGAGGCTTCATTTGAAAGCGCTTTACATAACTGAACATGCAATGGCATTGAGGTGAATTGTTCTCTGAATGAAGTGATATCAGTTTGGTTTGTCCCAAGCACAGCGGCATCTTTAAGGGGCAGAATTCTGTTGGATTTGACATTGGTCAACGCATTTCTGTGAGCAATGATGACATGTTTGAAAACCAGCTTACATTGTGTTACTATTGCCAAGATGGGAAGGATAGGATATCTAAACTTCCCTTGTTGAAATAAATGTCCTGGGTCCAGCATCACAAGCGTAGCCCAAACGGTCAAACCTACCACCCAAATATGAGACAACCACATAACATCTCTAAATAGTTCATTGTTGAGCTCTGTCTTGCTGAATTTCACATGACGGCACATATGTTTATTCCACGCAAAAGCAACGAGTACAAAGACGGCCTCTGCACTCATAACTAGTAGATTAAATTGGCATCCGTAACATCCATATATGGGTTCCCCATATAGTGGAGTGAAAATGAGTACTAGAATAGTAGGCACGAGCAGCATTCCTCCTGAAACTCTACTCAAATAGGGTCCTCGCGACTGCTTCTCCAATGCCATTAGTCTGACCTGCTTTTGCTCCGAAATTGAATTCAAGTTATTTATCGCGTGGGCATGATTCATATAGACCGACTTCCTTTTCAATCTGATTGCTCGAAGAATCAGCGGTCCCAGTTGGCAAGGAATGAAAAACAGCAAACTTACTAAAGACAGCTCACAGGGATAACTTAAGGTTCCAATTAATTGCCTTACTTCTCCATTACTGAGAGCAAGCATTGAACCAATGCCCGCTATCAAGCCAGCATTAACGCCTGCTTACTTTCCCGGATAAACGTTTCTATAGTAAATCCAACGATCGAAGCAATCCATGACAGCATAGTGAGGCAAATGGCGATAACAGAAAGAATTATATTTAACTGGTAGTCACGCTTGTAGTGCAGATAGCTGGGTATAGAGAACTCGCAATGCTGTGGCCACTCATCGTCCATGACTCCCTGCCATGAACGGATATATTATAAAAGGGGACCGTACCGCATGAAGAATTCAAATGCCTGCATTATTTGTCAAAACTGAATCCGATGAAACAAAATGGCAATCATGCAGGGTGCGTCGCTGAAGATTTCAAAGTGTTTGACGGAGAGAATATGAGTGGGTATCATATTTTGATCGGGCTTGAATAGGTCAGGGGTATGGAAGACGCGCTTCCTGCTATAAATTAAGCTTCTGTTGTTGCTTTACTAGTACGTAGTTTATTTTTTGAAATGTTAAATTTATACAGTATATAAAACCAAGGAGCTCGTTTCAAGTTAGCTTCATCTATTTACTTTACTTTTGACCGTGCAGATTCAATGCTTGGTGTCAAAACATCTCTCTAAGTTTTATTTTGAAATAATATTCTTCGTAATGTTTAAAGAGCGGGCATAAAAATGAAGATAATGGCTGCTTCTTTTGAATTAAATATTGTTATCGAACGAAGAAATTTTTTTGGAAGAGGGACATCTGCAATACCATTTCATCGCGAGCCGCACAACTAGAACGTTATTCATTAGGTTGCAGCTTTGATTTGCTCTCAGATTTTCGTCGAACCATGTTCTTTCAATTTGATGTTGGTGGTTGATGGATTTGTGAGCCGAGCCTTGCTTGCGCTTCCTTGTACGAGCTTCGTTGGAGTATTTTAACAACTTAATTAAGAAACTTTTATAGTTTATTTAAAATTAAGGAAGTGGCTGAATTTAACCAGCTGAGTTATGGTTGAGGTTAAAAGTGTGAAATATAATAATATTATAACAATCAGAGAGTCAAAAAATGATTGAAAGAGGCACCCATGAACAATTGTATCATAAAAAAACTGGTGGAGTCTACCATGTTTTGGTACACACTTTCGGATTTTCATTTTTAGAAAAGGCTTGCGCCCTTTTTTGATTTATAGATGTGGTATGTATCAAAAATGTTGATGATGAGATTGGCAAGTTTCATATTGTTGGCATCTTTTGCTGCGGCTCAACCTTCTTTCGCTTCCCCAGGTGGAGAATTCTCGTCTACTTGGAGCGTATCCGGTCAGACGATTTCGTTTGCTGCAACTTTTGCCACTGATGGCTGGGTCTCCATTGGAATTAATAACAAGCCGACCTTTCATTCATCTGGAGATTGTTTCGTGGGGTGGATCGATAACAATGGAGCTGCAGTTGTAATCGATGGGTACAGTGCTTCTGTGTCAACTCCCGTGAAGGATGCTGTTCAAGATTGGACTATTGTTTCATCGAGTGCAAGTGCTGGGCAAACGAAAATGACTGTCTCCAGAAAAATAAATACCAATAATGCAGCTGACGATGTTGCATTGATTAATACGCCCCAAACAATATTTTGGGCCATCAGTAGTGCGGACGGCACTGGAAACAATTATCCGAAACATGACATATACGGTTCTTTTACTGCCAACCTGCTGGATGCGAATTCAGCAGTAGGAGCAAACGCACTTCCAATGGATCCAGCATCTGGAATTATTATAACTGTGGTCGTTCCTCTAATACTAGTTTCGTTGTTCAAAATCGCCATGCAATATAGGAAGAAGAGCATGCGAAGCGTTCAAATAGGTTTCGATGATGGTCCAAGCAACACCGGTATGTTGCCTTATATGGGAGGCGCCAGTATCAGTTACACGCCTAAAAAAGTGGATTCAGGAGGTTTGATCTTTAAATTACAAGCTCTCGGAAGAAACCGAATTTCTGATTCTCAAATTAGCTACAAACAGGCATTTATCATGCTTTTATTTCTTATTGCCGGTGTATTTTGGGCCGTATTGTATCAGCCAGATGTATATCCTGTAGAATTATCCACTGGATATCTGTGTATCGGTGCAGCGTTTTTGGTGGTTATTCCTGGTACTAGGAACTCTGTGTTGGTGTGGTTCCTCAAAGAGCCGTTCGAAAGAACCATCGTGTACCACAGGTGGCTAGGACGCTTCGTTTTCGTGACTGGATTCATACACAGCTTCTTCTATATGTATAAGTGGTTTGGAGAAGGGACATTACAAGCGAATCTTAAGACTTCCAAGTATATGTATGGGCTTTTCTCCATGATATCACTTGCACTGCTATTTATTACCAGTGTGGATTACATTCGTCGCCATTACTATCGCGTGTTCAAAGTCATGCATTATTCATTCTTCGGTTTTTTCATTTTCGGTGCTCTACACACGTCGGTATTTTCTTCCTATGCTGCGGTGGCAGGGTTTCTGTATGCATTGGATTTATTTCTTCGATACGCATATGGACTAACCCCACAACAACAAATCGATTTGCATGTGCTACCAGGTGACGTAACTCGAGTAAGGTTTCCAAAGAACCTCTACAAAGAATATGAAGCTGGCCAATATGTGTTTTTAAACTTTCCTGGTGTTAACCTAGGAGAGTGGCATCCATACACTTTATCTTCTGGTCCTCACCAAGACTTTTTGGAAGTTCATATCAAAGCTCTGGGAGATCACACAAAGAATCTTCGCAAGGAGGTGATGAATATCGGCGCGAAAGGTCAAGGTCACATTGAAAAAGTTGCGAAAGTTCGAGTTGATGGCCCTTACGGGAATATATCTTTCAACTATAAACGCTACGAAAACCTTTTATTAATTGGAGCGGGGGTGGGAGTTACTCCTCTTATTTCAGTGGTAAAAGATCTCTATAATATTGGGGTCAGTGAGCAAAATATCGCCTTACATCCTCCTTCCCCTTATCTAAAGAATGTATTCTTCATGTGGGTTGTTCCTACTGCAGATTCGTGGTCGTGGTTTTTTGAGGTTCTAGAGGTGGTGAACAAAGTCAGCACTATGCTGGCCGAACAAGGATACCCACGTATCACCATCAAGGGGTATGTCACGAAACCTGGACCAAATTTTGACTCATTGCAAGCAGCTGTTCAAGGCAGTGGCAAGTACACTGTGGCAAGTGGTAGACCTGATATGCGCCAAGTGTTTCAAGGCATGGAGAGCCTCATTGGTCCACAGCAGAAAAGAATTGCAGTTATGTCATGTGGGCCCTCGAAGCTGGTGAATCAGGTGTGGGATACATGTCAACAACGTACTGTACCAGGACAGACGCGATATGATTTTCATCACGAAGTATTTGATTTTTAAAATTGAATCCTTATCAGTAATTTCTCCGGTACACGTATTCCTGTTTTAGAAGATCTAATCTCTCGACCACTGCATCGAAATCTTCGTCATCTAGACCTCCTCTTCCGGAGGTAAATGGATATTTGTGATGGCTTGTGGCACGCTTTACCGTGGAATGAAATAGATCGATGTCTTTTCCTATCCTTGAGCTATTTTCCACGTGAGTCCAGACCGGTACTGAATACGGAGGCAGCGGATCTTCTTCACGATTCACCCGAATCTCTCCTTCGCTTCCCAGGATGGAATTGTTGAGGATATCGGGAAACGAAACAGCTATAGGCAACGCAAGAGATAACGTTGAGTACATGGGTGCTGGTTCCAACAGAAATCGTCCTGTCTTGGCATATTCACCCAGTTTGGCCTCTATGGATTTCGAAGTGAAACTCGTCTCTGCTTCACCGCTTTGTACTCCTCTCATCACCATCGAAGATCCAAACAATGGAAACATCTCTTCAGGTGAAGGGATGCTCGTGGTTGACAACTGAATATTAAATGGGTTCTTCGCATGATGTAATGGAGACCAATTCTTCACCAATGTATCAAGTTCTTTTTCCGACACAGATGGATAGGGGAACGGGAAGGCCATGGACAGAGTGCCTATTCTTATATCTGATGTTGGCGCGACTCGTGAAGTAAGTTCAGACATTGTATTTGCACTATTTGTTCCTAAACCAGGTTTTTTTCGACGGTAAGCAAGACTCATAGTATCGATAGCCGTGGCTGCAAGCGCACTGGTTTGAAATAACGAAGATGGTTTGAATTTTTTGGAAAGCAAAGGGTTGCGCAAGTTCTGAAGAGTATATAACGGCAAAGGAATGTACAATGAGCTCATCTCTGAGAATACACTCGCAGACAGCGCTTGGTTCATTGCTCTTCGAGCCAGTGACTTGTTCAAGTTCTTTACCGGGATCGCCCCGTCTGGTTCAGTGACTCCAAATGTAATCACTGCGGCACTTCTAGCATCGTCTTTGAGCTCTTGGATAACCTCTTGCGCAATAGAGCCGTACCCTGAATTGACATCAACAAGTATATGAAAACCTTGTACCCGTCCACATTCTTCCAAGAAGAATCTAATTGAATCAAAAAACTCCTCTTTTGCATCTCCTTCCATGAATAAATCTTTTCCGTGCGTAAAACAATCAAAGTCAATATTGCCATATTTGTGAAGCAGATTGGTGCTTTTAGGATGGTACTGTGATTTTAAATAGTCACTCCAAACAGATACTTCCTCTTCCCGCACTCTGTTCGCTGCATAGTTATCCTCCCCTTCCTCCTGCTGATCTCCTTCTTCCAACCAAGTTAGGAATTGATTCTTCTTGTGCAAAGGTTCCTCGTGAACTTCGACACCACCTCCCCACATTTGAGACGCATCCTCTTCCAAATTGAATACAGCCGAACTGTCATACAAAGTTCCGGTAGGTTTCAAAGACCCTAACGAATGCTTAAAATCCAGTAATACCATTCTAGGGGTGCGAGTCCCAACTGCATTACAAGTCATGCCAGTTCGATAGAGTAATTCTGGACGCAATTCAGTCTCCTTCTTGCCAAAAAGCTCGTCTTGGATATTCCAAAAGTGCGTGCCCACATGATTACTGGTACTACCTAGTTGCACAGTCAGGATCTCGCCACCTTCTCCTCCAAATTCCATCGTCGAAGCTCGACTTTACTGGACTAAAGAACTTCGTGCTTGATACTTGATGCCTTTTTTTTTTCTAAAACAACAAAAATCGATTTTTTTAAAGCACTACTAGTAGTGGATAAAAGCCATCAAATGTTAATTTCTTAATAAACAGCTGTCAAGTCGAGGGATGCAATTAAATTACATCAGGAGAAATATAATGCGAATTCAGTGATTCCACATAATGTTCTTGCTTCTGATTATCTCACGGATTGCCATCATGC
>Ga0105053_10006936_pt1 | contig 15364 bp, 15 predicted proteins | sample BON01_FD_78093 | JGI IMG/M metagenome (GOLD analysis project Ga0105053, IMG submission 78093) | Freshwater microbial communities from Lake Bonney liftoff mats and glacier meltwater in Antarctica - BON-01 | ecosystem: Environmental > Aquatic > Freshwater > Ice > Glacier meltwater | place: Lake...
CCTGCGGTGATGCCGTTGACGACATCCACCTGTACGCCTGCCGCCTTTAAATGCTCGACTTCCTCGCCACCACGCCCAAACACAAAAGGGTCTCCGCCTTTGAGGCGCACCACGTTCTCACCTTCTCTGGCAGCCAGCAGCATGAGCTTTTCAATGAAAGCTTGCGGCGTTGATTTGCAGCCACCGCGCTTGCCAACGTGGACGATGCGTGCCGCCGGATTTGCAAAGGCCACGATGTCGTCGCTGACCAGATCGTCAACAAACAGCACTGTCGCGGCCTGTATCGCCTTGAGGGCCTTGATGGTCAGCAGTTCCGGGTCACCGGGACCCGCGCCGACGAGAGTTACTTTTCCGTTGTTCATAGTTGCGAGACCAGACGCAAAATATGTTCCACCTGCTGCGCAATCGAGGCCGGCACCGGGCTTTTCCCCTCCAGTACCGATTGAATGTAGGCCGCCGTGCTGGCCGCATCGATCTCCTTGGGTAGATCGGGCACCGAGGGCAGCGTGCCCTTCACGCCTTCCTGCAGCAGCGTGCGCCGGCCGGCAATGAAGGCCTCCATCTGCGGCATGCGGCGCGCGTCGGCCACCACTTCGCCCTCGGTGCCGCGCAGCAGCAGAGCGTTGGCCAGGATCAGCTCAAAGACTTGCCCCATGGAGATGGCGTATTCCGCATGGGTGTAGCTGCTGACCACCAGCGCCTTGCCTAGGCAGGGGTTCATGATTTTGACCAGGCTGTGTGCCGGGTTGCGCAGGCCGACGACGCGGCGCACGTTCAGCAGGCGCTTGAGAGCCGGGCAGAGCAGCTCGGTCGAGGCAAAGGCGACCTCGCTGTTTGCTATTGTTCTGATAGCTGTCAACGCATGAATATCAAGGACTGATAGCACATCGGACGTAAAAATTCGGTCCGACTCGGTTGCCGTGCCATGCACCAGCACCGGCAGGCCTTCGCGCGCCAGCAGCAGCGCCAGCAAAGGCGTCAGCACCGGCAGTTTGCGCGCGCCGTTGTAGCTGGGCAGCACCACGGTGGGGCGCTCGGTGGCAGGAAAACGCTGCATACGCTGGTAAGTGGCATCTAGAAAACCCGCCATCTCTTCCGACGTTTCACCCTTGATACGCATGGCCAGGCAAAAGCCGCCTATCTCCAGGTCGGTCACGCTGCCGTCCAGCACCTGACCGAACAGGTCGCAGGCCTGCTCGCGCGTGATCGGCCGGGCGCCATCCTTGCCGCGGCCTATGACCTTGATGTAGTGACTGATGCTCATAATGGTTTGCGTTTCCCCTGATTGTCTATGAACCCACGTAACCGGGGGTTATGAGCTTAAGCAGTGGTTCAGGCTACCTGCCGGATGGCCTGAGTTCGACAACTACTGACGTAAGTCGGTCAAACGTACACTCTTGCCATGATTGTTTTAGGTTTTGAATCGAGTTGTGACGAAACCGGTGTGGCGCTGGTCGATGCATCGGGCCATGCCGTGCCGCGCTTGCTGGCGCATGCTTTGTACAGCCAGATCGACATGCATCAAGCATATGGTGGCGTGGTGCCTGAGCTGGCGAGCCGTGACCACATTCGGCGCGTGCTGCCGCTGACCAGCCAGGTGCTCAGTGAGGCTGGTCGCTCTTTGGCTGAGGTTGACGTGATGGCCTACACACGCGGCCCCGGGCTGGCTGGCGCGCTGCTGGTGGGGGCGGGCGTGGCTTGCGCGATGGCAGCCGCTTTAAGCAAACCGGTGCTGGGCGTACACCACTTGGAAGGACATTTGCTGTCGCCGTTTTTAAGCGCCGACCCGCCGGAGTTTCCATTCGTGGCGCTGCTGGTGTCGGGTGGCCACACGCAATTGATGCGGGTTGACCGCGTCGGCAGCTACGACATCCTCGGGGAGACGATTGACGATGCCGCGGGCGAGGCGTTTGACAAGTCGGCCAAGCTGATGGGTTTGCCCTATCCGGGCGGGCCGCATTTGTCAAAACTGGCAGAGCAGGGTGACGCTGCGGCCTTCAAGCTGCCACGGCCCTTGCTGCACAGCGGCAACCTTGATTTTTCGTTTTCAGGTTTGAAGACGGCGGTGCTGACGCAAGTCAAAAAGCTAGGTGATGAGCTGCAGAGTCGTAAAGCCGATTTGGCGGCATCGACCCAGGCCGCGATTGTTGATGTGCTGGTTAAAAAATCAATCAACGCGATGGCGCAGACTGGTTTGAAGCGCTTGGTGGTGGCAGGCGGTGTGGGCGCTAACGCTTTGCTGCGCAGTCAATTGAATGCCGAATGCCACAAACGCAGCATCAGGGTGCATTACCCCGAACTGCATTTGTGTACCGACAACGGCGCGATGATCGCGCTGGCGGCGGGCATGCGCTTGCAGGCCGGGCTTGAGACGCTGATTGAAAATCCAGCGGGCTACACTTTTGACGTGAAGCCGCGCTGGAGTCTCTCAAGCCTGTCGGCCGTTTAAGGCAGTACACTGCGTGCCTTTCGTTGCACTGCAAGCGGTGCGTGGATTTATAAAAAATCAGGGAACAGATGCTATGACATCATTTTTAAAACTTGTAGCCACTGCTTTGCTGGTTGGTGCGTCCTTCGTGGCTACAGCGCAAACCACAGCTCAAATCGCAGTACAAGCGCCCGTCAAAATCGCGTTGATTGAAGGCCTTTCAGGCCCGTTTGCGAATACGGGTGAAGCGGTGTTTCGCAACCTGGTGTGGGCTGCAGAGCGCGTCAACGCGCGCGGCGGCATCAAGCTGGCCGCTGGCAACCGCCCGCTGGTGTTCGAGCGTTACGACAGCAAGGGCCAGAACGAAGAGGCGCTGTCGGTGCTGCGCTCGGCTATTGACGACGGCATCACGCTGGTGGCCCAAGGCAACTCGTCGGCAACTGCGGCGGTGCTGATTGACGCGATCAACAAACACAATCAGCGTCAGCCGACCAAACGCGTGCTGTTTTTGAATTACGCCGCAGTTGACCCCAGTCTAACCAACGAGAAATGCAGCTACTGGCACTTTCGTTTTGACGCTCATGCCGACATGCGCATGGCCGCGCTGATGGAGGTACTCAAGGACGACAAGGCGCTGAAAAGGATTTACCTGATTGGCCAGGACTACAGTTTTGGCCAGGCCGTGCTGCGTGAGGCCCGCAAACAGCTTGGGGTCCAGCGCTCCGATATTCAAATTGTGGGTGACGAGCTGCATCCCATGGGCCGGGTCAAGGACTTTCTCCCCTATGCCGCCAAGATCAAAGCCAGTGGTGCGCAGGCCGTGCTCACCGGTAACTGGGGCAATGATTTGACCTTGCTCATTAAGGCCGCCAAGGACGTGGGTTTTGATGGCAGTTTCTACACTTTTTATGGCAATGCGCTGGGTGTTCCTGTCGTCTTGGGCGAGGCCGGTGTTGGTAAGGTCGTTGCTGTGGCCGACTGGTTTCCGAATGCGGCTGGCTCCCAGTTCGAAGCGTTTTACCAGTCCTTTCGCCAGCGCTTTCCCAAGCCGCAAGACGACTATGTCCACATGCGCATGCAGTTGATGGTCGAAGCGCTGGTGCAGAGCATTGAAAAAGCGGGCAGCCTAGAGTCTGCAGCAGTGGCCGCGCAACTGGAAAAGGTCAGCGTGCTGTTTGCCGGCCACAAGGGCGCAATGCGCGGGGCCGATCACCAGTTCCAGCAGCCCTTGATGGTGGCCGTGATGGACCGGCAGGGAACGTCCGGTGTGAAATTTGATGTGGAAGGCTCGGGCTACGGCTTTCGAGTGATCAAAACCATTGATGCCGCACGCTCCGAGCAGCCGCACAGCTGCAAGATGGTGCGACCCTGAGCCACACAACCCCAAGCCACACCATTTTGGCGAAAACATTCACGAAGAGGCACCCATGAGACAGGCAATCCTGAACCTTGAAGAATCGATGATCCGTCAGGTGGCCAATGCAGGCATGGGGCGTAGCGACGTGCTCCAGTTCTGGTTTGGCGAAAGTGACGAGGTGACCCCGGCTTTTATCCGTGAGGCCGCCATCGCCTCGCTGCAGCAGGGCGAGACGTTTTATGCTCACAATCTGGGCTTGCCGGAGTTGCGCGAAGCCATTGCCCACTATGGGACGACACTTCGCTGTGCGGGAGCCGCAGCGATTGGCTCTGACCGTATTGCCGTGACCTCGGGCGGTGTGAACGCCCTGATGCTGGCCGTGCAGGCGCTGGTGGATGCGGGCGACGAGGTGGTGGCCGTCACGCCGGTTTGGCCCAACCTCACTGCGCAGCCGCTGGTCATGGGTGCGAAACTGCGCTGCGTGAGCCTGCGGCCCGTGACTGGCCAGTGGCAGCTCGACATGGCCGAGCTGCTGGCCGCCATCACGCCCCAAACGAAGCTGCTGATCGTCAATGCACCGAACAACCCGACCGGCTGGACGCTGAGCCGCGCCGAGCAGGAAGCCATCCTCGCGCATTGCCGTCGCACCGGCACCTGGATTCTTGCCGATGAGGTGTATGAGCGGCTCTACTTCGAGCCGACCGAAAATGGCTGCGCTACCAGCTTCCTTGATATCGCCGAACCGGAAGACCGACTGGTCGTCGTGCATAGCTTTTCCAAAAGCTTTTTAATGACCGGCTGGCGCCTCGGCTGGCTGGTGATGCCGCCCAGCATGACCCCACACATGGGTAAGCTGGTGGAGTTCAACACCTCTTGCGCACCGGTCTTCGTCCAGCGGGCGGCGTTGGTGGGTCTGCAAAGAACTGGGGAGGTGACGCCGCAGCTGGTGGCGCACCTGAAAACCTGCCGCGACACGCTGGTGCCGTTGCTGCAGACGCTGCCGGGTGTGGAGGCCGCTCTGCCCAAGGGTGGAATGTATGCATTCTTCAGGTTGGCAGATCAGCAGCGTTTTGGCGACTCGCTGGCCACCGCCAAACGGCTGGTGGTGGAGGCCGGCCTAGGGCTGGCGCCTGGCAACGCCTTCATGGTCAACCCGGCCCCCGAGGCCCAGGGCTGGTTGCGCTGGTGTTTTGCGAGCCGGGACGTCGCCAGGTTGGGGCAGGGCGTGGAGCGCTTGGCCGGCTGGCTGGATCGGGCCTGAGCTCCCCGTATTGCTGGGCTATAATCTAAGGCTCTGCTCAAAAAGGGGTTTTTGGGGTCAGAGTCCAAATTCATCGTGCCTTTGGCACGCCCTCCGGGTGCGATGCTCTGCATCGCAATGAAATTGGCGTCTGACCCCAATAACCCCCAGCCGCAGAACACGGCGGCCACGGTCAACTCCCACGTCGGGAACACTGTACCGCTCGCAAGTTATTCCCAAGGAAAAATCATGATCGCAAAATCAATCAAGGCGGACATTGTCCAGGCCAACGCGCGCGCTGCTGGTGACACCGGCAGCCCAGAAGTTCAAGTGGCCCTGCTGACCGGCCGCATCAATGAACTGATGCCCCATTTCAAGACCCATGCCAAAGACCACCACGGTCGCCGTGGCCTGCTGCGCATGGTCAGTCGCCGCCGCAAGCTGCTGGACTACCTGAAGTCCAAAGACGCTGCCCGTTACACCGCGCTGATCGCCAAGCTTGGCCTGCGTAAGTAATCTATAAGCTAAAAGACAAGCGCCTGAGTTAGTTGACTAGCTCAGGCGCTTTTTACTTCGGAGCAAGGTAAAACGGGTTCGCGCTGTGTCATTCCAGAAGTTTTTAATTGGAGTCTGACCCCAATTAAGTGTTTCTGGAATGGCATCGTTCTCACTAGCCAACATTCCGGGCCTTTCGCGCTGCCTTAAGTGCGTGGTATTTCTGGAGATAAACATGAGCATTTTTAACAAAGTTACTAAAACTTTCCAGTGGGGCCAGCACAAGGTCACGATGGAAACCGGTGAAATCGCGCGGCAGGCTGGCGGCGCTGTGCTGGTCGATATGGACGGCACCGTGGTGCTGGCGACTGTCGTTGCCAAGCTTGACGCCAAGCCCGGCCAGGACTTCTTTCCCCTGACGGTTGATTACCTCGAAAAAACCTATGCCGCAGGCCGCATTCCAGGCAGCTTTTTCAAGCGTGAAGGCCGCCCCAGCGAGTTTGAAACCCTCACCTCGCGCCTGATCGACCGCCCGATTCGCCCGCTGTTCCCGGAAGGCTTCTTCAATGAAGTGCAGGTCGTCATTCATGTGCTGTCGCTGAATCCTGAGATTGAAGGCGACATTCCTGCGCTGATCGCATCGAGCGCGGCGCTGGCCATCTCGGGCATTCCATTCAATGGCCCCATCGGTGCCGCCCGTGTGGCCTATATCGATGGCCAGTACGTGCTGAATCCCGGCAAAACCCAGCTCATCAATTCCACTATGGACCTGGTGGTTGCGGGTACCGAAGCCGCTGTGCTGATGGTCGAGTCCGAAGCCAAGCAACTGTCTGAAGAAATCATGCTGGCCGCCATCGTGTTTGGGCATGAGCAGGGCAACATCGCCATCAATGCGATTCACGAACTGGTTCGCGATGCAGGCAAACCAGTCTGGGACTGGAAGGCCCCGGCCAAAGACGAAGTGCTGATCGCTAAAGTCGGTGAACTCGCTGGTGCCAAGCTGCAAGCCGCTTACCAAATTCGCGCCAAGCAAGCCCGCACACAAGCTTGTCGCGTCGTCACTTCCGAGGTGATGGCCGCGCTCAAGGCCGACGCTGTTGCGTTTGACCACGTAGCCGTTGAAGGCATGCTGTTCGATATCGAAGCCAAAATTGTCCGCAGCCAAATTCTGGCTGGCGAGCCGCGCATTGATGGCCGAGATACTCGCACTGTGCGTGCCATCGAAATCCGTAACAGCGTACTGCCGCGCACCCATGGTTCAGCCCTGTTCACACGTGGCGAAACCCAGGCGCTGGTGGTGACCACGTTGGGCACCGAGCGTGACGCGCAGCGTATTGATGCCCTGAGCGGTGACTACGAAGACCGCTTCATGCTGCACTACAACATGCCTCCGTTCGCCACCGGCGAAACCGGCCGTGTCGGCAGCCCGAAACGCCGCGAGATTGGTCATGGCCGTCTGGCCAAGCGCGCGCTGATCGCCGTGCTGCCAAGCAAGGAAGAGTTTCCATACACCATGCGTGTGGTTTCTGAAATCACCGAATCGAATGGTTCCTCGTCGATGGCTTCGGTCTGCGGCGGCTGCCTGAGCCTGATGGACGCTGGCGTACCCATGAAAGCCCATGTGGCCGGTATCGCCATGGGCCTGATCAAGGAAGATAACCGCTTTGCCGTGCTGACCGACATTTTGGGTGATGAAGATCACTTGGGTGACATGGACTTCAAGGTGGCGGGTACCACTGCCGGTATCACTGCGCTGCAAATGGATATCAAAATCCAGGGCATCACCAAAGAAATTATGCAGGTTGCATTGGCCCAGGCCAAGGAAGCCCGTATGCACATCCTCGGCAAGATGCAAGAGGCAATGGGCGAAGCCAAGGCAGAAGTGTCTGACTTTGCGCCGCGCCTGTATGTGATGAAAATCAATCCTGACAAGATCCGTGACGTGATTGGCAAGGGCGGCGCCGTGATTCGCGCGCTGACCGAAGAAACTGGAACCCAGATCAACATCGAAGAAGATGGCACCATCACCATCGCCTCGAACGACAGTGCCAAGGCCGACGAAGCCAAGCGCCGCATCGCCGAAATCACGGCTGAAGTTGAAATCGGCAAGGTCTATGAGGGCCCGATCACCAAGATTTTGGATTTCGGTGCGCTGATTAATTTGCTGCCCGGCAAGGACGGTCTGCTGCATATCAGCCAGATTGCCCATGAGCGCGTTGAGCGGGTTTCTGACTATCTCAAAGAAGGTCAGATCGTCAAAGTCAAGGTGATGGAAACCGACGAAAAAGGCCGCGTCAAGCTGTCGATGAAAGCTTTGCTGGATCGTCCGGCATAAATTGCTCCAAACCATCTGGCAATCATGAAAGCCATTGAAATCACGTCCTTTGGCGCGCCCAGCGTGCTGCAGTTGTGTGAGCGCCCATCGCCCGTGGCGGGTGTGGGTGAGGTGCTGATTCGCGTCGCAGCCAGCGGCATCAACCGGCCTGACGTTTTGCAGCGCACCGGTAACTACCCCGTGCCACCGGGGGCTTCGGACATTCCGGGTCTTGAGGTGGCGGGCGTGATTTTGTCGGGCGATGAAAAAGCGCTGGACATGGCGGGCTTTAAAGTCGGTGATCGGGTTTGTGCGCTGGTTGCTGGTGGTGGTTACGCAGAGCTTTGTGTAGCACCGGTCGGGCAGTGCTTGCCAGTGCCGGGTGGACTCAGCGATGTTGAAGCAGCCTCGCTGCCAGAAACCTTTTTCACGGTCTGGAGCAACGTGTTTGAACGTGCTGCGCTTAAAAAAGGCGAGAGTTTGTTGATTCAGGGTGGCTCCAGCGGCATCGGCGTTACGGCTATCCAGATGGCGAAAGCCTTGGGCGCAACCGTTGTCGTGACGGCTGGCAGTGATGAAAAATGTCAGGCCTGCATTGCACTCGGTGCAGACCATGCGATCAATTACAAAACCACCGACTTTGTTGAGGCGATCAAAAAAATCACCAACGGTCAAGGCGTTAACGTGATTCTGGATATGGTCGCTGGCAGCTATGTAGCCCGTGAAGTTGGATGCCTTGCCGAAGACGGGCGGATGGTCATCATTGCAGTACAGGGTGGCACCAAAGCTGAGTTCAATGCTGGTCTGGTGCTGCGCAAGCGCTTGAGCATCACGGGTTCAACCCTGCGCCCGCGTTCTCTGGAGTTCAAGGCAGCGATTGCCACGGCCTTGCGGGAAAAAGTCTGGCCCCTGATTGCCAGTGCTGCCATCAAGCCGGTGATCTTTAGCACCTTCGCTGCGGCTGATGCGGCTAAAGCCCATGAGCTGATGGAGTCGAACCAGCACATCGGAAAAATCGTTTTGACCTGGCAGGCGCCCGCAATATGAAAAAACTGATTGCTGGAAACTGGAAGATGAATGGCAGCCTTGCGGCCAATGAGGCACTGCTGACGGCCTTGGCTGCTGGCGTCGGCAAGCCTGCTTGTGACGTGGCTGTTTGTGTGCCTGCCGCCTATTTTTCGCAAGTGCAAGCTTTGATTCATGCGTCAAAGGGGGCCACTATTGATTTGGGCGCGCAAGATGTGTCTAGCAAAGAGGCGGGTGCATTCACCGGCGAAGTCAGCGCGGCCATGCTCAAAGATTTTGCTTGCCGCTACGTCATCGTCGGCCATTCAGAGCGCCGCCACTACCATTTTGAAACAGATCAAGTGGTAGCTGACAAAGTCAAGGCCGCTTTGGCCGCTGGTATCACGCCCATCGTGTGTGTGGGTGAAACACTGGCCGAGCGTGAAGCTGGGCAGACCGAAGAAGTTGTCAAGCGCCAATTGGCCGCCGTGATTCACGCCAACGGTCATTGCATCAGTGAAATCGTGCTGGCGTATGAGCCCGTCTGGGCCATTGGCACAGGTAAAACCGCCTCGCCCGAAGAGGCGCAAGCGGTGCATGCGGTGCTGCGCGCGCAACTGAACGTGGCAACCGACAAGGCGAAGCGCGTGAAAATTTTGTACGGCGGCAGTATGAATGCGGCCAACGCGGCAACGCTTTTGGCCCAGCCCGATATTGATGGTGGTTTGATCGGCGGTGCCTCGCTCAAAGCCGCAGATTTTTTAACAATTATTGCTGCAGCTCAAGGGTTTTTGGGGTCAGAGCCCAAATTCGCCGAGCCTACGGCTCGCCCGTAGGGCGCGGTGCGATGCGCCGCAGCGAAATTGGTGTCTGACCCCAATAACCCTTTAAATTAGGAGTAAATATGAATATGAATGCTATTTTGACCGTTGTTTTGGCTGTGCAAATGCTCGCGGCACTCGTCATGATTGGCCTGATTCTGGTGCAGCATGGCAAAGGCGCTGATATGGGCGCGGCGTTTGGCGGCGGCGGTGGCTCGGGCAGCCTGTTTGGTGCCAGTGGCAGCGCTAACTTTTTGTCGCGCACCACGGGCGTTTTGGCCGCCGTGTTCTTTGTCTGCACCTTGGCTCTTGCCTATTTTGGCAATGCGCAACCGCGCACGGGCACCAGCAGCGTGCTTGAAGGCGCTGCCGTCAGTGCGCCAGCGCCTGCTGTTGATGCATCGGGTGCAGCGCAGATTCCCGGAAGCACGGCTCCCGTAGCCGTCAGTGAAGTGCCAGTCGCGCCGCCTGCGCCAGCTGCGTCCGGTGCCGGGCAAATCCCTACGAAATAAGCTGTTTATGCAGTGCCTGGCTAGAGGGCATGGCGAGATTTCAGGGTAAAATCTTAAGTTGTCTGGACAGTCGAAAACCGCAAGGTTTCCTCATGCCATCCAGGGCGTTATAAAACGTATTGTTAAGCGCGGACGTGGTGAAATTGGTAGACACGCTATCTTGAGGGGGTAGTGCCGAAAGGTGTGCGAGTTCGAGTCTCGCCGTCCGCACCAAATTAAAAAGTATCGGCAAGCTGGCATCACTGCAAAAACGGCTTTCCAGAATCTGAGCAGAATCTGAATCCACGATGAACCTTGACCAATACCTTCCTGTACTTCTGTTCCTTCTGGTCGGCGTGGGTGTCGGTGTTGTACCGCAGGTGTTGGGTCGGCTGCTCGGCCCGCACAAGCCGGACAGCAAAAAAAATTCCCCTTACGAATGCGGTTTCGAGGCCTTCGAAGATGCCCGCATGAAGTTTGATGTGCGCTACTACCTGGTCGCCATTCTGTTCATTATTTTTGACCTTGAAATTGCCTTTCTTTTCCCCTGGGCGGTTGCGCTAAAGGAGATCGGTGCGGTTGGTTTCTGGGCCATGATAATTTTTCTCGGCATTCTGGTCGTAGGCTTTGTTTACGAGTGGAAAAAAGGTGCTTTGGACTGGGAGTAGACCTGCCCAAGCGCCCTCAATATTGCGACATTTTTCGCCGAAAACTCATCAAACAGCTGACCAAATAAGGTACGGGTATGTCACTAGAAGGTGTTTTTAACGAAGGTTTTATGACCACGAGTTACGACTCGGTGGTCAACTGGGCCAAGACCGGCTCAATGTGGCCGATGACATTCGGGCTGGCTTGCTGTGCCGTTGAAATGATGCACGCCGGTGCGGCACGGTATGACCTGGACCGCTTTGGCATGTTGTTTCGTCCCAGTCCGCGCCAGTCGGATTTGATGATTGTGGCTGGCACGCTGTGTAACAAAATGGGCCCGGCGCTGCGCAAGGTTTACGACCAGATGGCCGAGCCACGCTGGGTGATCTCCATGGGGTCGTGCGCCAACGGTGGCGGCTACTACCACTACAGCTATTCCGTGGTTCGCGGTTGCGATCGTATCGTGCCCGTCGATGTTTATGTGCCGGGCTGCCCGCCGACCGCTGAAGCACTGATATACGGCATCATCCAGTTGCAGCAAAAAATCCGCCGTACCAACACGATTGCAAGAGTTTGATGCAGGTCACTCTTGCAACGCCCGCAACTACAGAGCAAATTGGTGCGGCGGTCAATGCAGCGCTTGGCGACAAAGCTAAAAGTCTGAAGATCGCCTTGGGCGAAGTCACGCTCACTGTTACAGCCGCAGACTACCTTGCAGCCGCAACGTTGCTGCGTGATGCCGCAGGCTGCAAATTCGAGCAGCTGATAGACCTGTGCGGCCTTGATTATTCTGAATACAAGGACGGCCAGTACGATGGCTTGCGCTACTGCGTATCAACGCATTTGCTGTCTGTCAGCCTGAACCAGCGGCTTCGTCTCAAAGTGTTTTGTGCTGACGATGATTTTCCTGTGCTGGACTCGGTTAATGGTTTGTGGAATGCAGCCAACTGGTTTGAGCGTGAAGCATTTGATCTTTTTGGCATCGTCTTCGAAGGGCATAACGACCTGCGTCGCATTCTGACTGATTACGGTTTTATCGGTCATCCTTTCCGCAAGGATTTTCCGCAGACAGGCCACGTGGAAATGCGTTACGACCCGGAACAAAAGCGCGTGATTTACCAGCCAGTAAGCATCGAAAATCGTGTGGTCGTGCCACGCGTGATTCGGGAAGACAACTACGGTGGCGGCGCGGCCAAAATCTAGGTAGCACATGGCAGAAATCAAAAACTACACGCTCAATTTTGGCCCACAACACCCCGCTGCACATGGTGTGTTGCGCCTGGTGCTGGAGCTTGATGGCGAAGTGATCCAGCGCGCCGACCCGCACATCGGCCTGTTGCACCGCGCTACCGAAAAACTGGCCGAGAGCAAAACCTATATCCAGACGCTGCCCTACATGGACCGGCTCGACTATGTGTCGATGATGTCCAACGAGCATGCTTACTGCCTTGCCATTGAAAAATTGCTGGATGTGGATGTTCCCATCCGTGCGCAGTACATCCGCGTGATGTTCGATGAAATCACGCGCCTGCTCAATCATCTGCTGTGGCTCGGCGCGCACGGCTTTGACTGCGGCGCGATGAACATCCTGATTTACTGCTTTCGCGAACGTGAAAATTTGTTTGATATGTACGAGGCCGTGTCAGGCGCGCGCATGCATGCGGCCTATTACCGTCCTGGTGGCGTGTACCGTGATCTGCCCGAGAGCATGCCGCAGTACAAAGTCAGCAAGATCAAGAACGCCAAGGCGATTGAAGCGCTTAATGAAAACCGCCAGGGCTCGCTGCTCGACTTCATTGAGGACTTCACCAACAAGTTTCCGGGCTATGTGGATGAATATGAAACCCTGCTCACCGACAACCGTATCTGGAAGCAGCGCACGGTCGGTGTCGGTGTGGTGTCGCCTGAACGCGCATTAAACCTCGGCTTCACCGGCCCCATGCTCAGGGGCTCCGGCTTCGCCTGGGACCTACGCAAACAACAGCCCTACGAAGTGTATGAGCGCATGGATTTTGACATTCCTGTGGGCAAGACCGGTGACTGCTATGACCGCTACCTAGTGCGAGTTGAAGAAATGCGCCAGTCCAACCGCATCATCCAGCAGTGCATCGCCTGGCTGCGCGTGAACCCGGGCCCGGTCATCACCAGCAACCACAAGGTCGCTCCGCCGAATCGCGAATCCATGAAAAACAACATGGAAGAACTGATTCATCACTTCAAGCTCTTCACCGAGGGCTTTCATGTGCCCGAAGGCGAGGCTTACGCGGCGGTGGAACACCCCAAGGGCGAGTTCGGCATCTACATCGTCAGCGATGGCGCCAACAAGCCTTACCGCCTGAAGATTCGTCCGCCGGGCTTTTCGCATCTGGCTGCGATGGACGAAATGTCGCGTGGCCACATGATTGCTGACGCGGTTGCCGTGATTGGCACTATGGACATTGTGTTCGGTGAAATTGACCGCTAAAAACGAAATTCTCTCAAAATTCTCCATGATTTCTGACCAAGCAAAAATCCGATTTGATCGCGAAATAGCCAAGTACCCGGCAGACCAAAAACAGTCAGCAGTCATGGCGTGCCTGACCATCGTGCAGGAAGAAAATGGCTTTGTAAGCAACGAGAGCGAAAAGGTTGTGGCTGACTATTTGGGCATGGCCCCGATAGCCGTGCATGAGGTCACGACCTTCTACAACATGTACAACCAGCAGCCGGTGGGCAAGTACAAGCTCAATGTTTGTACCAATCTGCCTTGCCAGTTGCGTGACGGTGCCAAGGCACTGAAACACTTAGAGCACAAGCTGGGCATTGCGATGGGGCAAACCAGTTCAGACGGCTTGTTCACGCTGCAGCAGTCCGAATGCCTTGGCGCTTGTGGTGACTCACCAGTGTTGTTGGTCAATGACCTGACGATGTGCAGTTTCATGAGTAATGAAAAATTAGACCAGCTGATTGATGGCCTGAAATCCGTAGAAGCACCCTGATATGACTTCCGCAATCCATTCAACTCATGCTGCAGCCCAAAGCGTGTTGTCGCAATTTGCGGCAACCGGTGTGCAAACCTCTTTTCATGGTCGGCATATCAGCCCGCAAATTATGGCAGGGCTTGACGGCACTAATTGGGGCTTGAAGGCTTATGAGTCGCGTGGCGGCTACCAAGCCTTGCGCAAAATACTCGGCCAAGACGGTGGCGCTGGTTTAACGCCGGATCAAGTCATTGCTGAAGTCAAGGCGGGCGGCCTGCGCGGCCGCGGTGGCGCCGGTTTCCCGACTGGTCTCAAGTGGAGTTTTATGCCGCGCCAGTTTGCAGGTCAAAAGTATTTGGTCTGCAACTCTGACGAAGGCGAGCCGGGTACGTTTAAAGACCGGGATCTGATGCAGTTCAACCCGCACAGCGTGATTGAAGGTATGGCGATTGCGGCGTATGCCATGGGCATCAGCGTCGGCTACAACTACATTCATGGTGAAATTTTTACTACCTATCAGCGTTTTGAAGAGGCGCTGGACGAGGCGCACGCCGCTGGCCTGATCGGCAACGGCATTCTCGGTAGCAGCTTTAATTTTCAGCTCCACGCGGTGCACGGTTTTGGCGCCTACATTTGCGGTGAAGAAACCGCGCTGCTCGAATCGCTAGAAGGTAAAAAAGGCCAGCCGCGCTTCAAACCACCGTTTCCCGCCAGTTTTGGTTTGTATGGCAAGCCGACCACCATCAACAACACCGAAACCTTCGCGGCCGTGCCATGGCTCATCCGCAATGGTGGTCAGGCTTACCTTGAAGTCGGCAAACCGAACAATGGCGGCACGAAAATTTACTCGGTCTCTGGCGACGTTGAATGGCCTGGCAACTATGAAGTGCCTATGGGTACGCCGTTTTCAAAACTGCTTGAGTTGGCGGGTGGTATCAAAAACGCCAAAGACGGTCGCACCCTCAAGGCGGTGATTCCTGGTGGCTCATCAGCGCCCGTGTTGCCTGCGTCCATCATGATGGAATGCACCATGGACTATGACTCGATTGCCAAGGCTGGCTCCATGCTCGGCTCTGGCGCGGTGATCGTGATGGATGACACCCGCTGCATGGTCGAGTCACTTAAGCGCTTGTCGTACTTTTACATGCACGAGTCCTGCGGTCAGTGCACGCCGTGTCGCGAAGGCACTGGCTGGATGTGGCGGGTGGTGGACCGCATTCATCACGGACACGGGAAACAAAGTGACCTGGATTTACTCAACTCGGTCGCTGACAATATTCAGGGCCGCACCATCTGCGCACTGGGCGATGCTGCCGCCATGCCAGTGCGGGCCATGATTAAGCATTTCCGTCATGAGTTTGAAGCCATGATTAAGCCCGTAGCTGCACTGCAAGCCTGATAGCGGAATAAAAATATGATTGAAATTCAACTCGACGGCCAAAAAGTCGAAGTGCTCGAAGGCAGCACGGTGATGCATGCGGCCGAAAAAATAGGCATCTACATTCCGCATTTCTGCTATCACAAGAAACTGAGTATTGCTGCCAATTGCCGCATGTGTCTGGTGGATGTCGAAAAAGCGCCCAAGCCGATGCCGGCCTGCGCCAC
>Ga0105053_10006947_pt1 | contig 15341 bp, 15 predicted proteins | sample BON01_FD_78093 | JGI IMG/M metagenome (GOLD analysis project Ga0105053, IMG submission 78093) | Freshwater microbial communities from Lake Bonney liftoff mats and glacier meltwater in Antarctica - BON-01 | ecosystem: Environmental > Aquatic > Freshwater > Ice > Glacier meltwater | place: Lake...
CATTTGCGCGCGCACGCCCGCGGGACGCTGGGGCCGGCCCGAGGAAATCGGCTGGGCCGCCCTCTATCTCGCCTCCGACGCCGGCGCCTACGTCAACGGCCATGTGCTCACCGTCGACGGCGGCATGTCGGCCACCCTGGGTATCTGACTGCCGGACCTTCGGCCGGCGCGCCCGTTCTTTACGGGCCGGTGTGTTTGGCGATCTCTTGGGCGATCTCGACGCTCAGACCCGCCAGCGTCTCGCTCATGGCCGCCACGATCGATTCATAGCTGGCGTCTGCCGGATGGACGCGGAAGGTCGTCTCGCGCAGGGCCATCGCCTTGCGGCCGCTCTCGCCGAGCACGCCCCAGCTTACGATCAGGATCACCTCGCCACTGGCTGTGCGCTCGAAGGAGAGCACCTGCAGCACGACCTCGAGGTCGGGACTGGCGGTGATGCGCACCGGCAGGCTGACGATCCGCATCGCCGGCAGCAGGCGCGACAGGTTCTGGGTCAGAACGCGGTTCATGTCGGAATCGAGTGAGCCGCCCCAACGGTTGAACTCCGAAAGATCGAGTTCGTAGGCGCTGGTGAAGGTCACGATCTGGGGCCGGTTGAGGTAGTCGGGCAGATAGACCGGCCCGACGCCCACGATCATCGTCTTGCCCGTGGTCATGATCGGCGAGAGGTCGCGTGCGGCCGCCAGCGAATAGAAGGTGGTCTTTTCCTGGCTAGAGCCGCCCAGGCCCGAACAGCCGGTCAGCAGGACGGCAGCCAGCATGGCGACCGCAAGACGATGGAGCAGGGTCTGGTTCTTCATCGGTGCGTTACTCCGCGGGCTTGCCAAAGAGGATGCTGTCGGGATTGCGGGCGAGATAATCGGTCAGGACCCGGATGGAATTGGCGGTCATGCCGATGTCGCGCACGGCAACGGAGAGGTCGTTGAGGGTGGCGAGCGTGGCGCGCGACAGCTCGGAATCCGGCGAGATGACGCCCTCAGCCTCCGCCAGCGTCGCCGTGATCTTCTCCAGTGCGGTCTGCAATGCCTCCGAGGACTGCTCGAAGCTGATGATCGCTGCCTTGCCCATGGCGGTCATCTCCTCGAGGCTGACGTTGGCGTCCCCGGCAAACGTGCTGACATCGACGACGGCCGCATTGGTGTTGTTGACCAGACCGACCGACTGGACCTGGGCAAGCAGCTCGTCGACGCGGTTGAGCACCGAAGCGGTATCGATCTTGACGGTATCCATCAGTTCGTTGGCCTTGTCGGCGGTGGTGCCGAAATTGTTGATCGTGGTCATCATGTGGTTGACCAGTTCTTCAAGCGGCAAGGCTTGAATCTTGGCCAGCGTGTCGGCGATCTGGGCCTTGTAGATATCGAAATCGGATTCGACCGTGGGGATCTCGAAGACGCTCTTGTCCTTGCTCCGCAGCACGGCAGGCTGGCTGGGCAGGAAGGCGAGCGAGACGATCTTCTGGCCGGTCAGGATGCTGCCCGTAGTCAGCTGGGCGCGCAGGCCCTTATCGATGAACTTCGAGAAGTTCTCGCCCGGCGTTTCGGCCGCCGTGACGCCTTCACCCAGCGTGATCGAATCGGGCGTGATCTCGCCCTTGACCACGATCTGGATCGACAGGTCGGGCTGCACCACGGCGGCGACGCTGGTCACCGTGCCGAGCTGCACGCCGCTGAACTCGATGGTTGAGCCGGTGGCCAGGCCCTCGACGGAATCGGGGAAGTACATCACCACCGGGATCTTGGTTGCGAACATGCTCGCGGAACCGAAAAACACGACGCCGGCGATCATCAGGGCAATGGCGCCGACGACGAAGCCGCCGACGACGGTGGGGTTGGCTTTGGTCACGCGGATTCTCCTTGTGGCGCAGACGATGTTTCATCGTCCTCGCCACGGCGCAGGAACTTCTGAACCTTGGGGTCGGGGCAATGGTCGAGCAGGTCGCGGGGATCGCCCTGGGCGATCATCGTCTTGGTATCGGGATCAAGAAAGACCGAGTTGTTGCCGATCGCGAAGATGCTGGCCAGTTCATGGGTGACGATGACGATCGTGGCACCCAGGCTCTCTCTCAACTCGAGAATGAGATCGTCGAGCAGGCGCGAGCTGATCGGATCGAGGCCGGCGGAAGGTTCGTCGAAAAACAGGATTTCGGGATCTAGCGCCATGGCGCGAGCCAGGCCCGCACGCTTCTGCATGCCGCCGCTGATTTCGGAAGGGTAGTAGTCCTCGAACCCCGCAAGGCCGACCAGGGCGAGCTTGAGCGAGGCGACATCGCGGATCTCGCGCTGGTTGAGGCCGGTGTATTCGCCCAGAGGCAGGCCGATGTTCTCGGCCAGGGTCATGGAACTCCACAGGCCGCCGGTCTGATAGAGCACGCCGATGTTGCGCATGATCCGGGCGCGCTCGGCAGGTGCTGCCGTGACCAGACTGGTCGTGCCGTAGGCGATATCGCCCTTGGCCGGTTCGTTGAGCCCGATCAGATGGCGCAGCAGGGTGCTCTTGCCGCAGCCCGAACCGCCCATGACGATGAAGATGTCGCCGCGGTTGATGTTGAAGGTGAGGTCACGCTGGATCAGGAAACTGCCGAAGGCCATCGTCAGGTCGGTGATGGTGATCGCGGGCGGGTTTGTCGTGGCTCTTGCCGGCGTGGTGTAAACGGCTGGTTCCATGATCACACGCCCAGCGCCATGTAGATCACCGTCAGTGCGGTGTCGGACACGATGATGAAGATGATGCCGGTGACCACGGCCGAGGTCGCGGCATCGCCGACCGCCTGGGCGCTGCGGCCGCAATTGATGCCGCGCATGCAGCCGGCCACCGCGATCAGGATGCCGAAGACGGCGGCCTTGAAGAGACCGCCCGCAAAATCACCCAGACTCACCGAAGACTGGGTAGTCGTGAGGTATTCCAGCGGACCCAGACCCATGAAGCCGATGCCGACCACGGCGCCGCCCAGGATGCCGACCAGGTTGGCGTACACCGTCAGGAGCGGCACCATCACGATCAGCGCGATCATGCGCGGCAGCACCAGGAAGTTCATCGGCTCGATGCCGAAGGTCTTGAAGGCGTCGATCTCCTGATTGACCTGCATGGTGCCGAGCTGGGCGGCATAGGCAGCACCGGTGCGCCCGGCCATGACGATACCCGTCATCATGCCGGCCATTTCGCGCGCCATGCCCAGGGCCACGAGGTCGGCAACGAAGATCTCGGCGCCGAACTGGGAAAGCTGCACGGCCCCGACAAAGGCCAGGATCATGCCGACCAGCAGGCTGATCAGGGTGACGATGGGCAGCGCCTGGGCGCCGCAGGCCTGCATCAGGCCCAGCAGATCGCGGAAGCGGAAGCCGGCCTTGCCGCGCAGCATCCGGCTGAACGAGCGCGCGCTGTCGGCCAGGAAGGAAACCAGTTGGCCGGCACTCTTGATGCCGTTCATGAATTCCTTGCCGACCGCGGTCAGGAAGCTGTCGCGCTCGACGCTGCGGCGGGCGCCGGCGCGTTCGGGCACCGCCGTGGCCAGCGCCAGAAGGCGGCGTGCGCCCTCGGGCAGGCCCGCCGTATCGAAGGCGATCGAGCGTTGGGCGCAGATGCTGGCAACCTTCGAAAGGAAGGCGAGCAGGCCGCTGTCCCAGGCCTCGATGGCCGAGCCGTCCATCACGAGGCTCTTGATGGTGCTGTTTTTTGCCAAGGTCTCGTCGGCCTCCTGGGCATCTGGCAGGCGGTCGGCCAGTTGCCAGCGCCCGCCCAGCGTGGCGACCATGGCGCCGTCCGCGCGCGGCTCCCACGAGAGCGACCAGGCGCGCGCGCGGTCAGCAGACTTGATGTCCGACCGTGTCATGTCTGTCCCCCGGGGGTGGCCGCCGTCACGGTGATGCGTGCGGCGTGGCGATCAGAAACGATAGGCAAGGCCGAACTCCGGTCCTGTGCAGGAAAGGTTAGAGGCTGAGATCATCGGCACCCGGTCCTGCTTTATATGTGAAGTGCAGGTCCGGTAGGCGGCATGACATCGGGATGGAAGACGCGCCGGTTCAGGTTGGCGTTGAGTGTCCGATCGATCACCGCGCAGGTGACGAAACTCTCGGCGACCAGCGGGTTGAAGCTCACAGCGAAATTGAACCGCGTGCCCCAGGCCAGGCACATCGGCCCCTGCGCCTGTGACCACGTCACGAAAACCCATAGCCATTCCCTGAAACGATAGAAGCTCAGAAAATCTGCTGCTGCAATGGTATTCGCGCCGGCCAGCCTGCCGGCCAAGGAGGGGGATCACTCCAGCAAATGCCGTTCGACGGGATGGCGGCGCCGTCGCCATCCTGCGGAAGAGGCTCGAGGCCACGCCGGGCGCCGTCGACCGCCGGTCTGCTGTGCCAACCGGGTGGCCAATGGGAGGGCCGATGGGGTGGAAAGCTCGCTGTAGATGCCATTTTCCGCATATTTCGGCTATTTAACGTGTAAAAACGCCGTCGTATACGAGAAAACGCAGAGAATTCGCCGCGCTGTAACGCTGCGGTATTTCAGGCGAATGAAGTAAATCTTCGATCTTTTCGGCAATCCGATTGCATTCGCCTGCCGCCGCCCCACGTCTCTAGCACTCGCCCCGGCAGAGTGCCAATCGCGGCCCCGGCGCGAACCGAATTCCAAGCATCCAAGGGAGAACATCATGGGCTTCAGGCCTTTGCACGACCGTGTTGTCGTGCGCCGCATCGACGGCCAGGAGAAGACTGCGGGCGGAATCATCATTCCCGATACCGCCAAGGAGAAGCCCATGGAGGGCAAGATCATCGCCGTGGGCCCCGGTGGCCGTGACGAAGCCGGCAAGCTGACGCCGCTCGACGTCAAGGCGGGCGACAGCGTGCTGTTCGGCAAGTGGTCGGGCACCGAGGTCAAGATCGACGGCGAGGACCTTCTGATCATGAAGGAAGCCGACATCATGGGCGTCATCGAGGCGACCAAGAAAAAGAAGTGAGCAGCGCGAACGGTTCCCGTTCCCCTCACGCCACGACGACCTGAAGGAGATAACTGACCATGGCTGCCAAAGAAGTGAAGTTCGGCGCCGACGCGCGCAACCGCCTGCAGCGGGGCGTGGATATCCTGGCCGATGCGGTCAAGGTCACGCTCGGCCCCAAGGGCCGCACCGTGGTGATCGACAAGTCGTTCGGCGCTCCGCGCGTGACCAAGGACGGCGTGACGGTCGCCAAGGAGATCGTGCTTGAGGACAAGTTCGAGAACATGGGCGCGCAGCTCGTTCGCGAGGTTGCCTCCAAGACCCATGACATCGCCGGCGACGGCACCACGACCGCCACGGTCCTGGCCCAGGCCATCGTGCGCGAAGGCAACAAGGCCGTTGCCGCCGGCATGAACCCGATGGATCTGCGCCGCGGCATCGACATCGCCGTCGGCCTGGTCATCAAGGACCTGGAGAAGCGTTCGCGCAAGATCACGACCGAGGCGGAGATCGCCCAGGTCGGCACGATCTCGGCCAACGGCGACAAGGCCGTCGGCGACATGATCGCCCGCGCCATGCAGAAGGTCGGCAAGGAAGGCGTCATCACGGTCGAGGAGAACAAGAGCATCGAGACCGAGCTTGAGGTCGTCGAAGGCATGCAGTTCGATCGCGGCTACATCTCGCCCTACTTCGTGACCAATGCCGAGAAGATGATCGCCGAACTCGAAGACCCCTACATCATGCTGTGTGAGAAGAAGGTCTCGAACATGCAGGCGATGCTGCCGGTGCTCGAGGAAGTGGCCAAGTCGGGCCAGCCGCTGATGATCATCTCCGAGGACGTCGAGGGCGAGGCGCTTGCCACGCTCGTCGTCAACAAGCTGCGCGGCGGCCTCAAGGTCGCGGCCGTCAAGGCCCCGGGCTTCGGCGATCGCCGCAAGGCCATGCTCGAAGACATTGCCATCCTGACGGGGGGTACGGTCATCAGCGAAGATCTCGGCATCAAGCTCGAGAATGTCACGCTGGCCATGCTGGGCAAGGCCAAGCGGGTCGAGATCAGCAAGGACGACACCACGATCATCGGCGGTGCCGGCAAGAAGGCCGACATCCAGGGTCGCGTCGCCCAGCTGCGCCAGCAGGTCGAAAACACCACGTCCGACTACGACCGGGAGAAGATCCAGGAGCGTCTGGCCAAGCTGGCCGGCGGCGTTGCGGTGATCAAGGTCGGCGGCGCCACCGAGGTCGAGGTCAAGGAACGCAAGGATCTCGTCGATGACGCGCTCCATGCGACCCGCGCCGCGGTCGAGGAAGGTATCGTTCCGGGCGGCGGTGCTGCTCTGCTCTATGCCGTGCGCGCCCTCGAAAAGGTCGTGCTTGAAGACAGCGACCAGCAGGTCGGCGTCGACATCATCCGCAAGGCCATCCAGGTTCCCCTGCGCCAGATCGTCGCCAACGCGGGCCTCGACGGCGCCGTGGTTGCCGGCAAGCTGCTGGAGCAGAAGGACAAGAACCGCGGCTTCGACGCCCAGGCCGAGGAATACAAGGACATGATCGCGGCCGGGATCGTCGATCCGACCAAGGTCGTGCGTATCGCACTGCAGGACGCCGCTTCGGTTGCCGGTTCGCTGGTGACCGCAGAGGCCGTCGTTGCCGAGAAGGTCAAGAAGTCCGCCGGCGGCGCCGGTGCCCCCGACATGGGCGACATGGACTTCTAAACCGCTACACGTTCTGCCGAGACGACGGCGGTGCCCGCGCGTGGGAAACCATTGGGGCACCGCCGGTTCGACGGGTTGCGTGGCGATTCCATGAGGATCGTCAGCGCCCCGCCTCTCCCCTGATCCGGGAGCCCTTCCTGGTCACGACCGGAGGCACCCAGACCATGAATCTCAATCTCGTATCCCCCAGTTTTGCCGTCGACCTTATGGCCGAGCTGGCACAGCTTCGCCGCTCCGCCCGGCGCCGCGCCTTCGGTCACGGCGATCTGGCCGACGATCTGGTGCAGGAAACCCTCACCCGCGCATGGGCCCACCGCGACCGCTTCACCGAAGGCACCAATCTGGGCGCGTGGCTCCACACGATCCTGCGCAACACCCATATCAGCCACATCCGCAAGGCCCGCCGCGAACAGGTCGGCCTTGATGACGGCTGGGAAGATCGCCTGACGAGCCCGACCAACCAGGTCGACCACCTCGCCCTGGTCGAGGTTGCCGCGGCGATCGAGCTGCTGCCCAAGGGCGATCGCGAGATCCTCTACGCACTGGGTGTCGAGGGCCGTCCCCACGAGGAAATCGCCCTGGAAACGGGCTGTGCTCTGGGCACCGTCCGCAGCCGGCTGTCACGGGCACGCTCGCGCCTGCGCACGGTGCTGGAAAACGGCAACCGCGGCAGCCGACCGCCCGCCGGAATCCTGGCCCGGATCGCCGTCGACGAAAGCGCGAATCACCTCATCGGTTGAGCGGCGCTGGAACTTCGCCGGTTCACCACGCTCCAGTCGGCTCGTCTGCGTTCGTGTCCGTCTGGGGTCAAGGAGGTCATCTCCCCTTCGCCCTTTCTTCTGCGTTCCCGCCCGGAGGCCACGATGACCACCCGCACGACAAAGACCACCGTAACCTTCGCCAAACCCTTCGTCCTGCCGGGAGTCGATTGGGTGATCCCCTGCGGCAGCCATGAAGTCGAAACCGACGAGGAATTGCTCGAAGGGGTTTCCTTCCTGGCCTATCGACGGGTCATGACACTGCTGCATCTTCGCCCCGACCACGGCAGCCGGGGCGTGACGCAGACGCTTATCGTCGATCCCCTCGACCTTGAAGCTGCCGCGCAACGCGACAAGGCGCCGGCTTCGGGCTGCTGATTGCTCCCTGAGGTGCCGATTTGTTGACCCTGTCCGGATTCTGCTGTCTTCTCAACCTGCGACAGGGGCGCTCGGGACACCGGGCTGAGATGAACCCTCGAACCTGAACCGGATAATGCCGGCGGAGGAAGTCGCGGGGCCTGAGGGGCGCTGTTGCCCGACCAATCCGTCCCCGCCTTTCCCGCCGCAGGGAGAGAGCATGACGAACAAACCGGGCCTCCATCTCGCGCACATGCGCGAGGCCGCACCACTGGTGCAGAACATCACCAACTTTGTCGCCATGAACGTGATGGCAAACGTGCTGCTCGCCATCGGTGCGTCCCCCGCCATGGTGCATGCGCGCGCCGAGGCCGCCGAGTTCGCCGGCATCGCCCAGGCGCTGAGCGTCAACATCGGCACTGCCGACCCCGAATGGGGTGCGGCGATGATGGAGGCGGCGCAGGCAATGGGTGCGCAGGGTAAACCCTGGGTGCTCGACCCGGTCGCCGTCGGCGCGACGGCCTTTCGGCGCGATCTTGGCGCCCGATTGCTCGACAGTGCACCAACCGTGATCCGCGGCAACGCTTCGGAAATCCTCGCGCTTGCCGGTAGCGACGCGGCAGGGCGCGGCGTCGATGCCGACGATCCGGTTTCCGCGGCCGAAGCCGCCGCCCGCCACCTGGCGCAACGCAGCGGCGCGGTCGTGGCGGTCACCGGGCCGGTCGATTTCGTCACCGACGGGGAGCAGGCCGCCCGCATCGCCAACGGTCACGCCATGATGCCCCGGGTGACGGCGCTGGGCTGTTCCCTGACAGGAGTGGTTGCGGCGTTCTGTGTCACGGCTTCACCGTTCGACGCAACGGTGGCGGCGCTGGCGGCTTTCGGTGTTGCGGGCGAGCAGGCGGCCCTGGGCGCCAGGGGGCCGGGCTCCTTTGCCGTCGCATTGATCGACGCACTGCACGGCCTCACACCGGAGATGCTCGATCGCCAGGCGCGGGTCGCGCCGGCATGATCGGTCCGCTCTGCGTCATCACGGATGCGGAATCGCCGCTGGCGCTCTTCGATCAGGCTGAAGCGGCGGCACGCGGCGGCGCGGCGCTGGTGCAACTGCGACACAAGACACTGGACGATGCGGCTTTCGCCGAGCTGGCCCGCGAGATCCTGGGGCGGAACACGACATTGGGGGCACGCCTGGTGATCAACGACCGGGTCGCGGTGGCCCGTGCGGTTGCCGCCCATGGCCTCCATATCGGGCAGGGCGACGGCGATCCACGTGCGGTCCGTGCGCTCATCGGACCCGATATGCTGCTGGGCCTGTCGGTAGAGGCACCCGAACAGCTTGGCGCGGTACCGCAGACGACGGTGGACTACCTCGGGGTCGGGCCGATCCACGCCACGGCGACCAAGCCCGATCACGCCCCGCCGATGGGCTTTGCGGGGCTTGCCGCGATCGTTGCGGCAACGCCGCTGCCCTGCCTTGCGATCGGGGGGCTGGGCATGGCCGACATCCCGGCGCTTCGCGCAAGCGGCGCTGCTGGCCTTGCGGTCGTCTCGGCGGTGGCCCGGGCGCTTGATCCCCAGAGCGCCGCGCGCGCCCTGGTCGATGCCTGGAGGCGCGCATGATCGCCAACATCCTGGCGATCGCCGGATCCGATCCTTCGGGCGGCGCAGGCATCCAGGCCGACATCAAGGCGATCTCCGCGAACGGCGCCTATGCCATGGCGGCGATCACCGCGCTCACCGTGCAGAACACGCGCGGGGTCTCTGCGGTTTCGCTCGTTGCCCCGGAACTGGTGGCGGCGCAGGTCGCCGCGCTGCGTGCCGACATCCGCATCGACGCGGTCAAGATAGGCATGCTGGGTGATGGCGCCATCATCACCGCGGTCGCGCAGGCACTGCACGGTCTGACGGCGCCGATCGTTCTCGACCCGGTGATGGTGGCCAAGAGTGGCGACCGGCTTCTGGTCGCCGACGCCGTCGCCGCGCTGCGTGATGTGCTGCTGCCGCGGGTGGCCGTGCTCACGCCCAACCTGCCCGAAGCGGCGGATCTTCTCGGCATGGCTCAGGCCCGCAACACCGCCGAGATGGCGACCCAGGCCCGGGCGCTTCTGGAACTGGGCCCCGGCGCCATCCTGCTCAAGGGCGGGCATCTTGCCGGTGCCGACAGCCCCGACCTGCTGGCAACGCGACAGGGTCTCACGCCACTGCCCGGTCCCCGGCACGCGACTGGCGACACCCACGGCACAGGCTGCACGCTGTCGGCGGCGCTGGCGGCACTGCTCGGACGAGGCGTGCCACTGGCCCAGGCTGCGGTATCCGCGAAGGCCTATGTCGCCGCCGCCATCGCTGCCAGCGGCGAGCTATCCGTTGGCGGCGGCCAAGGCCCGACCCACCACTTTCACGGCCTCTGGCGGGTGATCCCCGGCTGAACCGGACTCCTGCGCTTGGTGTATTCGCATCGATCGCTTGTTTTCGCCGGGCGCGGCGCCCCGGCGGAACCTCTCGCTTCAGGCAGCGCGACGGGCGGCGTCTTCCAGAGGCTCCAGTGGCGTCTTGCCGGCGATCTGGTCGGCGATCTTCTCGGCGATCATGATCACCGGGGCGTTGAGGTTGGCGGTAACGTTGGACGGCATGATCGAGGCGTCGACCACACGCAGGCCCTCGACCTCGTGGACGCGTCCCTGATCGTCGGTCACCGAACCCTCGTCTGTGCCCATGCGGCAGGTCGAACAGGGGTGGTATTCGGTCGAACCGATCTCGCGGATCCAGGCGAGAATCTCCGCATCGGTCTGGGCCTGGGCTCCGGGCGTGAGTTCCGTGCCGCGCAGTTCGTCCCAGGCCTTCTGGTGGACCATCTCGCGGGTCTTTCTGACACCGTCGATCATCTGGCGGCGGTCGTCTTCGGCTTCGAGATAGTTGAAGCGTAGCGAGGGATGTTCCTCCGGATTGGCGTTGTTCAGCTTGACGCGCCCCTGGCTACCCGGGCGCATGATGCCCATGGAAAACATGAAACCTTCGGCGAAGTTGCTCTGGTCGGAGCCCATGTTGGCGCAGAGCGGATAGAACTCGTGCTGGATGTTGGCAAAGGCGATGTCGTCGGAGCTTTTGAAGAAACAGCCGGTCTCGCAGAAGTTCGTCGTGCCCAGGCCCTTCTTGAACAGCAGCCATTCCAGGCCGGTGCGCCAGCGTCCCAGGCGCGAGAGCTTGCGCGCGACCGATACCGGCTTGGCGGTGCTGTACTGGATCGGAACGATCAGGTGGTCCTCCATGTGGCGGCCGACCGCCGGGACATGGGCGACCATGGGAACCTCGTGTTCGGACAGGTGCTGGGCATCGCCCACGCCTGAAAGCAGCAGGGTCTGGGGCGAGTTGATCGTGCCGCCGCACAGGATGATTTCGCGCTGCGCCTCGACGCGTCTAGCCTCGCCCTGGTGGCGGTATTCGACCGCCACGGCGCGCTTGCCGTCGAAGACAACGCGGTGGACGTGAGCCTGGGTCTCAAGGGTCAGGTTGGCGCGGTCGAGAACCGGGCGCAGGTAACCGGCCGCCGTGCTCCAGCGCCGGCCGTTGCGCGTGAACCGCTGGGCGACATGGAAACCCTCGTGCTGGCGTCCGTTCTGGTCCTCGGTGCGCTGGTAGCCGGCCTGGGGGCCGCTGGCCAGGAAGGCCTGGTCGAGCGGATTGGTCGCCGGGCAGGTCTCGATGTGCTGGGGGCCGGCACCGCCGCGCCAGTCATCGGCGCCGCGGTCGAAGGTTTCCATCTTGCGGAAATAGGGCAGGACATGGGCATAGGACCAGGTCGGCAGGCCGTTTGCCGCCCAGCCGTCGTAGTCGCGCGGATTGCCACGGTTGGCGACCATGCCGTTGACCGAGGAAGAGCCGCCCAGCACACGCCCGCGGACTTCCTGGATCGAACGGTCGTCGAGATAGGGTTCGGGATCGGTGTTGTAGCCCCAGGTGATCTTGGGGTCGCGCGCAGCGATGGCGGCCGAGGCCGGCATGTGGATGAACATGCTGCTGTCCTGGCCGCCGGCTTCCAGCAGAAGGACGCGCACGCCGGCGTTTTCGGTCAGCCGGTTGGCGATGACACAGCCGGCCGAACCGGCGCCGATCACGATGTAGTCGTAGCTTTTTGCGTTGGCCATCATCTCGTCCCCCTGAAACGCCGCCGACTATAGGTGCGGTGCGGCGAGGCTGCCAGTATTGGCGCTCTCCCGGCTGCCGGAACGCGGCAGGGAACGATATCTGGCCCACTACGATTGCCCGACCTGTCTGCCCGGACTACAAGTTGGGCAAGGCAGCAAACAAGGGGCACAGGCGATGGCCGAAGGCCTTCACGACATCACTGAGAACCGCGACGTGCTGATCCCCATGACCGACGGGATCGAACTGGCGGCCAACCTGATCCTGCCCGAAGGCGCGCCGCCGGCGCCGGCAATCATCGTCTATCACCCCTATCTCAAGGACCTCATGGGGCGCGGCGCGATCCTGGACTGGCAGCGCCATTTCGCGCGCCGGGGTTATGCCTGCCTCACGGTCGACATGCGCGGCACGGGCGGCTCGGGCGGCACCATGGCGCCGTCCTTTGCGGCTTCCGAAAAGGAAGATGCGGTCGTCATGCTCGACTGGATCGCACGCCAGCCCTGGTGCGACGGCAATACCGGCATGTGGGGGATTTCCTACAGCGGCAGCAGCGCGCTTGCTGCGGCCTCGCTGCGCCCGCCTTCACTCAAGGCCATCGTGCCGCTGCACGGCACGGCCAATGAATATTGGGGTTTCCTCAATCCGCACGGCTGCCGGCCGGCCTGGTGGACCGAGGCGAGCTGGGGCCCGATGATGATCCTGTTTTCCCTGCTGCCGCCGCTGCACCGCGACGCCGGCGGACGCTGGGCGCGGATCTGGCGCGAACGGCTCGACAACCTCGATCCCGTGCCGTTCGCCTGGCACCGCACGGACCATGACACCTACATGGGATGGAAGAGCGATGCCGGGCAGGTCGAGGCCGCGATGTATGCGGTATCGGGCTGGCACGACTACTACCCCCAGGCGACCTTCGACTTTTTCAACGCGGCCGGCGGGCCCAAGCGCATCCTGATCGGGGAATGGAAACACGAGTTTCCCGATCTGGCGGTGCGTGGCGGCGTCGATCATCTGGCCGAAATGGACCGTTGGTGGGACCGCTGGCTGCGCGGTAAGGACAACGGCGCCGAGGCCGATCCGCCGGTGCTGGTCTGGCACCAGGGCGCCGCGCGCTGGCGCGCCGAAACAGCCTGGCCGCCGGCCTCCTCGCAGATGGAGAAGTGGTTTGCCGGGCCGGGCGGGTCTCTGGAGGCGGTGACGCCGGGCGAGACCGGCAAACAGGTCTTCACGGTCGATCCGGCTTCGGGTTTCGACCTGCTGCCCTGGGACCCCCAGGGGCCGATCACGCCGATGCCGTTCGACCGTTCGGGCGACGATCACCGCGGTCTCTTTTTCGACAGCGCACCGCTGGAACAGGCCATCGACATCGTCGGTTCGCCACACGCTTTCGTGGCGCTTTCCAGCGACGTTGCCGATTTTCCGCTCCATGTCGCCCTGTGCGATGTCGCGCCGGACGGCCATTCCAGCCTGATCTGTCAGGGCTGGGCGCGCACGACCCTGGCCGAAGGCGGGCCGCTTACCGCAGGGGTGCCGGCAACGCTTCGTGTGCCGCTTTACGCCACCAGCTATCGCCTGCCGGCCGGCCATCGCCTGCGTCTGGCGATCAACGGTGCGGACTTTCCCCTGCTCTGGCCGGCCTGCCCCAATCCGACCATCGCCATTGCCCATGGCGCACAGGCGACCCGGCTGGAGCTGCCGGTGGCCGCACTTGATGACAGTGAGCCGGTCGTAACCCTGCTGCGTTCTCCGGCCCACCGCGAAGCCGGCGGCAAGACTTCGGACCGGGCGGTCAACAGCGTTACCCGCGACCTTGCCGGGCAGACGGCGACCTTCAATCAGCTTGAGGATTCAAGCCAGGTTCTCGAAGACGGCACGGTGGTTCACCAGGAACGGCACAACTGGTCGACGGTCGTGCGCGACCGGCCTGATGCGAGTGTTCTGAGCGCCCGCATGACGGCCAGGGTGGAGCGCGATGGCGACAGGGTCGCCGTCCTGGTCGAGACAGTGCAGACCCGGGATGCCTATCACGTCGAGGCCAGCATCGAACGCGGCGGGCGAGCGTTCTACCACCGCACCTGGACCCTTCCGCTCGAGGGAAGATAGTTAGCGATGGAAACCAAAGGTTTTGCTCGACGCGACGCGCGTGATGGTGACATTGCTGGCGCGCCCGAACTTTCTTCGACAGCGGTCTCTGCGGGGCCGGCCGTCGCAACAACAAGAATCGGATCGATGTCATGACGGCTGAGCCTTCCGCGCTCCAGGCCCAGCACGCCGGCAGGGCCGATGCTCGCCAGATCCTGGCCGCCAACGGTGGCCTGATGCTCGCCATGGTGATGTGGGGCGGCGCCTTTCCGGTGATCGAGGAACTGCTCGTATCCTGGGACGTGGTGCTCAACACCACCCTGCGTATGGGCTGCGGCGCGACCGTCCTGATGATCGTTTTTCTGGTCAGCGAGCGCGGCCGCATCCTCAAGGGCCCGGTGCCCTGGGGCAAGGTGTTCCTGCTGGGCACCCTGGGTTTCGGCGTCAACTCGCTGGTCTTCACCGCCGGGGTCGCCGATGCCGGCGGCGCCAACTCCGCCATGGTTGCAGCACTCTCGCCGATCATCGGGGCCATCGCGGGCCGGCTGATCAACGGCGAGCCGCTGCGGCGCTCGACCATGATCGCCGCGGCCATCGCCATCCTGGGCTGCCTTGTGGTGGTGCTGGCGCGCATGCGCGAGGTCGGGGAGTTCCGGGGCGGCGCGCTGCTGGTGCTGATCGCGATCAGCATGTGGACCTGGTATTCGGTCCAGGCGCAGCGCTGGCTGGCGGGCTGGAGCCAGGTGCGCATTGCCGCCTTCACCGCCACGGCCGGGGTGAGTGTGATGCTGGTCTTTGCCGGCATCGGCCTGGCACTGGGCCTGGTCGGCACGCGCACCGATTTCTCGCTGCCCTCGCTGGTGATGATCGCCTATCTGGCGACAACCTCGAACGGCGCGGCACTGGTGCTGTGGTCCAACGGCGTGAAGGTGCTGGGCGTCTCGGTGGCAACGCTGTTTTCCAACACCATTCCCGTCATCGCGGTCATCATCAGCTTCGTCATCTTCGGCCGGGCGCCGCTGCCGCTGGAACTGCTCGGCGGCGCCATCGTCATCGTCGGCGTGCTCTATGGCCAGATCACGCGCATGCGCGGCGCCAACTAGAGCACCAGACCCACGAACAGGGTGAGCGGCGTCAGGATGTCCCACCAGAAGATGGGGCCGGCATTGTTGATGGCGAAGTTGTGCGCCGCGCGCATCTCGCGGACGTGGCCCCAGGCCGCGCCCCACAGGAACGGCGCCGAGACCAGGAAGACGGCCCAGCCTGCCGGGCCGCCCAGGAAGGTGGCGCCGATCGCCGAGAGGCCGATCCCCAGGTTGGCGACGCCGACCTCGTATTGGAACGGGCTGGTCTCCCAGC
>Ga0105053_10006948_pt1 | contig 15339 bp, 12 predicted proteins | sample BON01_FD_78093 | JGI IMG/M metagenome (GOLD analysis project Ga0105053, IMG submission 78093) | Freshwater microbial communities from Lake Bonney liftoff mats and glacier meltwater in Antarctica - BON-01 | ecosystem: Environmental > Aquatic > Freshwater > Ice > Glacier meltwater | place: Lake...
CAGCCACTCCCCCTCCCTCCCTCCCTCCCTCCCTCCCTCCCTCCCTCTAGGCCCTGTACGACATCTGCTTCCGCACCCTCAAGCTGACCACGCCCACCTACGGCGATCTCAACCACCTCGTCTCCGCCGCCATCTGCGGTACCACCTGCTCCCTCCGCTTCCCCGGCCAGCTCAACTGCGACTTGCGCAAGGTACGTCCTTCCCTCCCTCCCTCCCTCCCTCCCTCCCTCCTTCCACTGAATAGAGCGGGATAACTGACGTCCTTCCCTCCCTCCCTCCCTCCCTCCTCTCCATCCTAAAACAGCTGGCCGTGAACATGGTCCCCTTCCCCCGCCTCCACTTCTTCATGATCGGCTTCGCCCCCTTGGTACGTCCCCTCCCTCCCTCCCTTCCTCCCCCCCTCCTGCTCCTCCTTCCTCTTCTTTCCTAACCCCTCCCTTCCTCCCTCCCTCCCTCCCCCCCCTCCTTCAAGACCTCCCGTGGCTCCCAGCAGTACCGCGCGCTGACCGTGCCCGAGCTGACGCAGCAGCAGTTTGACGCCAAGAACATGATGTGCGCCGCCGACCCCCGCCACGGCCGGTACGTAACTCGTCCTCCCTCCCTCGTTCCCTCCCCTCCCTTCCTCTTATTTCAATTGTGTGTGCTTACCACACCTCTCTCTCCCCGTCCCTCCCTCCCTAGCTACCTGTTCTGTGCCTGCACGCGTACTCATACGCTCACCACCCCTCCACCTCTCCCTCCCTCCCTCCCTCCCTCCCCCCTCCCTCCCTAGGTACCTGACCTGCGCCTGCATGTTCCGCGGGCGCATGTCCACCAAGGAAGTGGACGAGCAGATGCTCAACGTCGTCAACAAGAACTCTTCCTACTTCGTTGAGTGGATCCCTAATAACGTTAAGGCCTCCATTTGCGACATCCCCCCCAAGGGGCTCAAGGTAGGGAGGGAGGGAGGGAGGGACGCACATCTCATAGTTATATATTACCGCCGCGTGGTCTTCGAGTTCTCATCATCCCCTCCCTCCCTCCCTCCCTCCCTCCTTCTCTCAGATGTCCACCACCTTCATCGGGAACTCGACGGCGGTGCAGGAGGTCTGGAAGCGAGTCTCGGAGCAGTTCACGGCCATGTTCCGACGCAAGGCCTTCCTCCACTGGTAAGCACCGCGGGGGGGAAGGGAGGGAGGGAGGGAGGGAGGGAGGGACTTACTTCTCCAAGCTTTGTTGCTTACTCTCAGACGCTCATCATCTCTTTCCCTCCCTCCCTCCCTTCCTCCCTCCCTCCCTCCCTCAGGTACACGGGCGAGGGCATGGACGAGATGGAGTTCACGGAGGCCGAGAGCAACATGAACGACCTCGTCTCCGAGTACCAGCAGTACCAGGTGCGTCCTCTCTCCCTCCCTCCCTCCCTCCCTCCCTCCCTCCCTTTCTGCCATCCCTTTCTTACTATTGACTCAGTCACTCGAGTCACTCGATCCTTTAACTCACTAATCCCTCCCTTCTCTACCCTACCCAAACCCACCCACAGGACGCAACCGCCGAGGAGGAGGGCGAGTTCGACGAGGACGAGGAGGCGGAGGAGATGATGGCCTAAGCTGGTTCTTCTTCTGCTTCTCCTTCTCCCCCTCCACCACCACCACCCAAATCACCCACCATCACCACCACCACCCCAGCACCACCAAGAGAGAGGAAAAGAGAGAGCGAGAGCGCAAGAGAGTGTATGTGAGAGAGAGCGAGCATTTCCCCCCCTTAAATTATTTTTTATCTTTGCGCATTTTTTCATGTATCTGTATGGACGAACGGAGCAACGATCCCACTATCATCACAAAGCAACACCATCAACAACACACACACAACGACCTAGGGAACGACCTCATGAATGGCGCGAGTAAAGAGATAGAGAGACAGGGCGAAAGACAAACGACACAAAGAGGGCAAGAGAGAGAAAGAGAGAGACATAGAGTTTAGAGACATGTTATACAATGTATCACCAGCTAGGGCTCAAAGCCCTCGTCTTTTTTTCTTTTTGATCCGTCAAACGATCGCGCGCCTGTCCTAGATTTTGTGTGTGGGCCACAACGGCAGAAGAGGACAGGGACACGAGCGAATTCACACAGGAGGAGGACGGGATATATGAGCGAGCACATACCCCCAACACACCCCACTATTCAAAAAAGGAAATGAGGCTTTGTAATTAGGATCCGACACCCCATTCACAACGAAAACGAAACCAAAACATATCATCAAACGAGAACACAAACCAAAAAAGAACGAAAGCACATGTACACCTTCTATTTAGAAGTCCTTATGGTAGTTGCTCGTGTTTTGATTATTGTCTTTGATTGATTTCTTTACTTTCCTCCTCTCTTTTCATTTTGCTTGCGTTTGCACATAAACATATTAATATATAGTCTCCTACTTGTACACGACTTATTTCTCGCTGCCTTTGCCACTGACTAGTACACAAACGTTACACACGCCGTGGGCCACTCGTCCCGGCAGCCGCAATGCGTCGAGTTGATTGCCTTTAAGGCCGCCACCACCCCATCAAAAGCAATCTCCATGGGCGCGATCAGCGGGTCCAAGCCCTCCACAGGCACGGGGCGGCAGTCCGGCGACAAGGACGTGGGCGGGTTGTAGAGCGAGCCGTAGTCGTCATAGGACCCCACGTAAGTCCAGCCCTTGTTGTATTCCCATTGCGTAAAGTTGACTGTTTTAGATATGAAGCGAGGAATCAAAAGTGAGATAAAACGGCCCAGAATCTCGAGTAGTTGAAAGGTCAGACAGGACAGGACTTTATGCACAAATTCCGTCTATCTTAGCTGGTTTCGTGTTGCCGCTAGCCCATCATCCCAAACCGACTTACATAGCTGATTGTTGAAATAAAGCGGGATCAGAAACCCATCGGCATCCGGTGGCGGCGCCTGCCTCTCGTCCTTTGCGCCCATCATGGCTTCGTCGTCCTCATCCATATCAACTTTAAGAAGTTGCAACTGCCCATGGACCTTCCGCGCTTCACCATTTCCCTCGTAATCAACAAACAGAAAGCCCGGCACCGTGTGCAACGGCGGAAGCGCTCCCCCTCGCGTATAGGACAATGCCATGATCCAAGTGTCTTTGTCCCCATTCAGCTTGTGGTACGTTATATGTTGCAGCGGCCCATTCAGAACGGCAGTTACCAGCAACGCGTCCCAGTTGCGGGCCTTGTCAAAGAGCACGCAGCTGCTATCGCCCTCCGTCCCCTTGTAGTAGTCGACCACTGCCTCGGTGTCCACGCAAAACTCTTCAGGAATCCAGTCCCATTTGTGCGGAGAGGAAGGAACATAGTCTCGAAACTCCATAAAGCCTAACGTTTTGTAATCAGTCAAGTCAAAGAAACTTTCCGGGTCCTTGAACGGGACGGCTCCCGCATCAAAAAGCACGCTTTCTTGAAAGGACGACGCGAGAACGGCATAAGGCTTGGCCGCATATGAGGCAAGCTGCTCGATTGAAGGCATGAGATAGTAGAGGTGGCCATCCGCGTCGACAATTTGCTCTTCGACTTGCGGCGGGCCTTCCCTTCCTTCCTCGCCGTCAACCCTGCTCGCTTCCCTGGCCGCTTTTGCAGCAGCCGCGGCCCTGACGGCCTTTGCTCCAGCCTGGCCTACGGCACTGCCAAACTTGTCCCGCAAGACTGCCACTAGGTCCAAGACTTGCACGTCGCCAAGGGCGAGAAGGTGGGCTTTGAGCTCTGGGTCAAACAACTCGCGCTCGCCTACGTGGTAGATTTCAATGGGCAAATTGGAGTTGAAGACCTTGCGGATCAGGTAAGCTGTGATGTAGGCTCCCGCCGCAAGACGAGGCACCGTGCCCGACGCGCTGATGACCACCCCTTGAGGTTGCAGTGTCCCCATGGAAGGAGGCGGGAGGTGGTCAAAGTGCTGCCCACCAAGGAAGAAATGCGAAGACGAGGCGGGCAAATCTCCCGGTCGAGCGCACCGCGACGGCATGGCCACCACCGAGACTTGGCCCGGCGCCGCGCCGCGCTTCTCCCAGCTATGGGGCAAATGGTGAATGCTGTCTCGCAAAAGCTTGAAGCCGCGGCCCCACAGCCCGGGCTGAAGCATGTCCACCTGCGGCCGCCCTTGCTGCTGCTGCTTCTCTTGCTGCGCTGCTGCATGCCGTGGGGACGCGTGCAGGTGGGAGTGGATTTGCGGAGGATCGTGGTGGGAGGAGACGTGGCCCCGAATCAGCATGAACAGAATGACGGTGCCCAGCTTCACAATTAACACGTTCCGCCAGGTAAGCAAGTGGCGGAGGCCCAGCCAAGCCGCGGCGGGAACGCTGCTGCGGCGGCCGCGACGCACGGCGGGACCGGGCAGGAAAGGTGCGTCGTCGTCTTGTGCATCAATCCCAATATGCAGCGTCGTAGCGGCTCCCCCCCCTTCCTTCCGCTCCTCTCCATCGTCCGTCAAGCTGTGCCGGCGCACCACAGATTTCCTGCTGTCCGCGGCGCACGCCATGCTTCCTCCTTCTGCTCTCAGCTCTGTCTTTGAGGGGGGTACGTAGGTCAGCAAGTGGAGCGCAACACAAAGCATAAACAGAAGGCGGTGCGGGGTAGGTGTCAAGGATTCTGGTCCGTCAATTATTCAGCCGACCCGAACACGTCGAGACCCTCAAGGCAGGTTCCTGGCGTCGTGTTGTGGCGTCGCAAAGGGAAGTGCACCATGAACAAGGCGCAGGAGGTTGCTTCAACGCGCTTGCTTCGACACTTGTTGGCAATGGTGCGGACCTAGACGCAAGCAATACTCAACTTACACGTCATAACATCTGTTTACCACTAATTTGTAAACGTGCAGTAGAAACGAAGGTCTATCATAGAAGCAAGGTGTTGCAAAACAGCACCCAATGTCGAAGCAGGGGTAGGAGGTTGACATTCTTTTCATTATTTCTGTATAAGCGCGCATACACAAGACACACAATACGCAAAATAGTTGTTTGATTCATTTATCGAACCCGATTACCTAAAGCAAACTGCAATCGGGCGCCAGCCCGCCTTGTATGCTGTAAAAAATGCTGACATATGCACGACTGACCCCCCTATATATACCCCAAATGCCTCGACACACTAGCGTCCTTCCCAGGGAAACTCTGAACAAAAAGCCTGAATTTTCACTGACTAGATCACGGAAGCTTGATACGACGACAGTCGTCCTCCCCCGCCTCCCATCCCACCACCACCACTGCGGCGTCGCGGCTGACCCTCCAGGTCCTCGCTTGGGGTGGGCGAAGCAACGATGCCTGCACGCCCTGAGCTCGCCGCTGCCGACGGCACCGTTCCCGATTTTTGGCTCCAGCGTCGCACCGCATCCTCATCATCATCATACCCCGTACGTGCCTCCCCATCCTTCCCCTCGTCTCCGCTCTCATCCTCATCCTCCTCGTCCACCCCACCCAATCCCACCCCCTTCCCAAACGCCCTTCCTCCTCCCTCCCTCCCCTCCCCCTCCCCTCCCACCCCATCCTCCTGCTCCACCCACCGCTTATCCGAAAACGACAAAAACGCATCAATAAACAAAGCAGCCGTCAGCTGGTACACCACCACATTCGCCACCAGATGAAAAGCCAAAAAGTACATTGACACCCAAGGAGACCCCGCTAAATCCATCCACAGATACATGATCCTATACCAATCATACGTCGTTGCAACTTGAAACAACGTCACAGAAGCACTCCAAAACGAGTTAAAATTATCGACGGACGCCCACCCGGCCAGGTCTTGGTGGGTTACAGTGGTGGTTTGAATTTGCTCGCCGTAGCGCGCGAAGAACGCCATGCCAAGCACAGCCCAAGAGTAGGAGATTAGGACGCAAAGGGAGAAGGAGGAGAGGAAGAAGGGGAGGACTCGGAAGGCACTGGATAATTTTTGGAAGATTGCGCACTTTGGGAAGAGCCGGACGACGCGGAGGGTGAGGAAGAGGAGGCAGAGGTTGGCCATTTGCTCGGATTCGTGGAGGGGGGAGTGTGGGGGGGCGAAGGCGTAGACGAGGAGTGAGATGAAGGAGGCGCTGATGATTAGGAGGTCCACGATGTTGGAGGGGGAGGAAAGGAAGAGCTTGGGACCGAATGCCCAGAGTTTTAGACCCATTTCGATCGCGAATAAGACGACGACTGAGTGGGAGAATCCTCGGAGGGATGCCTTGCTGATAGCAGGGCTTCCATAAAAGGTGAGGAAAAAACACGTCAACAACAACAAGGCCATCGACCCTACTTCCGCCCATCGTGAGCTGAGAATCGCGCGCCAGCGTGCTCGTTCCCGTTGGTGCCACTCGGAGGCAGGCATGCCGGGTCGTTCTAAAGTAGGGACACAAGGATAGTAATCGGTCAAGATCACCTCACACACTGAGAGGAACTCGTGAGGGTAGACGCGGCCGGGGTGCGTGCGGGTGAGCTCGCCGAACATATGTTCAGTTGCCCCGCAATATGCGTCTTTTTCGTAGCCTGTTTGGAGGTCAATAAAGTCGGGGCGGGCATATCGCAACATAGACCGAAAAGAGCTCAGATCTATCCAGCCTCGTTTTTCGGGGTCGAGGCAACGGAAGGTCATTAGCAAGGCGAGGCGCTCCAGCAGGCGGGTGTCATATGCTTGTTGGCGTTGAAATTTCTGGTACACCCAAAAGACGCGTGGGAGGGCGAGGTGGGCGAGGAAGAGGACGACGATCAGGACGAAGGCCATGAAGAAGAAGAAGTAAAGGGGGGAGGAGCCTTGGGGGTTGGCGGAGTAGGCAGGGTTGAGAAGCGCGCCGAAGTTTTGTGTGGTCATTAGGACGTAGAACGCTAGGAAGGAGTTGAGGAAATCGTTGAAGTTCAGGTAGGGGATGGAGGAGGAGTAGTAGTTGGTTTCGGAGAAGAGGATGAGCCCGAGAAGGGAGAAGAGGCCTAGGAAAATCCCAGTGCCGAGGGCGACGTCGCGGAGTTGGGCCATGAGGTGGAAGAGGAGGATGCACCATCGTTTCAGGGTCTCCGAGAGGCAGATTAGGTAGAGTGGACGCAACGGGCGGGAGAAACGCGGGCTGCCGTTGGGTTTGTCGAGGGCGGCGCAAATGTCGGCGAAGAAGACGAAGACGAGGAGGAGGCGTGCTTGTCCCCAGAGCTTGGCTTGCAAGGCATTGCTCCTCCCCTTGTTCTCTAACACACGCGGAGGGGCAATTACACCAAAAAAGGCGTTGAATCCCAAAGCATAAACCTCCAAGAAGACATCCAACATGAAGAAGAGGACCAGGACGAGCTCCAGTCCCAGGAGTTGCTGTGCAGTCGAAGCAGCACCAGTCAGAGTATGCCGAGAGATCGAGTCGTGATATTGCGCTGAGTTAGGCAACGCCCGCGGAGGCTCCCAAAGAGCGAGCATAAGGTGGAAGGTGGCCAGGGCCTGCATCATCCACAACCAGCCCGTGCGCTTGAGAAGGCGATAAGCGAAAAGGTTTCCCTTCCCTCCCCCACGCATTCGCACCGGCCGGGTGTCAATGGCATCGCTCAAATAAAGAGAGGCGCGGGCGATCCGTTGCTCATCCGACATCCGCGGCAAATGTTGATGCAACCAATAAAGGAGGGTACGCTTCCCTGGCCCGCTGCTGCTGCTCGAGGTAGGGGGCATGCCGTCCTCATACCCTCTCCTTCCTCCCCCTGCCCCGTCGCTCCCATACAACCACCCAATCCCAAAACTCATGCGGCTATCCCTCCTGCTGCTGCTCCTTCGATACTGGTCCTCATCCGTGTCCCCCCCCTCCCCCCCCTCCTGCTGCTGCTGCTGCTCCGAGCGCTGGGACTGCCGACGAGCCTTGCTGCTGCTGCTGCTGTTGCTATTTCGGACGCAAGGGAGTTGAGGAACCCCCCCTTCCAGCCCACGGCGAGTCGAGGAGGTGGAGTAACGAGATGGCAATAATGGTAGTGGACCTCGCCCGCCGCTGCTGTCTTCGCTGTCGCTTGGCGCGGAGGCGGGCACAGGCAGAGGGCCCATTTTGGGGTCGTGGAAGATGGGGTTAGGAGGGGGGGCGCCACGGCTGATGCTCTCTCGGTGGGCACGGAGGGGGGAGGATTCCTGCTGGGTGACGCTGAGGCGGTGAGGGTTTCTGGGTTGTTGTTGTTGGTGCTGCTGTTCTTGCTGTTGGTGCTGCTGTTGTTGTTGCTGCTGCTGCTGGTGCTGCATGCGCTGGCGCTCCCGGGGGTTCTTGACTTCCTCCCGTCCGTCGTCTGCTTCGTCTTCCTGCCGCCCACGATGGGAATGATATTGAGACCGGCGACGCTGCAGCTGCTCCTCGGGCTCGCTCTCATCGCACAGCTGCTCTTGCCGCCGGTTCGACCCGGTGCTCACGCCACGCTTGCTGCTCGTCCGCTCTCTTCCCTCCTCCCCTCCCCTCCCCCTCCGTCGGTGTTGTCGGCCAGGGGACGTGGTCGCACTGTCCTCCTCCGTCTCTGCCCCGCCACCCCTCCTTCCTTCCCCCTCCTCCTCATCTTCCTCGTCCTCCTCCAAAATTTCCTCCTCCCCCCCAAGCGCTCGCCGTAGCAACTCGTCATCCAGCTCCCGCAATTCATCCAAGTCCAATGTGCTCACATACGAGTCATACCGACGCCGCCTTCCCAAAGACGTCCGCCCACTCCCAGCCCGGGGACGAATGGTCCAGACCTCGGCAGGCTCCTCAGGCGGGAAGGGTTGGCTGAAAGGTTGATGCACGACGACGCGGGGCGGAGGCGAGGGTGGCATCGCGCGGCGGCGGGCAGCGGGACGTCCATCGACGTACGGCAAGGACCACGGGCGCCCAAGAGCTGCACCCGGGAGGGATGTGCTGCCGTTGCTTGTGTCGCTTTGGGAGCCGTCGCCTTGTTCGTCGCTCGAGACGGGGAGGGACGAGACGTAGTCGTCTGCCTCGCTGTCCCCTCCCAAGCCCGGGGGTGCTGCTGCCGTGGTGTGTCGTGAAGGGCCCCCGCGTAAGGGTGGCTGCGGGTGCCCTGGTCCGTGGGCCGGCCGCATTGAAGGGTAGGGTTAGTGCCGGTCCCTGTGTATGGGTTCGTGTTGTGGCGGTGGGGTTGGATGCATGAGTGAGGGCGGGGTTGGGGTAAGGAGGGTGATGATGATGCTATGGCCCATGGCCATAGATTAGACAGCAGAGTTCAAAAGGAGTGCTCAATTGCAATTGCGATGCCATTGCAAGGCAATCGGTCACCTAATCGGCACTTTAGCGTCTCGTTCACGTGGTGGCCTGGTCCGACCCCAGTTTCGTGACGAAAGCCCCCTGAGATTTGAGTTGGTGGGTTTGGGCGGGAGACGGGGAAAGGTCATGGGTGTGCTGGGTTGAAGCAAGGCCCATAAAATTCGTGTTCCGTGTTCGTCGAACCTCCCCACAAAGGCAATCCAATTTTTACGTTGAGTGTTTGCTCTCCTGCCACTTGGTTCAGCTACAATGTACTTGTTTCTTTTATCTCTCATTACCACATATCCATACCATGCAAACTACACAAAAGACACGCAAACATGCACATGCACCTAAAAACTCCTAAACACGCAAAACTATCTACAACTCCTCAACACTCATCCCAAATGGCTGCTATCTCCGTGATACGTAAAGGCCTTGAACTCCGCCGCCGCGCAGGCCCCCGCCCCCGTAGGCTCGGCCAGCGACTCCTTTGGGGGGAGCTTGTGGTAGTTGCTCGGCACAAACTTGATGTCCATCTCGTTCTTGACCCGGGGGTTGAAAGGCGGAGTGAGCTTCTTCCGATACAGCTTGTCAAAGTCCAAGTCCGCAAAGAAAGCATGTGCCTTGATCTCAGCCGCTTGGGGTCGTCGGGCAGGGTCAGGCTCCAACAAGCGGTTCATCAACCCTTGCGCGGGCTTGGAAAAATGCGGCGGGAACGTCGGTCGGATATGCACAATACAATGAAACATGTACTTCCGATTCTTGTTATAGAAAGGCGTCCGACCATCCATCATCTCGTACAGCAAAATCCCAAAGCTCCACCAATCCACCGGTGCCCCGTAGGCCTTCCCCCGCAGCAGCTCCGGAGCCAAGTACTCAGCAGTCCCACAAAATGTCGTCGCACACGCCTCCGTCCGCACATTCTGCTTGGACAACCCAAAGTCAGTCAAGGCAATGTTTCCCTCCGAATCCATCAAAATATTCTCCAGCTTCAAGTCCCGATAAATGATAAACTGCTCATGCAGGTGCTCCAAAGCCAACAGCAACTCCGCCGCATAAAATCTCGCCCGGGGCTCAGCAAACGACCCATTTTTCCTCAGGTGATAAAAGAGAGAACCACCCGTATAATAATCCGTCACCAAATACAAACTCGTCTCATTCTGAAACGCGAATCGCAGACGGACAATGAACGGATGCCGGATCTGACAGAGGATGGCACGCTCGGACATGGTATGTTCAATCTGCCCCTTCTTGACCACCGAGTCCTTATTCAAGACCTTCATCGCATACACCCTCCCCGCCCCCTGCCCCGCCTTCTTCTTCTTCACCAGCATCACTTTCCCAAACGCCCCCTTCCCCACAACCTTCAATAAATCAAAGTCGGAAATATCCAAGCGTTCCGTCAAGGCCAAGCTTCGACAGCTCCCTCCATCCGAACTAAGAGCCCGCCCCAAGTCCTTACTCCCAGCCGGGGAGGCAGGAAACCCCCTCTCCGACGAGTGGCTCCGACTCAAGCTCAACCCACTCGAAATCATACGTCTCAACCGCCGAAGGAAGCTGCTGCTGCTATTGTCGCTGCTACTGCGGAATGGTGACAACGAACTGCTGCTGCCGCTGCTGCCTTGTTGACCCAGCATGCGGACTGATGACGCTGGGCCCTTGGGTGATGGAGGCGCAGGCACGCCACAGCGCGTGGCTTCTGCCACTGAGAAGAGATAGCCGCGGTTGCTGACAGGGCCGCAGACACTAGGGCTCCCACCCCCCATCCCGGGGCTGCTGCAGTTGCTGCTGTTGCTCTTTCGGAGCAAGGATGACAGGCCCGGTCGGTTGGGTGTGCGTGGGGTGAGCGTGCTGCCGGTGCTGAAGGACAAAGGAGTCGTGGCGGTGGTGATGCCTCTTGAAGAGGCCTTGGGGGTGGAGGGGGAGGAGGGGATGGAAGGCACAGCAGCAGTAGCAGGGTGCTGCAGTGCATCCTGAAGGCAAAAGTCGAAGAAACGAAAGACCGAGTCCCTGGCCGCCACCACACTCCAGGCCGTGCTTGGCGCCATGTCACTCTCCCCTTCCTCCGCTAGAGTACCCACCGACAGAACCTGTGCGATTCCCAGCTGTGTGCGGGCTTTAGGGATGGCATGCCCGGGTGGAAGGCGCAGCGATGCTTCCCAATCTACTGCATACGCCCCTAAAAGCGCCTTGACATCCGTCGAATCATCCTCCTCCAACACCCTACTAGCCTCCACCGTCGCAATCCCTGCAATTCGATTCACCTCCCCCGTCTGCTGCTGGCATCGGACGAGTTGCCGTTGCAGCATCTCCTTGCAGAGCATGGCCCCATTGCCGTACCCAAACAAAAACACATGCTGCGCCTGACAATAAGCAACAAAGGTCTCGTACACGTACAAAGCGTGCTCCTCCGGAAAAGCCGAGGCAGACACCGCCAGCTTCTTCCCATCCATTACCACCGAGTTGAGGTTGGGATTGCAGACTATGACAGCGTACCCGCCTTGGTGTGCCTGCTCTAGGAAGGGGAGCATGGACCCAGCCCGCAAGCCCTTGGCCACGCAGGTGGACCGACTCCACATCCCCAGCTGCGAGCCCACGTGGTTCTGCAAGACGACCAAGAGCTTGGGTGCCGTCTCCCAGTTGCGGGAGAGCAAGACGTCGCACTTGGCGGGCGTGTCCTCCTCGCCGGCGGGGATCCAGTGCTGGACGAGGTCGAAGCGTGCCTGCAGGTACTCCTTGATGTACGTCGAGAGCGACTCGACCACGCTCTGATAGTCCTCGTCGGTGCAAGACGAAGTGGTGGAGGGTGGGGAAGGCCCGTCGCCTTCCTGGGCACGGCGCACTATTCTGTCATTGTCCACGAGGGTGTAGCGTGGATGGGCAAAGGACGGGAGTTGGGGCTGTTGGGACGACGCGGTGGTAGACGTCATGGCTTCGGATTGGAATGAAGGTGGAGCAGTCAAGGCCAGCGCATTGATTTTGGCTGTGTTGTTTGTGTGGGTGCGTGCGTGTGTGTTGATGTTAGTGAGTGCAAGTGTAGTGGACAGACAGACGGAGGAGCGAACTTGCTTTGAATAATGGGCCGTGCGAGGACGAGCAAGAAAGGGCAAGCAAGCACCACCAGAGTCTCCCACGCCTGCGTCAGCCACACAGCGACACGCTAGGCACTTTATAGATGAGAAGGGTGGCTGGGACTAGGGTGCGTGGGCAAGTGTCTGTGCGTCTAGGAGGGCAAGCAGAGTTGATGTACAACGCTGGCCGTTATTTTTTCAATGTGAAATCCGGGTAACGTAAAAGCCGCGCCGTGTAAGAAAGCATCACAAGTGATCCTTCGATCGCAATCGTAAGAAGAAGGCCATCGACCTCATTGATATCTAATCCATGCAAACAACCAAACAAACAAAATGAAAACTATGAAAGAAATGCCTCTCCTCGAACCAAAAGACAATAAAAAAAGGGCCCTTCGACCTCCCCACCCCCCACTTTTCCCAATCATTTCATTTACTTATTTTACTTTCTTTTCAATCCAATTTCCATCCCTCATTCATCTTGTCTCAACACAAATAGCACTTCCCCCCACATTGCGGGCACGGGACCTTCTTCTGGCCCACGCAGCTCATGCACACGTCCGCCACCGTGTGCCCATTCACGCTCCGAATTAAATGCCCTTTTCCCTCGCACTCCACGCAGGCCACAAACCCACCCCCACCACACCGCGGGCACCCTTCCAGACGATTTTCGATATCCTGGCTTCGATCCAGGTCGCGAAAGGCTTGGGGAGGTGGTGGTGGCGCCACCAGGGTAGGAAAATTTGTCACGTCCGCCCGCCCGAATCGCAGCCGCCGGTCGCGGTAGGCAAAGGGCAAGGCCTCAAACAAGGGCGCAAGGGCGATGCATTGCTTGCAGGCTTGCCCATAAAACTCGACGAGTAGCACTTTATCGTCGCTTTGCGAGGGTCGCTCTTGTTGCTGGTGCTGCTGCTCCGCCAGCAGACTTTCTAATGCCGTGAGCGAGTCGATCTCGAGGATGGCCGCCACAGCGGCGCGTCCTCTTGGGCTTGTCGTGCTGCTGCTTCCACCCTCGTTTCCGCTTCCCTTCTCACTGTCATGAATGGCGCTGCGGGTGGATTTAGGGCTAAACTTGGCCAAGCTTGTAATGGCTTCATGCAGGCGGACTCGGCACTCAGCCACGTCCCCACGGCCCGGCACCTGCGTCTGGCACACACCCCGCTGATAGAGACGAAAGGTCGGGACGCGGTCAATCAAGGGTGGCGTAGGAGATGGTAAAGGGCTGGGATTGTTGTTGCTGCTGCTGCTGCCCCTGGTGCTGAAGGCAGCGGCAGGACTAGGCCCGAGGAGGAGAAGGAGGAGGAGGAGGAGGAGGGGAAGGAGGGGGGAGAAGGCTAGAGATGATGGTGGTGGTGCGAATCTCCTTCGTCTTTTTTTCCAGGTGGCCTTGCCCTCGTGATGAAGCAGCATGACGGCGCACTACCTGTGTGTTGTGAGAAGAGACGTGGAGACGAAATGAGTGTGATCAGAGTGTGTCGCTATGACACCTACTACAATAGCTACGTGTGAAAGATGGCCGCGATTTCCTTCTTTGTCCGCCCTCCTTGCAACACCTCGCGTTTGTTTCATACACCATCCGTCATGCCCTCCACCCCATCTCACTGACATCATCGCTTCCTACAACAGACGCAGCGCCCCCATCACGCACAAGTCCATCAAGGTCGCCAAGCGGTTTCCCAATCCCCAGCGAACCACCACTCAAGCACTTACACAGCCACGACCCCACCCTCCCACCCCACCAACAGGACCAGGAGGACAATGCCACCTACTTCCTATTACGCGGAGAGCCAGGCGTGGCACATTTGGAGAGAATGCGGTGAGTGTTGGGCCAAGGGGGACTATACTAATGAGACTAGTTCGATGTATAGCTCCCCTTGGTTGGGCGGAGGGGGGGAGACGAGGCTGGCTGTCAACCCCCAAAAGGCCGCCTCCTCTCACTCTAATCAAGCACCCACACCACACCACACCGCACAGCGCTCCTCATCCCCATGCTCAGTACGGCCCTGCTCGTGGTGGCTGTCTTTTCTAGGGACTGGAGCCGGTTGACCACTCATACGACGCTTTGGTAAGTCATGCATGTGTGAAGTCGTGTTGAGTGTGTGTGCTGTGTCGCCCCCTGAACAAAAGGCTGGGCTTGCCCCCTTCCTTTTCCTATCCAAACCATTTGGGGAGCTTATATTCTAATTCGAAAGAATAAGCATGCCCCTTGCCCAAACATCCTTTATCTCGTATCGTGTGTGCTGTTCTGTCGCCCACTGATGAGAGAGAGACTCACTCCATCCCATCCCTCCTCCGCTCCTTCCCTCCCTCACCCTACAACCAAAAGGAGCGAAGTCCTAATAGACGATTTCTGGGGCTTGTGGCAATGGTCTTCCGTCATGACCTCCGCCTCCTCCACCGTCCGCCTCTCCTTCGACTACGACTGGTGCCAACGCGACGATACCATCGAACAATGTCACCTCCTCCTCGCCGCGCGCGTGCTTGCCATCGCCACCATTGCTTTAGAAGCCGCTGCTGTCCTCAGTGCGTTGGTGGTAGAATGTCGTACAGCGCGTCGAGGGGGGTTCTCAGCTGAGTATGCATGTGTTGCTCTGACTACTTCTCACTTGGTGTGTGCGATTCTGATGCTGGTGGTCTGGTCGAGCGTGCAAGATGAATTGAGGGCACAAGACCTGACTTCAGGGACGAGTAAAATCCATTTTGGTTTCTCGTGGTGGTTCTTTTTGGTGTCGGCAGTTTCGACGTTCTTTACTGACTGGTGTGTGGTGAAGGAGTTGGCGCATAAGTCTGCGTATCGCACGATTAGCCCTCCGGGGAAGACGGATTTGAGGAGTCGGAATACGCGGTGATGGGGAGCAGGAGGGAGGGATGGAGAGAGGGAGGGAGGGAGGGGGGGAGAGGGGGGAAATGGTGTGATTAAAGAGTTGGCGCATGAGTCTGCGTATCGCACGTTTAGCCCTCCGGGGCAGACGGCTTTGAGGAGTCGGAATACGAGGTAGTAAGGCGGAGGAGGGAGGGAGGGAGGGAGGGAGGGAGGGAGGGCAAGCTATCGCGCAATGGAACGTCCTTGACGCGGCTGCGGAAGAGGCGGCGGTGAATGAAGGGAGGGC
>Ga0105053_10006951_pt1 | contig 15337 bp, 18 predicted proteins | sample BON01_FD_78093 | JGI IMG/M metagenome (GOLD analysis project Ga0105053, IMG submission 78093) | Freshwater microbial communities from Lake Bonney liftoff mats and glacier meltwater in Antarctica - BON-01 | ecosystem: Environmental > Aquatic > Freshwater > Ice > Glacier meltwater | place: Lake...
AGAGTCTTCTGTGGTTGCCGCCCGTGATGCAAGAGGTCTCTGATCCGATGCGCATGTGATCGAGTGCGGTCTTCTGTCAGGCCTTTGAATGCGGCATTTTCGAGAAGCCGCTGGCCGGTATGGTGATCTGCGGATCAGGTCCAAATCTGACTCTCGAGCTGCAATGCTCACGACTCTAAACTGGTTTTCCTGATCCAGATCTGTTCGATCAATTTGCCCATTCGGGTCGTCGCCTTCTCACACCCCCATTATCTGGCGTCAGGTAGATTTTGCGGCATGCCAATCATGCCGCCGCAGCCTGCGCCGGATCTCGATAATCCTCATTTTTTGTCATCAACGCCCAGATCGTCCGCGCCATCTTGTTGGCCAGCGCGATTGCCACGAGCATCCTCGGCTTTCGCGCTGCGATGCGCGCCAGCCATGAACCTTCCGGGATAGATTTGCGGCCCAGCCAGTTCAGGCGCGACATCGCACCGATAATCAGCAGCCTGCGGATATCAGCCTGCCCTGCCTTCGAAATGCGCCCGAGCCGCTCTTTGCCGCCTGATGAGAATTGGCGTGGAACGAGGCCGAGCCAGGCGGCAAAGTCGCGACCACACCGAAAGTTCTCCATCGGCGGTGCAAAGGCTTCGACTGCCAGAGCGGTCAATGGGCCAACCCCTGGGATTGTCTGCAATCGCCGCGCCGTGTCAGCCTCAGCCGCCAGCGCCTTGATCTTGCCAGTCCGAGCATTGATGCGGACCGTCTTCTCGGCAATCTGTTCCAGCAAATCCCTGCATTCTTCGCGCATCAAATCGGGCAAATCGCTGTTCGGCGCATCCAGTATCTCTGCAATCCGCTTGATCTGGTGAATCCCCTGCGGAACAGCATGACCATATTCATAGAGGCAGGCCCTGAGTGCGTTGACCATTTCGGTTCGCTGGTGGACGAGCCGTTCTCGGGCGCGAAACAAAATTGCCCTGCTTTGTTGCTCGGCAGTCTTCGGCTCGACGAAACGCATCTCAGGCCGCTGAGCCGCAATCACGATGGCCTCGGCGTCTGCCGCATCGTTCTTCTGACGCTTCACAAACGGCTTCACGTACTGCGGTGCAATCAGCTTCACCACATGACCAAGCCGGATCATCTCGCGCGCCCAGTAATGCGCGCTGCCACAGGCTTCCATCACCACCACCGCTGGAGGCTGCTGCGCCATGAACTTGCCAAAACTCTGCCGCGAAAGCTTCTTGCGGAACTGTGGCTGGCCCGCCATCGACGCTGCATGCAGCTGGAAAACATTCTTTGCCAGATCTACCCCAATCATTACATCATTCGTCATGGTTGCCGTCCTTTCCGCTCAGTGGCTGTAAACACCACCTTCCTGGCACATTGCGATGCCGTCGTCTGGGGAGGGCGGCAACCACCCCATCTGACTCATAATGATTCTGATGGATATCAGGCTCTTGCTAGTCTGCGGCTGAGCAGTCGGATGTGGGCGACGAAGACCCAGGCGGTGGCTGAGGCGATGGTGGCTTCGAAGTCCTTGGCCAGCCTGCGGCAACGGCCGAGCCAGGCGAAGGTGCGTTCGACCACCCAGCGGCGGGGCAGCAGCACGAACCCCTTGGCCTTGTCGGATCGCTTGACGATCTGGAGGGTCCACTCCCCGATCCGGGCCAGGGCGTCGCGCAGCTTGTCGCCCGCGTAGCCGCCGTCGGCGAAGACGTGACGCAACCACGGGCACAGGCCCCGTATCGAGGCCAGGACATCGACCGCCCCGTCGCGATCCTGGATGTCGGCGGGGTGGACCACCAGACCCACCATATGACCTTCGGTGTCGGTGACGATGTGGCGTTTACGGCCTTTGATCTTCTTGCCCGCGTCATACCCACGGGGGCCACCGGCCTCGACGGTCTTGACCGACTGGCTGTCGATCACCCCCGCTGACGGGCTGGCCTCGCGCCCAACCCGTTCGCGCGCGGCCATGACCAGCACATGGTTGATCTGGGCGAAGGTTCCATCCCTGGACCAGCCGTAGAAATAGCCCTGAACGGTCGAGCAAGGCGCGAACTCGCGGGGAAGCTGTCGCCACTGGCAACCGTTCGAGGCCATGTAGAGGATCGCTTCCACCACCCGGCGCAGCCTGACTTCGCGCGGCCGACCGCGTGACGCCGGAGCCGGCATCAACGGCTCGATCAGCGCCCACTCCGCGTCGGTCAGATCGCTTGCATAACGCAGGCCCACGCGCCGATACTGGCCGCGGGTGGTTTCGGTCCAGGCCATCGTGGTCTCCATCGAAGCTTCGCAACTCCGACAGATTCACAACGGACTGAAATCACCCAACTTCTTTTTCAGTCAGGCTCTTAGAGATGAACTCGGCGTTACGGTCGAAAATCCGCTCAGTGACGCGACCCTGAGACACCACCTTGAGCACTTTGACGAGCGACTAGACGCATGGGTCGCCGAGTCACCCAACCGCATTTTCGTTGATCACATCCTCGGCCCGAGGAATTCCATCGGAGGAGTCGAGCCTCGAGACATTCTCCGCCACTTTGTCCCCAACGAAGCAGTGTACCTATTCCGGGGCGAGGAATTTGATATCCAAGCGCTGGTCAATTCGGTCGTCGAACTTGTTCCGCGGATTTGCGAATGCCTTGATCGCCGAGAAGTCTGAACGCTGAGACGCACCAACCTCCTCTTCCTCTGCGCCCGCAACCGCCTCCGCTCCCCCACGGCCGAGCGGGTGTTCGCCGGCCGGCCCGGCGTCGAGACCGCCTTTCCATCCCTTCTCCCCCTGAGGGAGAAGGTGCCCCCGCAGGGGGCGGATGAGGGGTGAGACATCGGCCTGTCCGGCGATCCGCCGACCACGGTGTATCGATGATCTGGACACAGGCCTGGCCTGGGTGTTTCACCCCTCATCCGGCCCTCCGGGCCACCTTCTCCCTCAAGGGGAGAAGGAAAAGGACGCGCTTCGTTTCCCCCGAAACAGCCGGGTTCCCGCTCATGAATCCGGACCTCTCCCGATCAACGGTTGAAAAATCTCAGCTTTCTGTTACGGTGGCCACATCCTGAAATCCAGACGTCCTCCTGCCCGCGCCCTGCGCGGAGGCGGGTGTTTCGTATTTGTCGCTGGACTTCGAGACCTCGAAAACCCCCGAAGGAGACGTCTTGTACGCACAACGCAAAGCCCCGTTCGCCCCCAGTTCCAGCCCTGGTTCGCGCTATGGCTATCGCCCCGCGCCGATCCGCGCCCGCATCGGCCTGGCCATGCGCCGCGCCATGACCTTCGGTGACATGCCGGACGCTGAATCGGTGCTCCGAGCCAACGGCCTGTCACTGGCCCCCATGTCGGTGGGCGACGCCGGAATGACGGTGAGCGGGACCAGCGTGCTGGCGACGGCCGAGGCCTCTGATCTGGACAGCGGCGCGCTCAAGGCCCTGGTGGTGCCGGCCGGTGCCGCCGATCCGGACGCCGCCGACGCCCTGACAGATGTCATCACCCGCGCCTGTACCAAGGGCATGCCGGTGTTCGCGTTCGGCGAAGGCGTGGCCGCGACCCTGACCGCCCTGGGTCATGATCCGGAGCCCTATGCCGAGACCCCGGCGGTGCTGGTCACCGGTTCGACCATCGAACGCCTGCCGGACATCGCCGCCGTCGCCGCCGCCGCCGGTCGGGTGCACTGACGCCCACCTGAAAGATTTGAGATCCGAAACGCCGGCCGCCCACAGGGGCGCGCCAGCGTTTCCGTGTCAGGCGTTGACCAGCGCCGCCCGCTCTTCGGCGTTCAGAAACCGCCATCGGCCCTCGGGCAGATTGTCCAGCTTCAGCGGCCCGATCCGTACACGGATCAAGTCGATGACCTCGAGCTCGACCATGTCGCACATGCGCCGGATCTGACGGTTGCGGCCCTCGCGCAGGATGAATTTCAGTCGGAAGGATTCCATCCGGCTGACGTAGGCGGGGCGCAGCTGGCGGCCGTCCAGCATCAGGCCGTGGCGCAGGATTTTCAGCTTCTTCTCGGTGATGTCACCGGCGACCCGGACCAGATATTCCTTGTCCAGATCGGACTGGGGCCCGATCACCGCCTTGGCCACCACTCCGTCCGAGGACAGCAGCAGCAGGCCGCGCGAATCCTCGTCCAGCCTGCCGATCGGGGGCAGGGAGTGGTCGTCAGCCGGGACCGTGCCCGGGCCGACCCGGTTGCCCTCGGTGACCAGCCGTACCGCCGGAAGCTTGTCCGGCTCCGGCTGGCCCGAGACATAGCCGAGCGGCTTGTGCATGACGATGGTCACGCCCTCGGCCAGGGCCGCGGTGGCTCGATCGCTGAGGGTCAGGGTCTGGCCGTGTTCCAGTTTGCGGCCCGCGTCGGTGACCACCTCGCCCTCGACCGAGACTAGGCCGTCGGCGATCAGGGCGTCGGCCTCGCGCCGCGAACAGACCCCGGTCTGGCCCAGCCATTTGTTGATCCGGACCGGCTCGTCGCCGTCATAGGTACGCGAAAAGCTCATCGGGTCCGCCGGAACAGAAGCATGAGATTATGGGCCGGCATCTCGATCCGCCGGGTCAGCGCCAGTCCCTGTGCCCTGGCCGTCGCCACCACCGTGTCCCGGTCGCGCAGGCCCCAGCCCGGATCGCGGGCCCTCAGGCTGTCGTCGAAGGCGGCGTTCGACGGGGCCAGCGGGGTCTCCAGTTCGCGAAAGGGGCCGTAGAGGACCAGCAGGCCACCGCTGGCCAGCCGGGAACCGGCCAGCGTCATCAGCCCCTCGGTCGCCGTCCAGTGGCTGATATGGATCATGTTGATACAGACCAGGGCCTGGAGCGGTTCTTCGAGCCAGGTCGCCGGGTCCAGCACATTCAGCGCCAGCGGCGGCTGCAGGTTCGGCAGGTCCGCCGTCGTGGCCCAGGCGGTGATGCTGGCGCGGGCTTCGGCTGACTGATCGCTGGGCGTCCAGTCGAGGCCAGGCAGGGCGGATGCAAAGGCCACGGCGTGCTCGCCGGAGCCCGCGGCGATCTCCAGTACCCGCCCCCGGCCCGGCATATGGGCCTTGAGAACCGCGAGGATCGGCCCTGTATTGCGCGCGACAGCGGGTGAGGCGAGGGCCCCTCCAGGAATCGCGGCGTTCGGGTCCAGCGTCTGCATGACCGCCCCGATACCCCGCGCCGCGCCGCGCCGCGACCGGAAATATGCAGGCCTCGTCGGGGAGGCCGCTCGCGAGAGGTTGAAACGTGCATCGGTTGACGCCGCGTCCGCAACGGTGTCATTCCCGCTGAAACATTGTGTGATGGGCTCGCGCAGGCAGGCCACGGCGACGTCAGATTGCCGGGTGACGTTCAGGAGAGTGACAGTGACGGCTTCCGCAATTACCGGCTCGATTCCCGGCCTGCATCCGGCCCCCACCCGCCACGGCGGTCTCTTGGCCTGGGTCGAGCAGATCGCCGCCCTGACCCGGCCGGCGCGGGTCCACTGGTGCGACGGCTCTGAGGCCGAGAAGGCTGCCATCGTCGCTGACCTGATCGGCAAGGGCACACTGCGCGCGCTGGACCAGACCAAACGCCCCGGCTGCTATTATGCCGCATCTGACCCCAGGGATGTGGCCCGGGTCGAAAGCCGCACCTTCATCTGCCCGGCGGATGAGATCGACGCCGGCCCGACCAACAACTGGGCCGATCCGGTCGAGATGCGCGCCCGTCTGAACGGCCTGTTCGACGGCTGTATGGCCGGGCGAACGATGTATGTGGTGCCGTTCTCGATGGGGCCGCTCGGCTCTGACCTCAGCGCCCTCGGCGTCGAGATCACCGACAGCGGCTATGTCGCCGTTTCGATGGGCATCATGACCCGTATGGGCCAGCCGGTGCTGGACCTGATGGGCGAGGACGGCGTCTTCGTGCCCGCCGTCCATACGCTCGGTGCACCGCTGGCCGAGGGTCAGGCCGATGTGCCGTGGCCCTGCAACGCCGACAAATGGATCGTCCACTTCCCCGAAACCCGCGAGATCTGGTCTTATGGATCGGGCTATGGCGGCAACGCCCTGCTGGGCAAGAAATGCTACGCCCTGCGGATCGCTTCGATCATGGCCCGCGACGAGGGCTGGCTGGCCGAGCATATGCTGATCCTCAAACTGACCGATCCCAAGGGCCGCGCCAAATACGTCGCCGCCGCCTTCCCGTCGGCCTGCGGCAAGACCAATCTGGCCATGCTTCAGCCGACCATCCCTGGCTGGACCGCCGAGACCATCGGCGACGACATCGCCTGGATGCGGTTCGGCGACGACGGTCGCCTCTATGCGGTGAACCCGGAAGCCGGTTTCTTCGGCGTCGCCCCGGGCACCAGCCGCAACACCAACGGCAACGCCCTCGCGACGATGGGCTCCAACACCGTCTTCACCAATACGGCCCTGACCGCCGACAATGACGTCTGGTGGGAAGGTCTGTCGGAAGAAGCGCCGGAAGGCCTGACCAACTGGAAGGGGGTTGCTCACGACCCCGCCTCAGGCGAGCCTGCCGCCCATCCCAACGCCCGTTTCGCCGCCCCGGCCGCGCAATGCCCGACCATCGCGCCGGAATGGGAAGACCCCAGGGGGGTGCCGATCGACGCCATCCTGTTCGGCGGTCGTCGGGCCTCGGCGGTGCCGCTGGTGACGGAAGCTTTTGACTGGGAGCATGGCGTGTTCATGGGCTCGTCGGTCGCCTCGGAAGGCACCGCTGCGGCCGAGAACGCCATCGGCACCCTGCGCCGCGATCCCTTCGCCATGCTGCCGTTCTGCGGCTATAATATGGGGGACTATTTCGCCCACTGGCTGTCGATGGGCGGACGTACCGAAGCGACCAAACTGCCGCGCCTGTATTTCGTCAACTGGTTCCGCAAGAATGACGCAGGCCAATTCGTCTGGCCGGGCTTTGGCGACAATGCCCGTGTGCTGAAGTGGATTTCTGAGCGTCTGGATGGCGAGGCCGAGGCCCTGGATACACCGGTCGGACGGGTGCCGACGCGCGAGGCGCTGGACCTGTCGGGCCTGAGCCTGTCGGACGTGGATCTGTCGACGCTTCTGGATGTCGATGCCGAGGTCTGGGCCGAAGAGGCCGCGCTGATTCCTGAGTTCTATGCCCAGTTCGGCGACCGCCTGCCCGCGGCCCTGTGGGACCAGCACGCCGCCCTCACCGCCCGTATCGGCGGGGCCCGCGCCGCCGCTATCGCCGCCGAGTAGCAACCTCGCTCAAGCAGCGAGCGGTCGCGTCGTTCGTGATAGCGGCTTGCAATAAGAGCCCGGGCGGTCGATCTGGTCGTCCGTGGCTTCTTCTCCGGATGTGATCATCATCGGTGCCGGCGTGCTCGGCCTCTGCACCGCAGCTGAACTGGCCGTGCGCGGCCATGTTGTGACCGTGATCGACCCGGGCGGAGCGAACGCCTCGTCCATCGCGGCGGGCATGATCGCGCCGGCGCTGGAATGCCTGTTGGAAGAGGTATCTGACGACCGCGCGGCGCTGTTGAAGCGCGCCCGTGACCTCTGGCCCGCGTTCGCCGAGGTCCACGGCCTGACGCTGTTGCGTGAAGGCGCGGACTGGCGCGGACCCGAGGCCGGGGCGGCCGTCGCCCGCCTCCTGGCCCTGGGCTTTGACGCCCGCCCGAGCCCGGGCGGACTGACGACGGCGGACGACTGGCGCATCGAGGTGGCTCCGGCCCTGAAGGCGCTGGCCCGAACGCCCGGACTGACGGTGGTGCGGGGGCAGGTGGAGCGTCTGGCCGGCGACACCCGTCGCTGGCGGGTCGAAGCGAGCGATGGCCGGGTCTGGTTCAGTTCGACGGTGGTTCTGGCCACCGGACGGGGGAGCCGATCGCCGGGCTTGCCGACACCGTAGCGGCCAGCGTGGCGGCCATCATGCCGGTTCGGGGCCAGCTGACCTTCGTCGCCACAGCGGCCCCACCGCGCGTGATCCGGGGCCAGGGCGTCTATGTTGCGCCCTGCGATGGCGGGGTTGTCATCGGCGCGACCATGGAGCCGGGCCGGCGCGACCTGGAGCCCGATCCGGCCGAGGGCGCGCGTCAGGTTGCAGCCGGTCTGGCGCTGCTGGGCGTGACGGGTGAGGCCGGCCTGACCCGGGTGGGCATACGCGGGGCGACCGTTGATGGTCTGCCGCTGGCCGGTCGATCTGGCGAGCCGGGTCTGCATCTGGCCCTGGCCCCGCGTCGGAACGGTTGGCTGATGGGGCCGCTGGTCGGACAAATCACAGCCGACGGAATCGAGGGCAGGGAGCCCATGGCGGACGCCGCCGCCCTCGATCCACTCAGATTCGCCTGATCAATCTGCCGGCGGGTTGAAGCGCAGGTTGATGTTCACCCGTGACCCCTCGGCCGCGCCGTTGACGGTGCGCGGATTGACCCGGAAATACCGTGACAGGCTCTGGCCCGCCCGACCGAAGCCATAACCGCCGGGGGTCTCGCGCGTGACGTTGCAGTAGGTCACAACACCTGTCGGCAGCACGAGACAGTTCAGCGAGGCCGAACCCGCCACGCCGCCGGTGATCGCCCGCGCCGGATAGGCCCGCATCAACTGATCGGCCGAGGGCTGACGCGACCAACTGGGGTTGCGGATAACCGTGGGCGGCTGACGCACCGGTTCGGCTGTTGGCGCATTCCTGACCGGTTCGGGCACCTCTGACGTTAGGCTGATCGTGGTGCTCGGCCCGGCAAGGGTTTCGCCCTGAAACACATTGATCGTCTCGACGGTCGCAGGCGGGGCCGGGGTAGGATTGAACCGGGTGTTCGGGGCTGCGGGGGGCACCGGCTTTGGCTCCGGCAGAGGCCGGGGCTCCGGTCGCTCCAGTGTGACCTCGAATCCCTTCAACGGGGGTTGTGCCTCGATCAGCGGCAACTCGAACCGCTGATAATACATCGTGACGCCGAGACCGACGTGTGCGGCGACGACGATGCCGGTGGCGACCCAGGTCGCCTTCGTAAACCTGGGCCTTTTGCGCTCGTGGAAGTCGATAGGGTTCACCAGTCCGGGTCCGCCCGCTGTCTTGATCATCATGGCCGTCTCATCCCTGTTTCTTGCCGTCCCCACAGTATCCCACGGTGAAGTGAGCGCTGACCTGACGGCAAGTTTGGGGCGGGCATGGCCTTGAAACCGCCATCGTGGGGCAAGCCCCCGCGAAGGGGCTGGAGTCTGTGGGCACGAAGGGTGTCGTTAGGGTTTGGTTAACCACGAGCCTCCAGGTTCAGGAGTCATGAGTATTGGAGCGATTCCATCCGCAGGCGGGGTTGAGGCAGCCATTCGGCGTGCCTCGAACGTCACCGGCGTGGACGCTGACTTTCTGGTCCGGACGGCGCGTCGCGAGAGCGCGATGAACCCTTCGGCCCGGGCTCCGACCTCCTCTGCCGCCGGCCTGTTCCAGTTCATCGAGCAGACCTGGCTTGGGACCGTGAAGGCCCACGGTGCCAAGCACGGCTATGGCCAGTATGCCGACCTGATCTATCGCGGCGGCGACGGGCGCTGGCGGGTCGAGGGTTCGGCCAGAAATGTGGTACTCGACCTGCGGTTCGATCCCCAGGCGGCCTCTACCATGGCGGGCGAGCTGACGGCGTCCAACGCAGCCTATCTCCGGGGCCGCTCCGGGCGAGAGCCGGGAGCCGGTGATCTGTATGCGGCTCATTTCCTGGGTCCTGCGGGAGCGGCGCAACTGATGGACGCTATGGTACGCCAGCCGGGCGGCAGTGCGGTGGCCCTGTTCCCCCAGGCGGCGGCGGCCAACCGGTCGATCTTCTATCGCGAGGGCCGTCCGGCGACGGTCGCCGAGGTTTATGCCAATCTGCAACGCAGCGCGGGCAGCGGAGCCCCGGCTTCGGTGGCGGGGTCCGTGGCTACGACGCCGGACCTGACCGAGCGGGACCAGATGCTGGCGGCGCGCCTCGACCGGCTGAAGCAGGACCAGAGTCTTCTGGCCCTGCTGTTGGGGCAGGATGGCGATGGCAAGGCAGGCGGCTTCGGCGGTGCCTTCGCCCCTGAAGCCAAAACAGCTGTCTGACTCCAAATCCGGCGATGGTGAACCGCCCGTTAAGGATGGCGGGCCGATGCTGAATGGCAAAGCCTGGATCCCACCATGACCGCTTACCGAGCCCGCCTCACCGAGATCGACATCCGGCGCCTGATCAAGGCGACCGACGCGGACGAACGCGCGGCTGCCGCGCACAAGCTGTGTCGCAGCATGGACAAGGTCGAACTCCACGATGAGGACCGCGAGGCGGCGCAGAAAATCCTGCGTATGCTGGCCCAGGATGCGGCGGAACTGGTTCGGCGCGCGATGGCGGTGACGCTGAAATCGTCAGACCTGATTCCCCGCGACGTGGCCCGCAAGCTGGCCGCTGACGTCGACAGCGTCGCCCTGCCGATGATCAATTTCTCGCCCGCCTTTTCGGACGAGGACCTGATCGAGATCATTCAGGCCGGTTCACCCCTGCGTCAGGTGGCTGTGGCCGGTCGACCCGACGTCGGTCGCGACGTGGCCGCGGTGCTGGCCGAGGTCGGCTGCGAACAGGCCGTGCGGACCCTGGCCGCCAATGACAACGCCGATGTCGCCGAGGCGGCGCTGGGGCGCTGCATCGACCGGTTCGGCACCTCGCCCGAGATCGTCGCCGCCATCGCCTACCGTCAGGTCTTGCCGTTGTCGGTGACCGAGCGTCTGGTCGAGCTGGCCTCCGAGGCGGTGCGCGAACATCTGGTCACCCGCCATGCGGTGGCACCGGAAACGGCGATCCGCCTGGCAGCGTTTGCCCGCGAGCGTGCCACGGTCGATCTGGTGGATCAGGCCTCGAACCATGCCGACCTGCCGCAGTTTGTCGCCAAGCTGAACGCGCGCCGGGTTCTGACCGCCTCACTGTTGCTGAGAGCGCTGGCGCGGGGGCAGATGGCGTTGTTTGAACATGGCGTGGCCGAGCTGGCCGGGACCCCGCACCCGCGGGCCTGGCTGATGATCCACGACGCCGGTCCGCTGGGACTGAAGGCCATCTACGATCGCGCCGGCCTGCCGCCGCGCCTGTTCCACGCTTATCGTGCGGGTGTCGACACATGGCGCACGCTGCAGGCCGAAGGTGTGGATACGTCTGGGGACAGCTTCCGTCAGCAGATGCTGGAGCGTTTCCTGACCCAGCGCCCGAATGCGCCGCGTGAGGACCTGGCCTATCTGATGGAACGGCTGGATCATGATCCGCTACCGGCCAAGTCCCAGGTCAGGGTTGCCGCCTGACGGCAAAAACGCCCGCCGGCGGTGGCCGTTGACGTCTTTGGCAGCAAGGCGGTCTCAGCTCAGGTGATCGGCGACCTGTGCTTCCAGGGTTTCGGCCAATACCTTGCCGACCGGATGGTTGTCGGTCTTGATCTCGTCACGGACGACGGCCTTGATCGCATCGATGTGGGCGTCCAGCAGCACGATCGGTGCCGCCATACGTTTGGCGGGGTCGTCCATCATCTTGCAGAGCGAACCGGCGAGCCGGGTCACGAGCGGATACTGATAGGTCGTGCCCAGTCCCTTGAGGTCATGGGCGCGGAAATAGAGCACTTCGGCCGTCGTGGTGTTGTAGCCTGAGGTACGAATATCGGCCTGGGCCAGGTCCAGCTTGACGATCTCGTCCTGCAGCCATTGGCCAAATTGCGACGACATCGCCTGCAACGCCTGTTCAGCCTTGGCGATGGCCTCGGCATTGATGCCGCCAAAGCCTCCGCCGACCTTCATGCGAAGGGTGTTGGGTGGGCGAATGACCTGGGCCGGGTTGCTCAAGGCTGACTCCTGCTGACGAACCGGGAGAACCCTCGCACTCACGTCCTTAAAAAGGGGTGCACGGGCATCATGAGGTGAATTGTTCGGCCAGAACCCGCTCCTCGAAAGATCGGCCGGCGTCGAACAACATGGTCAGGGCTATGTCACGGCGTTCCCTGACCTCAACGCGAGCCACCCGGCGAATTTCTACATCGTCGGCGGTGGCGCTGACCGGTCGTTTTTCGGATTCGAGGACCTCGAAACAGACCTTTGCCTGGTGCGGCAGCAGGGCACCGCGCCAGCGCCGTGGTCGGAAGGCGCTGATCGGCGTCAGGGCCAGCACCTTTGAGTCGAGGGGAATGATGGGGCCGTGGGCCGAGAGATTGTAGGCCGTCGATCCGGCGGCGGTGGCCAACATACATCCATCGCAGGACAACTCTTCCAGCCGCACGCGGCCATCGACCGTGATCCGCAGCTTGGCGCTTTGCCGGGTCTGGCGCAGCAGGGAGACTTCATTGATGGCCAGGCCAGTATGCGCCTGACCAGCCTCGGTCCAGGCATCCATCTGCAGGGGGTGGATTACGGCGCGACCGGCACCGGCCAGCCGCTCCATAAGCCCTTCTTCCTCGAAATCATTCATCAGGAAGCCGACCGAGCCGCGGTTCATGCCGAACACAGGCGTGCGCTGGTCCATCACGGTATGGAGCGTCTCGAGCATGAAGCCATCGCCGCCGAGGGCCACGATGACCTGGGCGTCGGCCAGATCGACCGAGCCGTAGCGCGCGATCAGTTGCTGACGCGCGGCCTGTGCCTCGGGTCGATCCGAGGCGGCGAAGGCAATACGGATAAGGGGCGCTGCGGGTTCGGTCACATCAGCACGCAAGCCGAGCCGGAAGGCGAAGTCAAACGGCGGTTTTCAGTTCGCTGTGATCGTCGCCGATCAGAACCTTGAAGGCGCGGGCCGCAGACACCTGCGACAGGGCCCCTCGTAACCACACCGCCTCGCCCTGCTCGCCGGGAAGGGAGCCATTGAGCTTGCGCAGCTCGACCAGAAGTGTGGGGTAGACGGCCCGGTCGATCCCGACTGTGGCGCAGGCGTAATACAAGGCCTCCGGGCTCGGCGCTGACAGGGCCGCGCGCACCTGACTGACGGTGAAGCCACCGAGCGACGCCAGACCGTGCAGGAACAGACTCAGGCGCTTTTCACGGACGGCGCGGATCAGAAGACCCGCGCGAAGTTGCCCGGCGGACTGCAGTTTGTCGATGAGCCGCCGCTCCATCTCGTCGCGGTCGCCTTGATCGGCGGGCTCCGACTCGGCGGCGGCGGGGTGGAGTATCCCCTGGACGGCATCATGGACGGCAGCCCCCAAGGCCTGTTCATTGACGTTGAAACGGGCGGTGATCGCCTGGCGCAGTGCGGTCCCGACCCACTGGTAGAGCTGCTCGGCCATGGCTTCGGTGAGCAATGGATGACGGGTGAGAGGCCCGCGCAGCGCCGCGATACGACGTGAATGTTCGACCAGTCGGCACACACCCTGGGGGCTGATCTCGGCGGTACGGTTGGTGGTGAGAGCCATCAGCACAGCGGGCTCTGCCTGATCGATCACGGCGTCAGCCACCCGACCACTGATATGCGGCCGGCGCGCGATGGCGATCTGATGTTCCAGCGAGGCCTCGATCAGCACGCGCAACAGGTCTTCGTCCTGCAGGATCGGGCTGGATTCGAGGATCGGTCTGGCTATCTCGATCTCGTCGAGGGCCAGGACGTTCACCAAGGCGACGGGGGCCCATTCGGCATGGGCCAGACTTTCCGAGAGCGCCTTGCGCACATCGCGCTCTGCCTGACGGGCCAGGGTCAGGAATATCTCACTGAGAACCGGAGATAACTCGCCGGACGGGGGGCAGGCGTCACACAGTGCGACCACGCCCAGCAAAAGACGTTGTCGGGCTTCCGTGCTCGGATTGTGGGCCAGGGCCAAAAGATCGCTAGGCCGCGGCGCGGCACCGGCGGAGCGACTTTCAGGCAGGCGTTCGACGAGAACCACAGGCGTCTCCGGCGCACCGACAAAGGGTCAGCACACCGAAGCTAGGCCGGGGCCACTAAGACGCAGTTAACGGAAGCTGAATCTTGACGTCGGCTTCCCACGGCGCGAGCGTACGCGGCCAAGTAGAAAAAGGACTGCGACCATGGCCGACGGTGCCGCCGTTTCGATGAAATCCAGGGTCTCCGAGGCGGAGTGGACCGCCCGCGTCGAACTGGCGGCCCTGTACCGGCTGGTGGCCTTGCACGGTTGGGACGACATGATCTTTACCCATATTTCGGCTCGCGTACCGGGGCCGGAGCACCATTTTCTGATCAATCCCTACGGCTGGTATTTCGAGGAGATGACGGCGTCCTGTCTGGTCAAGGTCGATCTGGACGGGAATATCGTTCAGGACACCACCAGCTTCATCAATCCGGCGGGCTTCACCATCCATTCGGCCATCCACGCCGCGCGGGAGGACGCCCATTTCGTCATCCATCTGCACACGGTGGCGGGCGTCGGCGTGGCAGCCCAGCAGGAGGGTCTTTTGCCCATCGGCCAGAATGCCTGCCTGCTTCAGCATCAGGTCGCCTATCACGGCTATGAGGGGGTGGCGCTGAACCATGACGAGCGCGAGCGGCTTGTGGCCGATCTGGGTGACAAGCCGCTGATGCTGTTGCGTAACCATGGCACGCTGGCGGTCGGCACGACAGCGGCCCAGGCCTGGCTTGGCATGTTCTTTCTCGAGCGCGCCTGTGCCCAGCAGGTGGCGGCCCTGTCGGGTGGGCGGCAGCATGTGCTGTTCGCTCCGGACGCGGCCCAGGCCGAGACCCGGGAACAGGGCAAGGGCATCGGCTTCATCTCGGGTCTGGCCTGGCCCGGTGCCCTGCGGATGCTCGATCGGAAATCGCCGGGCTACGAGGTGTGAGACACGCTGGCGGTCTTGTGGCCGCAATGGCCGTGCTGGCGGGGGCCGGTCCCGCCATCGCCGGCCCATGGACCCAACCAAAGGGCCAGGGCCAGGTGATTGTCAAATATGAGGGCATGCGGGCCGACCGCGGTTTCGATCCGGACGGTTCAATCGTCGACCTGCCCGCAGAGCGCCGGGACACTGTCGCCAGCGTGTTTGTTGAGTACGGCGTCACCGACCGGCTGACGGTGCAGTTCAAGGGCGACTGGCAGTCGGGCGAGGACGCCTTTGTGGAATATGAGGGGCGCGGGCCGCTCGAGATCGGTGTGACCTGGCAGGTCTGGCGCGATCAGCGCGCGGCAGCCAGCCTGTACGTCGGCTATGCCGACGGCGGGGAGGGGCGCAACGCGGGCTATGCCGCGCCGGGCGTCGGCGATAGCGACTGGGAGGTGCGTGCCTCGGTGGGCCGCGCCTTCGGCGGGTCATGGCGCTGGGGTCCCAGCGGCTCCTTTGTCGATCTGCAGGCGGCACGACGGGTGCGACAGGGACTGCCGGACGAGACCCGTATCGACGCGACTGCTGGTGTCCACCTGAGCGATGACTGGATGGTCCTGGCCCAGGCCTTCGCCGGGCAGGCCGATGAGGACGGGTCGCGATGGTTGTCCGTCGAGGCCTAGG
>Ga0105053_10006954_pt1 | contig 15327 bp, 8 predicted proteins | sample BON01_FD_78093 | JGI IMG/M metagenome (GOLD analysis project Ga0105053, IMG submission 78093) | Freshwater microbial communities from Lake Bonney liftoff mats and glacier meltwater in Antarctica - BON-01 | ecosystem: Environmental > Aquatic > Freshwater > Ice > Glacier meltwater | place: Lake...
AAACTCGGGTTTTTTAAAAAAAGGCGCTAGCGTTTCCCGGGACTCGCGGCTTGTCTCGCCGCGCCCGACTCCTTTCCTCGCGCACAACCATCATTGTCGCTCTCATTTTCAACGCGCGTCCTCTATCTGCCTCTCTGTCTCTTGCGCGCGCGCGCCCCGTGTCACACACGATGAAAATGACGAGATGCACGCCCCCGCCCCGACCCTTGGGTGTCGCCCCGTCGGAAAAGAACAACCAACATGAAAAAAAGCCGCGTCCCTTCACGCCCGCCCAGTCGTGAACGAGGGCACCAGACCCCGCAGCCACCCGAGCAGCCCCGTCCGGCGAGGCCCGCCACCACCCGCCTCGGCCGCCACCCCCGCCGCCGCCGCTGCCGCCGCCGCCGCTGCCACCGCCGCCGCCCTCCTCGCAGCCCGCTCCTCCTCGTGCCGCTCCTTGCGCCGCCGCTCGCCGTCGCGCCACGCCGCGTCGCGCATCGCCACCTGCTCCGCGTCCGGCCACGACAGCCGCGGGAGCTCCTCCTCGGCCCACGCGCGCCAGTCGTCGTGCAGCAGGAGCGCCTGCACCGCCGGGCCGAGCTCCTCGCGCCGCCAGTGCGCCTGCCGCGCCAAGCCCCGCGCGCGCAGTCGGAGCCGGTCGCCGCTCCAACGCGCCACGCCCCCCTCGGCGCCGCCTGCTGCTCCTGCTGCTGCTGTTGCTGCTGCTGTCGCCGCTGCTGCGCCCGCGTCCTCGTCTCCGGTCGCGGACGCCGACGCCGACGCCGACGAGGGCGTCGTCCCGTACGCCGTCGCAAAGGGGGAGAAGGACGCGCCCGCCAGCACGAGCGTGTGCGGCGGCGCCTTGACGGTGGCCGCGCGCACGCGCGGCGACAGGCTCGCGGCCAGCAGCGCCTCGGGCATCGCGCCCGCCGCGCACGCGGCCGCCGAGCCGACCATGTTGCGGATCTGGTTGAGCATGAACGAGCTGCCCTCGATGCGGATGCGCAGGCAGGGCACGCCGCCGTCCACGAGCCGCACAACGTCGCCGCAGCGATCGCCGCCGCTGCTGCCGTTGCCGTTGCCGTTGCCGCCGTTGCCGCTGTCGCCGTCGCCGCCGTCGCCGTCGCTCGTGGTGCGATCATCGTCGTCGTCATCATCGGCCGAGCCCCACGGGACCACCTCAAAGCGCGAGACCGTGCGGTAGTGCGCCGGGGCGACCGGGTCGGACGTGTCCGGCGCCTCGAGGAACCAGCAGCGGCGCTCGGACGGCTCGCGGCTGCGGGCGGCGGCGGCGGCGGCGGCGGCGGCGGCGGCGGCCGCCTGCTCGGTCGCGTCTGTTTCGCTTTCGCCGCCATCGTCGCGGCCGCCGCCGCCGTCGTCCGTGACCGTCGCCGTCGACGCCGTCGGCAACGATGCCGCCGACGCCGCCGCCGCCGCCGCCGCCGCCGCCGACGCCGCCGACGCCTTTCTGGCCTCGGCCTCGGCGGCGACCCGCGCCGACCGCGCCGCCACACGCTCGCGCACCGGCGGCAGCGCCGCCAGCGCCGCCTCCCTGGCCGGCGTGCTGGCGTACTGCTTGCGCCTGCCCGCGTAGTTGTGGAACGGGTGGCGCCCCTCGAGCGCGGAGAGCGCGCGCTTGAAGCGGCCGACGACCGCCGCCTGGTCCGGCGCCAGCGCCACGGGCCCGCGGCGGCGGCGGCGGCGGCCGTCGGCGCGCTCCCGGCCGCCGGCCTCGCCCTCCCCATCGCCGCCCCCCGCATCGCCACCCCCATCGCCACCCCCATCGCCGCCCCAATCGCCGCCCTCCGCCGGCAAGACGATCCCGAGCGCGCGCGCGGGCAGGTAGTACTCGTACGCCCGCTCGACGGCCCACCGCCGGCTGTCGAAGCGCTTGGTCACCCTCTGCGCCGACAGCACGAACACGCGCTGGGGAGGCGGCTGCTGGGAAGGCGGCGGCGCGCCAGGCGGGCCAGGAAGGACGGCTCCCTCTTGCGTCCCCTCCTCGCCCCCGCCGCCCCCGCCCCCGCCGTCCCCGCCGCCCCCGCTGCCGCCGCCCGCCCCATCCACGGGGCCCAGCCGCAGCGCCGCGTTGACCCGGTCCGCCAAACCCACCCCCTCCGGGTCGTCATCGAACGCCCGCTCGTCCACCAGCGCGCGCAAGGACACCACCGTGCCGAGCGAGTGCACGCCCGCGTCGGTGCGCGAGGCGCGCGACCAGCCCAACCGCCTGAGGTCGCCGTAGTTGCTCGGCGCCACGGCGCCGCAGCGCAGCAGCGCCGCCTCGAGGCTGCCCTCGACGGTGGCGGACGCGGTCGCCGCGCCCCCCTCGGGCTCGCGCAGCAGCTGCGACCCGCGGAAGCCCGTGCCCAGGTAGGCCACGTGCAGCGCGACCGCGCGCTTCTTGGCGCCCGGGGGGGCGGGGGGAAGCGGCCAGGCGCCGGGGCCCGCGGCCTCGCGCAGCAGCTGCTCGTCGAGCGGGGGGCGGGCCTGCTCCGGGGGGTCGCGGGCGCGGCGGGGCCACGTTCCGGCTGGGGGGGACGGCGGCTGGGGGGGGGGCTGGAGACCGTCGTCGGCCGAGCCGGCGGCGGGCGCCGGGGGGGACGGCGGCGGCGGCGGGGCGCTGGTGTCGGGAGCGGCCGACGGCGCGGCGTCGGCCGGGGCGCCAGCGGCGGCGGAGGCGGCGGCGCGCCGCGGCGGCCGCGCCAGGGCGGCCGCGGTGGCGGGGCGGCAGGAGCACTGGCGGCCTGCGGCGCCCATTACGCAGCGCATGATTGGAAAGTGTTTTCCGAGTGTGCGTGTGTGAGGGGGGAGCTTTTCGACGTTCGTGTCGGCTCTTTCGTCTGAACGCGGCCCTCTCGCTCTTTCTCTGCAACCCGTATTAGTCCTAGCGGCCAACTACTGCGATTGGATGGTTGGGATGGCGATGGTGGCCCATTGGTCCGGGGGGTGGCGCTGCTTCAGGTCGGGCAAGCCGGCCAGTTCAATCGCTCGCCAACGGGCAGACGCGCCGGCGCCTGGTGACGCCGTCGTTGTTGCGCTTGTCGTTGTTGGGCGCATTGATGTGACGTGGTCTCGTAAGACATAAGTGCAACTGATTTTCCATGATGAGGTCCGTGCGCAGGAGACGTGCAGAGCCTTTGATGAGCAAACGAACGACAATGTCTCAGCGGCGCACGCGCTTGGGCCGCGCGCCGCCGCCGCCAGTGCCCGCGGCGGGCTTTTTGCCGGCCGGCGCCGCGGCCGCGCGGCGCTTGCCGCCCGCCGCCGCCCGCTTGCCCTTGCCGCTGCCCTCGTCCTCGTCCTCGTCGTCCTCCTCCTCCTCCTCCTCCTCTTCCTCCTCCTCCTCCTCCTCCTCCTCTTCCTCCTCCTCCTCGCCCGACGCCACGCGCCCTCCCCGGCCGCCCCGCCGCTGCCGCAGCGCGTGACCGTGCGCCGCGTCGTCGGATCCTCCCCCGCCGCCGCCCCCGCCCCCGCCCCCCCCGCCTCCCCCGCCCCCTGCCCCGCCTCCAGGCCCAGCCTCCCCGCGCACCTGCCGCAGCACGTCCTCCGTCAGCAGGTCGGCCAGGAAGTCGAGGCTCTCGCACCGCGTGACGGCGGCGGCCACGTCGACGCGCTGCAGCGTGCGGCGCCTCTGCTCCTGCGCGTGGTGCCACGCGCGCAGCGTGAGCTCGAGCACGAAGGCCTCGCACGCGCGGCTGAACAGCACGGGCGCCTCGGCGCTGATCATGCGCACGTCCTCGTCCGACTTCATGATCTTCTTGATGCGCGCGAGCGGGAGCTGGTGGCTCTTATACTCGTGCGGGTCGACGCCCATGGCCTGCGCCTCGCGGCCCATGCGCTCCATGAGGGCGCGGAGCTGGGCACGCACGGCGGCCGGCAACGGGCGGGCGTCCATGATGGCCGACAGGTCGCGCGGCTGCTGCGGCGGCGGCGCCCCGCCTGCTCCGGCGTTGGACGGGCCCGCGCCGGGTCCGCCTTGCATTTTTTTGGGCGGGGGGGCCAGGGTGACAGACAGAGAGAGAGAGAGAGAGGGACGCACAAGCAGCGCGCGCACGCCGCGTCGAGGGGAGGCGCTGCTGCTGCTGCTGTGTGTGTCGGATGGGGCGCCTGTTTGGGAGAGGCAGGCGCGCGCGCGGTGAGAAGCGAAACAAAAAGAGGGGGTGACGAGGCGACGGAACGGAAAAGATTGCGAGATGTGTGTGACGTCTGAACGTCGGACGTCGGTAGGTGCGAGATTGTCGATAGTACGTGTTAGATGTCGTCGTTGTGGTGTGTGGAGGGCGCGCGGCGCTTTGAAGGAGAGGAGGAAGAGGGGGGAGCTTCATCAAATCAAAAAGAGGCACTGGAGTTTCCTCTCCTCTCCCCATTTCTTGAACGCTCGCCCAATCGCCACGGTTGGTCACACAACAAGAGCACTCTACAACGATCCCGTCCCCGCCGCCTCGACCGCATTGAGCAGACCCAGGCCTTTCTCGGCATCGATCGTTGTCCTCCCCCCACTGGCCTTCCCGCCGCCCCTCCATCCAAAAGACCGGGGAACCCCAGCCGCGGCTGCACTCCCGCCCATCGCCATCACACAATGCAGACGTCTGTCATGGTGAGCATCCGCCGCCACGGCGCAATGGCGCGCCGGCTGAGGGGGGCCCACGCGGTTTAGAGACGCTTCTTGCTCCTCCCTCCTCTTTCTGTGGCCTCTCGCTCCGAAGACGCGCGTCGATCACACGCACTCCGCCGAGAGAGGCACACACACGTCGGAGGGGGGGACGCGCCCCAGCCCATCGGCGAGCCGCGCGGCTCACCCGGTCCATTCACTCCCCCCCTTGTAAACGATCCCCCAAAACAAAAAAAAACGACCAAGCAGCGGCCGTCGGCGCGCGCCGCCGCCGCCGCCCGCCCGGCCGCTGCCCCGCGCGCGGCCTGCGTGCGCGTTGTCGCCAACAAGAAGGTCGCCAAGCGGCGGCAGGTCATCCTGACCGAGGACGCCCCTCAGCTGGGAGCCAAGCAGGGCGAGCAGCGCGCCGTCAGCGTCGGCTACTGGCGCAACCACCTCCAGCCGCGCCGCCTCGCCAAGGCCGCCTCGGAGGCCGCCCTCGAGGCCATCCGCGCCGCCAAGCAGGGCGCGCTGCGCGCAAAGCTCGAGGAGAAGGCGCAGGCGCAGGCGTTCGCCAACGCGCTGGCCACCATCGGCAAGTTCGCCATCAAGAAGGCCGCGGGCGAGCGCGACACCATCTTTGGCAGCGTCACGGCGGCAGAGGTGTGCGCGGCCGTCTATCAACAAACGGGGCGCGACATTTCTACCCTTCCGCTTGAGATGCCCGAGGTCAAGGCGCTGGGCTCTTACGAGGTGTCGGTGCGGCTGCACCCCGAGGTGGTGGGGCGGTTCGTCTTGCTGGTGCAGAAGGGGAAGCAGGCGCCGCCCGCGAAGAAGTAGGCGGTTTTGGCGGTTGGAGCGCAGTTTTTTTGGGGGGTGGAGGAGGATGGAGGAGGAGGGATGTGTTTCTTGGCGGGGTTCGGGGCGGGCGGGCGCCTCTTTTTTTCCTTGGTTTCTCGCCCGTCCGAATGCTGCCTGCCGTGCGCGCGCGCCTCCCTTTTTTTCGAAACTTTGTGGATGCATGCGACGACCTCTTTGTGCAACCCGGCTGAATTTCATTCCATAACACGCGTTTGTCTTGGGGGAGGAGGAGGGATTTGGGGGGGGGCGGGCGCGCCAGGCACCACGAGTCGGCGGCGCCTTCGCGCTCCCCCGGCGGCCGCGAATCAAAGAGCGCGCGCCACACATCATCACCCTTCCCCCCCCTCGGCAAACAACCGCCATTCCCTACATCGCGCTTCTGTTCTACGCAAACTCCAACACATCCATCATGTCTGCACTCAGGCAGACCTCCTCGCGCGCCGCCGGCGCCTGCTCGAAGCAAGCGGGCGCTCCTCCTGCCTCCTGCCTCCTTCTTCGCTCGATCATCGCGTCGGGCCCCTCGCGCGCGCCTCTGCCTCTCCGCCGATCCGCCGCGCGCCAGGCGGTGGTCGTGCGCGCCATGGCCGCGCCCGCTAAGGGTGAGTCGCCTCGCATTGCGAGCCCACGTCACGAGAGGCAGCAGCACCAGCAGCAAAAGACAACACCCAAAAGCAGTCCGGTCGCTGTGAGCCACCCACTAACGCCGCCGCCTCGCCGCCGCCTCGCCGCCTCGCCTCCGCCGTCTCATCCCCCAAAAAACCCACCACAAAAAACACACACAAACAACAGACGTCATCGTCAACGTGCCCGCCGGCGCGAGCACGTCCAGCACCACCAACGCCTGGGTTCCCGTCTGCCGCATGGAGGACCTGCCCAAGGGTGCGTTCCTTCTCTCTCTCGCGCGCTCGTGTCTTGCCGCCGCCGCCGCCGCCGGCTCGCTCGCTCGCTCGGAAACGCCTCCTCTCCCCCCGCCCGGAAAAAAAAACTCAAAAAAAGAAAACCCAACCACCCAAGCAAAACACACAAAATCAAAAACAACCAACACCAAAGGCGTCCGCAAGGAGGTCTCGGTCGACAACCAGGCCATCCTCCTCTTCTGGTACCGCGGCCAGCCCTACGCGGTCGAGGCGCGCTCGCCCGCCGAGGGCGCCTACAGCGAGGGCTTTTTGAAGGCGAAATTTACGCAGGAGTATGCGATCGAGTGCCCATCCACTAAAAGCCAGTTCAGCCTCAAGGACGGCAGCATCGTCGCGTGGTACCCCAACAACCCCGTCCTGCGCGCCCTCACGCCCGCGGCCCTGTGCCGGCCCATGGCCGTCTATCCGGTCCGCTACGGCCCCGACGCGGTCTACGTCGACGTCGAGGCGGGGTCGTCGGCGCCGGGCGGCGGCATCGCGGCGCGCGCGGACCGCGGCGGCGCGGGCACGTCGGCCGAGGGGAACAACGTGTTCACGGTGCAGCCGTCGGTCTACTTCGAGGGGCAGGACCCGAGCCTCGAGAGCGCGTCCGTGTACGCGACCGCCGCGCCCGGCGCCGCCAAGGCCAAGCTCAACCCGGCGACCGTGGCCGTCGGCGCCGCCGCGCTGGGCATCGTCGCCGTCGCCGGCACGGCGACGGCCATCTATTACGAGTCGCAGCTGGCGCTGGGGTTGTTCTGGCTGGTGCTGGGCGGGTCGGTGGGCCTCGCGGGGTACCGGTACGTCAACCCGGAGGAGGCCAAGGCCAAGTAGAGAGAGGAAAATAGCGAGATTTTGATCTTCTTTTTTGTCGTCCTCTCTTTTTGGTCGTGTGTCCCTCTCTCTTTGTCTCCGAAACTCCGAAACTCCGAAACTCCGAAAACGAACGCTTTTTGCCGAGAGAGGAAAGAAAAAACCACACAACACACGTCACACAATTTTGGGCGCGCTCACACAATCTCTGTAAACACTGAAAGATGCCGTGGAGTTCGTGAACAGAAAATGTCGCGTTCGTTTTTCGGCGTCACCGCCGCGCCCCCCCCTCTCGCGCGGTCCGTCCCGTTTCCGCGTCGTCGGCTCTTCACCCCGCGGCGGGCGGCGCTGGCGCAGCGGCGGCGGCGGCGGCGGCGGCAGCGGCAGCAGCGGCGGCACCTGGCGCCTCGGCCACAGCGGCAGGAGCGGCGGGGGACGCGGCCTGGATCTCGGGGGCGGGGGCCGCGGCGGCGGCGTGCGAGGGACGCGAGGGCGGCGGAGGCGCAGCGGCATCGGCGGGAGCAGGGGGAGGAGGGGCAGGAGGAGGAGCGGGGGGCGCGCCGCCTTCGCCCCGGCCGCCGCCTCGTCCTCCTCCTCCGCCGCCGCCAGACACCGGCCCGCGCCCGCCGCGCCCGCCGCCCCCGTACCCGCCGTCGGGCGAGCCCATCATCCCGCCCCCGTAAGAACCGGGGCCGCCGCGCGGCGGCGGCCCGCCAATGCCGCCGCCGCCGCCGCCGCCGACGCCGCCAAGAGGCGGCGGCGGCGGCGGAGGCAAGGGCGGCGGCCCCCCGACCATCATCGCATAGGCCTGAGGGGGCAGGCCGACGCCGACGCCGCCGTGGGGCATGATGCCCATGGGCAGCGGCGGGCCCACGCCGTAGGCCCCCGGGGGGAAGGCCATCATGGCGTAGTGCGGCGGGGCGCCCGGGGGCAGGGCGTGGGGCGGCGGGCCGCCGCCGCCGCCCCCCATGCCCATGCGCGGCGGCGGCAGGGCGTAGGCGCTGCCGGCAGGGGGGGGCGGCCCGCCGCCGCCCGCGCCGGCGGCGCCCGGTGGCGGCGGCGGCAACGGAGGGGGGACGCCGCCCATGGGGGGCCCGTAGGGCGAGTGGCCGTAAGGGGGGGAGCCGACGGGCGGGTAGGGCATCGCACCCATCGGCGGCGGGGGGCCCATGGGCGGCAGGGGCACGCCGCCGCCGCCGCCGCCGGGCGCGCCGCCGCCGCCGCCGCCCGACGCGGCGGCCGCCAGCGCGGCGGCCATCTGCTGCTGGTGGTGGTGCGCGGCGGCGGCCATGGCGGCGAGCGCGGCCTGGTGCTGGTGGTGCGGGTGGTGGTGCTGCGGGAGGTACTGGGCCGGGGGCGGGGGGGGGCCCATGGGCCCGCCGCCGTAAGGGCCGCCCATCATTGGCGGCGGCGGCGGCGGCGGCGGCGGCGGGCCGCCGTAGCCCCCTCCTCCGTCCCCGCCGCCGCCGTCGCGCGGCCCCCCCCGGCGCTGCTGCTGTTGGTGCTGCTGGTGCTGCTGGTGCTGCTGGTGCTGGTGGGGCGGCGTCAGGGCGCTGCCGTCGCCGTACCGCCCGCCTCCGCCCATGCGTCCGCCGTAGCCGCCGCCCCCGGGTCCGGCGGCGTACGGGCCGCCGCGGCCGCCGCCGCCGTAGCCCCCTCCGCCGCCGCCGCCATAGCTGCCGGGGCGCGAGCCGCCGGGCGGCATCGGCAGAGGAGGTGGCGGCGGCGGCGGCGGCGGCGGGGCGGCTGTTGCTGCTGTTGTTGCTGCTGCTGCTGCCGCCGCTGCTGCTGCTGCTGCCGCCGCCGCCGCCGCTGCTGCTGCCGCCGAAGCCGCGCCTCCGCCGCCGGGGACGTACGGCTTGGCGCCCACGCTTAGGGTGAAGGATCGCGCGTTGGGGTTGAGCTTGGACGGCGGCTTGGCCGCCGCCGCCGTGCCGCCGCCGCCGCCGCTCTCGCCGCCCGCCCCTGCCGCCGCCGCCACACCCACCGCTTCTGCCCCTGCGTCCGCCCCCTTGGCGCCGCCCCCGTCCGCCGCCTTGACCCCCTGCTGCTGCTGCTGCTGCTGCTGCTGCTGCTGCTGCTGCAAGACTTGCATCTGCTCCCTGGCCTCCTTGGCCTGCGACTGCAGCGTGCTGCGCATGACCGCCAGCGCGCCCTGCTGCCGCAGCGCCTCCTGCTGCGCCTTGAAGCGGCCGAAATCCTTGCGCACGTCCTCGGGCAGGCGCGCGCCGGTGCTGCCCGCCCCCGGCTCGAGGTTGAGCGCGGCGACGCCCGGGTCGGACACGAGGGGGGACTGTAAAGGGGAGGAGCGCAGGCCCCGGGGCGCGCTGCCGTAGGGGGAGGCGCGCGCGGGGCCGAGGGCGGCGGCGGCGGCGGCGGCGGCGGCGGCGGCGGCGGCGGCGGCGGCGGCGGCGGCGGCAGACGCGGAGGCCGTCGGCGCGCCCCCGCCGGCGGCCGGGCGGGCCTTGCCGCCGCCGGCCTCGCGGCGCGGGTCGATGTCGATGGGCGCGGACGCCGGGGCCGGCGGGCGGCCAGCGGCGCCGGCGGAGGCGGCGGGGCGGGCGCCGGGCGCCGCCGCCGGGCCCCGCTGCTGCTGCTGCTGCTGCTGCCGCTGCTGCTGCTGCTGCGAGGGCGCGCTGCCGCCGCCGCCGCCGCCGCCGCCGCCGCCGCCGCCGCCGCCGACCGCGCTCGCGCGCGCCGCCACGGCCGCTGACGCGCGCGCCAGCTGCTCGGGCCGGATCACGCCCGAGTAACGATCCTCCTCGTCCATGCCGTCCGACCCGTCGTCCCACAGGTCCAGCTGGTTGCGCTCCTCGGCCAGGTGCGGGTTGCCCGCCAGCGCCGCGGCGCGCCTCTCGGCCGCGGCCGCGCCGCCACCGCCGCCGCCGCCGCCCCCTTGCGCCGGCCCCGCGGAGATCCCCTCGCCGCGCTCGATCTCGCGCGCCAGGCGGGCGGCGTCGGCCTCGCTGATGGCGCAGTTGCGCCGGTCGATCTTGGTGGTGTACAGGTTCTCGTCGTAGGTCGAGGTGACGCCGAACTTGTCGCGGTTGACGGCGAACTGGTCCCAACCGCCGGCGCCCGCGCCGCTGCCGCCGCCGCGCGCGTTGTTGTTGCCGCCGCCGCCGCCGCCGCCGCCCCCCCCTCCCCCTCCCCCGTCCAGAGCGTAGAGCGAGGGGTCGCCGTCGTCCTCGCCGTCCTCGGGCGCCCAGGCGACGAGGTCGCGGCCGTGGAGCCTGTTTGAGTGTTTGTGTTCGAAGGGGGCGGTTGATCGACAGGGGGCAAGTCGTGAATCGAGCGAGATTTGTTGTGGTTTGGAGGGGGGATGCGCGGCAGGAGCGCGAGCAGCTCGCCCGCCAAGGAAAAAAAAACCCGGGCGCGCCGTCTCTTGTCTCCCGTCCAAAAAAAGAAAGGAAGGACGCACCCCCCGCGCCCGCGGCTGATGGCCGAGTCCGTTGCGAACGCGCCGTCCGCGTCGCCCGGCGCGCCCAGGTCATCCGGCGCCATGCGCACGTCCTTGGCCAGCACGGCGGCCAGCTCGCTCGCGGGGAAGACGTGCGCGTCCTTGGCGGCCTCGGGCGGGGGCGCCAAGGAGGCCGTTGCCGCCGACGCCGCTGCCGCCGCGGCCGACACCGTCGACGGCGCGCCCGCGCCCCCGCTGCCGCTGCCGCCGATGGTCGGGTCGCGCACGACGCGCGCGTGCTTGAGCACGACGCTGAGGCCGCCCTCGGGGTCGGCCTTGAGCGTGTTGAAGACTCCCTCGTAGACGTAGCCGTTGCGGAGCTATCGTGTGTGCGTGATCGCACGTTTGGCGGAAGGGCGTTTTTTTCGATCAGTTTTTCGACACGCGTCGTGTTCTCTCTCGTCTGTAGACGACCAGCCCGCTCTCAGAAAACCACAGACGCCCGAGCCAACAACACACCTGGACCTCGACCTTGTAGCCGATCAGGACGGTGCCGATGAAGGCCAGGCGGGCGGAAGAGGAGGACGGGTCGACGGAAAGGGACGCGCTCCCGTTCACAGCGACCTCCGCCATGGCTGTTCACACGGACAACGCCGCTAGGTGCAGGCAATGGAGAACCAGGTGATCAATGGCACACGCGTGGACGGGCGCGTTCTCGCAAGAACCGCGCAAAAGAAGAGGAGGAGGGTGTCGAGTTGTTCTGTTGCGTCGAGAACGCGCGTTCACGGGAGGGGAAGCGAGGCTTGGTGGTTACGACGAGGCGTATCTCTCCGACGGGCATTTGTAGGGGCTGCGCGCAAACGTCGTATGTCTCGTCTGTGGGTGTGACGGGGAAGAGAGGGCAAATGAACTGCTCTCCTCTGTCTCTCCCTCCGACCAACGCGCCAGGCCCTTCACACGGTCGTTCACCGCGGGCACGGGCGCCACTGTCCACGCCCGACCGTCAACGCCCGTGCCAGTACGAGTCGATGCGCAACCACCAAATGATCTGGACGATCAAGATCAATGTGGCGGGGGTCGGCGCCGGCAGCGCGTTTTTTTGAAAAACAAACGCAGGCGCAAAGTTGATGGTGCGAGGAGGTTTTCTTTAAAGACATTTGAGGACATTCGTTCGTTGCTGATCGGGCGTGCGCGGGAAGGGGGGGGGGTCGTTTGAGAGGGGTCGATAAGGGGGGAAGGGGAGAAGGGCGCGGGCGGGCAAAAAGCGGAAGGAAGAAAAAATAAGGCGTGCGCGCGCGCGCGCGAGGGAACGTGGGGAGAGAGCGGAGAAGGACGCGGCGCGAAACCCCAAAATAGAAAGGAAACTGGGTCCCGCGTTGTGACTCTCTCTCGGCCGGCCCCCCTGTCCGTCGCCATACACACACACACACACACGCACAAGACGCACGCAGACAGAGAGAAACGCCCCCATGAGTAAAAAAAGAAAGCGGCGGTCGCGCCAACCACCGAGGCGGCTAGGTCGTCGCGTGCGCCCGCGTCCACTCGCGCGCCGTCACGATGGCCCCCGGCTCGTCGTCGCGCCAATGGCGCGCCACCCCCTCGTCCAGCGGGTCGTCCGGGTTGGGCGCCGACAGCAGCGCCTGCACGCTCAGCAAGACGGTGCGGATCTGCAAAGCGGGGGACCACTTGTCTTTGAGGATGTCGAGGCAGATGCGCCCGAGCTTGTCGATGTTGGGGTGGTAGATGCGCGTGAGGAAGCGCACCTTTGGCGGCGCCATGGGGTAGTCCTCGGGAAGGAAGAGCTCGAGCCGGAAGACGCCGCCTATGTTGTTTAGTGTGGCGATTGATTGTGTGTTTGGTGGTGGTGGTGGGTTTTTTTGGTTTTTGTTTTGTTGTTGTTTGTTTGTATTCAACGGCGGTTGTTTGGGGTTCGAATGGTTTCCCGGCGCATATTGGGAATGGGGGGAAGGGGGCTGTGAGCGCATCGGTTGGTGGTGAGGGGAGCAGGGCCGCCCGCTGCAAACGGGGGAGAGGGCGGGGGCGAGCGGCAAGAGCGCGCGACGCCGACGCCGACGCCGACGCCGACGACGCGCGCGCCTTTGCCGTGTCCTTCCTCGGCTCGGCGAAACTCCGCACCTTCATAAGGCGACGACGTGGGCCCTAGGATCAAGACGTTGAAGTATCGGAGGTTCTCCTCCGAGGGGAACGCGGAGATCCCGGGGGCTGTGGCGTTGTCGTGTTTTTTTGGGGTCGATTTCGGGCAAAGAAAAAATGAGTTTTTTCCAACGCTTTGGTTACCGTTTCGCACCGCGCGCGCGGCCGCTTCAAACCAAGAGCATCGACTCACCTGGTTCCGTCATGAGCCTCTGTGTCTCCTGTGGTGATGATGCGGCGGGGAGACGCGCGGACGGCAAGAGAGAGAGAGAAAGGTTAGAGGAGGAGGAGGAGGAGGAGGAGAGGGGAGACCGTGGATTGCTTTGCGCCGCGAGCGCCCGGGCCCTGCCTAGGACGTCCGCGACCGGCTTGCCTTGATGATCCGCTTCGGCAGCTGCGCCGCCGTGGCCCCATCAGGGGCCGCCATCACCGCTCTCTTCGAACTTGCGAAAGGGGAGAGAGAGAGGAGAGGGGCGGGGTCTCGAGTCGGTTTCTCTCTCTCTTCCTTCCTTGCTCTCCGGGGGAGAGGAACGCGTGCTCTGATGCAAGAGGGAGGGGGGGAGCTCGGTGTTGGGTGTGCCTGCGGCGAGCGGGCGAGAGAGAAAGGGAACAGTGTGACCGTCGCCGGCAACAAGAGCGCGACGCCCAGCCGACGAGAGTGGCGCACTCTTCCCCATCGCGCCATCGGGCCGTCGCCGCCATCGCGCCTCGCTCCCCCTCAAAGCGGGCTGCTGCCTCCCCCCCGGCCTCCCTACTCTCTCACAAACGCGCCTTGGGGACCGTCTGACCAGCAACACACGCGACAGCCAGCGAGCAAGAGCACTCTCGTTCTAAAAAGAACAAGGGAAAGAAAGAGAGGCTCGACCAAAACCATCGCCGAGTTCACGAGAAAGAAAAAGGCACTTGCGCCCCCCTGTTGAGAGCAGCTGTGGCAACCATGATGCCCGGCTACGGCATGGTGCGTGTGTACTAGTCGCCGTGGGGTGCGCCGCAGAGCCGCGCGCCGGCGAGCGGGGGCGAAAACGTTGCGCGCGCAAAAACCGCCCCCTCCGTGCGCGCGAGAGCCTCCCCCTCTTTTGCACGCGCGCGCGCGCGCCTGTGCCCCCGTGACTTGAAGCAGCGCGTCACGATGCTGCCGATCTCCCATGACCTGGCGCGCGCGCGCCGCGATCGACGATCACGCGGCGCGCCACACCAAACCGGAGAGCGCCGCGCCGGCCCGCCGCCAGCCCGCCGCTGCCCGCCGCCCGCCGCCCGCCGCCCGCCGCCCGCCGCCCGCCGCCCGCCGCCCGCCGCCCGCCGCCGCCGCCGCTCCGCGCTCGTTCGCTCGCTTCTCGTCGTTCTCGGCGTCGACGACGCGCCCGTTTCCTTCTTGCGCGGAACACCCAAAAACCAAGGCGACACAAAACCCACAACATACACCACCCCTTCTTCCGACCGACTCACCAAACATCCGTCCATCCCTCCCGCATGTCACGACAACGGCAACGACACACAACACACACGACCCACAACCCACAAAACCACAATAATCCACAACCCCCCCAAAAAAACAGCAACCCCAAATCATCCTGCTGCGCGAGGGCACCGACACCTCCCAGGGCGTCCCCCAGCTCGTGAGCAACATCAACGCGTGCGGCGCCCTGGCCGACGTCGTGCGCACAACCCTGGGCCCGCGCGGCATGGACAAGCTCATCCACGACGCGGGCGGCCGGGTGACGATTTCGAACGACGGCGCCACCATCGTCCGGTTACTGGATGTGGTGCACCCGGCGGCCAAGGCCTTGGTGGATGTCTCGCTTTCGCAGGACGCCGAGGTGGGCGACGGCACGACCACCGTGGTCCTGCTGGCGGCCGAGCTGCTGCGCGAGGCCAAGCCCTTCGTCGAGGACGGCGTGCACCCGCGCGCCATCGTGCGCGCGTACCGGGCAGCGGCAGAGGCGGCCGTGGCGCGCGTGAGAGCGCTGAGCGTGTCGCTCGAGGGGAGGCCCGAGGCCGAGCTGCGGCAGCTGCTGGTGCGGTGCGCCGAGACGAGCCTCAACAGCAAGCTGGTGAGCGGCGAGAAGGCCTTCTTCGCGGAGATGGTCGTCGACGCGGTGTCGCGCCTGGACCCGGCGCAGGGGCACGACCTCAAAATGATCGGCGTGAAAAAGGCGCCCGGCGGCGGCCTGCGCGACTCGTTCCTCGTCGACGGCGTCGCTTTCCGCAAGACGTTTTCCTACGCCGGGTTCGAGCAGCAGCCCAAGCTGTTTGCGGACGGGCCCAAGATCCTGCTGCTCAACATCGAGCTGGAGCTCAAGAGCGAGCGCGAGAACGCCGAGGTATGTGTGTCCTTGTGTGAGAGAGAGAAGGACAGGCGGGGGAGAGGGGGGGGGGACGGTGGCGGGGGGAGCGAGGCGATCGGGGGGACCCCGCGCAAAAAAACGCTCCCGACGGGGCCGCTAAGGAAAAAACAGCCAAACCAACAAAACATCACAACACAACAACAACAAACCCCCCCCCCCCCCACAAAAACCCCCACACAACAAAAAAAAAAAAAAAAACCAAAAGGCCCCCCCCACACCCCCCCCCCCCACCCCACCCTGGGGGGGCCCCGGGGGAAAACCCAATCCCCCCAACGGGCCCAAAGGCCC
>Ga0105053_10006955_pt1 | contig 15327 bp, 12 predicted proteins | sample BON01_FD_78093 | JGI IMG/M metagenome (GOLD analysis project Ga0105053, IMG submission 78093) | Freshwater microbial communities from Lake Bonney liftoff mats and glacier meltwater in Antarctica - BON-01 | ecosystem: Environmental > Aquatic > Freshwater > Ice > Glacier meltwater | place: Lake...
GAGTATCTTGTTGAAAGAAAAGAGCCTGATGGCAATCCGTGAGGTAATCAGAAGCAAGAACATTATGTGGAATCACTGAATTCACATTATATTTCTCCTGATGAAATACAATTGCATCCCTCGACTTGACAACAATGTCACCTGCAAACGCGTTCCATGAAGTAAAGTAGTCACTAAAGCATTTAAAAATGCTTTATTCTTTTAATTACCATGGTATTATTATTTAGTAAAATTAATTATTAAAAACCCTGAAGGAATGGGTTTGATTTCTTTTCTTCAATCAGACATGTGGCTGATCCATGACCAGAAAGAATTGTTACATTTTCATCAATAGTGTCGGTAATAAATTCCAATGAAGATTGCATATCGCTAGGAGAACAATACGGTAAATCTGTTCGCCCAACACCGCCTTTGAATATCAGATCGCCTCCAAATAGTACGCCTAAATCTTCTACAAGAAAACACACATGCCCCGGAGCTAATAAATTCAAATTAAGATTCGAATTTGAAAACTAGAAAAGTAAACAACGTACCGTGACCAGGTGTGTGGTAGATTTTCACTCGAGTTTCGCCTACTGTGAGTTCTGATTCATTTTTGATATCGATGATATTATCCTTAGGCAATTGCCTTGGAAAATACATACCGTAACTTTTTGCCCGAGAGAACGCCTCTTCGTAATTCACTTTGTCTAAACTGTGAAGAAAGATCGGAACCTGAGGAAAAACATCCCTAACAAAAGGCAAACCAGCAACGTGATCTAAATGTGCATGTGTTTGAAGGAGGTGAGTCACTTTCAAACCTTCATCTTCAATCCATCTAAGAAATGTTGTTATTATTATGTATTCAAGAGGAAGAATGACTCACTGGGTAAAGTAGGTTAATTCCTCAGGACTTGTGCAACCAGAATCCACAATGGCGGCCTGTTTCGTCTTTGGGCATGCAAATGCATATTGGTTCATTTGAAAATCATTTACCGGTTTACTCCGAAGTAGCAGCACTTTATTATTAGTAGCCATACTCCTTGCTCCGGTCACCATCCTCCTCATCATGATTTTATGTAGTACTTGTATTACAAAAAAGTTAATACAATCTTAAATCTCATGGAGAGTAATCACATGACGGGATACTCGGAGATCCAGAATGAAACTGGTGAAGAGCTCCCTCCATTACCGCCCTCATTGCTATCTTCAGTACCATCTTCATTACCACCTACGGTAACCTCACCTACAGTACCCTCACCAATGGTATCCTCACCAATGGTATCCTCACCAATGGTATTCTCACCTACAGTAATCCCAGCTACCGTATCCTCATCTTTGGAAACCTCTTCTACAGTAAACTCACCCACAGCAAATTCTCCTGTTGCAGTAACCTCATCTATAGTAAACTCATCTCCAGTAAACTCGACAATAGAAACATCTCCTACAGGAAACTCGTCTATAGTTTCCTCAGCTACAACACCAGTGCAACCACCATTGGCAGCTACAGTGGTGGATGAAACCGTATCAACAAAAGAGTCTTTTGTTGAACCAGTATCTGTAGTTGAATCAGTATCTTCTCTCGAACCACCTGAATCTGCACCTGAATCTATTGTAGAAAATGTAAAGAAAAGACAGAAAGTGGCCTATTTCTATGATCCTGATATGGGTACTTTTGAGCAACCAGCTTCCAGCACCATGAGAGGTTTTCGTGGACAAGTGACACATGCACTTCTCAAAAGCTACGGTCTTTTCCCTGACTTTCTGATGGTTATGCATCCAAGATTAGCTACTCGTACGGATCTAGGACAATATCATTCTGATTCTTATTTAGATGGCATTGCAAGTGCTCAATCACACCTTTACCGAAGGTACGGATGGAAACAACAACGCCTTACCGTGGGAAAACGCGCTATGGAAAGCGAAGACAATCGAATTGATGAAAACTTTCGGCGGTTTAATATGGCTTTACATTCCTCTGGAAGCAGTAGCGTGTGTTTGTTTCCGGGTGTATTTGATTATTGCCGCTTGTATACTACTGGGACTCTCGGTTGCGCATCAAGATTGAATTCTGGTAGTGCTGGAATAGCTATCAATTGGTTTGGAGGTCATATACGATCACGATGCTCTTCAGCTTCGATGGGTTGCTTTGTCAATGATGTTGTACTAGGTGTGCTAGAGCTATTAAAGAAATTTCCAAGTATCCTCGTAATTAATATCAGTGGAACGCACTGTGACGCGGTGGAAGAGGCATTTTACACTTCTAATAGGGTTATGACACTTTCATTTCATATAAAGTCAGAAAAACAAGAAACTGGAGATGTAGCTGATGTAGGTGCTGATCTTGGAGAAGGGTATGCAGTCAATATTCCATTTGACCATGGGGTCGATGACGACACATTTGTTTCTACCTTTCGTTCTGTGGTGAATAAAGCCAAGAATGTTTTTAACCCTTTGGCGATTGTATTCATCGTGGGAGGCGCCCTTCTTGCAACAGATCCATTGCGTCAATCAAATATAACCATTCAGGCATTTGCAGATCCGGTGAGACTTGTCCGAGATTTCGATATACCGTTACTCGTACTAGGAGGTCCAAGCAGAAGCATTAATGCCACGTGTAAATTGTGGGCGTTTGTAACTGCAGTGCTACTAGGAAAGGAACTCACTCTTCCAAGACTGATTCCTGATTCGTGCGACTATCGAGAATATTTTTGCCCCGATTATTCGCCATACATATGCAAGATTGAAATGATAGGAGAAAGTAACCAAAAGTCAAGTACCTCGCTTAAAAGAAAAGTAATGTCCAACTTGGACAGAATAAAAAGATAACTATTTATATCTTCATTAGTTTAACTATCGGCGCGATCTCACAAAGTATGCATAGTAGGCGAGAACCACAACAAAGAGGACTAGCAGACTAGGCAGCAAAAACTTGTTTCTATGATTAATACAAAATTTCTTCTGAATGTATATTAGTAGCTTACCTGTGCAACGTGAAGAAACTGATTATGAATAATGAAAGAAGTGGATATCAGCAGCAATGCCACTCCCCTTAATACAGACATCCAAAAATAATAAATGTAATTTATACAATTTCTATTTGTGGGGACCGTACCACTAGAGTCCTATTGTTCATCCTATGTAGAACGTATCTGGGGAAAAAATTGCCAATTTGAAGGTGCTTTCATGATGAAGACCATTAAACATACGCTCGAAACGGAGGTTGGCAATCAGACAAAGAAACCGGTAAGTTGTTAGTTTACTAGTATTCAATACCAAGGAACTGATCGGGAGCTTCAGAAAACGAACACGCAAAGTAACAACCCGGAGACTAATCCTTTGAATGGCGTATTAAGAGAATGTCGTGAGATAGTGCTTTGCCACAAGCTAGGATGTCGTAGAGTACTTGATGCTCATTCAAAGTTGGACAGGAAAAGCTTCCAATTGAGTATAGAATTGCTTGTAAGTCTTGGTTTTATAGAAACGGATTACAAGACAGGGAATATACTGTGGACAGGAATGTGCTGTCCAAAAGTCATTGAAACAAACGCGAATCTCAGTCAATGTAGCAACTCTTCATCTTTGCTTCATATTCAAAGAGCCATTTTGAAACTATTTTTGACAAAGAATTCATGGGATGTTGCTGATGTGATCCATGAAATAGACACGGACAGGAAGGATATAAACAATAGTGCAGATTGCGTCAACTTGATTTTAGAGATTTTAAAACTGTTGGATCTTGTGAATACAGATAATAAATGCTATGAATGGAACGTTCATCCATTGTCTGAAACCGCAACAGCAGTTGGCATGGAAGACACGGGTATGAAGATGTATAGCTGTCCATTTCAGGATTCCTGCCAAGTTTTTGGATCCAACCAAGGAAGAAAATTCCCATTGCGCAACAGTTACAAGGAGACTTCTTGATGCGAATTTAACTTTACACGAAATGAATTTGCCTAAACCTGTGGATATGCTGAAATATCAAACGCGCTGTCTTCATGAGTTTATGGATGCATATAGAGAATTGTACAGCCGAAATGCCAACAGCAAACAACGAGAGGAAAACGCAGAGCACGAATTGCAAGTTATACCTGAGAAACTGACCGGTAAATCCAAGCTGAAAAAGGATTCTGATAAATCCACCGAGTACGAGTCGGATAATTCGTCTACTGGAACACGTTCAGTCAAGAGTATATTAGACGCAGGCAATTTAGAAGAATTTGCAGCCTCGCAAAATTCGCTTGCTTCTCCGTTCAAGCGCAGAGAAAACGGCATAGACCTATTGGCTCGAACACTGACTATGGAGTCACTTCGATCAACACAGTCATTCAACTTGTTAGATATTGACAGATGATCAATTTGTATTTCAGTCAACATATCCAGTTTGGAATTGCTTTCAATCAACGCAGACATCAAATTGTTAGGTAATTGACAGATGATCAACTTGCATTTCTGTTGGCATGAGGGTTTGAAGACAGGTCCAATTTGGTACGTTTAGAAGAGATAGACATGCGGTACTTGGGGGACATTCACTTGGATAAAAATGTAGATTAATGACTTCTTCGCGAGCTGACACAAGAGGCGCCCACATCAGAAATTGAATTTCATGTGGTTCATATCTATTGAAATCAGTCTTATTAAATAATAATCATATAAAACCAACTTACGTTTCTTGCCACAAGTACCACAGTAAAGTGCTCTCTGAGAATCGTTTGCCAAATATATATCTAGTGAAACCATCAAACCGAGTAAAGAGAAAACCGTTAGAATCGATTCCACTACAATAGTACACACCATTGAGTGAAGCCGGTGTTGCATTGCTGACACTCATCCTATCAGACAAACCCTGGAACGGACATTTAACAAGCGGAGAATTCTCCAAGAGCAACCCGCGCTCCTGCTCGATAGATCGAAGAACTGTAAACACGGAAATATCTCTAGGCACCGACTGATTGGATCCATAGCCATCCAAAATCCCATTTGTCACACGAAGGGCCAACGTTCTGGTTCTGGTGCAGCAGCAGGAAATCCTCGCAAGAGTGAAAGCATCTAGAAATCCCATGATTCGATGCATGAAATCGTCGTTGAGTCTGTGAATGACCGAAAGCTCAATTTTAGAATGTACTGCGTCTTTGAGGCGGCCCAACGCAACAATAACTGCATAGGTTTCTTCTGGATGGTCAGCCTGAAATGTATCAAGGTTAATTAACCAATCAACATCGTACATCGAGTTTTTTTATCTGTGTTAATATTATTGTTTGAATGTCGTTCGCAGTCCACGTAAAGAAAGAAAGATTCAAATTCAATTGCGCTCATTTCATATCTTATAAAGTAAGTATATATTTTTGAGGGTCTTTACAAGTAGAATTCATTCCGTCAGGGTTTTAGAGAGAGGCTTCATGGTCATAATTACCAAGTGGGTGTCAAGCTCGAGGGTGCTTTAGGTGATGATGGTTATGTAATGGATTTCGGCGAAGTGAAGGGAGTAGTTGTCGCGATTTGCAAAGAATGGAATGAAAGATTCATTTGTCCAATGAATTCTGATGCGCTGGAGATCAAGACCGTAGAGGGCAATTTAACGATTGATTGTGAGGATGGAGCACATTTCTCGTTCCCAGCTGATGATTGTCTGCTACTTCCTATAGTACATTCGTCAGCAGAAGAAATCGCCGAGTATTTTTGTTCCCTGTTGGTTAAGCGGCTCAGTTTGAATTACTTGGTCAATAGAAAAGTAACCAAGCTGGAAATATCGGTTGCGGAGGCTTGCAACCAAGAAGCTCTTTATACAGTAGATTTGAGTTTGGATTTAGATCCGGATTCGATGACGTTCGTTCGTAGAAATGTTGTTCCCAAGCCTTGTATACATACAATATTATGAAACGAATTATATAGTATGTCGAAAGTTGTTCCATGCTTCGAATAACAATATTATAATAAGAATTTTATATTACTTCTGAAGTTCTCGTAATTGTTTCACGCTTTCACGTGTATACATTTCGAGCCACTTGGCGCACTCTAAAGTTCGAGAATCTTGAGCTCCATAAATCTCTTTTTGAATCTTGTAGGCGGATTTTTCATATTGAAATGCTTCGGGCCAATCATTTCCACCAGTGGCAAGAATTTGTGCAGTCGTTCTTAAATAAAATGCAAATTGCAATTTGTTTGACCCACATCTTTTCAAAGCCTCTTGTGCGCAACTAAATGCCAACGTAGGATTTCCAACTTTCATATATACTGTCGATAGTCGATGGTACAATACAGATGATTCTGCACTACCCGGACCAGCCAATACCTCAAAGATATAAATTGCACGTCTGTAACACGAGACCGCCTTGGTGATTTCATTCTGGGTGGCGTAGTACCCACCTAGTGCTGCAAGAGCTTGACCCATATCGTCAGAGTCTAAATTGCCCGATCGATTCATCAATGCAAGAGTTCGTTTTTGATGCATCAACGCTCGAGTATTGTCGCCTACTTTGCTAAATATGTGAGCCATTAGAGCACAGCTACTATGGGCGTTAGGATGAGAGGAACCGGAGATCTGACATGTCAAACTTAGTGCTTGGTGAGCGAATTCAAACGCACGACTGTAATCGGTGTTGCGAATCAGAGCACTGGACGACTCGATGGCATCTTTAACGTCTTTAACACAGAATTCTGATTGACTTGATTTCGTAGTTGGTTCCATGCCATCAATATCGGCAATGGTAAATTCAAACTGAAAAAAGTGTCGAGCTCTTAAGCGAATACCACAGAGCTGACAAACTCGACGAAGTAGCGGCAACGCATGTCCACGTGTAGATTGGTTGAACCAGAACTTTAGATCGTACCCAAAATGTTCTTTGACATTCATACCGATCAATTTTTGTAATTTCGAGCTCTTCTTGACGGAACCTGAGTTGATAACTGCCAAAACCTCATCAAAAGAGGAAGTGGCTGAATTTGAATCTTGCTCGGAAAATAGCATGTTAAGAACCGATACAATAACAGCTCCAGGAGACGCAGTTTGATTGAAAAGTTTTCTCAGAATCCATTTTGTGGTTCTAGCAACCATTTCTATCTCACATAGTTCGGCGGTCGATTCAGGCACTGGAGGCACAGCTATGGAAGTGCCTGCTTCGGAAGTACCAACAAGAATTGTCTCATTTTCAAAGCAACTACTGGAAATAGTACCAAGATATCGAAGATTAATACCATATTCATGAAGTTTGCGAAACAAAGTAGTTCCATCAACAACCACATTTACAGAATTTCGAATATCTCGAACAAATCTAGGAATTTGAGTCTTAACAAGAAATTCCGCAAGAGTTTCTACAACCTCAACGGACTTAGCGTTGGGACTTGGCTGATATGGGGAAAACATATTAGGATCAAGTTCCAATCTCGCTGGTTCCGGTATTGTTTGGATTGCATCCATTACCTTTTGTTCCAGTTCTTTCGTCTGTTCCGAGGTAAGATCCTCGTTTTCCTCTTTATCGCCGAAAATACCTTTTCTATACTCCGCAACTACTTGCTGCGCTAATACTTTGCGTTGATTGATGAATTCAGAATCCAAACTTAATACAAACTGAGTTAACAGTTCATGCCTTAAAAGAGCAATATAATGAACTTCTTCTGATTCAACTGGTTTCTTCTTGTCCTCCGTATTGTAATAGTTGAGATCCAATGGAGTACTTCTGGTCAATTCTAATAGGTATGGAAAACCATCGGTTCCTTTGATACATTTCATTCCAGCATGTGCATGAAGTACCAATGTTTCACCATCTGTTCTTTGCACAGAACTCTCGGTATTGTGCATGGATTTCATTACTGCGGCAATTTCAGCGTCCACGGACTCATCACATGCGATAGAAGCACCATTGTTTAACGATCCATAGAGCATTTGATGATCTTTGGCTAACACTCCCGGAACAATCGTCTGAGCAACAACTCGGGTACCTAGATAATCGATCAACACAGTATTCAATGTATGAAGCCCTACATTTTCACCTGCATATCGTCTTGCTTCCAAAATCGAATCAACCGAGAGAACACCTTGTAGATCATGATTGGAACTGCAATAGGTAGTAGTGGCTCCATCTTGATTCTCAGCGAGGGCCAATGAGAAGAATATGTGATTGAGAAGAAACACATGGAACTGAGGCTCATCCTGAGGATTCAATGGCTTTAAACGCCCTTCAACAATTGCCATTGCACCTGCTTTAGCACTAGCCTCAAAATCTGTTTGGACCTTTTGAATAGTGCGTGCTCGATTAATACGTTCGTCCATGGTCTCACAAGGCAGTTTCACTGAGCTTTGAAAGTCTTCATTCCAATCGCGAGCTAAATGCTCTCCAATTATGGAGCTGCTGAGACTGTTACTTGCACGGGTTAGGTCGTAAGTACGTTTGTCAACTTGGACGGAAGCTAGCCATGAATTTGGTGCTACTGCCATGACAGCATTACCAAGAGATGCAACATCGAAATCAGACAGTTGAAGTGTCTGGGTCAATGCACGCGATCGCTGGGCTGCTATTCGTAATAGTGCCGTGTAGGCACTGGAGAACTTTGGAGAAACCTTGGTTAACAACTCAGTCAAAGTAGAAGACACAGGCTGGGATTCACTAGCATCGAAAATGGAATCGGTAGAGGCATTAACAAAGAAACCATCTCGAGAACCAGTTACATGCAGGACCACATCTTCAAGAAGATGAACTCTGACATAGAGAAACTTTCCCATCAGCAACTCTTGACGTGTAGGGGGATTCCAACCACTGATACTGAGTTCCCGAACGCATTCAGGAAGTTGCTCAGTAAAATCCACCTCGCAGTGTTCATGAAGTGGATTGTCGTTCGTCAACTGAGCCTCACCACTGAAAAACGAATCCAATGAAATATTCACCGGGATTACCGTGTTTACCATACCCTTTCGAAATTCAGCTTTTTGTTCATCTGTTAGTAATTGCTGTTCTAAATCTTCATTTTTCACTTCTGTTTCCCCAGATTCTTTGGTCTCCGATGAAATTTGTTGGTCGAAAACATCTTCTGATACCGGACCTGGTGGGTTGACAAATATTTTGTGCAGCCTGGTCACTTGGTCCCACGATGTTTGCGCATTGTATTTATCCGGAACTACAAAAAGGTAATCACCGCGAATTAACTCATTGCAAAGTCCGATAATTTGATTATCGTCAAGAACAACTGAAACCAAGTTGCTTTTCTTCTTTGACTTTTTGGATTTAGATTTTGACACCTTTGAGGCTTCGTAATCACTGGATTTTACTGCCTCAATGTGGCAAGATGAAAAATGACAAGCTTCAGGAATTTCCAAAATCAACTCTTTCAAATTGAAGATTGTTTCATCCATCTTGACATCAGGTATCAGGACTAAACTCTCTTTATTCTTGCCAGTTACATCACGCGCGATCACGGTGATAGTGATATGCTGAACTATCGAATCTTCATTCACTTCTTCCTCCTCGTTGGCGACTTGTGGTTGCTCCGTCATTTGTGTTTTGCAAAAGGTGAAATTTCAACTAATTTTGTCGGATATTTTATTGGATATCCATGCATGATTTTTTCGAACACTGAAAGGGGGGCTTTTTGCAACTCATAGATTCGATATTGATTGTATGATGGTGGAAGTCAGGGAAAAGAAGAGCAAAACAAAAGATAAGGTTAAAAAGAAGAAGAAGGCTGCGAGTGACAAGGTGAGTACAAGTTTGCAGTTCTTATAATGGAATTGACTTTGTTTTAGGATGGGTCCGATATTTTTAAGGTTGTAAAAGGCGAACTTTTGAACTGGCAAGTAAAGCTTCAAAATAGCGAAGAATTGAGACGTAAATTTGTTATAGTTATTGGAGCATGTTTTTTTGTCGTTGCTCTTCTTGTGTACTTTTCTTCTAGTACCGACGTAGCTGTTGAAACCACTGGTGGGTTCATGCGTGGGTCACCACTCAGTTCTATCGACGCCCATAAGAAGGTGGAGCGAGGAGTTCTGGAGGTATATAAAATAGACCGAGAAAAAGAGGAACCTGGTTTTGATGTGTCAGGTAGTGATTGGTTGAGTATTAGAAGAAGATACGGTACTAGAGAAGAGTACGAAGCAGCACAGAAGCGTGGACGGGAGAAATTGTCCAGCAAAGACGAAGCTTGTTTTAAAAACATGCCCGTGCAAATTGTGAGAGACAATCCATCAACATTTTCTGTGTATAAACCTCGTAAAGTGTTTGATGTTGCAGTACTAGAGCGCGCGCACAAAAAACTCGGTTATGAAGAACAGACAGATTACAAAAAGGCCGCGTTAATTCTGAAGGGTCAACCACGGGTTGTTTTTAGACAGTTGAAGGAAGGTAAACAATACTATGATATGGTGGCCTCGCTTGGACGTATTGGGTCGAAGAAGAAGACACAGCTTTCGACGTTGCGAAACCATGTAAGGAAGTTCAAATGCTCCTTTGAATCACTGCATATCCAACCAAGAAGTTACGATATGAATAAACCATCAGATTGCAAAAAATTCTTCGCGCATCCGGATAAAGGTCAAATGTGGGTTTTGAAAAGTTGTAAAAGTGGCGAAGGAAGCAAAGGTGCCGGTATTTCAGTTATCGATGATCTTGGTCCAGATCGTGGCCAATGGGGCGAATGTCACGAGAATGCTTTTAACTATGTGGCACAGGCATATATCAAACACCCTCTGTTGCTGATCAATCGGAAGTTTGACATGCGTGTGTATCTTTTTGTAGCATCCACCAAACCGTACGTCGTGTTCTTCAATCCGGGCTACATTCGAAGATCCCTTTCGGAATACAAACCTTCATCTACCAAGAAAGACGAAGTTTTAACCAACTTTCATATCCAAGTAGATAGAAAGGATTTTACTGCTGCTGATGCTATGTGGGGTTTCCCTCAATTCATGCAACATTTGAAAGATACTGAACAATGTAAAGCGTGTGGAGATATTGAAATGAAATTAGCCCAGATTAGCAGATTGGTATTTGACTCTGGTCGACCATATTACAAGCGCTTCAGCGGGTCCTTTCAACTAGTTGGATTGGATTTTATGATGGATCAGTTTCTGAACGTCATGTTTATTGAAGGAAATGTGAGTCCAGGAATCGGAAATCACGGATTGAAATGGAAGAAAGAATTGATGGAGGATCTAGTGGTGATGATGTACCAACAAGTGACGACTATCGCTGAGCGGCCAAACGAATTTGATCTCCGTATTGGTGAGCGTGTTTTCGGCAAGTACAACAACTATTGGGAACTTATAGTCAATGAGCACTTTGAAAAATGCAACAAACAGCAAAAATTTGATCCTTGCAAAGAACTCAAACCTGAAGGAGTTGAAGTTGACCCTGAGGATTTGAAAGTAGCTGAAGAAGTAGATACAGCATCTGCTGGAGATGAAGATGCGGATTAATCCACGTGTTTTACTACGACGTAAACTAGTTTTTTTTCATGATGATTCGAAATGCTTATTAAATTCCACCAAAAGGAATTGGCTAAAATCTTATAGCAGTGGCTTTTTCAAAACGAATTTCAGTATATATATTCTTTTCAATATTATTTTAAATTAAATCAAGCAGCAACGGGTGCTGCAGCGCGTTTGACTGAATATCTCGAACCTTGAGAAGACTTGAAATCATCAACGATTCTCGATACGTTACTAGATGAAGGCGGTTTTGAACTGTTGCCATATTGTACTTCATGGAGGGCTGAAGTATATTGTTGATGTCCGACATCTTCTGGACAATGCTGCCTTACAAACATGATAACAAATCTCTCAGCTTCCAGGGAAGGTGACACTGTCGACATCATCAGTCCCAACAACTCCCATCCCTTGGCTGCTGAATCTTCTGAAGGATTCTCAACCAGCTGTTTGAGAACTTGCAAGTACACTTCATCAATCATGGGCATATCGGCAGCGTAACTGAACGATAACAGAGATGCTGCTTGTTCAGTAGGAGATTCAGTCTTCTTTTCACCCATGTATCCTCGGATAAATTTGGCTGCATTCACTGCCCCTTTCTCTGCAGGTTTTCCAGCTTCCAGTACTGTGAGTGACGATCTGGAGGCAGCTTTGGTCCATACAAGCATCTGGTCTGCAGTTTTAGCTCCACCAAACAGTTTCCCAGCAGCGTATTGTTTACCGTCTTTAATGTTCGGGAACTTGTGAAGGTCTTTGTATTGGTGTCCGTTTTTGTCCAAGAACAAATCCTTTAGACGAATCTCGCGGTGAATGCGTCGTTTCTCATCCTTCATCTCGATAGCTTTGTCAAGTTCCATCTGAACGAACTCCATTTCATCCAGATCTAAAAGCCTCTCAATCTCCTTGAGATCAGCAGTGGTGTGATCCAAACGCTTGGAACGACTAAGCACATCTTCCATGCCTGGTTGGAAGAGTATGTCCAGGACTTCCTTAGCTTCGATATCAATTTTCCCAAGTTCGCAATTCTCTCGTAACTCGATAGCTTGTGCAATCAATTCTTCTTGATAGGAAGTTCGCGGAATATGCATGAGTTTCTTGCCATCTTCAACAGCTTCCGCTAACTTGTAGTAGACTTTGTTCGGATCAGAATCAACCAGTTTGACAAGTCGTACTTCTAAATCTTTCCACTTTTTCAAATCAGCCCGATGGGAAATAGCTTGTTGAAGATTGCGTGGCTGGTAGGAAAACAACTTTCGGAATGTTCCAACGGTTGGTTCAACTTTGTTAATAGCATCATCCATCATGTCAATGTCGTTGCCCACTTTTAATGCCTTGTTCAAAGTTCTTTCAGCTGTTAACAGTCTGCGTTTCATTTCTCTTGCAAGATGACCTCGCACCACTCCTTGCTTCTTTGGTATCAAAGTCTCAAGTGCCAAATTCCTCAACAACTCGAGAAGTTTGTATTCCTTTGACCGATATAACAACATCGTTTTTCCGAATTGCATATCGGCGAAGGTGTTCTTATTGGTGGACAGTATTTCGCCGCATCTCTTTTCACCATTCTTGGAGGAGTACCGATGACCACGGTTGATGCAACTATAGCGACATACAAATTTCTTGTACTCCAATCGGAATGGGAACCCTTGACGCCTGATTTCCACGGCTTCAAAAACTCCACTGTATCGCAATTGATCAAGACACATTTGTGCGTTGAACTTGCTTGCAACTTGTTCTGAATTTGGTTTGACACATCGAATGTAGCGTGATTCAGTGGCGTACAACGAGTCCATCAACACACTCAATTGTTTGGTGAATTGTTTGGAGAGAGATTTCATCGGAGTTCGATCAGATGACGCAGGGAATAGCGATTGCATGTGTGGGCTACCTGAGCCAGCGCACATGGTGATCATATCCTGAAAAAGGGAATCAGTATTCTTCACCATAAATCCATCTGCATTGTACTTGACGATACCAGCGTAGTGCACGATTTCAAAATTCAAACTGTTTTCCAATCGACGATGTTTGTTAGTTTGGAATTTGTCGCTTCGTTTGTAATTGGTTTCAATTTTGTTCATGAACTTTTCATCTGCTCCTTCGGGAACTTTGCATTCATCATCGAGCATCATCAAAATTCCATGTGGACGCTTTTCAATGAGATCTAAAACGACTTGATTGTCGATAAAATCAATCTTTTGGTACGTGATACCTTGGGCTTGATACAGTGCCTCCTCTTCCTTGAAAGTGGTGCGATTGAATTGCTGCTGCAGTTTCTCGTTAGCAAAGTTGATACATAATTGCTCAAAACTATTCTGGTCGAAGATTTCGAATCCAAAGATATCCAATATACCCACGTACTTGCCCTTCTTGCCAGTAAGCGAGTCATTGACTCTTCGCACAAGGAAATCAAACAAACGACCATAAATCCCCATCGCCAGCGAATCACATGCCGAGCGAGCTTTAGCAGGATCCAATGGAATAGAAGAAACTTTACCGCGAACGCTAATAGACCGGTAACATAGTACCCTTTCAAGGTCGTCAACTTTGACTTCCAGAAAATCAGCGATGTGTTGCACAATTTTCTTTTCCTTAATAGCAGAGCCAGAGACGCTGCCTTTTTCTTGTTTGGATTTGAACTCCACATTGCCGAGAGTGAGCACACCGGAAGTGATTTGCATCACCCAGTCTTTTTCCTCGTCAGTGAACTGCAACAAGTCCATTGCAGATAAAACACTTTTATGCTCCTCTAGATCATCGATGTCTTTCGCTTTATAGCAACCGGATTGATTCAAGTAATTGTAACTCTTGGCATCCAGAAGACCCAATTTAGATTTGTATCGTGCATCCGAAGTAAGCTGATAGAAGATGTGGTAGTTGCGTTCGTTTTTCTGCTGGTGAACCACGCGACTCCTTTCTAGCAAATAATTGATGATCTCCGCACTTGTGATTTTTCGTTCCATTGGATCAAAGTGCACCTCAATCCATTTTCCAAATCTTGAAGAATTATTATTGCGGATAGTTTGAGCGTTCCCGAAAGCCTCGAGCAACGGATTGGCAACTAATATCTTTTTCTCTACTCCAGTTGAGCTGCCAGCAACCTTAGCAAGAAAATCCAAGCATTGTTTGGTACACACTGTCTTACCTGCTCCTGATTCGCCACTAATAAGAACGCTTTGATTCTTGTTTTCGAAAAGTAATGCCTTGTAACAATCGTTCGCAATGTCGTAAACATGAGCTTTAAGAGTCTTGTTTGGCGGACGATTCAAATGCAAACTAATTTGGTCCTCTCCATAAAGATTAAGCTTTTTGAAAGGATTCACACTGATCAGTACGGACCGCGACGCACCTACCCACGTGTATAGCTCATCCTTCTCATACCTTGCACGAATGTTGTGGATAAGCAATGCCTCATTGTGTTCCGGTAGCATAACCAGATCTTCTTCAGGCATTCTCAATGAACTCAATGAAAGATCCCATAAAGGAACTTTTTGCTGACGGCCTCCTGATAAACCATCTGAAACAACCCTAGACGTAGGAATGGTCACCTTGGATCCGGTCTGCAACTTGCACTCAACAGAGCCGTCTGCATTCGTCTTCAGAACTTTAGCTGGCTGCCAGATGTTGGTGGGATGAGGCACCCACACCCATGAGCTCTTACCGTCTTCCTGTTCCGATTTGCTTAGCAGTTCGAACGGCTTCTCCCAGGTAACTTCTTCAGAATCAGTGTTGTAATAGTATGGCATGCCATCCATCGTCATCTTTTCTGTCCATCCTGGCTTCTTCTTACTGAGTCGGTTTAACATGGTGCGATTCCTGTTTGAAAACGAAGATTCACAAACAATAATTTGAGTTGTGTACTCACGATGGAATTTCTTTCTTCCACTACAAAGTACGCTACAAGACTAGGCGAAAATCAAGCGTATATTATAGAACTA
>Ga0105053_10006957_pt1 | contig 15325 bp, 10 predicted proteins | sample BON01_FD_78093 | JGI IMG/M metagenome (GOLD analysis project Ga0105053, IMG submission 78093) | Freshwater microbial communities from Lake Bonney liftoff mats and glacier meltwater in Antarctica - BON-01 | ecosystem: Environmental > Aquatic > Freshwater > Ice > Glacier meltwater | place: Lake...
ATGGTGCCCGTCCATCTGGTGACGCTGGACGCCTTCCCGCTGACCCCCAACAGGAAGGTCGACCGCAACGCCCTGCCCGAACCACGGCCCCGGCGCGCGGCGGCCCCCGCCAATCTGGGCGCCGCCCCCACCGATCCGGCGCAAGCCGTCATCGCCGCGATCTGGGCGCGCATTCTCGGCGTGTCCGACATCCGCGCCGAGGACAATTTCTTCGCCCTCGGCGGTCACTCCCTGCTGGCCGTGCAAGCCCACCGCGAAATCCGCGACACGCTGGACGTGCCGCGCCTGTCGATCACCGACATCTTCCGCTTTCCCACCCTGGGCGGGCTGGCGGCGCACCTGGGCAAGAGTACAGCGCCGCAGGACGCCCCGGCACCCCTTGACGACAGCCCGGCACGGACCGAAACCATGTCGCGGCGGCGGGCGATGCGCGCCGAACGCGAAGCGAAAACAGGATGATCCAGATTTCCGACTTTCCCATCTCCGAAGGCCCCGTATCGGGCGCGATGGTCGAACCGGCGGCGCGTGCCCTGTTCGGGCCCGAAATCGCCATCGCCCTGTGCGACCCCCGCGCGCCCATGGGCACGTTGCTGCGCCCCGAACGTGCGGGCATGACCCGCATGGTCGCCAAGCGCCAGCTTGAATTCACCGCCGGGCGCATTGCCGCCCAGCGGGCCATGGCGGCGCTGGGCCATCCGCCCCAGCCGGTGCTGCCCGGCCCCGACCGCGCCCCGATCTGGCCCGAAGGTCTGGTCGGCAGCCTGTCGCATTGCGATTCGCTGTGCCTGTGCGCCATGGGCCATGCCAGCGACGTGCAGTCCCTTGGGGTCGATGTCGAAGAAGACACGGCGCTGGAACCCGAGATGATCGACACCATCCTCACCCCGCCCGAGCGCAAATGGCTGAACCACCAGCGTCCGGGCGACATGGCCAGACTGGCCAAGCTGATCTTTTCGGCCAAGGAAACCGCGTACAAGGCACAATACCCCCTGTCGCGCGAAGTGCTGGATTTCGAGTGCATCGCCGTCCTGCCCGATCTGGCTGCTGGCACCTTTGCCGCCACCTTCACCCGCGCCGTCGGCCCCTTTGCCAGCGGCACGGTGATGGGCGGCAGGTTCGCACGCACCCACGGGCTGATCCTGACCGGCCTCACGCTCTGGCGGCGCGGGGGTCGCTGATGGCAGGGCTGTCACGGCGCGGGGCACTGACCATTGGCGGTGCCGTCGGGCTGGCCGCCGCTGCGGCGGGCGCAAGCTGGTGGCTCAATCGCCTGCCGGGTGCCGCCGTGATCGACGCCGCCTATGCCACGCCCCTGCCCGCGCCCGAACCGCCGCTGAACGTGTTTCACCTTGGCCATTCGCTGGTCGGGCGCGACATGCCCGCGATGCTGGCACAACTGGCCGGGGCGGGCCATGGCTATGCCAGCCAGCTGGGCTGGGGCACGTCGCTGCGCGAACACTGGTATCCCGGGTTGCCGATCAACGGCTATGAGACCGAGAATGCCCATGACCGCTACCGCCCGGCGCTGGAGGCTGTCGCATCGGGCGACTATGACGCCGTGATCCTGACCGAGATGATCGAACTGCTGGACGCGCTGGATCATCACGACAGCGGCGAATATCTGGCCCGATGGGCCGATCTGGCGCGCGGCGCGAACCCCGGCACGCGGGTCTATCTCTATGAAACCTGGCACACGCTGGACGATCCGGGCGGGTTTCTCGAACGGCTGGACGCCGATCTGCCCGCCCTGTGGGAGGGGCGGCTGCTGGCCCGTGACCTGCGCCGCCCGCAGGCGCGGCCGATCCATGTGATCCCCGCCGGACAGGTGATGGCGCGCGTCGTGCGCGAGGTCGAGGCGGCGCCGGTGCCGGGGCTGGCGCGGCGCGACGACCTGTTCGCCCTGACCCCCGAGGGCACGCGCGATCCGATCCACATGAACGACATCGGCGCCTATCTCGTCGCCGTCACCCATTACGCCACGCTCTACCACCGCTCGCCGGTCGGTCTGCCCGATGAATTGCTGCGCGCCGATGGCACCCCCGCCGATGCTCCCTCGCCCGAGGCGGCGGCGCTGATCCAGCGGCTGGCCTGGGAGGTTGTGACCACCTATCCCAAGACAGGGGTGGCGGGATGAGCCTGCTGTCGACCCTCGGCGCGATCCTGATGGTGGGGCATTCGCTGATCGGACCCGACCAGCCCGGGATCGTGCAACAACTGCTGGGCGGCGAGACGCGCGTCGAAGCGCAGATCATCAATGGCGCGCCCCTGACATGGAACTGGGACAATTCCGCCGATGCCCAGGGCGTGAATGGCCGCGCCCGGTTGCCCCTTGGCGTCGATGCCCTGATCCTGACCGAGGCGATCCCGCTGGCCAACCATGTACAGTGGAGCGACAGCGCCGCCTCTGCCGCCCGCTGGGCCGAACTGGCCCGTGCGGGCAACCCGGATGTGCAGGTGTTCGTGCTGGAAACCTGGCATTCGCTGGACAGCGGCACCGGCACCGACGTGCCCCATGACGCGGGCGCTGGCGTGACCTGGCGCCAGCGGATCGCCGATGACCTGCCGGTCTGGCAGGGTCTGGCCGACGCGGCGGGCGCGCGGCTGATCCCGGCGGGCCAGGCCATGGGGCGGCTGGCCGATGCCATCGCGGCGGGTGAGGTGCCGGGGCTGGACGACATTTCCGACCTGTTCGACGACGACATTCACCCGACCGACCTCGGCCATTACTTCGTGGCGCTCGTCACCTATGCGACCCTGACCGGGGCCGACCCGACCGGCCTGCCCCACGCCCTGCGCGGGCGGTTCGACCGGCAGTTGACACTGGCCGATCCGGCGCTGATCGCCCGCCTCCAGACCATTGCCGCCGAGGTGGCGGGCGCCACCGCGCCGCGCCCCGCCACGGCGCAGGTGCAGCCCACCGCCCCGCCGCCCCCAGAGCCCGCGCCGCCCCCCCTGCGCGCCGCCATGCTGCCCGCCCCCGCGCCCGGGGGCATTGCGGTCAACCTTGCGCCGATCACCGACTGGGGCGTGCAATTGCCGTTCCTCGACCTGATGAAGACCGCCCGGCCCTGGATCGGCCACCGACCCGGCCAATGGGGCGGGATGGAACATGGCGAGCTGCGCGCCGGCGGGTTTCTCGACGCCGATGGCTGGCCCCTCCGCAAACCCGACACCCTGTCCAGCATCGGCACGCTGATCCTGACCGACCTGCCCGAACAGGCGGCGGGCGCGGCGGGGCGCTATCGGCTGCGGTTTCAGGGAAAAGGCATCGTCGAGGTGGCGGGCCGGGCCAGCGGCGTGCGCTATGGGCGAAACGAGGTGACGTTCGATTTCGCCCCCGGCCCCGGCCCCGTCGACATCCGCATCCAGCGCACCGACCCCGCCGATCCGGTGCGCGCCCTCACCGTGGTGCGCACCGACCGGGCCGATGCCTTCGACGGCGGTGCGTTGTTCAACCCCGACTGGCTGGCGCTGATCGACGGATTCGCGGCGCTGCGGTTCGTCGACTGGATGGGCGCCAACGATTCCACCCAATCCACCTGGGAAAACCGGCCCCGCCCCGGCGACTACACCTTTGCCGACCAGGGGGTGGCGCTGGAGTACATGCTGGCGCTGATCGGCGAAATCGGTGCCGATCCGTGGTTCACCCTGCCGCATCTGGCCGATGACGGTTATGTGCGGGCATTTGCCGAGACGGTGGCGAAAACGCTGGCGCCCGGGCGCAAGGCCTATGTCGAGTTTTCCAACGAGGTGTGGAACTGGCAGTTCGCCCAGACCGCCTGGGCCGACGAACAGGCACAGGCCCGCTGGGGTGCGCGGGACGCGGGCGCACAGTTCCATGGCCTGCGCGCGGCCGAGGTGGCGGCGATCTGGTCGGACGTTCTGCCGAACGACCGGCTGGTCAACGTGATCTCGTCACAGACCGGGTGGCTGGGGCTGGAAGAGGCGATCCTGAACGCGCCGCTGGTCGTGGCCGAGGGCAAGGCGCCGCCGTACCGTGCGTTCGACGCCTATGCCGTGACGGGCTATTTCGGAGGCATCATCGGCACCGAAGGGCGGGCCGACACCACCCGTGGCTGGCTGGCCGACAGCGCCGCCGCCGACCCCGCCCAACCCTACGCGCTGGCCAGTGCGCTGGCCGGGCAGGACATGCGCGATGGCAGCGTCACCGGCGACACGGCAGATACCCTGGCCGACCTTCTGGGCCGGGTTCTGCCCTGGCACAAGGCCGCGGCCGACCGGCATGGACTGCGCCTGATCATGTACGAGGGCGGCACGCACCTGACCGGGATCGGGCCGATGGCCGATGATGCGGCGCTGACGGCATTCTTCATTCACTTCAACTATACCCCCGAGATGGGCGCGCTCTATGGCGAACTGCTGGACGGCTGGACCGCGCTGGGGGGCGAATTGTTCAACGCCTACAACGACGTCTACAACCCCAGCCGCTGGGGCAGTTGGGGGGCGCGACGCCACCTCGGCGATGACAACCCCCGCTGGCGCGCGCTGGTCGCCGCACAGTGAGCCTCAGCGTCATCCTGCCCGCCCATGACGAGGCCGGGTATCTGGGCGATTGCCTCGAAGCGCTGCTGCGCAGCGACTGCGCAGCCCTGGAGATCATCGTGATCGCCAATGCCTGCGGCGATGCCACCGCCGATGTGGCGCGGGGCTTTGCGCGCAAGGCGGCACAGCGGGGCTGGCGGCTTGAGGTGATCGAGACGCCGTTGGGCGGCAAGCTGAACGCGCTGAACCTGGGCGACGGGGCGGCGACGGGGGCCGCGCGGGTGTATCTCGATGCCGATGTGATCGTCTCGGCGCCGCTGATCGGGCAGATCGCAGCGGCGCTGACCGGCGATGCCCCCCGCTATGCCGGGGGCACGGCGCGCATTGCGCGGGCCGACAGCGGGGTGACGCGGGCCTATGGGCGGTTCTGGGTCACGCTGCCCTTTGTCACCCAGGGGGCACCCGGCTTTGGCCTGTTCGCGGTGAACGCGGCAGGTCGGGCGCGCTGGGGCGCGTTTCCCGACATCATCTCGGACGACACCTTCGTGCGGCTGCACTTCGCACCGGGCGAGCGGGTGCAGGTGCGCGCCAGCTATACCTGGCCGATGGTCGAGGGGTTTGCCAACCTCGTGCGGGTGCGCCGCCGCCAGAACGCCGGGGTGGCCGAGCTTGCCCGCAAACACCCGGCCCTGCTGGCAAATGACAGCAAATCGGGCGTGGGTCTGGCGGGGCTGATGCGGCGACTGTTGCGCGATCCCACGGGGTTTGCCGTCTATGGCGCCGTGGCGCTGGCGGTGAAAACGCCGCTGTTCGCCAGCAAGAGCCGCTGGGCGCGCGGGCGTTGAAGGATTTCGCGAGATTGCCGAACCGGGGTTGAGCGCCAACGTCCCGGGCGTGCGACGCGCGGCAGGACAGCGGCGATTCAGATTCTTCCCGAACGGCTTTCCCCCACCGCCGCGCGGATGTGACCGGCCAGCCTGGCCGCCTCGACATCGACATCGTGGCGTTGCAACACCCGATCACGGGCGGCCTGGCCCATCCGCGCCATGCGCGCCGGGTCCATCGCTGCCAGATCGCCAAGCGCGCCAACCAGGGCCGCCACATCGCCTGCGGGCACCAGCCAACCGCAGTCGGGCGTCACCAGTTCGGGAATCCCGGCGATATAGGTGGAAATCACCGGCCGACCGCTGGCCATCGCCTCCATCACCACCATGGGCAGGCCCTCGGCAAAGCTGGGCATGATCAGCGCGTGGGATTGCGCCAGTTCGGCGTTCACCCGCGCCTCGTCGACCCAGCCGGTCAGGGTGATCCGGTCCCCGATCCCGGCGGTCTGGATGGCCTTTTCGATATCGGCCCGCATGTGCCCGTCGCCCACCAGTGTCAGGTGGATGTTGGGATGGCTGTCCTTCAGCCGCGCCATGGCATGCACCAGCGTCATCTGGCCCTTCTGTTCGACGAACCGCCCGATCGTGACCACCTTCAGCGGCGGCTGCACGGGAAACGGCTCGATCCCGGGAAAGGCTTGCGCCTCGATACCGCATTGCACCACCTTCACCTTGTCCCAGGCATCAAACCCGGCCCAGCGATAGAGCTGCGAGCGGCCGAACTGCGATACGCCCACCGCAAAGGCCGCATGCTCGATCTTCAGACCCATGGACAGCGCCTCGGGGCTGTCGAACTCCTCGGGGCCGTGCACGGTGAAGCTGAACTGCGGGCCACCCATCGCCTGGGCCAGCAGGGCGATGGCGGGGGCGTTGGTGCCGAAATGGCAATGCATGTGGCGCGCACCCGCCGCGATGCAGCGCTGCGCCACATACCCGGCCTCAAGCAGATAGGCGAACTGGCGCAAGGGGTTGCCCCCGGCGTTGCGCGCCAGCCGCACCGTCAGACCCAGCGCCTTCGCGGCACCGCGCGGATTGGCCAGCGCGCGCCGGGCGAAGGCGGCCAACAGGCGGGGCATGCCCTGGGACAGAACGTATTCGGTGCGCTGGCGCTCGGTTTCGTTCTTGGGATCGACCAGCGCGCCCTCGAACCGCCGCGTGGCCAGGCGCAGCACGTCGAAGCCTGCCCGCTCCAGCGCGTGAATTTCTCGACGGATGAAACTTTGCGATGGCTGGGGATAGGTGTTCAGAACATAGACGATTTTCACGGCGTGCCGTCCTTGCTGGGTCTGTGCTGCGGCCCGGGGGCCGGATCGTTCAGTCGTCATGACACCGGACAGTGGGCACAGCGGGGCCGAACTGTGGCACAAACCGGGAGAATGCGCTGCATTGCCTCTGGCCATCCCCGCCCCATCCCCCATAAACCGCAGGGGGTGGATCTGACAACAGGGCGGGATACAGGCATGCGGCGGCTGCTGGGCGCATTCACCGACAACCGGCTGATGGCCCGGGCGATGCGCAGTTCCTCGCTGATCGTGATCGGCTATGGCGGCAGTCAGGCAATGCGCCTGGCCGCGAACCTGATCCTGACCCGCCTGCTGTTCCCCGAGGCGTTCGGCATGATGGCCCTTGTCGGCGTCGTCACCATAGGACTGGCGATGTTTTCGGATGTGGGAATCAGCCCGTCGATTTCGCAGTCCAGACGCGGCGACGATCCGGATTTCCTGAACACCGCATGGACCATTCAGGTGATCCGCGGCTTTGCCCTGTGGATCGCCGCCTGTGCGCTGGCCTGGCCCGTGGCGCAGTTCTATGGCGAACCCGATCTGGCGCTGTACCTGCCCATCGCGGGCATTTCCCTGGCCATTGCCGGGTTCAACCCCACCCGCATCGAGACCGCCCATCGCCACCTGCTGGTCGGGCGGTTGACGATGCTGGATCTGGCGGCGCAGGCGATCGGGGTGGTGGCCATGGTGGCGCTGGCCTGGGCGTTGCAATCGGTGATGGCGCTGGTCATCGGCGGGGTGCTGGGCGCGCTGGCGAAACTGGCGCTGACCCATTACGGCCTGCCGGGGCTCGGCAACCGCTTGCGTTGGGAGCGCCCGGCGGCCGCCGAGCTGATCCGCTTCGGCAAGTGGATTTTCCTGTCGACGGCGTTCTGGTTCATGTCGTCCCAGGGCGACAAGGCGATCCTGGGCAAGTTCCTGCCGCTGAACACCCTGGGCGTCTACAACATCGGGTTCTTTCTGGCGGCGTTTCCGCTGGCCCTGGGTCAGGCCGTGGTGGGCAAGGTGCTGATCCCGATCTATCGCGACACGCCGCCCACCGCATCGCCCGAAAACGCGCGCAAGCTGCGCAAGATGCGCTATGCCATGGGGCTGCCGATCATGGGACTGGTGATCGTGATGGCGTTCTTCGGGCCGGCGCTTGTCGATCTGCTGTATGATGAACGCTATGTCCATGCCGGGGCCATCCTGGTGTTGCTGGCGGCGGCGCAACTGCCCCAGGTGCTGGGGCTGTCCTATGATCAGGCGGCGCTGGCGGCGGGGGATTCGCGGCGGTTCTTCGTGTTTTCCTGCGTCCGGGCCGTCTTGCAGGTGGGTTTCCTGCTGATCGGCGTGTCGCTTTACGGGCTGATCGGGGCGCTGGTGGCGCTGTGCGGCTCGACGCTGCTGACCCATCTGGTGGCGATCTGGCTGGCGCGCCACCACGGCGTCTGGGATCCGGTGCACGATGTCGCGCTGTTTTCGGTCGGTGTGGTGGTGGCGGCCACGTCGCTGTGGCTGCACTGGGGGGCGATCCTGGCGATGGTCGCGGCGACAGGTTAGGCGTTTCGGGAAAAACAGCGATCACCAATACCCCGCCCCGCGTCGCTTCGCGCTGTCGGGACATTGGCGGTCAACCGATTGGCCGCTTTCCTCGGAAACGCTTCAGGCCCGGTCGGGCGGCTTGATCGCGGTGCGGCGGGCGTCCTGCCAGTTGGCCAGGCGATAGCGCAGGCGCGTCAGCCACGACAGTTTCAGCGGCTTGGCCTCAAGAAACGGGATCGACACGACAGGGGACAGCCCGGTTTCGCGCTTCATCTGGGCGGCGGTGCGAAGCACGGGTTTGCGCAGGTCCAGCAGGAACGCCACCCCCAGCGCACCCAGCACCGACGCGACACCTCCCATCAGCGCCAGACGCTTCTTGGACGAGGTGAAGGGGTATTCGGGCAGGGGCGCTGCCTCAAGGATCATCAGTTGTTCGGCATTGTTGCGCGCCTCCAGACGGGCGCCCACCTCGGCCTCGGCGCGGCGGGTCGTGATCACGTCAAGCTGGCCCTGAAGCTGCGACATCTCCCGCTCGAACGACGACAGCGCGCGCTCGATCTCGGGATTGGTCTGGAAACTGGCCGAGAGCACATCGACCCGGTCAAGCAGCATGTCGCGTTGCTGGTTCAGGGCGGCGATCTGCGCGCCCAGGTCGCCCTCTTCCCGCTCGCGGGTGGCGCGGCGGGCATTCGGGTCGATCTGTTCCAGCTGGCGCCGGGCGGTGATCAGGGTGCGTTCGATCTCCAGCACGGCCTGGTTGATGGTCTGAATTTCGGCGCGGCGAAATTCCAGCGATCCCGGCATCGCCAGATCGTTGTTGGCCCGGAACGCCGCCATGCCGTCCTCAAGCGCGGTCATCTCGTCGCGCAGCTGTTCTTCCTGGCGGGTGAAGAACTCCAGCGTTGCGCGGGTCTGTTCACCGCGCGAATCGACTGACAGGGCAATGGTGCGCGCCGACAATTCACGCGCAACCGCCTGGGCCTGGGCGGCGGTGGCCATGTCGACAGAAATCGTCAGCACCGAAATCGTGCCGTCGTCGGCAAAGCCTTCGCGCACGGCGGCCACCCCTTCGATGCGCACGGATTCGCGCAGGCGGTTGACCTTTTCGGTCAGCGTGAGGCCGGGCATGTCGGCGAACAGCGCGAAGCGGTCGATGATCTCGGTCAGGCTGCCGCGCGCCATGATCTGCTGTTCGATCAGCTGCAACCGGCGCGCGGACGACCCGGCGACCGTAGAGGGCGCCAGTTCGTTGGCGATCTTGGGGCGCTCGATCTGGATCACTTCGGCGCTGCGATACATGTGCTGCTGGTTGGCAGCGAACATCAGCGATCCGATGCAGCCCAGCAGCACCAGCCCGATGATCAGGCGCAGGTGCCGCAGCACCATGTCCAGAAGGTCGTCCAGCGAATAGATCGGACCCATCACGTTCATCCCAAAGCTTCGGTCGGCGCGCCCGGCCGCACAACCATAGCGCGCCCGGCCTCACCAAACCAGAGCAACGCGGCGAAACTGTGGCCCGGACGGAAACAGACCGGCGCAACAGCCCCTATTGCACCAGAGACGACGCCCGGGCGCGGTTCAGGATCACCCCCAGCAGGGGCGCCTGCCCGGCCAGCACCTTTTCGCACTCGGCGATCTGGCGCGCCGTGGTCCGGGTGCCATCCGAAATCAGCAGCACGCCGTCGACCTGGGGCAGGAAGGCGCCCAGATCGTCATGGGTCAGGATCGCCGGCATGTCGTAAAGCACCACATCGGGCGCCAGCGCATTGTGCATTTCTTCCAGCACATGGGCCGTGCGTCGGTCGTGCAGGATGTCGGCGCTGTCGGAATAGGGCACGGTGTTCAGCCCCAGCGCAAGGGTGTCGGACAGGCGCACGATGTGCTGCGACATCGGCACGCGGCCCGACAGGAAATGCCTGATCTCGCCGCCGCCATGGACATCGAGTGCATCAGCGATGCCCGGCTTGCGCTGGTTCAGGTCCATCAGGATCGACCGGCTGCCCGGCACGCGGGACAGGGCCATGGCCAGGTTCACGGCAGTGAAGGTGGCACCGCAGCCCGGGGTGGGCGCGGCAATGGCAATCCTGCTCCAGCCGTTCTGGCGCAGGGTGTGCATCACGCGGGTGCGCAACAGATCGAAGGCGCGCGACACCGGGCCGTCGCGGTAATGGTGCGCCAGGGGGGCACCGCCCAGTTCGTATTTGCGCGCGCGCGGCTGGATCACCCGCAGGCCCACCCAGGTTTCGGCGCGGGGCGCGTGGTCGATCGCAACCGCATCGGCGAACAGCGTCTTGCGGTGGGCGGGCACATTGCCCGGGGTAAAGACCGACTTGCCGACGCGCCCCACAACGTCGTTCAGGCGCTGGGCCCAGTCGCTGTCGCGGGACAGACGGCCCCGGGGCTTGCGATGCTCGCTCATGGCGCGGTCATCATCCAGAACTTCCCATTCCACGGCCCCGAACAATTCGTCCAGGGGATCGGGTCTTGAGGACATGTCGTTCATCGCGTCACCCGATCCTGTTGCGGTCTGCGCTCTCCCGCCCGCCGGAACGACCGGCCCGCCGGGGCAATCGCAAGTCTAGCGCCGCAAAACGGCGATGGTGTGGCACCCGCACGACCAGTCCCTGGCCTTGATCCAGAAGATGGGCCGTGCGGCGCCGGATTCAATATCCCGTGCGCCGCAGCATGACGCCGACGGTGCGCAGCATCACCCCCAGATCGCACAACAGCGAGATCTGGCCATGGTATTGCGCATCTATCTGGGCGCGGAACGAAAAATGGTTCTCGTTGCGCGCCGACACCTGCCAGAACCCGGTGACACCGGGGCGCATGGCAAAATAGGCATACGGATCGCCGTACATCGACAACTGGTCGGGCAACATCGGGCGCGGGCCCACCAAGCTCATCTCGCCCAGCAGGACGTTCCAGAACTGCGGCAACTCGTCCAGCGAGGTCATGCGCAGCATCGCGCCCACCCGGGTGATGCGCGGATCGCGCTTCAGCTTCTGGGTCGTGGCCCATTCATGGGCCATGGCGGGATCGGCATCGAGATAGCGTTGCAGGCAGGCATCGGCGTCGCGCACCATCGTGCGCAGCTTCCAGATCGAGAACCGCCGCCCGCCGACGCCCAGGCGGTCCTGCCGATAGAACGGATTGCCGCCCTCGATCAACAGCGCCAGCGCGCAGCACACAACCACCGCCAGCGCCAGCGGCGCCGTCAGCAGGACCAGCGCGACATCAAGCCCGCGCTTGCCCCAGATGCGATAGATCGGCCAGCCGCCCTGCCGCACAGGCGATGCCAGCAGATCGGACCCGCGCGCAAACCCCGGCGCGGCCTGTGCGCCCCCGGTCGCGAACATGGCCATGACGGACGCGTTGTTGCGCACTATCTCGCTGCTGCCCAACAGGTCGAACGCGGCATCCTCGTGCAATTGATCTTTCATCGATAGGCCTCCTACTCAGGATGCCGGATCACCCCAGCAGCAAAACGGCACGCAACCACACATTTCCGCCCCGGTGTGCCATCCGAAACATCCCTCCAGCCGTCGCGGCACGTTCGCCACCGACTGCGTCGTCAGGTGCTGACGCCCCACGCGTCACCGCTCAAGGTATTGCAGAATTGAAATTTTCTTTAAACGAATTCGTAACAAACAGACTGTTTCCAAGGCATTCGTAATCACGCATTCAACAAACCACTTTGATGCAGATCATTACAGCGTCGCAGGCGACAATGGTCAGGAGAAAAGTTGCCGGGGGTTCCCATCCCCCGCCCTTGGACGCAGTCGCCGAGCCCTTGGTCCGGGGCCGGAATAGGCGCTTCCCGCCCTGACGGAAAGATGCCGATCGCCGAATTCAGTCCTGACGCTGCGGCACTTGCGGCGCGGCTTGGGGCGACCCGTGCCGGGATGGAAACCAGCCGGAAAAAAGATCGCAGGCGAGTGGCAAGGCGCCGTCGCCCCGGCCATAGTGGGGCATCGAATCAGACCGGGGGTGGCATGGACTTTGGTCTGAGCGACGAGCAGCAGATGATCGTCGACACCGTGCGCAGCTTTGTCGAGCGCGAGATTTACCCCCACGAGGCGGCGGTCGAGCGCGCGGGCCATGTGCCCGACGATCTTGCCCGCGCGATTCGCGCCAAGGTGATCGGCATGGGCTTTCATGCCTGCAATTTTCCCGAACGGGTGGGCGGCGCCGGGCTGTCGCACGTCGAATTCGCCTTGGTCGAGCGCGAGTTGGGGCGCGGCTCGATGGCGCTGACGCATTTCTTCGGGCGGCCCCAGAACATCCTGATGGCCTGCACCGGCGATCAGATCGAACGGTATCTGAAACCGGCGGTGCGGGGCGAACGGATGGATGCCCTGGCGATGACCGAGCCTGACGCCGGTTCCGACGTGCGCGGCATGAAATGCGCCGCGCGGCGCGACGGCGGCGACTGGCTGGTGAACGGTACGAAACACTTCATCTCCGGCGCCGAACATGCCGATTTCATTATCGTTTTCGTGGCGACAGGGGTGGACGAAACATCCCACGGCCCAAAGAAACGGATCACCTGCTTTCTGGTGGATCGCGGCACGCCGGGGTTCACCATCCGCCCCGGCTACAGCTCGGTGTCGCACCGGGGCTATCCCAACTCGATCCTCGAATTCGACGATTGCCGCCTGCCCGATGCACAGGTGCTGGGCGCAGTGGATGGCGGGTTCGCGGTGATGAACGAATGGCTTTATGCCACGCGAATCACCGTGGCCGCCATGGCGGTGGGGCGGGCGCGGCGCTGTTTCGATCTGGCCCTGCGCCATGCCGCGACGCGCCACCAGTTCGGCCAACCCATCGGCAAGTTCCAGGGCGTCGGGTTCCAGATCGCCGACATGATCACCGAAATCGACGCCGCCGATTACCTGACCCTGGCCAGCGCCTGGCGGCTGGACCGCGGGTTGCCCGCGAACCGCGAGATCGCCAGCGCCAAGTTGTACGCCACCGAGATGCTGGCCCGCGTCACCGATGCCAGCCTGCAGGTGTTCGGCGGCATGGGGTTGATGGACGACCTGCCGATCGAGCGGTTCTGGCGCGATGCCCGGGTCGAACGCATCTGGGATGGCACCAGCGAAATCCAGCGCCACATCATCGCGCGCGACCTGCTGCGCCCGCTGGGCGCCTGATGGACCGGTTGCTGCGCCCGCGTACCATTGCCGTGATCGGCGGCGGGACATGGTGCGCCAATGTGATCGACGCGCTGGCGCGCATCGGGTTTGACGGGGTGATCTGGCCGGTGCATCCCACGAAGTCGCAGATCGGCGGGGTCGTGGCCCACGCCACCCTGCCCGGCGTGCCCGATGCTGCCTTCATCGGGGTCAATCGCCATGCAACCGTCGACGTCGTGCGCCATCTGGCCACCCTGGGCGCCGGGGGGGCGGTGTGCTTTGCGGCGGGCTTCGGCGAATCCCAGGCCGAAACCGGCGATGGCGCGGCCTTGCAGCGCGCGCTGGTGGCGGCGGCGGGCGACATGCCGCTTCTCGGGCCGAACTGCTATGGCATGGTCAATTACCTTGATCGCGTGGCGCTGTGGCCCGACCAGCATGGCGGGGTGCCGGTGGACCGGGGTGTGGCGATCCTGACCCAGAGCAGCAACATCGCCATCAACCTGACGATGCAGAACCGGGGCCTGCCCCTGGCCTTCATCGCCACCATGGGCAATCAGGCGCAGACCGGGTTCAGCCGCCTTGGCATGGCACTGCTCGACGATCCTCGGATCACCGCGCTGGGGCTGCATATCGAAGGGATCGACGATCTGGTCACGTTCCAGACCCTGGCCGCCCATGCCCGAGCGCTGGACAAACCCATCGTCGCCCTGCGCGTCGGCCAGTCCGATCACGCCCGCGCCGCCACCCTGTCGCACACCGCCTCCATCGCGGGAAGTGGGGCGGGCGCGCGGGCGCTGCTGGCCAGGCTCGGCATTGGCCAGGTCGACACCCTGCCCGCATTGCTTGAAGCGCTGAAGCTGCTGCATGCGATCGGGCCGCTGGGCAGCGCGGACATCGCGTCGCTGTCGTGTTCCGGGGGCGAGGCCGGCGTGATGGGCGACCTTGCGCAGGGCACCGGGCTGCGGTTTCCGCCGCTCGGCCCGGCGCAGATGGCGGGGCTGCGCAGCGCCCTCGGGGGCCATGTGGCGCTGGCCAATCCGCTGGATTACCAGACCGGCGTCTGGGGCAACCTGCCGGCCACCACCGCCGCGTTCACCGCCATGATGCAGGGCGACCCGGCACTTGGCATCGTGGTGCTGGACCTGCCGCGCACCGACCGCTGCGATGACAGCGCCTGGCACTACATCTTCGATGCGGTGGCGCAGACCAGGGCAGACACCGGCAAACCCATGGCGATCCTGGCGCTGCAGTCTGAAAACATGCCCGAATCCACGGTGCAGATGCTGGCGACGCGCGGCATCCCGGCGCTGTGCGGCGGCGCCGAGGGCCTGGCCGCAATTGCCGCCGCCGCGCAGATCGGCATGGCCCGGGTCCACCCGCCGCTGTTGTTGCCCCCGCCCGACGAAACCGGCATGGCGCTGGACGAAGCGCGCGCCAAGGCCACGGTCGCGCGTCACGGCGTGCCGGTGCCCGAGGCGCGGCATGCCGATACCCCGGGGCAGGCCGCCGACAAGGCGGGCGAGATCGGCTTTCCCGTGGCGCTGAAGGGCACGGGTGCGGCCCACAAGACCGAGGCGGGGCTGGTCGCGCTGAACCTCGCCGACAGCGCGCAGGTGCTGGAGGCGGCAGCCCGCATGGCCGCCCCCGCCTTCCTTGTCGAGCGGATGATCACCGGCACCGTCGCCGAACTGCTGATCGGCGTCGTCGCCGACCCGGCCCACGGCTATGTCCTGACCCTGGCCGCCGGGGGCACGCTGGCCGAATTGTGGGCCGACAGCGCCGCGCTGTTGCTGCCGGTGACCGCGCCGGACGTCGAGGCCGCGCTCGACACCCTGCGCGTGGCCCCGCTGCTGCACGGCTATCGCGGCGCACCGCCCGCCGACATGCCGGCCATCGTCGCCGCCGTGCTGGCCGTGCAGGATTGCGTCGCCGCCCATGCCGACGCAATCCTGGAGCTTGAGATCAATCCGCTGATCTGCACACCCACAGCCGC
>Ga0105053_10006959_pt1 | contig 15323 bp, 11 predicted proteins | sample BON01_FD_78093 | JGI IMG/M metagenome (GOLD analysis project Ga0105053, IMG submission 78093) | Freshwater microbial communities from Lake Bonney liftoff mats and glacier meltwater in Antarctica - BON-01 | ecosystem: Environmental > Aquatic > Freshwater > Ice > Glacier meltwater | place: Lake...
CATCCTTGGGGCGGAAAAGGTTACGATCCAGTACCCTGAAATTAAAATTGATATGCTTTTTCTTATTTTCTTTATAAAGCTCATGGTTGACTACTTTCTATTTTCTTATCTTAGCCTCTCAAAATTATTGTGAATGTACTTTTTAGGTATTACTTGGAATCTCGATGACACGCTTTTTAAAATCGGATTCATTCAAATAAAATATTACAACCTATTATGGATAGCGGCTTTTGCTGTGGGTTGGTATATTATGAAAAAGATTTTTCTAAGTGAAAAAAAAACCGTTGAACAGCTCGACTCTCTTTTTATTTATACCGTTTTAGCCACAATGCTTGGCGCACGTTTAGGCCACGTTTTTTTCTATGATTGGCCGTATTATAAAAGTCATTTATTAGAAATTTTACTGCCTATTCGTGAAAGTACAAACGGAACGCTTTTAGGGTTTATCGAAGGCTACGAATTCACAGGCTTTACTGGTCTTGCAAGCCACGGCGCCGCCATTGGTATTATTATAGCTATGTATCTATATGTTCGGAAAAATTCAGAATTTAAGGTATTATGGATTTTAGACCGTATTGTAATTCCCGTGGCTATCGGTGCATTTTTTGTGCGTTTAGGTAATTTTTTTAATTCCGAAATTGTAGGTAAAACAGTGGATAAGTCCTTTGCATTTGCTACCAGATTTGTTCGTAATTCTGATGATTTATCTGCTGGTGAGGCACTACAAATAACCAAAGCAAAAACAGTAAATGTGGCCTATAAACTTATTGAAAACAATCCAAAATTTTCAGAAATTTTAGAAAAAATTCCATACCGGCATCCCGCACAATTATATGAAGGTATTAGCTATATTTTTGTTTTTCTTATTCTTTATTATTTTTATTGGAAAACAGACAAAAAAGATAAACCAGGATTTTTATTCGGAACGTTTTTAGTGCTTTTATGGTCTATTCGGTTTTTTGTGGAATATGTAAAAGAAAGGCAAAACTCGCTTGATGAGTCTATGGAGTTGTTGTCCATAGGTCAATGGTTGAGTATTCCTTTTGTCATCATCGGACTTTATTTTATGTTTAGACCAACAAAAAAGGTGTAAAATATGAAAGGATTTTCACAGTCGTATGGTATTCTTTTTTTTCTTTTTTCTTTTGCCTTTTTGGCCTGTAAAGATGAAAACAAAACGATTGTTAAAACCAATCCTATCGAATTTAAAAACGAAGGTGAGCTAAGGATCTACAAAGCAAAAACAGATTCTATTGTCGTTCAGTTTGATATAGAAATTGCCGAAACTCCTTATGAAACAGAAACAGGTTTAATGTACAGAAAATCTATGCTGCCCAATCGTGGAATGTTATTTATATTTCCTGATGTAAAAATGCACTCCTTTTATATGAAAAACACTGAAATAGCATTAGATATTGTTTTTTTAGATGAAAATCTTAAAATAGCTAGTTTTCAAAAAAATGCGGAACCTTTTAATGAAAACGGACTTTCATCACAAGTACCTATAAAATATGTGCTCGAACTTAATGCTGGTCTTGCTGAAAAATTTCTGCTCGAAGTTAAAGATAGTATCGCATTTACAAGACAATAAATATCTATAAAGATGGAGTATGTAATAGATAATATTTCATTAGAAAGTTTGTATTTTAGAGAATTGAGTTTGAAAAATTTCATGTTTTTAAAATGACAAAATCAAAGCATTGGACTATTTATATCGATAATAGTTCGGATACGCGCACTTTTATTAATTCGGTTCTAGAAAGTGAAACCTCAACAGCTTTAAAGTATTTAAAAAATTTACAGGGTGCGGTATTATCGAAATCAAAAATTGATGCCTTAATCCAGGAAGAAGAGCTTCACGATCATAAAATTGTCACTAGAAATATATCACAATCTTTAAAATCGATGTCTAGTGGCGAACAGCGTAAATTAGTTCTGGAATACCTTTTAGGCACAAAACCAGACTTTCTAATTCTAGATAATCCGTTTGATAATTTAGACCTTAAATCAAAAGAAAATCTGACTAAAATACTAGAAAAGAATGCTTCTAAAATTAGTTTCATTTTACTTATTAGCAGAAAAAGTGATGCCCTATCCTTCATTGAAAATCACGGGAGTTTAACTTGCGAAGGAAAATTAATTCAACATTTCAAAGTTACAGCAAATGTGGGCAAAAAAATGTTTTTCCATCAAATTCCTAAACCTTTGATTGATGATTATTACGAGCATTCCGTTTTAATTGAGTTTAAATATGTGCATGTTTCTTTTAATGATGTTCCTATTTTAAGGAACATTCATTGGACCATATCAAAAGGAGAATTTTGGCAATTAAAAGGAGCTAATGGAAGTGGTAAAACTACCTTACTTTCCATGATTACAGGTGAAAATAACAAAGGCTACGGACAAGAATTGTACCTATTCGGAAACAAAAAAGGAAGTGGAGAAACTATTTGGAACATCAAAAAACATCTAGGCTATTATTCCCCTACCCTAACTCATAATTTTAAAGGCCATCACTCCGTAGAGCAGATGCTCATTTCTGGTTTCACAGATTCTATTGGCTTATACCAATTACCAACAGAACAACAAATAAATCTTGCGGATCAATGGCTTTCAGTTTTAAATATGAAGTCGTCTAAAAACATATTATTTTCAGATTTAACAGCTGGCCATCAACGATTAGTCATGGTAGCCAGAGCAATGATAAAACAGCCTTTGGTATTACTTTTGGATGAGCCTACGGAGAATTTAGATGATAAAAGTGCTATGTTATTCGTGAGTTTAATAAATAAAATAGCCAAGGAAAGCACAACTAGCATTCTTTATGTATCGCATCGAAAAGAGGAAGCACTTGAACCGCAATTTATTTATGAACTACAAAAAACGGATTTAGGTTCCGTTGGACTAGCAGTTAAAATTTAATTTTAAAAACTTATTTAGCATTAAGACATAATCCAATATAACAAAAAAATAGCCACATAAAGTGGCTATTTATTATTATAAAAAACTGAAAATACTAATTACCTTCTTTAATTTTCTTCTCTAAAGTATCAAACATAAGAGGAGTTGCAATAAACAATGAAGAATAAGTACCTACAACAATACCAATAATCATTGCAAACATAAATCCTCTTAATGAATCCCCACCAAAAGTGAAGATAGCCACAAGAACGATTATAGTTGTTAATGATGTATTTAAAGTTCTACCTAAAGTACTGTTTAATGCTAGGTTGGTATTCTCTCCAGATTTCCATCCTCGTTCTTCAATGATCTCCCGAATACGGTCAAAAACAATTACCGTATCATTTAAAGAATATCCGATTACCGTAAGTATAGCTGCTATAAAAGCTTGATCTATTTCCATATTAAATGGCATTATTTTACCAAATATTGAAAAGATACCTAACACAATTAAAACATCGTGGAATACGGCCACTACAGCCCCAAGAGAGAATTGCCATTTGCGGAAACGAAATAGAATATACAAAAACACAATGGCTAATGAGCCTATAATTGCCCAAAACGCATTGTTTTTAATATCATCAGCAATGGTTGGGCCAACTTTTACCGATTGCATAATACCTACTGTTTTTTCGTCACTTGCAATGGTAAAATCATCAAAAGATGTGCCATCTGGAAGGTATTTTTGAAGTGTACTATATAACTTGTTTTGAATTTCAATATCTACTTCAATACCTTCAACATCAACTTTATAAGGTGTCGTAATTTTTACTTGATTATCTTCTCCAAAAGTTTTTACACTCGTACCACTACCAAAAACAACATTTAATTCAGAAGCTAGTTCAGAGGCACTGACGGGTTGCGCAAAACGCACTTGGTACGATCTACCCCCGACAAAATCTACCCCTTGTTGTAAACCAGGTCCGAAGAATAAAGAATATAGTCCTATCGATACCAAAACACTAGAAAGTACATAAGCAATTTTTCTTTTTGATAAGAAATTAATGTTTACGTTTTTGAATATGTTTTTGGTTAATCCTGTGTAGAAATCTAATCTTCTTTCTTGAGCAGATAAGTACCAATTGATTAATAATCTAGTTACAAATATGGCTGTGAATAAAGAGGTTAAAATACCAATGATTAAGGTAGTTGCAAAACCTTTAATAGGGCCTGATCCGAATATGAAAAGTATAATTGCGGTAAGACCTGTAGTTATGTTAGCATCTAAAATGGAAGATAAGGCATTCTTAAAACCGTCTGCTATGGCAAGGGATTTTCCTTTTCCTTTTAATATCTCTTCTTTGATACGTTCAAAGATAAGTACATTGGCATCCACAGACATACCGATAGTTAAAACGATACCTGCAATACCAGGCAGCGTTAAAACAGCTTTGATACTTGTTAAAACTCCGAAAATTAATAAGATGTTGAACAATAAGGCGATATCAGCAAATATACCTGCTTTACCGTAATAGAAAATCATCCAAACCAAAACAAATAACATTGCAATAGCAAAGGAATTAAAACCACTTGTGATAGCTTCTTGACCCAAAGATGGCCCTACAATTTCCGATTGAACAATTTCCGCCTTGGCTGGTAATTTACCCGCTCTTAATACATTGGCAATATCCTTTGTTTCATTAAGAGTAAATGTTCCGGTAATTTCAGAACGACCTCCAGAGATACCTCCAACTTGAGATACACCTGGGGCAGTATAAACTTTATTATCTAAAACAATAGCAATGCCCGTATTATTCACATTAGCTTCACTTGTTAATTTTTCCCATTCTTTTGCTCCTCTCGTATTCATGCTCATGCTCACCGCTGGTCTGTTGCGTTGATCAAAAACATCACTAGCATCACTCACTACATCACCACTAATTCTCGGTGCTCCAGCCCTGTTAGATTTTACAGCAAATAAACCAACTATCTCAGCACCCTCTGTTGGTCTTTCCCATAAGAATTTCACAAATTGTAACTCTTTTGGGACTAATCTGCGTATTTCTGCCATTCTTAAATAGGCACTTATTTGGGCTGTATCTTTTGTAGCAGCTCTAACAAAAGAGTAGCTATTTGGATCACCAGGAATTAATAAGTTACCTAATGGATTTGCTTCACTAGCAAAATCGATAGAGTCTTGAGCAACATCTGATAATAGAGAATCAATTTCAGATTCTGGCTTTGCTATTTTTTCTGGTTGATCAACCTCAACAATTGATCTTAATTTTTCATTGGCGTCAAACAAAAATTTACTTAAAAATTGATTGTCTGGCCTGTAGGTTTCCCAAAATTCTAACTGTGCAGTGCTTGAAAGTAATTCTTGCGCTCTTGCAATATCTTTTGCTCCTGGCAATTCTACCAAAATACGGCCTGAGGTACCTTCGCGTTGAATATTTGGCTGGGTAACTCCGAAACCGTCAATACGTTCTCTCAAAACTTCAAAAGCAGAAATGATTGACTCATCTATTTTTGTTCTAATTACAGGTTTTACCTGCTCATCCGTCATTTGAAAATTAACCAAATCACTTAATCCTTTGTTTGCAAAAATTTCTGGAGAAGCTAATTTTGTATCCCCTTTAATTTCATCAAAAGCCTTAAAAAATAAATTCACATAAGTGTCACTACTATTTTTTGAGGCTATATCAGCCTCCGCTAAAGCTTTATTGAAAATGGGGTCTGTAGTGTTGTTCGCTAATCCTTTTAGAATGTCTTTAACAGATATTTGGAGGGTAACGTTGATACCACCTTTTAAATCTAATCCTTTATTTAACTCCTTTTTCTTCGCATCATTATAAGATGTAAATCCTAAAATAGATTGCTCTCCGATGGAGTCCAAATACTTCACTTCCAAATCTTTTCTCAGTTTGGAGTAATCATTGTCTGAACTAGAAATTTTGTTTTCAGCAAAGCTTGCTGCTTTATCTTCTATATTACTCGCGATGTAAGTGTAAGATAATTGGTAGATACTTGCCAATCCAAACAAAAAAGCGAAAAGCTTTATTAGACCTTTATTCTGCATTAGTTACTGTATTTATTACTGGTTTTTTTTTGTAAGCGTGCAAATATATCATTTAAGTAAGGAATTGACAATATATTTTTACATTTAAAAACAGGGGCAGTTGTCAAAATGAAAACTGCCCTCAAATATGTTTTAAAATTAGCTAGTTATAACACTAATAAGTCATTGGTTTTCTTAACACCATCAGCACTTTCTATAATTTTTGCTTTATCAGCATCACTAAGAGGAATATCGATAATTTTCTCTATGCCATTTTTCCCTAATAACACAGGAACACCAATACAAATATCATGTAAACCATATTCTCCTTCTAACAAAACAGAGCAAGGAAACATTTTCTTTTGATCGCATACAATGGCTTGAACCATGCTCGAAACGGCAGCACCAGGAGCATACCAGGCACTAGTTCCTAACAATTTTGTTAAGGTTGCGCCGCCAACTTTGGTGTCTTCTGCTACTTGATCTAATCTTTCTTCTGATAAAAATTCAGAAACTTTTATACTATTTCTGGTTGCATGTGCTGTTAAAGGCACCATACCTGTATCACTATGTCCGCCGATAACCATGCCGTCCAAATCAGAAATTGGAGCATCTAAAGCCTCCGCTAATCTGTATTTAAAACGTGCGCTATCAAGAGCACCGCCCATACCAATTATTTTATTTTTAGAAATACTGGTGGTTTTATGAACTAAATAGGTCATGGCATCCATAGGATTACTTACAACTATTAAAATAACATTTGGTGAATGCTGTATTAAATTAGAAGCTACTGTTTTCACAATTCCAGCATTAATACCTATTAATTCTTCTCTTGTCATTCCTGGTTTACGAGGAATTCCTGAAGTTATCACGGCAACATCACTGTTAGCAGTTGCGGAATAATTATTGGTTATCCCCGTAATTTTCGTATCAAAACCCATCAATGAGGCTGTTTGCATTAAATCCATTGCTTTGCCTTCTGCAAATCCTTCTTTAATATCTAGCAAAACTACTTCTGACACAAAATTTTTGATGGCTATGTACTCAGCACAACTTGCACCAACAGCGCCTGCTCCTACTACTGTAATTTTCATATTTATATTTTAGTTTTATTTATTTTATCGTATCCAAAATTAATCAATTTTAAAAGAAAAATACGCTTTGAGTATATTTTTTAGCTTCATTTTGCATTAAAATAAACCTTGAAATGTTAAAAAAAGCAATACAACGAAAAAGTGTTCTATAAGCTAGCCTTACATCGCAAGAATTGTTTGAGACCGTTCATCCTTGGTAAATTTACTATCCCAAATAAAACCTACTTACTATAAAAAATTTCTATATTTTCATGACTATCTGTGCTATGCGATTAATTATAAACTGCTCTAAGACAGCTATAAATAATGATCTCGTTATTGATATTGGAACAAAAAATGAATTGAGTATTACTAGCAAAAATAGTAAATCTTAAACAGAATTTGACTGGATATTTAATGATGATTATTTAGGGAGACACCATCAATACCTGAACAACAATCTTATATTGCAAACAGATTTTAGATGGAAGAATGAAAATGATATTTATACCATTTCTGATCCTGGAACTGATTTTCCTGAAGAAAAAGTAAAACTTAATTCCACAACACTACAGAATATTGATGGCGTTTTTTTGCTATTAGAGAAGAATAAAAAAAGTTTTTATACTAAGGATACGTATTTTACCTGAATCCAAAATTTAACCCGACAGATACACTGTTGAATTCCGCTATGGTATAATCAGCATTTAGCCTAAAAAAACCAAGCTTTAACTTTGTCCCAACGTTTGCTCTTAGTCCACTAATTTGAGTCGTAAGAGAAAAAGGATCTACAACCACCTGTTGAAATGGTCCAGATTGTACATTATAAGTACCTAGTATATCAGTTTTAGCCTTGCCTGTTATATATCCTAAGCCTCCATAAAAATTAATAATGGGTAATTTTGTAGAAACAACCGCTTGGAAAACCCACGAGTCTATTTTTGTGTCAATTTTTTGATTTTCACCAGAAACTATGTTTGTATTTGTAAAATCATAAGTACCATCTAAATGAGTATAGCCTACAACACCTGAAATAGCTATTGGCCAGATTTTATCAACAGGTAATAAACTTGTAAATTCATGTTGAACTCCCACCCCATAAAACCCTGCTGAAACCTCATCAGTTGTTATTTTAGGTAAAAAACGAGCTTTGATTTCAGTACCTTTAAAAATACCTACACTTGCCTGTAAAAATGCAGAAGGAACAAAATTTATATTTTCCGCTGCGAGACCAGATGGGAGAACAAACTCTTCTCTGGATTTAATTCCAGGAGCTATCTCGCCTTCCACAAAAACCCTAATACCTTCTAAATCGCCTAAACCACTAGATACGATTTTGGAAATACTACCGTCTACAAATTGTAAATTTTCATAATCAGCGGTATTTAGTTCAAAGGATTTTTTACTTTCATTATTCTTAAATGAAGCTATATTACCTATAATGGAAATTTCAAAACCACCCAATGGCTTTGCTTTTCCTGAATTATACCATCCGTTAGAAATACTATAAATAACTCCTTGAGAAACAGGAGCAAGATAGGCATCTGTAAAACGTTCTGCATCTTTAACCCCGGCGGCTAAAATATCATTGATATTCGATTGTGCATTGCCAAATTTTATACTAGTAAAAACAAATAAGATTAAAAAATATTTCATACTATTATAATTTTCGGTAAAACTAAAAAACTCGCATTTAAGGTACGAGTTTTTGTTGTGTAAAGCTTATTTTTTATGCATCAATGTTAGCATAAACAGCATTCTTCTCAATAAATTCTCTTCTAGGAGGCACTTCATCGCCCATTAACATAGAGAAAACACGATCGGTTTCCGTGGCATTATCGATAACTATACGCCTTAATGTTCTAAATTCAGGATTCATGGTAGTATCCCACAATTGTTCGGCGTTCATTTCTCCAAGACCTTTATAACGTTGAATACCTACGCTACCATTAAAGCTTTCGGCAATTTCATCACGCTCTTTGTCATTCCAAGCATAGCGCTTTTTAGTTCCTTTCTTTACCAAATATAAAGGTGGCGTAGCAATATAAACATGGCCTGCTTCGATTAATTCGCGCATAAACCTAAAAAAGAAGGTAAGTATTAGCGTTTCAATATGACTACCATCCACATCCGCATCACACATGATAACAACTTTATGGTATCTTAATTTAGTAAGATTTAGTGCCTTACTATCTTCTTCAGTCCCAATAGTAACACCTAATGCTGTATAAATATTTTTAATCTCTTCATTTTCAAAAACCTTGTGCGTCATGGCTTTTTCTACGTTCAAAATTTTACCTCTTAAAGGCAAAATAGCTTGAAACATACGATCACGACCTTGCTTAGCCGTACCACCTGCCGAGTCTCCCTCAACAAGAAATACTTCGCAATTTACAGGATCTTGATCAGAACAATCTGATAATTTTCCCGGTAAACCACCGATACTCATTACTGTTTTCCGCTGCACCATTTCACGTGCTTTGGTAGCCGCATGACGCGCTGTCGCTGCTAAAACTACTTTTTGAACAATTATTTTAGCATCATCAGGATTTTCCTCTAAATAATTGGTCAACATTTCTGAAACTGCTTGGCTCACAGCTGACGTAACCTCTCTATTTCCTAATTTCGTTTTTGTTTGTCCTTCAAATTGAGGTTCTGAAACTTTAACGGAAATTATAGCGGTTAAACCTTCTCTAAAATCGTCTCCTTGAATTTCAAATTTCAATTTATCCAACATTCCAGAAGCATCCGCATACTTTTTCAAAGTACCTGTTAAACCTCTTCTAAAACCTGCTAAATGTGTGCCGCCCTCATGGGTATTAATATTATTTACATAGGAGTGTAAATTTTCCGTATAAGACGTGTTGTATATCATAGCTACTTCGACTGGAATTCCGTTTTTCTCGCTTTCCATAGCAATAACATTTTTGATAAGAGGCTCACGATTCCCATCTAAAAACTTAATAAATTCTTTAAGACCTTCTTCGGAATAAAAACGTTCTTGGACAAAACCACTAGGACTGTCCTTATCTTTTTGACGCTTGTCCGTGATTGTAATCGATAGCCCTTTATTTAAAAATGAAAGCTCTCGCATTCTACTGGAAAGTGTTTCATAATTAAATTCTATAGACTCCTTAAAAATAGATTCGTCTGGATAAAAGGTAACTTCCGTGCCTCTAATGTCGGTCTCACCAATACTTTTTACAGGATATAATGCTTTTCCTTTTTCATATTCTTGCTCGTAAATAATTCCATTACGAAAAACTGTAGCCCGTAAATGATTGGAAAGTGCATTCACAACAGAAACACCAACACCGTGTAAACCACCTGATACCTTGTAGGAGTCTTTATCAAACTTACCACCAGCACCAATCTTAGTCATAACCACTTGAAGCGCGGAAACACCTTCTTTTTTGTGCATATCGACAGGAATACCACGACCGTTATCTCTAACCGTAACAGAATTATCTTCGTTTATGGCTACCGTAATGGTGTCGCAATGACCACCCATCGCTTCATCAATAGAGTTATCAACAACTTCGTAAACTAAATGATGTAGACCTCGAGTACCAATATCACCAATATACATGGATGGGCGCATGCGCACATGTTCCATACCTTCTAATGCCTGAATACTATCTGCAGAATAATCCTTTACAGGTAAATTTTCTTTCTTTTTAGCTTCCTCAGATTTCTTATCGTCTAAGTCGTCGTTTTTTGCTTCTTCGCTCATAAATTAATGGTTTCGTTGTAATTTTAGCAATCTTGCAAATATATGAAATACCTTGGGAAATTAGGTTTTTACAGCTTGATCCATTAAGTAAGTTATCAACAATAGTTGAGAAGAATTTATTGGGTTTTGAGTACTGGGTTCTAGGTCTAAGTTTATTAATATTGAAGGTTGAATTTTTTTAATTTGAACTTGAAACTTGGATCTGAACTTGAATTTTTTTATCCGAGATTTAAAGTTTATTTGAAAACTGACTTTTTTAAAACTAAAGAAGCACCCCATCGGAGTGCTTCTTACAGACTAAATATAAATAAAACTGAAAACAGTAAAAATTCGATTTTTTTAAGATTTTACATAGGCATCAGCATGCACATTAGCCACTGCTCTACCCGATGGATCGTTCATATTCTTAAAAGCTTCATCCCATTCTAAAGCAATTTTAGTGCTACAAGCTACAGAGGCTTCTTGAGGAACGCAAAGAGCGGCGGCATCAGAAGGAAAATGTTCTTGAAAGATAGATCGGTAATAAAATTCTTCTTTGGAGGTTGGAGTTTGCAAAGGAAATCTGAATCTTGCATTTGCTAATTGCTCATCGCTTACTTCAACTTTAACTACTTCTTTTAAGGTATCTATCCAACTGTAACCCACGCCATCAGAAAACTGTTCTTTTTGACGCCATGCTACACTTGCTGGCAGCATATCTTCAAATGCTTTGCGAACTACCCATTTTTCCATACGTTCGCCATTGATCATTTTATCTTGTGGGTTGATACGCATGGCAACATCCATAAATTCTTTATCTAAAAAAGGTACTCTCCCCTCGATACCCCAAGCGGCTAAAGATTTATTCGCTCTAAGACAATCATACATGTGTAATTTGCTTAATTTACGCACAGTTTCTTCGTGAAACTCAATAGCATTTGGTGCTTTGTGAAAATACAAATAACCACCGAAAAGCTCATCAGCACCTTCGCCTGAAAGCACCATTTTTATGCCCATAGATTTAATGACTCTTGCCATTAAATACATAGGTGTAGAGGCTCTAATGGTGGTTACATCATAGGTTTCTAGGTTATAAACGACATCTTTTATCGCATCCAAACCTTCTTGTATGGTAAACTTAATTTCATGATGAATGGTGCCAATATGATCCGCTACTACACGAGCTGCGGCTAAATCTGGAGAACCTTCTAAACCTACAGAAAAAGAATGCAGTTGCGGCCACCAAGCATCGGTTGTATCATCTGACTCTATCCTTTTTTGTGCATATTTTTTAGCAATTGCCGAAGTTACCGAAGAATCTAATCCGCCCGATAGGAGCACACCATAAGGTACATCAGACATTAATTGTCTGTGAACTGCATCTTCTAAGGCTTCTTTTATGGCTATTATACTGGTTTCATTATCTTTTATAGCATCATATTCCATCCAATCACGAGAATACCATTTTTTTAATTCACCATCTGAGCTATGCAAATAATGACCAGGAGGGAAAAGTTCAATTTTAGTACAAGTACCTTCCAAAGCTTTTAACTCTGATGCTACATAAAACGTACCATTTTTATCCCATCCCATATATAAAGGAATAATACCCATATGATCTCTTGCTACAAAATATTCGTCTTTTTCCACATCATAAATGGTAAAACCAAAGATTCCGTTCATTTCATCTAAAAAATCAACTCCTTTTTCTTGGTACAAAGCAAGTATAACTTCGCAATCTGATTCGGTTTGAAAATTATATTTTCCAGTAAACTGCTTTCTTAAGTCTCTATGGTTATATATTTCACCATTAGCAGCAAGCACTAATTTTTTATCTTGACTAAATAAAGGTTGTTTTCCTGAGGCTGGATCAACAATCGCCAAACGTTCGTGCGCTAATATTGCTTTATCGTTCGCAAATATTCCACTCCAATCTGGTCCTCTATGTCTAATTTTTTTTGCCATTTCAAGTAACTGAGGTCTTAGATCTTCCGTACTCTCTTTCACATCAAACGCACATACAATTCCACACATAATTTATATTTTTTACAATCAATTTTGAAGCAAAGATGTGTTTAATGTTTATTTTAAAAAACATTAAAGACTAAAATGATTGTAATATGTAACGTATATTTAATTTTTAATATCATACTGTAATTATTCAACCCCATGTAACAACTAAATCTTCTTTTTTTGTAAGTTTGATAAAATGTTACGACCTTAGTAAATTATAAGCGTATGCAATTAACATCCTTAAAAACAATTAAAAATAAATGATTATGAAAAAAAGTATCACAACAACCTTCGTAGTAGTTTGTCTCATCTTTACCTCAAGCCTTAGTGCGCAAAAATTTAGTAGTTTAGACAAAAGTCCGTTAGACGCAGCTTCTTATCCAAGTAGCTATAAAATTTCAGATAAATTAGCTAAAGTAACTTATAGCAGACCTCAACTAAAAGGGAGATCTGTTTCAGAACTTGCGCCAGCAGGTGAAGTTTGGAGAACAGGTGCTAATGAAGCGGTAGAAATTAGCTTTTACAAAAATGTTAGTTTTGGAGGTGCTGATGTTAAAGCAGGAACTTATTCTCTTTTTTCTATTCCTGGGGAAAAAGAATGGACAATTATTTTGAATAAAAACCTAAACCAATGGGGTGCTTACACTTATGATGAAGCGGCTGATAATGTTAGAGTAAAAGCTAATCCAACCACAGATAAAGCCTCATTAGAGGAATTTTCTATGACTTTTAATGATACTGCTGTTGGTCCTGAATTAGTAATAGGATGGGGTACTGTTCGGGTTGCTGTGCCTGTAACAGAAAGCAAGTAGGTACAAAAAAATGTAATAAAGTAAAACCCTGAAAAGTTTATTTTTAGGGTTTCCTTTTTTAGATTATTTCAAAATTTTATCTGCGATATATACATGCAAAACACTTAAATTCGGAATTTCATTTTCAGGTATTGCCATAATATCATCTTGTAAAATTACAAAATCGGTAAACTTACCTACTTCTTTGCTTCCTTTTTCAAGTTCTTCAAAATTGCTGTGGGCCGCCCAGATGGTCATTCCTTTTAAAGCTTCTTCTCTACTTAATTTATCATTAGGCTGAAAGCCTCCTTGTGGATAACCTTTTGTATCTTTTTTAGCTACTGCTGCATAAAAGGTTAAAAACGGACTTACTTGTTCCACTGGAAAATCGGTACCTAAAGCGACTAAACCTGCTGTATCTAAAAGTTTTTTAAAGGCATAAGTACCTTTTACTCTTTCGGCTCCCAATCTGTCTGCCGCCCAATACGTATCGCTAGTGGCATGTGTTGGTTTCACAGAAGGTATAAGGCCTTCTTCAAAATAATTAAAATCTAAAGGAGAAACAACCTGCGCATGTTCCACTTTCCAACGCCTATCTTTTTTACCTTTTAGGGTGCTTTTATAGGCTTTTAACACCACTATGTTCGCAGAGTCGCCGATGGCGTGAGTATTCATTTGATAATCGCTTCCAGCAATACGATTGGCTACTTTTTGTATTTCTTCAACAGGGGTAACCGTAGTGCCAAAATGATTATGTTGATCAGAATAGGATTTTTTCAAGGCTGCTCCTCGAGAACCTAAAGCACCATCACCATATACTTTTACATAACACACATTTAAATTATCGGTTTTAATGATGCCTTTATTAAGGCAATAGTCCAAGTTTTCTGGATAATTTGAGATCATAGCATACACCCACATCGATAAATCGCCTGTTCGCTGTAAACTGTCAATAAGTTCTATGACTTCTCTTGACAATCTAGCATCATTTACGATCGTTAAGCCATTATTTTAGGCATATTTGTTGTGCATCTTTCAAGGCCTGTATCATCAACTCTTTCGTTGGTTTTGGCACTATGGAATCTACCAAATTCATGGGGCCAGCAACTAAAACACCTGTGATTTGTCCTGTATTTTTTACAATTTCGCCTCCAGATGCTTCTGTTTCATTGGAGATTCCGGCCACATCAAGTGCTTTTTGATTGACTAAATAAGCATGACCATCTATCCGTTGCAATACCACTGGAATATCTGGATACAAAAGATCCAATTGCTCTTTGGTAGGGAATTCTTTAATTTCCCAATCGTTCTGATCCCATCCGCGACCGATGATAAAATCTCTTTTATTTTTTGTTTGAAAGGTTTTGACTTTTTCTAGTACCTCGTCGAAGCTTTTGGTTCCAATCAAATCAACAGCTTATTGGTCCATTCCCAAACCAAAAAAATGACAATGTGCATCAATTAAATCTGGCACTATAGTTTTGCCATTCGCATTAATAAACTGCGTTGCGATGTACAATGTAGTAATTTCTTCATCTGTGCCAATGGCTAAAAACTTACCATCTTTAACTGCAAAGGATTGTGCTTTAGAAAATTTACCATCTAGGGTATAAACATTGGCATTTACACTAATCAAATCCACTTTTTCTTTGGAAGGTTCGCAGCTACATAAAATAAGGGCCAAAAGAAATATTATTCTATTCATTAATAAGTTTTTTTTAATAAATAAATTTAAAATAATAAATGTTTGTGGATAATTTCTGAAGCTCAAATTA
>Ga0105053_10006960_pt1 | contig 15322 bp, 16 predicted proteins | sample BON01_FD_78093 | JGI IMG/M metagenome (GOLD analysis project Ga0105053, IMG submission 78093) | Freshwater microbial communities from Lake Bonney liftoff mats and glacier meltwater in Antarctica - BON-01 | ecosystem: Environmental > Aquatic > Freshwater > Ice > Glacier meltwater | place: Lake...
ACCAGTACGCCGCGGGTGTCGATCCGGTCGTCGTCATCGAGGACCTGCTGGAACTGACCCACTGGCTGACCCGCTGCAAGGCCGCACCCGATGCCGCCCGCCAGGCCGCGCCCCAGTTCGAGCGCGAGCGCGGCGGCGCCATGGCGCAGCGGCTGTCCATTCCCCAGCTCACGCGGGCCTGGCAGATACTGCTCAAGGGCCTGCAGGAGGCGCGTCAGGCGCCGTCACCGCTGCAGGCCGTGGAGATGACCCTGGTGCGTTTGGCCCATGCCGCCGACCTGCCCACGCCGGAGGAGGCGATCCGCCGCCTGCGCGAGAGCGGCGAAGGGGCGGGTGCGGGTGCCCCGGCGCCGCGAGCCGCCCCAGAGGGGCCGCGCGCGATGGTGGACGCGCCGCCGCCGCGTGCCGCGACGATGGGCGCGCCGCCGGTGCCCGTGGCGGTGCCCCAGGCCGTGGCACAGGAAAAGCCCATGCCGGCCAGTTTCGCCGAGGTCATGGCGCTGGCCGAGGAAAACCGCGCCGCCCTGCTGGCGGCCCTGCTGCGCAACAATGTCCGTCTGGTGGCGTTTGAGCGAGGCCGGATCGAGTTCAACCCGACGGCTGATGCCCCGCCCGAACTGGCGCGTGATCTGGCGCGCAACCTGGAGACCTGGACGGGCGAGCGCTGGATGGTGGCGATCACCTCCCAGCCGGGCCAGCCCACGATCGCCGAGCAGCAGGCGGCCGCCGAGGCCGCGCGCATCGCGGCGGCCGAACGCCACCCCACGGTGGCGAAGATTCTGGAAACCTTTCCCGGCGCCCGCGTGACGGGCGTCAACGATCTGGCCGCCACGCCGGCCGCGGAGGATGACGACGCATGAACCTTGCCAAGATGATGAAGCAGGCCCAGCAGCTCCAGGGCAAGATGGCCGAGGTCCAGGAGGAACTGGGCCGCGCCGAGATCGAGGGCAGCGCCGGCGGCGGCATGGTCAAGGCCGTGATGTCGGGCAAACACGAGCTGCGCCGACTGACCATCGATCCCTCCCTGGTCACGCCCGACGATGTCGCCATGCTCGAGGACCTGATCGTGGCCGCCGTCAACGATGCGCGCGGCAAGGTCGAGGTCTACGTCAAGGAGGAGATGGGCAAGCTGACCGGCGGACTCGGCTTGCCGCCGGGCCTGAACCTGCCGTTCTGAGGCCCATGGGCGGTCCCGAGATCGATCGCCTGGCAGCGCTGCTGGCGCGCCTGCCGGGCCTGGGGCCGCGTTCGGCCCGCCGCGCGGTGCTCCACCTGCTGAAGCAGCGCGATGCCCTGATGCGCCCGCTGGCTGCCTCCCTGGAGCAGACCGCCGATGCGGTGCAGCCCTGTTCGGTCTGCGGCAACCTCGACACCCGCGATCCCTGCAGCGTCTGCAGCGACGAACGGCGTGACCGCGCCACGCTGTGCGTCGTCGAGGAGGTTTCCGATCTCTGGGCGCTGGAGCGTGCAGCCGTGTTCGGCGGTCTCTATCACGTGCTGGGCGGGACGCTCTCGGCGCTCGACGGCGTCGGCCCCGAGGACCTGCGCATCGCCGGTCTGGTGACCCGGGTGAAGGATGGCAGCATCACCGAGGTGATCCTGGCGACCAACGCCACCGTCGACGGTCAGACTACCGCGCACTACGTTGTCGACCGCCTGGAAGGCATCGGCGTGACGATCACCCGCCTGGCGCTCGGCGTGCCCGTCGGCGGCGAGCTGGATTTCCTCGACGAGGGGACGTTGGGTGCAGCGCTGAAGTCGCGCAGGGCGCTGTAATCTCCAAAACCTGTCATCCCGGACAAGCGCCGCAGGCGCGCCGATCCGGGACCCATGCCGGAACCAATCATCAGCGCCGGCGTTTGTGGCGACGTTCCGGCATGGGTCCCGGCTCTTCGGGCTGCGCCCTGCGGCCGGGATGACGAAAGTTCGGAAGTCGGCCTTACGCCACCGCCTCGACATGCAGCGAGGTGCCCTCGACGCGGGTGACGGTCACCTTGGTGCCGACGGGCATGTCGTCGCCAGTGATCTTCCAGGTGGTGTCCGAGACGATCAGCGTGCCGACGCCGTTGACGATGGGGTGGTCGAGTGTGAAGTGGCGACCGATGTACTGGTGGCCGCGTTTGTTCAGGCCCGGCATGTCGCTTTCGGTCTGGGTCAGCTTGAAGCGGCGCCACATGAAGACCGAGATCACCGTCAGCAGGGCAAAGATAAAGAGCTGACCTTCCCAGGCCATGGCCGGCACGACAAGGGCAACCAGGCCGGTGACGGCGGCTGCCGTAGCCAGCCACAGGAAGAAAAACGCACCCGAGACGGTGAGTTCGAGGATCACCAGGACGACGGCGATCACCCACCAGTGCCAGTAGTGCAGCGTATCGAACAGTTCCATGGCTCAGGTTCCTGCCGGTTCGTGTGCCATCACACCGGATCCCAGGGGCTGCGCGGCATGGCGCTTTGCGGCGGCGGGGCGGGCGTTGTCGTCCCGGCACGCGAGGCCGCGCGTTCGCTGACACGGTACTGGGAGCGCTCGCCCGAGGCCTCGCTGCCGCGCGACGGGGCGGCCGGTGCTGCCGGTCGTGCCGCATGCCCGCTGCCGCCGAAGGCCTCGCGCACGATCTCGGCGATGCCGCCCAGGGCGCCGATCGTGCCGGCGGCTTCGACCGGCATGAACAGGATCTTCTGGTTGGGCGCGTCGGCCAGCGCCCGCAGGGCGTCGATGTACTTCTGGGCGATGAAGTAGTTGATCGCCTGCATGTCGCCGCCTTCGATCGCGGCGGAGACGTCGCGTGTCGCCTTGCCTTCGGCCTGGGCCTGGCGTTCGCGCGCCTCGGCCTCGCGGTAGGCGGCCTCGCGCCGACCCTCTGCAGCCAGGATCGCGGCCTGCTTGTTGCCTTCGGCCTTGAGAATGTCGGACTGCTTGTCGCCCTCGGCGTCCAGGATCGTGGCGCGCTTGTCGCGTTCGGCCTTCATCTGGCGCGCCATGGAGTCGACCAGATCGCGCGGCGGGTCGATGTCCTTGATCTCGACGCGGGTCACCTTGATGCCCCAGTGCGAGGTCGCCTCGTCGACGACACCCAGGATCGCGCCGTTGATGCGGTCGCGCTGGGAGAGCAGTTCGTCGAGATCCAGCGAGCCCATGACGGTGCGGATGTTGGTCATGGTCAGGTACTGGATGGCGCCGTGCAGGTCGGTCACCTCATAGGCCGCGCTGGGCGCTTCCAGGACCTGGAAAAAGACGACGCCGTCGACCGAGACCATGGCGTTGTCCTTGGTGATGACGTCCTGGCGCGGCACCTCCAGCACGGTTTCCATCATGTTGATGCGGGGGCCGACGCGGTCGATGAACGGCGTGATGATGTGCAGACCGGGGCCCAGCGTGCGGGTGAAACGCCCGAAGCGCTCCACGGTATATTCATTGCCCTGGGGCACCGTCTTGATCGCCTTGAAGACGAGGATGAAGGCAAAGAGGACGAGCGCGCCGACGACATAACCGATACCGAGCATGGCCCTAGCCCTCCCCGCGGGCGCCGAGCGCCAGATCCTGGATGCCGCTCACCGTCTCGATGACCTTGGTCGCCTCCAGCGGCATGAACAGCACCTTTTCGCCCGGTGCCGAGGCATAGGCGGTCAATGCGGCGATGTAGCGCTGGGCAACGAAGTAGTTGATCGCCTTGATCGAGCCGGTGGCGATCGCCTGGCTGACCTCGTTGGTGGCAAAGGCTTCGGCTTCCGCGAGCCGTTCGCGCGCCTCTGCGTCACGGAAGGCGGCTTCGCGCTTGCCTTCTGCTTCCAGGATCGCGGCCTGCTTTTCGCCCTCGGCGCGCAGGATTTCGGCCTGGCGGATGCCTTCGGAATCGAGGATCTGGGCGCGTTTCTCGCGTTCTGCCTTCATCTGGCGCGCCATCGACACGACCAGATCGGCGGGCGGCTGGATCTTCAGGATCTCGATCCTGGTCACCTTCACGCCCCAGGCCGAGGTCGCCTCGTCGACGACATGGAGAAGCTGCACGTTGATGCGTTCGCGGTGCGAGAGCAGTTCGTCGAGGTCCATCGAACCCATGACCGTGCGGATGTTGGTCATGGCCAGATTGAGGATGGCGCCCTGCAGGTTGTTGACCTCGTAGGCCGCCTTGGCCGCCTGCAGGACCTGGAAGAACAGCACGCCGTCGACCGTCACCATGGCGTTGTCGCGCGTGATGATTTCCTGCTCGGGAACGTCGAGCACGTTTTCCATCATGTTGATGCGCCGCCCGATACGGTCGATCAGGGGCACGATCACGGTCAGTCCCGGCGACATGGTGCGCGTGTAACGCCCGAAGCGGACCAGCGTGTATTCGTAGCCCTGCGGCACGGTGATGACCGCCATGTAGACGACGATCAGCGCCAGCACTGCCAGCACAATGACGAAGATTGCCTCGCCGGCCATGCGTTATCCCCCGTTGCTCTCACTCATCCGTGGATTGTTTCACAAGTCGGGGGCGGTGTAAGCCGTTCTCGTCTTCTGCAGCGTTCTCGTCGTCATCTGCCGCTTCGCCTTCGATCGTTACACTGCTGTCGAAGGTGTGAATCTGAAAGACGGATAGGCCTTTTAAATCTCTACCCTTCTTTTGTGGCCGCACGCCAAGCTTTACCAACGCTAGGGAACGAGGCAGCAAGCGAGAGTTCACTGATTTCGTGAACGCCTCAAAATTCTTTGCCGCACTTTCGAGACCGCTACCAACTTTCTCTGCGTAGCTCAATGCGGTGATGATGCTATCGAGCAATCGCCTGCTTGCTTCCACGATTTGCTCTTGGTTCTCGGCTTGGCGGCCCATGTCGATACGCACGCTGGCCAGACCAATCAGGCCGGCAAGACCCGAGGGGCCGATGGGGATGATCTGGTGGTGGGTGGCGCGCTTGCGGAACTCGGGATCGGCCCGGTCGAGGCGCTCCACGGCGGCTTCGCTGGGCAGGTACATGGCGGTGATGACCTGGCGGAACTCGCCGCCGCGTCCCGCCGCCACATACATGTCGCGGATCGCTGTGGCGTAGTCCTTATGGGCAAGCGCCTTGAGATGGCCCTGCATGGTCCGCGCGACGCCGCGATAGGCCTCGTCCTCGGCCTCGCTGCCTTCGGCGGCGGCAAGGTCCATGAAGAACTTGGAGGCCTTGCTGTCGATCACCAGCGCGGCATCGCCCGGCAGGAAGACCACGGCATCGGGGCGCAGGCGTCCGCCGTCCTCGCCGGTCGTGGAATGCTGCATGACGAAATCACGCCCGACCTGCAGGCCGAAGGCCTTGAGGGTGTTTTCCAGGCCGATCTCGGCAAACTGGCCCGCGCCGCCGGGGTTGGTCAGCGAGCGCATCACCGTTTCCATCGTGCCGCGGTTGGCCTCGACGTTGCGCGACAGGCTGTGAACGCTCTGCACGATGGTCTGGAAGGTCTGGTGCAGTTCGCCGGTGACCTTCTGGACGCGCTCCTCGTTTTCCTTCTTGGCCGCTTCGGTCTCGCGTTTGTGGCCCTCAATAAGCTGGGCCGAGAGTTCGCGGGCCGAAGTGAGAGCGCCGGCCTTGGCCGCCTCGATGCTTTCCTTCTTGGCCTGTTCCCAGTCGGCCATACGCTTGTCGCTGTCCTCCAGGCGCTGGCGCATCAACGAAGCCTGTTCGCGGGCCTCGTTGGCGTCCTTCTGCGATGCCTCGCGCTGGGTCAGCGCGCCGTCGCGTTCCGCCGTGACCTGGGCGAGCCGCTGTTCGCTCGATTCCATGCGCGTTTCAGCCCTGGCACGGGCCTCGGCGGCCTCGCCGCGTTCCCGCTGGGCCGCTGCCAGTTCCTCGCGCAGGCGCCCGAGCGTGCCGTCGTCCCGGGGCGCCTTGTTGGCGCGCAGGACCAGAAATACACAGCCGGCGACAACGACAACGGCGAATACCAAGGCGCCGATGGCCAGAATCTCCATGATTTGCCCCTTCCAAGGGCGTCCCGACGGGTTGCAAGGACGCGCCGGTGCCCTTACCTAGAACACCGGTCGCCAGTATAAGGGCGGCATCCCCCGAGCGCGAAGAACAGAATCAGAACTTCATGGCCATCCTGCCGATCATCTGGGCCCCGGACCCTCGCCTCAAGGTCGTCTCGACACCCGTCGAGACGATCGACGAGAGCATCCATGCCCTCATGGCGGACATGCTGGCGACGATGTACGACGAACCCGGCATCGGCCTCTCGGCGATCCAGATCGGCGTGCCCAAACGTGTCGTGGTGGTCGATGTCGCCCGTGAAGGCGAGCAACCCCGGCCGATGCGTTTCGTGAATCCGGAGATCGTCTGGGAATCCGACACCATCGTGGCCTGGGAGGAAGGCTGCCTGTCGCTGCCCGACCACTATGCCGAGGTCGAACGTCCCGAAGCCGTCCGCATGCGTTACCGCGACGAACACGGCAAGGTCCAGGAGATGGAGGCCGACGGCATCCTCTCGCGCTGTCTGCAGCACGAACTCGACCATCTCGACGGCGTCCTTTTCGTCGATCACCTCTCCGCCGTCCGCCGCAGCATCATCCTGCGCAAGCTCGCCAAGCTGAAGAAGTCGAAGCTCGGCGAAAGTGCCTGAGGCCGGCATGGCCCGGCTCCGCCTTGCCTTCATGGGCGCGGCCGGTTTTGCCGTGCCTGCGCTCGATGCGCTGGCCGCCTCCGGTCACGAGATCGTCGCCGTTTACAGCCAGCCACCGCGTCCTGCCGGTCGCGGACGCAAGGAACGCCCGACCCCGGTCCATGCCCGTGCCGAAGAACTGGGACTCACGGTCGCCACGCCCGTCAGCCTGAAGGGCGTGGCCGAGCAGCAGGCCTTCGCCGCGTTGGGCCTCGATGCCGCCGTGGTTGCCGCCTACGGCCTGTTGCTGCCGCCGGCGATCCTGACCGCGCCGCGCCTGGGCTGCATCAACCTGCATCCCTCGCTGCTGCCACGCTGGCGCGGAGCCGCTCCGGCCGCCCATGCCATCCTCTCGGGCGACGCCGAGACCGGCATGACCATCATCGCAATGGACGCCGGTCTCGATACCGGTCCGATCCTGGCCCAGCAGCGCGTGCCGATGCCGCCGCGCGCGACCACGGCCAGCCTGGAGGGTGAACTCGCGGTCCTTGGCGCATCCATGCTGCTGGAAGTGCTGGATGCCGTCGGGGAAGGGCAGGCGCAGCCCCGGCCACAGGGCGAGGACGGCGCGACCTATGCCTCCAAGTTTGCCAAGGACCACGGCCGCCTCGACTGGGTCCGTCCGGCCGACGAACTCGACCGTATCGTGCGTGCGCTTTCACCCTGGCCGGGCGCCTTCTTCGAGCTGGGCGAGACTACGGTGAAGGTGCTGGCGGCCGAACCCGCCTCCGGCAGCGGTGCGCCCGGCACCCTGCTCGACCGCGAGATGACCGTGGCCTGTGGCCAGGGCGCCCTGCGGCTCGTGACGGTGCAGCGCGCGGGCAAACCGGCAACCGATGGCGCGTCCTTCCTGCGCGGCCTGCGCATGGAGCCCGGCGCGGCGCTGGCCTGAGCATGGCCCGCTACAAATTCACTATCGAATATGACGGCACTGCCTATGTCGGCTGGCAGCGCCAGATCAACGGCCCCTCGATCCAGGGCGCGCTGGAACGGGCGATCCACGGTTTCTGCGGCGACACCGTCACGCCGCAGGGGGCCGGGCGCACCGATGCCGGGGTCCATGCCTGGGGGCAGGTAGCCCATGGCGATCTCTCGCGCGACTGGCCGGTCGATACCGTGCGCGACGCCATCAACAGCCATCTGCGGCCCGAGCCGATCGCCGTGCTGGCCGCCGAGCGGGTCGCCGACGATTTCAGCGCCCGTTACGACGCGATCGAGCGGCGTTACCTCTACCGCATCCTCAACCGGCGCAGTCCGGTGACCCTGGATGTCGACCGCGCCTGGCACGTCTACCGCCCGCTCGACGCCGAGACGATGCACGCCGCCGCCCAGGTGCTGGTCGGGCAGCACGACTTCTCGACCTTCCGCGATGCCCAGTGTCAGGCGGCATCGCCGGTCAAGACGCTGGATGCCTTCACGGTCGAGCGCGAAGGCGACCTCCTGACGTGCAACGTGCGGGCGCGATCCTTCCTGCACCGCCAGGTGCGCAGCATGGTCGGCTCCCTCAGCCACGTCGGAACAGGGCGCTGGCGCACCGCAGACCTCAAGGCCGCCCTCGACGCCGCCGACCGCAGGGCCTGCGGTGTCGTCGCACCCGCTGCGGGGCTTTACCTCATGGCTGTCCGTTATCCCTGAACGACCGCTGCCGTCCCCGGACTGTGGTTCCACCGCACTGACGGCAGCTTTCACGCACGTTTGTGCGTATGGGTTGCCGGGACAAGCCCGGCAATGACAGAAGATTAGAAGGGACCACCCTACACGTCACCTTTCTGTCGTCCCCGGACTGGTTCCGGGGACCCATACGCACCGCCGGTGAGACTTACGCGCGCTTGCGGGTCTGGGTTGTCGGGGCATACCCGGCAATGACAGAGAGACCTGGAGTGTGTTGGCGCCAAGGCTCTACGGCGCGGCCATCCTGCCTAGTCGCGATAGGCGGGCTCTTCCTCGTCGAGGATATTCTTGAGCGCGCGGAAGTGGTTGGCGGAAAGACCGGGATATTCCTGCCACTGGCGGGCGGTCTTGGCGGCGACCTCGTGGCTGGCCACGCGCAGGGGTTTGCCGGTCTGCAGGGCGGTGATGTAGGTCTCGCAGGAACGCTCGAAGTAGTAGAGCTCATCAAAGGCGTCGGCGACCGACTTGCCGATGACCATGACGCCGTGGTTGGCCATTACCAGGATCGGCTTGTCGGCGGTGACGGTGGCGGCAACCCGCTCGGCCTCGTCGCCCAGGCCCATGCCGTCAAACCCCTCGTCGACCGCCATGCGGCCATAGAAACGCATGGTGTTCTGGTCGATCGGCGGCAGCATGCAGTCCTCCAGGCAGGCCAGCGCCGTGGCGTACTTGGAATGGACATGCAGCAGGCAGCGCGCGCCGGGCACCTTGCGGTGGATGCCGCCGTGCAGCGCGAAGGCCGTGGGGTCGGGTGCATCGGGGCGGTTCATCGCCTCGGGATCGTTGGCGTCGACCAGGATCAGTTCGCTCGCCTTGATGCGCGAGAAGTGGCGCCCGTTGGGGTTGACCAGGAACTGGGTGCCCTCGTCGTTGACCGCCAGGCTGAAATGGTTGGCCACGGCCTCGTGCATGTTCAGCCGTGCGGCCCAGCGGAAGGCGCAGGCCAGATCGGTGCGCTCTTCCCAATGGTCGATGTTGCGCTTGCGGTGATCGGCGAGGCTGCTGACGGCCATGGCGGCTGCTCCGGGGTGTAGGGTTGGCGACAGGCTAGCGATCCGATGGGCACCTTGGCAACGGTCGGGATGCTCAGCCCTCGAGGTCGAGCTTGAGGGCGAGCAGTTCCAGAAGGTCCTTGAGGACGACGACGCCGGCCAGTTGCCCGTCTTCGACCACCATCAGCCGGCTCGCGCCTGCCTTCTGCATGGCGGCCAGGGCTTCGAGCAGCGCGGCGTCGGCGCCGATGGTGTTGCCGGGGCCCGGCGGCGCGGCGATCTCGCCCACCCTGACCCGGTCCCAGTCCTTGCGCGGCACGGTCCGCGCCTCGCGCGCGCCGACACAACCCACCAGCCTGCCATGGTCGACCACCGGAAACAGGTCGAAGTGATGGTGGTAGATGTGATCCTCGACCAGTTCGGCGACGCTGATCCCGGGCGCTACCGTGATCGGTGTCGCGGTCATGTAGCGGCGCACGGTCAGCCCCTTGAGCAGGCGCCGGGCCTGTAGCTGGCGCAGGCTGCCGCCCGCTGCCGCGCGAACGAAAAAGCCGATCAGCGCCCACCACAATCCGCCCACGAAGTTGCCCTGGATCGCGTTCAGGATGCCGACGGCGATCAGCAGCCAGCCGAAGAGGTTGCCTCCGGTCGCGGCGATCCGCGTCGCCCGCTCCAGGTCGCCCAGCGACTTCCACAGGATCGCGCGCAGCACGCGGCCGCCGTCCAGAGGGAAGGCCGGCACCATGTTGAAAACGGCAAGCAGGATGTTGATGGCAGCGAGATAGGAGATCACCACCAGGAGCGGTTCGGGCAGACCCAGGCTGCTGCCGGCCAGGCCCAGAAGATGGAAGAGCAGGGCCAGGACCGCGCTGGCCAGGGGGCCGGCCAGCGCCATCAGCAGTTCGCCCAGGGGCGTTGCCGGCTCCTCCTCCATCTCGGCCACGCCGCCCAGCGCGAACAGCGTGATGCCACGGACAGGCGTGCCGAAGGCGCGCGCGACCAGGGAGTGCATCAGCTCGTGGATGATCAGGGAAATGAACAGCCCCAGGACGCCGGCCAGGCCCATCCACCAGTAGGCCAGCACCGGCAGACCCTCGTACACCGCGGGGAAGAACCCCTGGGCAAGCGACCAGGCGACCAGCAGGGCAAGGAACGCCCAACTCATGTCGATGCCGATGCGGATGCCCAACACGGTGAACAGCGTGATCCGCTTGCCGAACATGCGGTCTCCTCAAGTGAAGCTGGCGGACCGCCATTCTAGAGACCGATCGGCCGATGTCGAAGCCGCATCACCCGCGGGTCGGGCTCCGGGGCGACACAGGGGACCGCGGGAGACCGGCTTCCGGCGCCCCGAGCCTGCATTCGTGTCAGGCGCCGCCTTGCGGATACAGCAGCAGAACGCGGATCAGCATGTCGATCAGGTTCGACAGGATGACAAAACCGCAGGCCGTGAGCACGGATGCGCCCAGGCCGATGCGGGTGACAGCCCAGCCGTACCAGAGGAACGCCACGAACAGGCCCAGTGTAATCATGCTGTAGGCGTTTTCGTCGACAATCCCGGCCTTGTTCAGCAGGGCCAGCAGCAGGAGCGGCTGGGGCACCAGCGCACCGGCCCAGTTGAAGGCGATGATGTAGCCGATGTAGTTGCGCCCCAGTTGCAGGATGTGGGCAAGCAGGGCGGCGATGACCGGGAAGATGATCCAGCTCAGGACATAGGCCAGGATCGCCGCAGGCAGACCGATCTCCCCCGCAGCGTAGGAATCCCACAGCACGAGAACGTAGCAGGGCAGGCCGAAGGCGGCGGCAAAAAACGAACGCCAGAAACCCGCCATGGTGAGGTTGAACCCCGCCATCGCTTGCGCATCGAGAAAGAGCAGGCGCCAGGCGGCCCGGAGCGAGGAGGCGATTTCCTGGAGCGGAGGTATCACGCCGCGAAGAACCGCTCGAGCACGGCTTCATAGACCCGGGTGAGGGCGCGGATGTCCTCGACCGCGATGCGTTCGTCGACCTTGTGCATGGTCTGGCCGATCAGGCCGAATTCGGCGACCGGGCAGAAATCCTTGATGAAACGCGCATCCGAGGTGCCACCCGTGGTGCTGTATGCGGGCCGCTGGCCCAGCACCTGTTCGGCGGCGTCCGCGATGATCACGGCAAATTCGTCGGGCTCGCGCAGGAAGGATTCGCCCGAGGCCGTGGCCTCCAGTGTGACATGGCCGCCGGCCTCGTCGCAGACCTGCTGCAGGTGGCGTGTCAGGGAGGCGCCGCTGTGATGGTCGTTGAAACGGATGTTCAGCCCTGCGGTGGCGGTGCCGGGGATGACGTTGGTCGCGGGATTGCCGACATCGAAGGTGGTCACGGCCAGGGTCGAGGCCTGGAAATGTTCGCTGCCGTCATCCAGCGGCGTCGTCGTCAGGCGGTGCAGGATGGCGATGAGCCGGTCGATGGGATTGTCGGCCAGGTGAGGATAGGCGCTGTGGCCCTGTGTGCCGCGCACCGTGATGCGCGCGTTGAGCGAACCGCGCCGCCCGACCTTGATCATCTCGCCCAGCCTGGTCGGGTTGGTCGGTTCGCCGACAAGGCAGGCGTCCAGCTTTTCGCCCTGTTCTGCCAGCCAGCCCAGGACCTTGATCGTGCCGTTGACCGCGGGACCTTCCTCGTCCCCGGTGATGAGCAGGCTGATCGCCGCGTCGGCATCGCCGTGGCGGGCAAGGAAACCCTCGGCAGCCGCGACAAAGGCGGCGATGGCGCCCTTCATGTCGCAGGCGCCGCGCCCGATCAGCACGCCGTCCTTCAGGGCCGCCTCGAAGGGATCGACCGACCAGTCGGCGCTCGGCCCCGGCGGCACCACGTCGGTATGGCCGGCAAAGCAGAAGTTGCGGGCACCGGCCGCGCCACGCCGGGCGTAGAGGTTGTCGATGCGGTCGGTGCCTTCCTCCTCGAAAGGCAGGCGGGTGCAGGTGAAGCCCAGGCTCTCCAGCGCCTCCTGCAGCACGTCGAGCGCCCCGGCGTCGGCCGGGGTGATGCTGGGCCGGCGGATTAGGTCGGCGGCGAGCGTGACGGGATCGATGGTCATCAGGTCCGCAGCAGTTCGTTGATCGAGGTCTTGGCGCGGGTCTTCTCGTCGACGCGCTTGATGATGACCGCGCAATAGAGCGAAGGCGCCGCCGGGTCCTTGGCCGGCAGGGCGCCGGGCACGACGACCGAATAGGCCGGCACGCGGCCCATGAAGATCTCGCCCGTGTTGCGGTCGACGATCTTGGTCGAAGCGCCGATGAAGACGCCCATGGAGAGCACCGAGCCGGTCTCGACGATGACACCCTCGACGACCTCGCTGCGCGCACCCACGAAGCAGTTGTCCTCGATGATCACGGGGGCGGCCTGCAGAGGCTCGAGCACGCCGCCAAGGCCGGCGCCACCGGAGATGTGGCAATTTTTGCCGACCTGGGCGCAGCTTCCCACCGTCGCCCAGGTGTCGACCATGGTGCCGCTGCCGACATAGGCGCCGATGTTGACGAAACAGGGCATCAGTACGACGTCGGGGGCGATATAGGCTGCGTGGCGCACGATGGCGTGGGGCACGGCGCGGAACCCGGCCTGGCCGAAACGTTCGGCATCCCAGCCTTCGAACTTGTTGTCGACCTTGTCCCACCAGCTTGCGGCCTCGCCCGGTGCGCCGCGGATGATCTTGTTGGGGGTCAGGCGGAAGGAAAGCAGCACCGCCTTCTTGAGCCATTCGTTGACGGTCCAGCCGTTTTCGCCGGGTTCGGCGACGCGGCGCTTGCCGGCGTCGAGCAGGTCGAGCGCCTCGAACACGGCATCGCGCGTCTCGCCCCTGGTCTCGGGGCCGATGGTCGTGCGCTCTTCCCAGGCGCGGTCGATGGCGGTCTGCAGCGCGTCCGACATGGTAATTCCTCTTTCAACCAGATGCGGCGCGCACTGATAAACGGCGCAGCCGGGGTGTCAACCGGGTGCCAGCCTGTCGGCCAGCGCGACGAGCCAGGGCGTCAGCTCGGGCGTGCGGTGATCGATGTGGCCGTCGTCGGCTCCGCCGGCGGCATAGGGGCTGGCACCCTCGATCCACACGGTGGTCATGCCGCGCTCCTTGGCCGGTTTCAGGTTGCGCGCGATGTCCTCGAACATGGCGGCACGCGGCCCCTCGATGGCGTGGCGCGCCAGGAAGACGTCGTAAACGCCGGGATCGGGCTTGGGGATGTAGTCCGATTCGACGATGTCGAAGACGGCATCGAAGTGGTGGGCGATGCCCAGCCGCTCCATGGCGCGTTCGGCATGGGGCACGTCGCCGTTGGTAAAGACGATCTTGCGCCCGGGCAGGCGCGTCAGCGCATTCTCCAGGTCCGGGTCGGGCGGGATGTGGCTGTAGTCGATGTCGTGCACATAGGCCAGGTAGTGCGCGGGATCGCAGGCGTGCAGCGTGACCAGGCCGTTCAGCGTCGTGCCGTGTTCCATGAAATAGCGCTTCTGGATCTCGCGGGCCTTCACCCGATCCAGCGCCAGATGTTCGCAGACATAATCGGTGATGCGGCGCTCGACCTGGTCGAACAGGCTGTGGCGGGCGGCATAAAGCGTGTTGTCGAGGTCGAAGACCCAGGTATCGACACGCGTCAGCGGATCGTGCGGCCCGTTCACGCCATGATCTTCGTGCCGGTGCCTTCTTCGGTGAACAGTTCCAGAAGAAGGACATGGGGCACGCGGCCGTCGAGGATGTGGGCGGCCTCGACGCCGTTGTCGAGCGCCTTCAGGCAGGTCTCCAGCTTTGGGATCATGCCGCCGGAAATGGCGCCGGTCCTGAACAGTTCCTTGGCCTCGGCGCGCGTGACCTCGGAAATCAGCAGGCCCTTTTCGTCGAGCACACCTGCGATGTCGGTCAGCATCAGCAGCTTGGTGGCGCCCACGGCTTCGGCGATGGCGCCGGCCGCGGTATCGGCATTGATGTTGTAGGTCTCGCCGTCGTTGCCCACACCGATCGGCGCGATCACCGGAATCGCATCGGATGCCTCGAACATGCGGAAGATGTCGGCGTTGATGTGGCGCGGTTCGCCGACGAAACCCAGGTCGAGGATCTTCTCGATGTTGGAATCGGGATCGCGTTTGGTGCGGCGCAGCTTGCGCGCCTCGATCAGCTTGCCGTCCTTGCCCGAGATGCCGATGGCCATGCCGCCTTCGTTGTTGATGGCGGTGACGATCTGCTTGTTGATCGAACCGGCCAGAACCATCTCGACGATGTCGACCGAGGCGCGGTCGGTGACGCGCAGGCCGTCGACGAATTCCGACTTGATGTTCATCCGCTTCAGCATCTCGCCGATCTGCGGGCCGCCGCCGTGAACCACGATCGGGTTGATGCCGACCTGCTTCAACAGCACCACGTCGCGCGCGAAATCCCGGCTCAGCGTGTCATCGCCCATGGCGTGGCCGCCGTATTTGATGACGAAGGTATGGCCCGAGAAGCGGCGCAGGTAGGGCAGCGCTTCGACCAGGGTCGAAGCGGTGCGCAGCCACTGCTTGGTTTCGCCGATATTCCGGTCGCCGATCACGCGCATTTTCATGGCCGCTACCTTAAGCGAGGGGTTGGATGTCTGCCAGAGCCGCCAGCGTTTCGCGCAGCTCGTCCATGCCCAGGCCGGTGCGCGCACTGGTCGCGATCACCTGCTGGTAGGCCGCCGGCCGCGCCGCGATTTCGGCGTGGACCGTCGCCATCACCGCGGCATGTTCGCTCTTCTTGAGCTTGTCGGCCTTGGTCAGCACGATCTGATAGGTCACGCCGATCAGATCCATGTGGTCGAGCGCCTCGCGGTCGTTGGGTGTGGGACCGCGGCGGGCGTCCATCAGCAGGCAGACGCGGCGCAGGGTCAGGCGCCCGGCCAGGTAGGCATCGACCGTGGCGGTCCAGCGGGCCACCTCCAGGCGACCGACCTTGGCATAGCCGTAGCCGGGCAGGTCGATCAGGCGCAGGCGGCCGCCCAGCTCGAACATGTTGACCGCCTGGGTGCGTCCGGGCGTCTGCGACGTGCGTGCCAGGGCGCGA
>Ga0105053_10006962_pt1 | contig 15322 bp, 14 predicted proteins | sample BON01_FD_78093 | JGI IMG/M metagenome (GOLD analysis project Ga0105053, IMG submission 78093) | Freshwater microbial communities from Lake Bonney liftoff mats and glacier meltwater in Antarctica - BON-01 | ecosystem: Environmental > Aquatic > Freshwater > Ice > Glacier meltwater | place: Lake...
CGTCAATCTGCGGGCTCCGGTGCTGTTGGCCCAGGCCTTTGCGGCTCAGGCCCCGAACGGCGCGTCGATCATCAATATTCTGGATCAGAGGGTGCTGAAGCCCGATCCGCGCTTCTTTTCCTATGGCCTGTCGAAATCGGCCCTGTGGGTGGCCACACGGACCATGGCCCAGGCCCTGGCCCCGCGCATCCGCGTCAATGGCGTGGGACCCGGACCAACCCTGCCGTCGGTGCATCAGACCGAGGCGGATTTCGCAGCCGAGGCCGCCGCCACCCCCCTGGGGCGGCCGGCCAGCCCCGGGGCCGTCGCCGCCGCTGTGCTCTGGCTGGTGGACGCCGAACTGGTTACGGGCCAGATGATCGCCATCGACGGGGGCCAGCACCTGGCCTGGCAGACCCCGGACATCGTGGAGTAAGCCTTGACCGTCTCTCCCCTGCCCCTTCCCATCGTCGAAGGCCCGCTTCACGAGGGCCTGACCGTGTTCGTGCGCGGCCTGCGGGTCGAGGCCGGCATCGGCGTGCATGATCACGAACAGGGGCGGCTGCAGACCCTGGTCATTGATGTGACGCTGGAACTGGCACCCGCGCCGGTCGCGCGGCTGGCCGACACCCTCAACTATGAGACCGTGGCCGAGGCGGCGCGCGCCATCGTGGCCGAGGGCCATGTCGGACTGGTCGAAACCTTTGCCGAACGGCTGGCCACGGCCTGCCTGAACGACAGTCGGGTGCGGCGCTGCATCGTGCGGATCGAAAAGCCGGGCGCGCTGGACGGCGCCGCCGCCGCCGGCTGCGAGGTAGTACTGGCGCGCTGAGAAGGCGGTCTGAGCGGTTGCGCCGACGGCGAGGCGCGGTCATTACTTGCACCGGACTGAAGGATATCCGATGGCCGAACCCGGCGATCTTCCCCCCACGGACGCCCCCATGGATGCCCCCGCGGTTGTTCCTGTGGACGATCACGACGACGACCTGATCGGCTTCGCCACCCCGGCGTCGCTGCAAGGCCGGCCGCGCGCGCCAGAACCTGAGCCTGAGCTCGAATTTGAGCCTCAGCCCGTGCCGGTGCTGGACGACGCGCCGGAGCAGGAGCTTCCGGAATTGGAGATCGTTGCCGCGGCCCCGGTCGAGGTCGGTTCGATCTTTGCCCCGTCTCGCACATTCTCGCCCCGTACGCACCGCCGCGAAGAGAGCCCCGCCCTCCCCGGGGGCGGACTGGGCCTCTATGCCATCAACGCCCTGATCCTGTTCGCCGTGCCGACCGTGGGCGTGTCGGCGGTCATCGGCATGCTCGCCGTCACCGGGCGGACGGTGCCCCACGACGACCTTTCATCGTCCCATTTCATCTATCAGCGCCGCACCCTTTGGGCAGCGGCGGTAACGGCTGTGACCGGCGTGATCCTGCTGGCAGCCCCCTTCGCCCTGGGCGTGCCGATCCTGTTCGCCCTGGCCCTGTGGCTGGTGGCGCGCGGTGCCGCGGGTGTCTGGGCCCTGAAGTCGGGCCGTGCGATCACCCATCCGCGCGGCTGGTGGATCTGACGGAGGGCCACCATGGCCGAAACGATGCCCGAGAGACCAACGGAACCGCGCTTCAATGCAGGCCATGACTCCGAGGGCCGGCCAGCGGCGCTGATTGCGTGGGGCCTGTACATCCTGTCCCTGCCCAGCGCCAACCTGCTGGTCATCGTCGGCCTGATCGTGGCCTATGCTGGGCGCGGCGGATCAGAGGGCCTGTCCCGCGCCCATATCGACGCCCAGATCGGCCTGTTCTGGTCTGTATTCTGGTGGACCATCCTGCTGTGGATCGGCATCGCGGCCTGTGTGGTCAGCACCTTGATCGTGCCGGTGGCCGTGCTGTTTCTGCTGCCCCTGGGTCTGCTGCTGGGTCTCGGCCTACTGGGCCTGACCGTATGGTTCACCATCAAGAGTGTCATCAGCCTGTTCAACCTGCTGGGCGACAGGCTGCCCTGAGGTCACGGCGCTCAGGCCGCTTCATCGCCGCGATTTTCGAGCCGCGCGCCGGCGTCGCGCACGGCGTCCATGGCGCGATCGACGACGTCCAGGCCCGCGCCGGGGGCGAGGGACTCGACCGTCAGGATACGGCGCCAGGCCCGCGCGCCGGGGCGGCCGTGCATCAGGCCCAGCATGTGCCGGGCCATGGACGGCAGGGCAACGCCTTCGTCCAGCCGCGCCGCCAGATAGGGGCGGTAGCGGTCGAGGGCGGCAAAGGCATCGACGTCGGGCGTCGCGGCACCGAACAGGCGGCGGTCGGCCTGACCGAGGAGGGCCGGCTCATGATAGGCGGCGCGGCCCAGCATGACGCCGTCCAGCGCCACACCATCGCTGTCGTCCAGATGGCGTTCGGCCTCGTCCAGCGAGCCGATCCCGCCGTTGATCGAGATCGACAGCTGCGGTCGCTCGCGCTTCAGTCGCCGCACCAGGCCGTAGTCGAGCGGCGGGATGTCACGGTTTTCCTTGGGCGACAGCCCCTTCAGCCAGGCCATGCGGGCGTGGATGATGAAGACCTCGATCCCGACGGCGGCGCAGGCGTCCACCATGGCGAACAGCGAGACCTGCGGCTCCTGGTCGTCGACGCCGATGCGGCATTTGACCGTGGCCGGAACAGACACCGCCTCCTTGATCGCAGCCATACAGTCGGCGACCAGTTGCGGCTCGCGCATCAGACAGGCTCCGAACCGGCCAGACTGGACCCGGTCAGACGGACAGCCGACGTTCAGGTTGATCTCGTCATAGCCGAACGCCGCGCCGATCCGTGCGGCCTCGGCCAGCTGGTCCGGATCCGAGCCACCCAGTTGCAAGGCCACCGGGTGTTCGACGGCATCAAAGCCTAGCAGGCGCTGGTGGTCGCCGTGGATGACCGCGGGGGCGGTGACCATTTCGCTGTAGAGCAGGGCCTCGGACGTCAGGGCGCGATGAAACGCCCGGCAATGCCGGTCGGTCCAGTCCATCATGGGCGCGATCGAGAGGCGGCGGTTCATGGCGCGGGGCTTCTACACCGAAGCGGCGGCGGAGGCGACCATCAGGTGCCGGCCTTTCGCGGACGCCCGTCTTCCTCCAGCACCTCGGCCGCCTCTTCGTTGAGCGCCTGTCCCTCGCGCCGGGGTTTCACATAAGGCGCGGGCTGGGGCGTGGCGAGATTGCCGCGCATCAGGCCACGTCCGGCCTGTAGCCCGCCGGACAGTTGCAGGGTCAGCCGTTCCTCGTCGCGGCGACGGACGTCGTCGATCGTTTCGCGCGCCTCCGCGTCAGAGAAGCCGAGGTCGATCAGCACCTGATGGCCGAAAACCAGCGCACTCTCGAAGGTCTCGCGCACCTGGTATTCGACGCCTGCCTGGATCAGCCGCATCGAATGGCCCCGGTCATAGGCGCGCACAAACAGCTTGGTCAGGGGGAATTCGGCCTTGACCCGTTCGACGATCCGGTCGGCGACATCGGCCTTGTCGACGCAGACCAGAATGGTCTCTGCGGCACCGGCCCCCGAGGCGTGCAGCACGTCCAGTCGGGCTCCGTCGCCGTAATAGACCTTGAAGCCGAATTTGGCGGCGGCCTGGATCATCTCGACATCCATGTCGATGATGGACACATCCACGTCGCGGGCCAGCAGGGGCTGGGAGACGACCTGGGCGAAACGACCGAAGCCAATGATCAGCACCCGTTCGCGCAGGTTGCTGGCGCGGTCGACCCCGTCGGCGTCATCGGGCGACAGGTCCTCGTTGGGGCGCAGCCGGTCAGCCAGCATGACCCGTAGCGGGGTCAGGGCCATGGACAGGATGACCACCGCCGTAAGAATGGCGGCAGTGCAGACATCGAACAGGCCGACTGCGAAGGCGGTGGAATAGAGCACGAAAGCGAACTCGCCCCCCTCACCCATCAGGGCCGCGCGCAACAGGCCTTCGCCATGCTTCTGACGGATCCGCGCCACGGCATAGACCGCGACCATCTTGGCGGTCATGAAGGCGGCCAGACCACCCAGCACCCAGGCCCAGTCGGCAACCACGACGCGCAGGTCCAGCGACATGCCGACGCTGAGGAAGAACAGGCCCAGCAAAAGGCCGCGGAACGGTTCGACATCGGCTTCCAGCTGGTGGCGAAAGGTCGATTCTGACAGCAGGACACCTGCCAGGAAGGCTCCCATGGCCATCGACAAACCGCCGAGGTTCATCGCCCAGGCCGCGCCGAGCACGACCAGAAGCGCGCCCATGGTCATGACCTCGCGGCCGCCATAGCGGGCCAGCAGGCGGAAGAAGGGGTTCACCACCCAGCGCCCGGCGACATAGACCAGCGCCACAGCGGCGACGGCCAGGCCGATGGTCATCCAGATCGGGTGGCCGGTCTCGACCGACACCCCATAGGCCCCGCCCAGCACCGCCACCAGGGCCAGCAGCGGCACGATGGCCAGGTCCTCGAACAGCAGGATGGAGACGACGCGCTGGCCGGGCGGGTCGGCGTTCTCGTTGCGCTCTTCCAGCAACTGCATGACGATGGCGGTGGATGAGAGGGCGAAGCCGAAGCCGGCGATCAGGGCCGCATACCAGACCAGCCCCGCCATCAGAGCGATACCGGTCAACAGCAGAGCGCAGGCCACCACCTGCACGGCACCAAGACCGAAGATCTCGCGTCGCAGGCTCCACAGGCGCGCAGGCCGCATCTCCAGGCCGATGATGAACAGGAACATCACCACGCCCAGCTCGGCGACATGAAGCACCGACTCGGGATCGTCGGCCACGCCCAGCACCGACGGCCCGATCAGCACACCGGCGGCGAGATAGCCGAGCACGGCCCCGAGGCCAAAGCGGCGGAACAGGGTGGCGGCGACCACCATGGCCGCCAGCAGGGCCACCGCGTGGCCGAGGCCCATACTCGTCGTCTCGTGCATTGGCGTCCCCCGTGGCGTCGCTGGATATTGGGGTGAGAGACGGGGATACGCCACCGTTTGTGCCGTCATCGACCGTCAGGCCTCGTCAGAGCCGGGCGCCACAGTTTTGCCCGAAGCCGCAGTGCGTCATGGTGTTCAGACACCAAGGGGAGACGCGCGATGCCGAAACGTCCTTTGAAACAGGCCCTCGTCGGACTGATCAGCCTGACCCTGGCCGCGCCGATGGCTCCCCTGCCCGCGATGGCCCAGAACAGCCGGGCGGTGGACCCTGACAAGCCTTCGGACGGCGTGGTCTCGCCCGCCGCCTGCCGGGCGTTCGGCTTCACCCTGCCGGAGGAACGTCGTGTCGATGACGGCCGGATGGTCCAGCGGGCAGCGCCCGGAGCGACGGCGGCCTATTCCGGGCCGGTGCCGCCACCTTCACCTCCCCCGCCACCTCCGCCTCCGCCTCCGTCGCCTCTACCAGCGCCACCCGCGCCGCCGCGCCCCCCGGTCATCGCCACCTCGCCTTCGGGTGCCGTCACCGTCGAGGGGGTCGCCGTGACCGGTTCGCGGATACCCGCCCCGGTGGCGGGTCCGCTCGACACCGAACGCTATCCCGACGCCACGCCAAACCCGGTGCGGCGGGTCGCCGACGAGCCGGTCTCGACCTTCTCGATCGATGTCGACACCGCCAGCTATTCGAACGTGAGGCGTTTCATCGACGAGGGCCGCGCCCCGCCGGTGGATGCGGTGCGGGTCGAGGAGCTGATCAACTATTTCGACTATGGCTATGACCGGCCGAGCTCGGCGACCCAGCCGTTCGCCATCACCACGGTGGTTACGGCCTCGCCCTGGGCGGCGGGGCGACAGATCGTCCATGTCGCCCTGCAGGGCTATGAGCTGGCCGAGGCCGAGCGGCGTCCGCTGAACCTGACCTTCCTGATCGATGTCTCCGGCTCGATGGGCGGCCCCGACAAGCTGGCGATGGCGCAGAAATCGATGAACCTGATCATCGACCGGCTGCGTCCGCAGGACACGGCGGCGGTGACCTTCTATGCCGAGGGCGCGGGCACGCGCCTGGCCCCGACGCCGGGCGACCAGAAGCTGAAGCTGCGATGCGCCGTGGCCAGCCTCTATGCCTCAGGCGGCACGGCCGGGGCGACCGGCATGACCAATGCCTATGATCAGGCCCAGGCCAGTTTCGCCCGCGACCGAGTCAATCGCATCCTGATGTTCACCGACGGCGACTTCAACGTCGGCGTCACCGACAATCTGCGGCTGGAAGACTATGTCGCCGCCAAACGCGAAACCGGCATCTATCTGTCGGTCTATGGCTTCGGGCGCGGCAACTATCAGGACGCCCGGATGCAGACCATCGCCCAGGCCGGCAACGGGACGGCGGCCTATGTCGATGACCTGAACGAAGCGCGGCGGCTGTTCGGCCCCGCCTTCGACCGCGGGGCCTTCCCCATCGCCGACGACGTCAAGATCCAGGTCGAGTTCAACCCCGCGCGGGTCAGCGAATACCGGTTGATCGGCTATGAGATCCGGTTGCTGAACGAGGCCGATTTCAACAACGACCGCGTCGATGCCGGCGAGGTCGGATCGGGGGCCTCGGTGACGGCCCTGTATGAGATCACCCCCGTGGGCGGACCCAGTCAGATGGGCGAGCGACGCTATCCCGAGAACCGCAACCGTCTGGGAACGGGCGGCGGCGACCCGGACGGCGAGGTCGGCTTTGTCCAGGTCCGCTACAAACTGCCGGGCGAGCGCGACTCGCGGCTGATGCAACGGGTGGTGTCCAATCCGGGCGGCGACCGGATCAGCGCCCAACCGCCGGAAAGCACCCGCTGGGCCATTGCCGTGGCGGCCTTCGGCCAGCGCCTGCGCGGCGACCCGTGGTTGGGCGACGGCTTCGGCTGGGACGCCGTGCTGGAACAGGCGCAGGCGTCGCGCGGCGAGGACCCCTACGGCGAACGGGCCGAGTTCGTGCAGATGGTCCGGGCGGCCCAGGGATTGCCCGCGCGAGCGGTGCCGTAGTCCTTTTCCCCTCTACCGATGGAAGAAGGTGGTCCGGAGAGTCGGATGAGGGCCGGCTGGGTGAAGCGGCGAAGCCGCCCGCGCTGATCGACCCCCACCCTGTCCAGCTTGTCGCGGATGTCGCGGGTATAGCGGCTGCGATTGTCGAGGATGTCTCGTACGAATTGTCTTGGGTCCGATTGCGGCCTCAGACCTCGAATTTCACCCCCTGGGCCAGCGGCAGGTCGGCGCTGAAATTCACCGTCTGGGTCTGGCGGCGCATATAGGATTTCCAGGCGTCGGAGCCGCTCTCGCGACCACCGCCGGTGTCCTTTTCGCCGCCGAAGGCCCCGCCGATCTCGGCACCGCTTGGACCGATGTTGACGTTGGCGATGCCGCAGTCCGAGCCCCAGGCCGAGAGGAAGGATTCGGCCTCGCGCAGGCTGTCGGTGAAGATGCAGGAGCTCAGCCCCTGGGGCACGGCGTTCTGCAGGGCGATGGCCTGATCGAAGTCGGACCAGGTCACGATATAGAGGATGGGGGCAAAGGTCTCATGCTCGACCACCGCGGTCTGGCCGGAGACGCCCTTTGGCATGCGGACAATGGCGGGGCGGACATAGCCGTCCCGGGCGTCGGCTGAGCGACCACCGACGACGATCTCGCCGCCCTGCTGTACGGCCTGTTCAAGCGCCGCCTCGAAATTGGCCACGGCTTCCGCGTCGATCAGGGGGCCGACGAGGGTGCCGGCCTCGCGCGGGTCGCCAACCGGCAGGGTCTGATAGGCGGCGGCGAGCCGGGCGATCAGGCCGTCGGCGATACTGTCATGCACGAGCAGGCGACGCAGGCTGGTGCAGCGCTGGCCGCAGGTGCCGACGGCAGAGAAGGCGATGGCCCGTACGGACATGTCGAGATCGGCGCTGGGGGTCACGATCATGGCATTGTTGCCGCCGAGCTCGAGCAGCGACCGGCCCAGCCGGGCCGCGACGGTCTGGGCCACGGCGCGGCCCATCCGGGTCGAACCGGTGGCCGAGACCAGAGGGATACGGGCGTCGGCGGTGAGGGTCTGGCCGACTTCACGACCGCCGATGACGACCTGCGAAAGACCCTCGGGGGCGTCGCCGAAACGCGCCAGCGCCCGCTCGAGAATGGCCTGGGTGGCCAGGGCCGTCAGCGGGGCCTTCTCGGACGGTTTCCAGATCACCGGATCGCCACAGACCAGGGCCAGACAGGCGTTCCAGGCCCAGACCGCAACCGGAAAGTTGAAGGCCGAAATCACCAGCACCGGCCCCAGCGGCTGCCACGTCTCGCGCATGTGATGCCCCGGCCGTTCAGAAGCGATGGTCAGGCCATAGATCTGACGCGACAGACCGACCGCGAAGTCGCAGATGTCGATCATCTCCTGAACCTCGCCCAGCCCCTCGGAAACAATCTTGCCCGCCTCCAGGGTGACCAGCCGCGCCAGATCGTCCTTGGACGCGCGCAGCTCTTCGCCCAGCAGGCGGACCAGTTCGCCGCGACGCGGGGCCGGAACGCGCTTCCACTGGTGGAAGGCCTCGACCGAGCGGGCGACGACGGCCTCGACCATGGCGGTCTCGACCAGACTGCCGGCGGTGGAGCCGTCGATCGGCGAGCGGGTCGGCAGAGACCCGCCCCAGACGGCGTCACTCACGTCCAACGCTTGCAGGATCGTCTTCGCCTCGTTCGCCGCCGTCATCATCGTTCTCCGTGTCCAGCGGGGCCGTTTAGCCTTCCCGGCCGCTTGGCGAAAGCGGAACCGGGGTCGGAGCCGGGGGTTCTGACCGCAACCCACCCACAAGGAGAGCCCCATGAAAGTTCGCGACGTGATGAGCAAGGACGTGCAGGTCGCCCGCCCCGGAGACACGCTTCAGGAGGTGGCCGCCCGAATGAGCGCCGGTGATTTCGGCTTTATGCCGGTGGCGGACGGTGACCGGCTGATCGGCACGATCACCGACCGCGATATCGCCATACGCGCCGTAGCCGGTGGAGCCGCCTGCTCCTCGCCTGTGGTGGAGTATATCTCCCGCGACCCCCAAACCGCCGGGGCTGACGACGACCTGAAGACCATTCTGGACACCATGGGCACGCAACAGATCCGCCGCCTGCCGGTGCTGGACAAGGACGACCGGCTGGTCGGCGTGGTGTCGCTGGGCGACTTGTCCACACGGGTGAAGGAAAAATATGCCGGCGAGGCGCTAGAACATATTTCGCGCGCCTGACCAAAGTCTGTCGTTAGGGTTCGCTTCACCCATTCGCCAAACCGGCTGTTCACCTGGCCGTGCCAGTTTGTTGACCGAACACGGGAGAAGCCCATGGCGCGCGCGCAGTTCCAGAAGGGACAAAAGGTCTGGGTCGAATGCGTCGGCGCATGGGCCCAGATCGAGAAGGTCCAGCCCGTCTGGGCCAAAGGCTTCGAAGAGCCGGTTCGGGTCACCTATGACGTCGGCCTCGGCCGGGAATTCGTGGGCCACGAGCTTCTGCTACCGACAGAGGACCCGGCCGCCAACACCGGCGAAGCCTGGAGGCTGATGCGGGCGCGTAACAAGTGGCAGACAGCGGAAGACTGTCCGCATCATCCCTTTCCGGGCACCTATCCCGTGGTCGTGACCGACAGGGCCGACTGGGGCGGTTGGCGCGTGCCCGGTGCCGAATACGACCGCGACCCCAACCACATTGAATTCCAGGCCCGACTGATCGCCGCAGCGCCCCGTCTGATGGCCCTGGCCGAACGGCTGGCCGCCTCGGTCGCTGAGGCCCCGGACGATGCTCCCCCTGAGATGCAGGCGCTGGCTTTTGAGGCCCGCAGCGTGCTGAAGACGGTCACCGACGTGCTGGCCGCGCCTTCAGAGGCACCCGCCGCGCCGATGCGGGAATCGCAGGCGGCTTGAACGCACCTGAGCGCCTCCGCGCGATAAAAGGTTGATGGTTTCCTAACCAGGCCTCGACAGGAATCTGCGACGCAGCCTAGATTCCTCTCCTCAACGTCGAATTCCTGGGGAGAGAGCGCCTTGCGGGGTGAAGAACGCCGCATAACCAACGCGGGGCGGCGCTCCGCCGACCTGCACAGAGGCCCACCTCCGTGGCTGCGCATCGCCATACTTGCGCTGGCGTTGGCGATCACCACACATGTCCTGCTGATCGCGCGAACCCTTGATCGTCCCATGGCGACAGCCTCCAATCCTCTCGCGGGCATCGGCTGGAGCGAGCTATGGGTGCTGGGTCCGCCCATCGCCATCGGCCTGTTCACCCTCGCGCTGGTCCTGCTAATGCAGCGCCGCCAGCTGGGCATCAGCCGAGAATGGGCTGCGTCCGAGCGGCGCTTCCGCGGGGCCGTCGAGGCCGCCCGCTGTGGCGTCTGGGAGTGGGACACCGCGACGGATCAGATCACCATCTCGGACTATATGGCACAGTTGATGGGTCTGGTGCGCAGCGGCTCGATCCCAGCCGAAGAGCTGCTCGCCCGGATCCACCCCCGCTATCACGATGCGGTACTGCACGCCCTGCGGCAGGCCCAGACCTTCGGGGCCTTCGACGTCAGTTTTCCGGTGCCCGATGAACAGGGTCAGGCGCGCTGGATCGACGCCCGGGGGCAGGCGCGAGGCGACCGCGGCGACGAGGGCTTTACCAGCGTGCTGGGCGTAGCGCTGGACACCACCGAAGCCCGCCGGGCAAAGAGCCAGGCCCAGGCCGCCGAGAGCCGGCTGCGGGACGGCATCGAGAGCGTATCAGACGCCTTCGTGCTGTTCGACAAACAGGGACGTCTGATCCTGTCGAACCAGGCGTTCCAGGATGCCTTCGGCTTCGAGCCCAGCGTCCTGCGCAAAGGGGCGTTCAAACAGGACCTGAACCAGATTGCAGCCCTGGCCATCAAATTGGATCAACCGGCCACGGGCGGACGAGCCGGCGCGCGCGAGGTCGAGTTGCATGACGGGCGCTGGTTGCAGCTGGTCGAGCGTTTGACCTCGGACGGCGGCTCCGTAGTCACAGCAGCCGACATCACGGCCATCAAGCAGAAGGAGGCAGAGCGTCAGCGCGCGACTGAACGGCTGCATGTCACCATCACGGAACTGGAAGACCGCGAGGAAAAGCTGTCGCAACTGGCCCGCAAATACGAGGTGGCGATGACCCGGGCAGAGGCGGCCAACCAGGCCAAGTCAGAGTTTCTGGCCAATATGAGCCACGAACTGCGGACGCCGCTGAACGCCATCAACGGCTTCTCCGAGATCATGGCCGGCGAGATGTTCGGCCCCTTGGGCGATGCCAAATACAAGGGCTACGCCGCCGACATCCTCAAGTCGGGCCAGCACCTGCTGTCGCTGATCAACGATGTGCTCGACATGGCCAAGATCGAGGCCGGCAAGCTGACGCTGCACTATGAGACGGTAGTGCTGAAGGAGGTGGTCGATGACGCGGCCCGGCTGATGCGCGGCAAGATCGAGGACTCGGGACTGAGCCTGCTGATCGACGCGCCCGACCTGCCCGAGATCGACGCCGACTATCGCGGCCTGAAACAGGTGCTGCTGAACCTGATCTCAAACGCGGTGAAATTCACGCCCGCCGGCGGACATATCGTTGTGGCCATCTTACGCGAGGGCGACGAGCGGCTGCGGGTCGCGGTTACCGACACCGGCATCGGCATCGATTCCGAAGACCTGAAGCGACTGGCGCGACCGTTCGAACAGGTCGAGGGCCAACACTCCAAGACAACCCAGGGCACCGGTCTTGGCCTGGCCCTGACCAAGTCGCTGATCGAACTGCACGGCGGCACGCTGAGCATCGAGAGCGAGCCGGGCCGGGGGACGACCGTGAGCTTCGACCTCCCGATCAACCGACCGGGCCGGCCCGTGAAAACAGAGACCCCGCAGATTCAGGCGCGCGCGGCCTGACATCAGGCCGGGGGCGTGGCCTTTGGCGCGTCCTGTTGCCTGTCGCGACCGCCACGTCCGGCGACGCGGCCCCGACGGGTCAGGATTTCCGACAGCGCCCGCCGGTCATCCGGCTCCAGCGTCGCCAGCAGGGCCACGGCATCGGCTTCCAGCCGCGCCCGGCCCCGCAGCTCAGCGATGCGCGACTGTTCCAGCAGTGCGGCGGCCCGGGCGGGATCGAAGGTCGCAGAACGTCCCATCTCGACAGCCTGGCGCCGCTTCAGCCGCGCCTCCTCGAAGTCGGGTCGGGCCGCGAGTGCCGACGCGCGTAATGTGTCGCGCACCCGCTCGTGGACTGCGGGATCAAGCTGATCGATCAGCCGCATCGGCGAGCCCGCCCTGGCCGGGCGTTGCTGGGCCTCGACCCGGTCCTCGACTTGGGCGCGAGTGACGAAAAGAGTGGTGCCGGCCGCGACGGCGAACAGGTTCAGCGCCACCGAGCCGGCGAGGGCGATCTTCATCGCCTTGGGGCTCATCCCAGGACCTCCGCATCATCGACACCCAGAAGTGAGGCTTGATACAGAACGGCGTCAGCCTGGACGTCAGCGGTCAGGTATGCGGTCATCATGACGCCCGCGACGATACCAGCGCAGGCGGCGGCGGCCCAGCCGGCACCGAGCGTCAGCGCCAGCCGGTCGAGCCAGCGGCGGCCCTCACGACGCGCCTTCAGCCCCGCCACGGCGGCCGAGGCGATGACCCGGTCGCGCAGGGCTATGGAAGGATGGGTCATGCGGGAAGCGTGCAGCAGGGCGTCCGCCGCATCTGCCTCGGCCAGGGCCGGGGCAATAAAATCCGGTTCGGCGGCGGCAAAGGCCTGGCCCGCCGCGCGTTCAGCCTCGGGCCAACGGCGCGCGGCGGCACCATAGGCTGCGACCAGGGCGAGGAACCGTTCCGTCGTCATCACTCTCATGCTCCTTCAGCACCCGGCCGGATATCGGCCAAGGCCTGCCTCAACGCCCGTCGCCCTCGCGACAACAGGCTCTCCAGTCCGTCCACACTTACCTCCATCAGGGCCGCAGCCTCGATATTGGTCAGCTCCTGATAGTGGCACAGGACAATGGCTTCGCGTTGCCGATCCGGAAGTCGCGCCAGGGCCGCATCGACCCGCACACCGACGTCCGCAGCCAGCAGTCCCCGATCCGGCCCGGGGCCGGGATCGGGCCGATCCGGCGGCACAGCTGTCGGCGTCTCGCGCCGCCGCCGGAGCCGGTCGTAGCACAGGTTCAACCCGACCCGGTGCAGCCAGGTGTCGAATTTCGCCTGACCCGGCGTCCAGCGCGGTGCCTGTTTCCAGGCCCTCAGCATGGCGTCCTGGGCCACATCCTCGGCCTCGGCCGCATCGCCCAACATGCGTTGCGCGAGCGCCAGCATGCGCGGCAGCTTGCGCGCCACCATGGCCTGGATGGCCGCCGGGTCTCCCTGACCCACGCGGCGCACCAGTTCCTCGTCGGGGTCGGCGATCAGCGCCAATCCGGCCCTCTTCCGTCACTACCGAAAGGGTCGCCCGGTGCATGACCGTCGTCCCCGACATCATCCTTACTCCGAGGCGGGAGCCCGAGGCGACGCCTGCCGTGCGGCGCGGCGTTCAGCCATACGATCGTGGCGCTGTCCTCGCATCCCCTGACGTGCCGTGCGTCCCTCGGCGGCAGTGACGAAGCCGTCATTGTCGGCGTCAAGACGAGCGAAGGTCTGTTCGGCGCGCGTCTGGACATCGGCGATCAAGACCGGAGCTCCCGCCTCGCCTCGGGCCATACCGCGATGACCACGACCTGGACCGCGACCAGCACGCATCGGAAGGGCGCCCCGATCAGCGCGGGCTTCGCGTCCGGTCTCACGGGCCGCGTCGAACTCGGCGCGACTGACCGCACCATTGTCATCGGAGTCCAGGCGGTCGAAACGGGCATCAGCGCGGGCCGCCATGCGGCCCTGCATCGCCGCGCGGCGCTCATCTGCTGTCACCGTGCCGTCGCGGTTGACGTCAGCGGCGGTCAGGCGCTGCACACGCTGTCCGACGAATTCGGCCTGGCTCAGGCGGCGGTCGCCGTCGGTGTCGGCTTGCATGGCGCGGCCCTGACCCTGTTGGGCGAAGGCAGCACCGCTGGAGGCCGCGAGCGTCAAGGCGGCCAGGCTCGCAATGAGAAAGGTCTTGGGCATTTCGTGTCTCTCCATGGCCGCCAAACGCGGCCTCGCTCCCTGTCTGAAGAGTCAAACGGCGTTGCCGTCAGTTTCCGTCGCCTGGCGGAGGCAGGATCGATTCAAAGGCGGCGCGCGCCGTGGCCCGCACCTCGGCCAGCCGGACCTTCAGGGTCTCGAAATCGGCCAGATCTGCGGCCTCGGCGAGGCGACGACGGAAGCCCTCGGGTTCGTCTTCAGGGTCAGGCCTTTCGTCGAAGGCCGCGTTCAGAACCTGACTCAGGGCCTGTTGCAGCCGCCAGGCCTCGGCCAGGGCGGGTTCGTCCACGAGGGCCTCCAGCGTTGAGACGGTCAGCGGGCCGCCAGAGGTGGCGGACCTCAGCTGACCCACCTGAGCGACGAATTCCGCATCGACCTGACCGCCCGGTGCCAGTTTGAGGTCCCATGCTCCCTGCTCCGGCCGCTCGCGCGCCATCAGATCACGCATCCGTCGAGCGTCGGCGGCGACATCCACCCCCGGCCGGGGCCGGCGCAGTATGGCCTCAAGCACCGCTGAAGCCCGGGCACCGAAGACTGCGTCATCGGTCCAGACCACGCGCGCTCGGGTCAGGGCCATGAACTCCCAGGTGTCGGCTTCGGTCGCGTAATAGTCCTCAACCGCAGACAGTCGCAGCGACACCGGCCCCTTGGCCGCGCCTGGCCGCAGCCGCATATCGACATCATACAGCACCCCCTCGGCCGTATGCGCCGACAGGGCCGCGATCAGTCGCTGGGTAAAGCGGGAGTAGAAGACGCCGGTGGCCCAGCCCTTGCCGTCGGTCACTGCCTCGGGCGGCGCGTCATAGACGGTCATCAGGTCGAGGTCGGATCCGGCGGTCATTTCACCCGACCCGGCCTTGCCCAGGGCGACCACGGCAACCGCACCACCGGGCAGGGTTCCACCCTGACGCACCGCCTCGGCCATGGCGGCGGGGGCCAAGGCGTCCATGACGGCATCGGCCAAGGCCGTATAGGCGCGCCCGGCCGCCCCGGGTCCGGCATGGCCGGCCACGGTCTGCAGGCCGATGCGGAACATCTGGTCGCGATGCACGCGCCGGGCAGCGTCAAGCGCCGTCTCGAAATCGGGCGCAGCAACGGCCTCAGTCTTCATCAGCTCGACCAGACCGGAATCCTCATCGATGGCGCGCCCAAAACGGGCGTCCAGCATACTGTCCAATGCAGCCGGATAGCGGCCAAGGGTGCGGGCCAGCCGGGGAGCGAAGGCCATGACGCTGACGAGCAGATCGAACAGTCTCGGCTGAGCCAGGAACAGGGCCTGGACCTGTACGCCGCTGTTCAGACCGGCGAAGAAGACG
>Ga0105053_10006966_pt1 | contig 15314 bp, 17 predicted proteins | sample BON01_FD_78093 | JGI IMG/M metagenome (GOLD analysis project Ga0105053, IMG submission 78093) | Freshwater microbial communities from Lake Bonney liftoff mats and glacier meltwater in Antarctica - BON-01 | ecosystem: Environmental > Aquatic > Freshwater > Ice > Glacier meltwater | place: Lake...
AAATGTATATATTCAATTTTCACTACTTTACACGACTCCCCCTCCCTCCCTCCTATCCTTCCTATCCCTCCACCGAAGCCTTGCGATGAATCACCTCCTCCTGCAACTGATGCAACACCAACTCTTTATACATGCCCCCCTTCTCCAAAAGCTCCGCATGCGTCCCTTCCTCCACTATATTTCCCTTAGCCATCACCAGAATACGATCCGCGTCCACCACCGTGCTCAATCGATGGGCAATCGTCAACATAGTAAGAGAAGGCTGCGACCGATGCAACTCCACAAGAGCCTCTTGGCATTTACTCTCCGAAAGCGAGTCAAGACTACTGGTACACTCATCAAATATCATCATCTTAGGCCGTCGGAGCAAGGCACGCGCAAGCCCTACCCGTTGCCGTTCCCCCCCCGAAAGGGTGACGCCTCTCTCCCCCATTACAGTATCATACCCCTGGGGTAAAGTTGTAATAAAATCGTGAATCGCCGCCATTCTTGCTGCTTGGTGCACGTCTTTTTCTTGTATTCCTTCGAGGCCATAAGTGATATTCTCGCGGAGGGAGACCCCACCAAAGAGCATGGGATCTTGCAATGCCACGCCTAGTTGAGCTTTGAGCCATCGAGGGTCTAATGTTGAAATGTTGTGCCCCCCAAATAGGATGCGGCCCGTGGTGGGTTGGTAGAAGCGGAGGAGGAGGGAGATGAGGGAGGATTTCCCGGAGCCGGAGAGGCCGACGATGGCGATGCGTTGTCCTTGCTTGATGTGAAGGTGTAAATTGGAAAGGACGGGGAGACGGGCGAGGGAGGGAGGGAGGGAGGGAGAGGAGGAGGAGGGGGTGCTTGTGGGGGAAGAGTAGGTGAGGGAGACGTCTTCGAAGATCAGGTCGAAGGGAGGGGAGGGAGCGATGAAGGAGGAGGAGGAAGGGATGAGCCCGCCCTTGACGGGGATGGTGGGCTTTTGAGAAATAATATCCATGATCTTCTCCCCTGCCCCCAAGCCAGTCAGAATGCTCAAGACATTATCTGCTAGTGATTGCATCGCTTCCGTAATGGTGGTGCTATAGAAATAAAACGCCGTCAACGACCGAGCAGACAACCCGTGCTCCGACACGAGGTACCCTCCCAACAACAACACCACCAGCACCAAGCCATTTTGCAGAAGGAAAACCAAAGGCACATAAGCCGTCCATAGCATCTTCACCTCTAGCTCCTTCGCGACATTCCGCAGAGTCCGCGTATCATACCTCTGCTTCTCCCAATCCTCCGCCGCAAACGCTCGGACTAGCCTCACCAAAGCAATCGATTGATCAGCAACCGAATTAGCCTCTGCCTTGAGAGATTGAATCTGTTTCTGCATCCTCTTCGCATACGCCCCAAATACCCTCGTCAAGACCATAAATAACAACACTAAAGCAAGGTAAGCCCCAGCAAGCCGCGCGTCCAAGACAAACAAATAAGCAGTCGACCCCAATAAATTGATACTCGATTGAATCGCCACATTAAAATTAGTCGTGAAAATAGACCCAAGCAACGTACAATCAGACGTCAACCTCGAAGTCAATGCCCCCGTCCCCTGAGCATCATAAAAAGCTATATCCTGCCGCATGATCGCAAAAAACAAAATCCGCTGCAAGCGTGCCACAAGTCTGACTTCTGCCTTGGCCGTAGCCCAGATACGGAGGGAGGTGAAGAAGGCCAGCAAAGAAACAGAGAGGATGAAATAAAATAGAGCTTGGGAGAAGGCGGAGGTGTGGAGGGTGGGGGTGGGAGGGGTGGAAGTGGCGCCTTCGATGATGAGGGTGAGGAGGGAGGAGGCGAAATTGGGGATGGCGAGTTTGAAAAGAGAGGAGAGGATGATGAAGAAGAAGCCGGCGAGGAGGAGGCCGTGGTCGGGTTGGGCGTAGCGGTAGAGGAGGTAGAGCATTGAACGACGGGGTTTGCTACCGCTGCTGTTGGGTGGTTGTGGTTGTAGTCCTTGCTGCTGCTGGGGAGGAGGTCCTTGCCCTCCCTCGTCGTCGTCGCCCACGACCAAGAGCCTGTAGGCATCCGCGTCGTTGACGTCATCAAGTAAAGGCTGCTTCTCCTTCCTCTTTTCAGCTCGTACACCCGCCCGCTGCTTCAATCCCTCCTTCTCTTGCTTCTCCTGTTCCTTCTCCTGCTCCTCCCCTTCCACCTCCTCCGCTAAGGTCGCATCAGGGTCTACGTACGTGAAGACTGTCCTTAACACCCCCAGCACCTGCACCGGCGCCGTCAGCAACGACACGATCACAATAGCTAAATGCGCGTAATTTCTTGACGATGATGAGGAAGAGGAGGAGGATGAGGATGAGCACCAGGCGTCGCACACGGCCAGCTTGGTGATGCCAAAAACGATGGCCACAACAGGAGTAGCTAGAGCGAGGGTGCGGCCGTGGGCGAGCGACCAGAAGGCACAAAGTACGCAGGCTTTTATTAGGTTCAGTCCCACGATGTCACTAACGCTATGTCGGAAGGAGTAGTCGAGGATACCTTGGTGGTAGGCAGTGGTGGGGGAGAAGTCGGCGTCGGCGAAGTAGAGGAGAAGGAGGCCGGCGGAGTCCAGGGCGAGACTCTACAAGGGGGGGAGGGGAGGGAGGGAAGAGAGGTGATCCGATTTAGTACATTTCAATGGGCTTTGGATGCCGTACTCCTCCTTCTGTCATAGCGCATTAAGACATGAAAAATGTGCCTATTGTCAGAAGTCGGACAGGTCTTCCGGAAGTGGCGGTCAAGGAAGAAGGAGAAGAGAGACATACACAAGCTTGATATGTTGATAACTTACCACGCCCACGGCCACTGCCAGCGCCGTGTTCGGGAGCAAAGCGCTCCGTCGGTAGTCGTATCCCATGCTTGGCTTATCGTAGTTCTGGCGGTGGTACTTTGGTGGCGGGCGGGACGTTGCTGGTGGAGTGGCGGGCCGGGGGGGGGTCGGAGTGGGAGGGGGTCGAGCGTGTGGGATTGGCCTCGGCAAAGGCAGGCAGAGAAGACCGAGAGGCTGCGTCCTACCGCACAGGGCGCTTGGAAGTAGCAGCTGCCTTGTCCCTGTAGTCATAAAGAGTGTGTAAGCGTAAATGTGAGAGTTAGAATGGCAGAGGCCTGAAGGCAGAGGCCACGTGTGTTCATCATCGCTAATGATGATGGGCCAACGCTCGATTCGAGGAGCTCTGCTTCTGATCAAAGCAAGCAAAAGCAAAACCACACAAGGCACAATTACGCACTTTCTTCAGTTTATTGTCTACATTTCTTTCTTTCTTTTTCCTTTCGCAACTCCTCGCTCAGCTAGTCTTTCACAAGTACCGTTGTGATTCCCTCCTTCATTCCTCCCCCCATCATACGCTTGACGGGGCACTTCCCTGCGGCCGTCATAACGCGTTTGATCTGATCCTCGTCCAAATTCGACTTGAGAGAGACGCGGACTTCGATGCCCAAGGGTACGTGGTGGTCGTCGCCATGCTCGCTACAGGTGACCGTCATCTTCTCAATGCTCTTGCCCGGCCACTTGCCTTCCTTGATCATCGCATCCGAGTACATCCGCGCGGTAATGAGCGTGCACGACCCAAGCGCCGCGAGGACGTATTCTTTGGGGGATGGGCCCTTGTCGGCGCCCCCTGCTTCGGGCATGAGGTCGCTGTACAAGGTGTGCCGGCCCGAGGTACCCTGAACGGCATGGGCTGAATCCGCTTCCCGTGTCTCATGAAGAACGACACAGGTGGGCGAGCCCTTGGCAAAGCCACGGCACGGCACGACCGTCGGGCGCAGGATGGTAGGCAACGATTGCCGCAACAGGGCTGCTTTGGTGGTGGCTGCCAGGAGCATGGTGTTGTGGCTGCTGTGGTTTGTGCGGGGAAGGGGTGTGGGGGGGGTTGCGGAGGTTTTGAGATGAAAACCGTGGAGTTGGAGCAACCGTGTAATGCCCCCCCCCATTAAGACCTCCGCCGCTTGGCCAACCCCAGTTTCAAGGCATCCCCACGTGTGTCTTGGGTGTCTTTGGGTTGGGTGCCTTTCGAATGCCTCGCCAAACGTTCAAGTAGTTGCCGCGGCGACGTTCCTTCTCCTTCCAGACGAAGCAGCAGGCTTGAGCTTCCTATGTCCCCCGTCTCCCGTCCGTCTCTGCGCATGTGTGTGTACACCATGCGTGGACGGCAGCAGGGCGTGGGTATGCCTTTTTGTCCCGAATGGTGTACTCATCCCCCTCCAACCCACGGCCCACCACACATAAAACCAACAGGAACAACACGCACACAAGCCCGACGATGACGGCCTCCTTGCCCCGCCAGCAACGCCGCCACCTGCTTCTACCCTTGGTGCTGCTCGCCACCACCACCGTCCTCACGACCCACGCCTTTGTGCCCTTGCAGCCGCCGGCAATGGGGCGTGCGGCACTCTCTCGCAGCACCCTGCCCGCGGCCGCCAAGCCCAAGCCTCTGGTGGCCCCTGTGCACGTGGCCCCTGCTCCGGCCGAGAAGGAAATACCCTTTTGGCAGCTTGTACTGGGGGACATCTTTCTCTTGGTGGATCGTACGCTCGACACAGTCGAAGATATTGGGGTACATTTGAGGCGCGCAACCGAGCGAGACATGGACAAGCGTTTCCGCAAGGACAGGCTGGAGAGGAAGGACGAGACGAAGAAGAGGGTGATGGTTCTCGGGACCGGATGGGGGGGACATGCCATTAGTAAGGTTGTGGACACGGGCTTGTACGAAGTGGTGATTGTCTCGCCGCGCAACTTCTTCCTATTCACCCCCATGCTGGCAGGCAGCAGTGTGGGCACGGTCGATTACCGCTCGATCATTGAGCCCATCCGAGCGGCCAACCCCATCGCTGACTACTACGAAGCACAAGGTAAGCGAAGGACAGGAGGAGGGAGGGCTCGTATGTGAATGGTTGCCTGTATGTGTGACTTTTGGTTTATAAGATTTTGTCGCCTGATAGGAAATCGCATAGTCTTCTGACTATGATTATCAGTTTTTCCTCTGCCTTGCTTGTTTTTCTGTCTCCTTGCCCCGTGCACGTGAATATGAATATGACCTAGGCGCTTCTCTCCTGTATGAAGCTTTGGCTTGATGATAATCAGTCTGACTAAATAGATTACACTGCTCTTGTCGAAGCATAAATATTCTTCTGGCTTGCCTGCGCTCCTGCTCCCCTTCTCCATCTATAGTCGGGGGGAAAATGTCGCATTACCTCTCTCACCCTCCCTCTTCCGTCTTCCCTCCCTCCGAATTCCATCCTCACAATAGCCCTGCAGATCTACCCGCACAATCAAACGGTGCTCGTGCGCTCGGAGATCCCCAACGAAGCAGGGGAGTACGAAGAGTTCTACGCGCCTTACGACATCCTAGTTTACGGCTGCGGGGCGCAGAGCGGGACCTTCGGTACGCCGGGTGTGCGCGAGCACGCCTTCTTCTTGAAGGAGGTCGATGATGCCATCAAGCTGCGCCGAGCTTTGGTGGATAGGTTCGAGCGCGCCAACATGCCTAGTGTGTCCCCGGAGGAGAAAATACGCATCCTGAGTTTTGTGGTGGTGGGTGGGGGTCCCACTGGGGTGGAGTGGTCTGGAGAGTTCAGTGACTTCCTCAAGCGCGACTTGGCCAAGGTTAGTCTTTGGGGAGTGGAGGGAAGACTGATTTGGACAAAGGGGTGCAGTTGCAGGACCCAGGAGCGGACAAGACTAGAAGCGCTCCCATTTACTTAAAACATTCGACTAATCACACATAAACATACACTCGTGCTCAGCACGCAAGTACACTCGCGCGTATACATGCGCTCTTTTCCGACGTCGTGCACAACACTCTAACTCACACACTTTCTCTTTTCTCTTTACACCCAAACACACACAGTACTACCCGCGCCTCGTGGACCTAGTTTCGTTTCGCATCATTCAAGGCGGCGCCAGTATCCTGCCAGTGTTCGACGCGGCCATGCAAGCTAGTGGCTTGGAAGTTCTGCAAAGCCAGGGGATCGAGGTCATGCTTAATCGCAAAGTGATGAAGGTGGAAGAGAAGCATATCGAGCTCGACGGCGGCGAGCTTCTGCCTTATGGTCTGTGCGTGTGGGCGGCGGGCACTGCGCCTCGGGACATTACCAAGAACCTGATTGCCTCGATTCCTGAGCTCGCTGCCTCGACGGCAGGGAAGCGGGGCCGGCTCTCTGTGGATAAGTGGCTCCGTCTAAAGGGGACCAACGGGACTATCGTGGCTCTTGGCGATGCTGTCGAGGTCGACGGCCTTCAGTTGCCCCCGACCGGGCAAGTCGCTGCGCAGCACGGCGCTTTTCTGGGCCGCCTGCTTAATCGGGAGTACGACCTCAGTACGCCAGTGCCGACGTTCGACTTGGACAAGGTTAATCCTCTGGAGAAGGTCGCCAATTTCGTGCGGCTTCGCGGTCGCTTGGAAGCGCAGGCCTTTTCGTTTCTCAACTTGGGCTTGCTGGCATACGTGGGATCGGCGAACGCCTTGGCTCAGGTGCAGACAGGCAATATCAAGCTTGGCGATTACAGCTCTAAGGCCGGTAACTTGCTTTGGCGGAGTGTTTACCTTGTCAAGCAGGTTTCGACAAGGAACCGCGTCTTGGTTTTGAACGACTGGCTGAGGACGCGCATTTTTGGTCGCGACATTAGTCGGTTTTAGGTGTAGGGATCGAGAGATAGGAAGATGCACAGGGCACAGGATGGGTTTGATGTGTGAGTGCGCGTTTATTGTAGTTTTGTAGAAGATGTATTTAATTGTGTTTTGATTTTGTTGATGCAAAATGACAAAGGAGGCTCTTTTAAAAAGCAAGCGATATAAACATTTGAGTTTTGTTATTGCTTTCATGCTGCGCTTAGTTGGAATCAAATTCCCATGTTGGCGGGTTGGGAGAGGGATGGCATATTGGGCAACATATTGTGATGGCACCATAGCTTTTCATCCACGCTGTGTGAAGAAATCGCTGGCACACATTGCTTTACCCTCCCTACGGCCTCACTCACTTTTGCACTCTCGAGGCCCTCCCGACGTGGACAGGCCACCCACAAGTACTGTACTTTCCATATCTGGAATTTGATGTACTCTCTCGGCATGTGATGTGATTGCAGACCCAACAAAGCGAGCTGGGTGGAGAAATCGCTTACACAGGCTCATTCCCATCAAATTTAAGTGCCGATATCCTCGGCGGTCATTGCGGCGTGGGCAAGCCACCAATGCACGCCCGATTCTTGCAAGAGCTCAGTAGATACACGGACTCGAGATTTGCTCTGTGTTGATTGCAAGATAACGCCTGGAAGCCGCAAAAATGAAGCCGCCGGTACGAAACCTCCTCGGCAAGGAACTTACACTGCAGCCATGTCAGGGCTGCAGTTGATTTTGCTTGCCTGGCACAAGTCAACCACACAATGAGAGGTGATCAAATCACCAGTACACGCCGGATTCACGCAAGGGCTCAATTGATACATGATTTCGAGGGACATGGTGTTTACTCTCATGAAAGAAGCCTTGCAGCCCCCAAAATGGACGTCTCGTACGAAATTGGAGGCCGCGGCATTTTCCAACCTCCTACCCGTAAAACAAAATGAAGCAAAAACACATCAAAAAGATATGTATCGTTCACTTTTTTTACATGAGCGTGTACAACTACGTCCGATCTAAGCAAAATGCCATCTCTGATGCCGCGGCGAGGTCGGGCTCGCATGCACGGGGTGGTCAGGTCCACTCCTTACCTCCTTCTTCCTATTGCCCACCCTGAAAGGTCCTGAATAGTGCCTCACGTGCAAGCCCGGCATGCGCACCGCAGTCGCTTCCACGTTTGTGAATCTCTAGGACCAGGACTATGCGCTGGTAGCACGAGATGTCGGGACAAAGTCTCAGTCGCGTGCACGGGTGGTTTTTGGCTTTTGGCGTCTTCAGCCCCCCTCCCGTTCCCTTTCAGAGAGTGCCAAGAACCCAATCCCGACATGCGCATCACAGCCGTTTCCTTTTTTGAAGTATGTTAGACCAGAGCTACATGCTGGTATCACGGAAATGTCTGGACGAAGCTCAGTTGCAGTGCAGCACGCGTGAGCTTTCTCCTCTGGCCTCGTTGGCCCCCCTCCTTGCCTTCCTCCTGGAGTCCCAAAAAGCCAATTCTGCATGCACGCCGCAGTCGCTTCCATATTTCCGAGTCTCTAGAGCCAGAATTACACGCTGGTAAGACCGAGATGTCTGGACGAGGTCTCAGTCGCGTGCATGGGTAGCATTGGCTTCTGGCCTCTTTGGCCCTCCTCCTTGGCGTCCTGGGAGACTCCAAGAGTTCCAAAGACTCAATTCCGCCATGCGCGTCGCTAGGCCTTTTACATTTTAAGTAATTTGATGTCCGGGCTTCCTGCCGGTTACATGGAGAAGCGAGCTTGAGGTCTGAGTCGCATGTAGTTGACGGGAACTTACTTTCAGCCTACTAGGCCTGGTTCCTGTCCTTCCAAAAGGCCCCTGGAGTCTCGAGCAGCTGCATCCGACATGCCCGGCGACTGGCTTTGTACTTTCTGAGTAATCCAGGTATCAGGCTTTATGCTAATACCACGGAGATGGCTGAACTATGTTTGAGTCGTATGCGGTAATGGAAACTCACTTTTAGCCTCCTTGTCACTCCTCCTTCCCCTCCCCAAAGGTACCAAGAGTCTCGTGAATCCCTGCATTTGTTACGTATCAGTAAACCAACAACGGCTCACCAAAAAACAAAGAAAAACCCTCGATCTCCTTTTCCTTTTACGTAATCTTGTTGGTTCTTTCATTGCTTGCGATGTGAGCAGTTTTGTTTTTGTGCAAAATACTTTGGTTCTGTCGGCTTCTGAACTCACAAAGGTGCCCAGCTATTATTAGACATGTCCCAATCCAGTCCATACCCCCATCCCCCCGCCACCGCCATGCCGCTTTACTATTTCACATGAATCTTATACCGCATCAAAATGTCCCTCAGAAAGATGTCAAGCAAATGGGCAGTGAGTCCCCAAATAACGTGGGGCCCACCAACAAACACCACCGTGCCCTTCTCCTCCTCATAGCTCCAGTGTTCCTCGTCCAAGAGCGTTGCCAAGGGGATCGTGAAGCATTCCGCCACCTCGTCCGGGTTCGGGGAAAGTTCACGCTCGGTCAAATCGCCCAAGAAGCCGACGACCGGCGTGACACCAATGCCCGTAATTTTGTGCACCTCCGACCAATCACAGCGCAGGACCCCCAGCACATCCACCGACTTGGCGGGGAACCCAATCTCTTCCTCCATCTCTCTCAACGACGTCTCGATAATGTTCACATCTAAGAACTCTTCGACCATACCCCCAGGGAAACAAACTTGGTTCTTAAACGAGCGGACCAGGCTGGAGCGTCGTTCAAACAGCACAGAGGCCACACCATTCACATTGCAGAGCGGAATGACCACAGATGCGCGCAAGGACACGGCTCGAGTCAAGTGGCGCGGGGAGCGCTGCAGGTACTTCCGCAGCATGTTCAGATGCTTGGAGGTCAGACCGCCGGCCAAGTCCAAGCTGCGCGTTTTCCGTCGCCGTCGCGTGATGAGCCCGGCTTGATAAGGGTGGAGGACGCGTTCCAGCTGCTCGAGGTCGCCGTTGGCCAGGAGGCGGGCGCAAAGCTGCAGGGTTTCTTCTCGATCCCGAAGGCCGGCGGCAAGCGCTGGTACGGTGTAGTTGGAGATCATGAGCTGCAGATCTAGGTCTTTGTCCTGTTGAAGGTGTGGGTGTGTGGGGTTAGAGAGATGAGTGTTAGTGGGCGATTTTATTGTGTTTCGTGTAGATTGTGTCTTACTAGAGTGAGGGAGGAAGGGGGGACGCATATGACTAAATTGCGTTAAATTGCGTCAAGCCTTTCCGGAATGCGCTACCAGGAGCGCATGCGCGCTTAACTTAACTACTTGCGTCCCGGTGAGCAATCGATTGCGTATATTAGCCAGTCGCCGCCAACTGACCATTCCAAAAAACAAAAAGCCGGGAATGGTCAGAGCAATCAATTACAACCATGCACACTCTAAGCCAAACATGCAAACCACAAGCCCTATTCAGCTGCGCCGAGACATACGCTCCGCCCCCCTCCTTCCATCCCTCCTGCCTCCCTCCATTCCCACCTCCCCTAACGTACCGGCTCAATGACGCCCAGCGACTTGAAATTCGGGTCGAAAGGCCCGCTCTTGTTCTCCTTGGACACACTTTGCAGGTTTTCTTGCGCGTTGACCTTCTCCCATAGCGCGGCCTTGGCCTGCTTGTCCTCGTCCCCCGACGCCCGCCACACCACGTTGCCCCCCTTCATCTGCGCGCCGCGCACGGCAATGTTTGGGGGCCGGTGCTCCTCCTCGCCTTCCTGCAGGATGCCGCTGTTGTCAATGGCGGGCGGGTGATGGTGCTGCTGAAGGTCTTCCAGAGAAGCAGTGGGTGGGACCTCCTTGGCCGCATGAGACGTCAGGGGGTCCCTTGCCCGCTTCTTCTCCTTCTGGTGGTTGGTAGAGCGGCTGTCCTCGTGCGGCAGGGAATCGTCGAAGGGCGCCGAGGAGGAGCTCCCAAAGGACGCGCGCTGCGGGTGCAGCGCCATGGACAGGACAATGATGTTTGGTGGGTGTGATGGTGGCCGGTGCCGGAAGAGGAGTGCTGCTGCTGCTGATGACGATGATGATGGGAGGCTGGTACGTCCCACCGAAAGACAGCGGCGGAAAACCGTGCGCAGCATGTTGTTTGGCGCTTGTTTGACTGTGCATGTAGGTGGGCATAGAGGCAGCGGAGTGGTGTGTGGTGTGTTGTGGCAGCAAAACGAGGGCTGAATTTCGGGACCGTATGTCCGGGTACTCGAGAGCGAGGAGGAGAAAGAGTGAGTGTCAGTGTACCGCTCCCTGTGCAGCCAGCTTTGCAAACCGCGTTTTCAAGCCTTGTCCAATATTAATCCTGGGGATGCAGAGCTTTCTCTCATTGACAGTCAGTCAACTTGGCGGTGAGACTACACACTCATCTTTATGATAGGCTCGTTGCGGGTCTCGAAAATAAAAGCCAGGATACATTTATTCATTTTCTTCTTTTCTTTTACCTACTTTGTCTTTCTAATTCTATTTCAAACCTCATTCTTGGCTACCCATCTTACTATTCAATCATTTCTCACGACCCCAGCGATACGTCAATCACGTCCCTCACCACCTCCGTCTCCAACGCCACCCCTCCCTCCACCCGAAACAGCTCCAGCACACTCGTCACCTGCGTCGTCAGCGCCTCCCCCGTCTTCTCCTCCTTGTCCACCACCCGATAATCCGCCAATGTCCGAATCCCTGCTTGTTGACTTTGCTTCCACACCCACTCTGCCAATTCTAACAATCCCACCGCACCACCATCAGCAGCAGCACCACCACATATCAACCCTCCCATCTGCTGCAACAACGCCTCGTTAAAAACATTCAACCCCCCCGCATCCCCCTGCTGCTGCCTATCCGCCAACACTGCCAAATACGATCGCAACAGCACAGCAGTCAACTGAGAGTAAGATGCAAGCGGGAATAGCGGTGCCAAGCATCGAGCCAGACTCTGTATTGGCGGCGCTTCCACGAACCCCAAAAGCTGCCCCGCCGCCACGCTACCCTGCGCAAGATGCATCCTTCTTCTCCTCCCCTCTTTCTTGTCTTCGTCTTTTCCACCATCAGCCATTCTCATCCCCACGCCTAGCTCCGTGGCACCTGTGATAATCAACCCGCTCATCCCATCATTTTCCAAGGTGGCTCTCGCGCTCCCACATGCCAACGCATCAAAACACACCGACAAAGCACTCAACGCCATCGCACGTTCCGCCTGCGGAGGCAAGGTCGAGGTCAAGCTAGGATCAATCACGGCTACATCAGGGGTAAGGTCAGCAGCATGCAAGGGGACCAAGGCCTCTTCCGGCTCGTACAACACAAAGCTCCGATGCCCCAAACTCCCTCCACCCGTGCTCGCCGTGGTGGGCACCGCCACGATATTCAGGCGCTGCGCCGGTAGCTTTTTCTCCTTGTGAAACACCCGAAGATGCTCTCGGGCGCCTCCACTACGGGCACATGCGAGCGCTGCTACTCCCTTGGCTAGGTCCAGGACGCCGCCTCCGCCCACGCCAATGACGGATTGAGCCCCCATTCGTTTAGCAATGACCGCGCCTTCGTCCACGGCATGCGTGGTCGGGTAGCGTTCCAACATCGAAAACGTCCCGCATTGGATGCCCACCCCGCGTAGCCTGGCCAGGACACGCTGTACGTGGGGGTCCTCTGTTCGGTCGCCTGGCGTGCTCACGACGAGGGTGCGAGGCCCAATTATTTGGCGGTGCTTGACCCCGATCATGTCCACGGCGCCTTCGGCCAGGTCAATCTGCGTGATGCGGCATGGGGTGGAGGATGTGGCGGTGGTGGCTGCTGCTGCTGCTGCTGCTGCGGTGGTGCTGGCAAAGGATCGATGGAGGGAGGAGGCCGGGGGGAGGGGGAGGCGACGGTGTAAAAGGAGCATGGCGTGATGGTGGCAGCAGCAGCGGCGCGACAAGGCCCTAGATTGGATGAAGGACAGGGTGAGAGATGATAAGCTGACGATAGGCCAGCACTCAAGACAACAAAAGCGGTCACGGGAGTCGACCTCCTCCCCTCGAGACGTGCGTTTTCAGGAGAGGAGCGAAGCTCCCAAGCAAGGGATCTACAGTAGGATGCATGCTTGCTTGTGACCACGGACACGGACGCAAGGCCCTTGCCTTGCGTGCATATGCGTATACTCTTTCAAGGTGTAAGGCTTCTTGGCTCACATCGGAGAGCTGGCCGCACTGGCATCTGGCTAAAGCCACCACCACCATCATTCAGCGTCAAGCGACGCATGATGCGAGCTTCTGCGATATTTCAAAACGCTTATGGGCACACCTGTCTTCAGGTCACCTATGCGCCGCCCCCAAACACACAACAGCACACACACAGCAGCAGCAGCAGCAAGAGCGTGGCCCTGACATCACATTTGGATGCTGCAGGTCGCTGTACATGTGTGGGCGTCGGTTGCAAAAACGTTGCTGCCCCGCCCGCCGTGTGCCTGGTCGGCTGCACACGACGGCACCCCCCAATCCGTGGTCTCTCCCGCCCCCCCACCTCACGCCTCCTAACCTGCCCCCCCACCCCACCACAGCACCCACACACTCCTCTCCACCCCCCCAAGCTTCACCATGAGCAACGGCAGCGCCCCCAAGATGGCCGAGGCCGAGTACACGCCCAAGAACATCCTCATCACTGGCGGCGCCGGTTTCATGTAAGTTCCTCTCGCACCTACCTGTGCTGCCCTCCTCTACGCCCACACGCCCACTCACGCACACCCTCCGCCACGCACAACACAGCGCCTCGCACGTGGTCCTTCTGCTCGTCAAGAAGTTCCCCAAATATAAGATTGTAAGTGCCTTCTTCTCCCTGTGGCTCGCCGCTCCCGTCGTGCGCTCCCATTTGAATGCGTGTGGAAGGATTTCTTCTCTCCCCCTTCACCAGCCTCTTGTCTTTTAAAGCCATTCCCCACCTTAAGCCTGAACGAAATCCCAAGCATCGGTTGTGTGGTTGGGCTGCGTGCGTCCCTCGTGTCTCGTCGCCTCTGCTTTAAAACTTCATCAACTGACGACCACCCTCCCCCTCCCTTCCTTACTTCTCCCCTTCCCTAAAGGTGAACCTCGACCGACTGGACTACTGCTCGTGCCTAGACAACTTGGACGAGATCAAGTACTACAAGAACTACAAGTTCGTGAAGGGGAACATCTGCTCTTCCGACCTGGTCAACTATGTGTTGGAAGAAGAGGAAATTGACACCATTATGCACTTTGCGGCGCAGACCCATGTCGATAATAGCTTTGGGAACTCGTTCTCGTTCACCCAGAACAATATCTTGGGGACGCATGTGTTGTTAGAGAGTGCCAAGGTCCATGGGATTAAACGGTTTATTCACGTGTCGACTGATGAGGTGTATGGGGAGGGAGCGGCGGATCAGGAGCCGATGTTTGAGGATCAAGTGCTCGAGGTAGGGAGGGGAGGGAGGGAGGGAGGGAGGGAGGGAGGGGAAGGGAGGGGCGATTTTGTTGTATCAAATTCTTTGTTGATCGCTTGGATTGAGTCCTCTGTTTTTGGTTTTGGAATTGTACACTCACACTCATGCTATTTCCTCCCTTTCTCTATCTACCACCCACCCCTCCCTCCCCCCCTCCGTTCCAGCCCACCAACCCCTACGCCGCCACCAAGGCCGGCGCGGAGTTCATCGCCAAGTCCTACTCCCGCTCTTTCAACCTCCCCCTAATCATCACCCGCGGCAACAACGTCTACGGCCCCCACCAGTACCCCGAGAAGCTCATCCCCAAATTCGTCAACCTGCTCATGCGTGACCGACCCGTCACCCTGCACGGGAACGGCCTGAACACCCGTAACTTCCTCTACGTAAGTTTTCTCCCTCCCTCCTTCTCCTCCTTGTCCTCATTTTCTCCAGTATGTTCCATCCTCACCCTCCTTCCCTCCCTCCCTCCCTCCCTCCTTTCTTACCAGGTGGAGGACGTCGCCCGCGCCTTCGAGGTGATCCTGCACCGCGGCGTGACCGGCAAGATCTACAACATTGGGGGGACGAACGAGAAGGCCAACATCGAGGTGGCCAAGGACTTGATCCGATTGATGGGCCATGAGCAGGCGGAGGAGAAGATGCTCAACTTCGTGGAGGACCGGGCGTTCAACGGTACGTTTTCCCTCCCTCCCTCCCTCCCTCCTTGCTCCCTTAGTTTCCTTACTGTTGAGCCGTGATCGGAATCAAATATCATTAGCTCTGACTCATGCTCTCTCTTATTTCACTTACCTCCCTACCTCCCTCCTTCCTTACCACACAGACTTGCGTTACACCGTCAACAGCGAGGCCCTGAAGCAATTGGGGTGGGAGGAGCTGGTCTCGTGGGAGGACGGGCTCAACAAGACCGTGGACTGGTACAAGCAATACACCGGCCGATATGGCAACATTGATAGTGCCTTGGTGGCGCACCCGCGTTCGGGCGCTCTGCATGAGTTTCCTTAGAGAGGTGAAGGGAAGGAAGGAGGGGAGGGAGGGAGGGAGGGAGGGTGGTGAGGTAGCAGTGATTTTTTCCTTACGGTGAAGGAAGGGAGCGAGGGAGGGAGGGAGGGAGGGAAGGAAGGAGGGCTGTTGGCAGTGATGTCGTGCATCGAGCGAGAGAGGCACGTGTGTACAATATAAAGAGAAAGAAGGAGGAGGAGAGGAGAAATGGGAATACGAATCAGAGGTGGGAGGGAAGAAGCCAAATGTCCGTACGAAGGCACCAACAGATCGTTTATTAGAGAGAGAG
>Ga0105053_10006967_pt1 | contig 15314 bp, 15 predicted proteins | sample BON01_FD_78093 | JGI IMG/M metagenome (GOLD analysis project Ga0105053, IMG submission 78093) | Freshwater microbial communities from Lake Bonney liftoff mats and glacier meltwater in Antarctica - BON-01 | ecosystem: Environmental > Aquatic > Freshwater > Ice > Glacier meltwater | place: Lake...
AATGATGGACGCACGCACCGTGCGCAGGAACACGAAGATCACCAGCGCCACCAGCACCACCGCCTCGGCAATGGTGCGGTAGACGGCCTTGACCGAGCGGTCTATGAATACCGAGTTGTCGTTGGCGATCTCGATGCGCACGCCGGCCGGCAGGTCGCTCTCGACCTTGGGCAACAAGGCCCGCACGCCCGCCGACAACTGCAGCGGGTTGGCCGTGGCCTGGCGTATCACACCCAGCGCCACCGACTCACGGCCGTTCAGGCGCACGCTGGTGCGCTCCTCCGCCGCACCAGTCTGCACCCGTGCGACGTCGCCAACGCGGATCGGCATGCCGTTGACGGTACGGATCACGACTTGGCGGAACTCCGCCGGACGCTGCAAATCGGTCGCCGCCGTGACGTTGAATTCGCGCTGGCGGCTTTCGATACGCCCGGCCGGCACCTCGAGGTTGGAGCGGCGCAGCGCATCCTCGACATCCTGCACCGTCAGCCGATAGGCTGCGAGCCGGTCGGGGTCCAGCCCGATGCGCATGGCCAGCTTGCGCTCGCCGAAGATCGTCACATCGGCCGCGCCAGGAGCGGTCTGCAATACCGGCTTGACCAGCTGATTGGCCATGTCAGTGAGTTGCAGCGAGGTGTGCGTGTCTGAACTCAAGGCCAGGAAGACCACCGGAAAGGACTCTGCCTCGACTTTGGAAATCACCGGTTCGTCGATGCCCTGGGGCAGGCGCTGACGCACCCGCGAGACCTTGTCGCGCACGTCGGCGGCGGCCGAGTCGGGGTCTCGGCTCAGCGCAAAACGCACCGTAATCAGGCTGCGCTCCTGCCGGCTGATCGACGTGATCACGTCCACGCCTTCAATGCCGGCCAATGAGTCCTCCAACACCTTGGACACCTGACCTTCGATGACCTCGCTGGAGGCGCCGGCGAACCGGGTCTGCACGCTGACGACAGGTTCGTCGATCTTGGGGTATTCGCGCACCGACAGTCGATTGAAGGACACCGCGCCGATCAACACGATCAGCAAGGACAACACGGTCGCGAAGACCGGGCGACGGATGGACGTTTCGGCGAGTTGCACGGGGACCGCCTGCTATTTGCCGAGAGCCGCAAGCGGACCGGGCGCCGACGCGCCCATGGCCGGACTATTGCCCGTACCCGGAGCTGCAGAGGCGGCCCCTGCCGGCGCACCCGCAGGTGCGCCGCGTTGGCCGGGCCGGCCGAGTTCGACAATACGCAACGCCGTACCATCGCGCTGCAAGCGCTGCTGCCCTGCCACCACCACCGTTTCACCCTCGACCAGGCCTTCCGTCACTTCGACCCTGCCGAACTGGCGCGCACCGAGCTTGACCTCCTGGCGCAACGACACCCATTTCGTGTCTGGCGGCAAGGCACGCTCGGCCGCGGCCGGTACCTGCGACGGCTCCATCACCTTGATCACGAACTGGCGACCACCCTGGGGAACGATGGCCTCCTCGGGCACCACAATCGCCGCATCCTTGATTGCAAAAACGGTTGTGACACGGGCAAACATGCCCGGCCGCAGCGGCATCGCATTGGCGCCACCCGGCCCTCGCGCACCGCCACCCGCCGCTCCAACCCGGCTGCCACCAGGCTTCGGCCAGGCGCCGCCGGCCGCAGCCGGCCGCGCCTGGCCGTCTGCCACCGCCACCGGTGCACCGGTCACGCTGGCGCAGACCGCCAGCTCCTGCGCACCGCGTACCGCGCCATCGGGACGCTCCGGCTCGCCGCGCGACCCAGCCCCGGCACCCGCTTGCCGTTCAGACGCTCCCGGCGCCCGCTTGTTGGCACCACCGCCTGGTGCAGCCGCACCATCGGCACCGCCTGCGCCACCCGGTCGCCCGCCGCCCTGGGTCATCGACTCGCCCATGGTGTTGGGCAACACCGCCCGCACCCCGACCGACCGACCATTGACATCGAGCAGCGGATCGATCGCCTCGATCTGCGCCTTGAACATGCGCCCGGGAAAAGCGTCGAGCTGCAATTGCACCGCCTGCCGTGCACGCAATTTGCCCTGGAACCGTTCTGGCAAACGGAAATCGGCATACATGCTGCTGATGTCTTCCAGATTGACCAGGTCCGCGCCGTCCTTGACGTAGTCGCCCGGATTGACACTGCGGATACCCACGATGCCATCGAACGGCGCCAGGATGGCCATGCGCGACCATCGCGCGCAGGCCAGCGCCAACTGGGCTTCGGCGACCTGCAGATTCGCGCCGCTTTCGTCCAGCACGCGCTGGGCGACAAAACTCTGCGCCACCAGTTCCTGGTTGCGCTTGAGGTTGGCCTGGGCGATCGACACCTGCGCCTGTGCCTGCTTGATCTCGGCCTTTTGCAATACGTCGTCGAGCTGCACCAGCACCTGGCCTTTGCGCACGTTCGCGCCGTCTGCGAATCCCAGTTCCTTCACCCGCCCAGCCACTTCAGGACGCAACATGACGCTCTGGCGTGAGCGCAAGGAGCCCACTGACTGCGCGTCATCCTGCAGGCGCGCGCGCTCGGCCTTGACCACTTCGACACCTGCCGCGCGGGGTGCTGACGCCGCCCCTGCGGGCGCTGCCGCAGCGGCCCCTGTGCGCGGCGCTCCTGAATCAGCCTTGATCTCGACCGGACCTTGCGGCCTGGCCTGGTACCACCATGCACCGGCGGAGGCCGCCGCAATACCCACAACCGCCACGGCGGAATAGACAACTTTGGAGACCATGAGGCGATGAAACTCCGGACAGGTGAAAAGAAATATGTAACAAATCAGTGCGCGAATGTATCAGTCTTGCCACGGTCAGGTGTTATCTGAACGGTAAAGTTCCGCGATCGAGCACGGGTGATGTAGCAACTGCGCCACGCCCTTTGTCGCGGCCAAGTGCTCGGGCCGAATCGACGCCCCGATTGGCCAACATGTCCGCGCGTTCATTGCCCGGATCGCCCGAGTGCCCCTTGACCCAGCGCCAGTCGATCTGGTGTCCGCCCGACGCGACGAGCTGGTCGAGTCGCTTCCACAGATCCGCGTTCTTGACATCCTGCTTGGCGGCCGTACGCCATCCACGCGCCTTCCAGCCCGCGATCCATTCGGTGATGCCCTTGCGCACATATTCGCTGTCCAGATACAGGACCACGTTGCAGGGTCGCTGCAAAGCAGTCAACGCCTCGATCACGGCGGTCAGCTCCATCCGGTTGTTGGTGGTCTCCATCTCGCCGCCATACAGCTCTTTCTCGGTGGTTCCCGACAACAACACCACAAACCAGCCGCCAAGGCCCGGGTTGCCCTTGCAGGCGCCATCGGTATAGATCTGAATATCGTTCATTCTTCATATGCTCCTGAAAAGAGATAAGGTCGGCTCCCCCACGACGTGCAACGTACCCGGTCGCCGCGACACACGCGTCGGCGGCACCGGCGAATCACGACGGCTTGCGATGGGAGTGCCCGCGGTTGGCGACCGACACCGGCGCAGTGGCCCGGCTTGGCGCAGTCTTCCATGCCGGCCCGAGCAGGCGCATGCCCCGCACCCGCTTGGTTGCCACCAAAAAATAGACAGCGCCAAAGATCGGCCACCAACGCGCGCCGGCCTTGTCCATCCATCGAAAACGATCGAGCCACACTTCGTCGGAAACCGCCGGCCGGTAGCAACCGAAGCGACCCGACTCGACCTCGAAGCTGAGCAGACGCAGCCAGTCGCGCAAACGCCAGTAGCCGATGAGCTCCGCCTCCTGCGGCAAATACAAGTCACCCATGCCCAGCCGCCGGTACAAATGGGCGCGCCGCTGGCGCAAGCCCCACAGGCTGACCGGGTTGATACCGCAGATGACGACACGCCCTTCGGGCACCAGTACCCGTTCGACCTCGCGCAAAGTAGCATGCGGGTCGGCGTGCAATTCCAGCGTATGGGGCAACACCACCAGGTCCAGACTGTTGGCCGCAAACGGCAGCGCAGCGAAGTCACAGACCAAGGCGATCGGTCTCGTCGCAGCGTTGTCAGTTTGACCTGCTGCGACTCCCGTGGTACTGTGCGGCGGGCTGGGCTGGGCCCCTGTTGCCGAGTGATCGTTGCCCCCGGACAGGTGCCATCGGTGCGGCATGCGATTGGCAGCCAGAGCGTCGAGTGCAGGAAGACCCAGCTGCACGGCATGAAAGCCGAAGATGTCGGCGACGACCTGATCGAGTTGCTGGCGTTCCCAGTCCAGCATGTAGCGGCCACGCGGAGTCTGGAACCAGTCTTGCAAACCTATAATTTGACCGTCCATGAATTTGAATCTGCGTCCGGTACCTGATAACTGCAACAACACTGCAAGGCACCCGTCGGATGCCGCAAGGATTCAGGCACCGGGTGCACGGCACGCAAGTCCAAAAACGATGCGGCGCACACAGCGACTGGATCGAATTTTAGTCCCCCCGACAAACAACAGGCGGCTCCCATCAAGGCCACCGATGCCGGCGCTCGCCGCCATGGCGATCACCCTATCCAGCAGGAATACCCCATGATCTTGTTCCATCGGCTTTCGGCCGTAGCCCTGGTGCTACTGGTCACCGGTTGCGCCACGACATCGACACCCACCACAGTGGCAACTCCGTCCGATGGGGTCGATCCGGCACCCATCACGGCGATGAGCTCGCCCGCACCGGTGCAGAGCGCGACGGACAAGTTGGCAGTCAAGCCGGCCAAGGTTCTGCCGCGTGTCTATCCCACCGGGCCGCTCACGCCGCTGTCGCCCAACGAGGCCAACAGCACATCCGTGGCGACACTGACGCCCCCAGCCGATCTGTGGGACCGGATTCGTCGCGGCTACGCGATGCCCGACCTGACGAACGACCTGGTGCGCGATCAAGAGCGCTGGTATGTGAGCCGCCCCGACTACATCGAGCGCATGACCGAGCGTTCGAGCAAGTACTTGTTTCATATCGTCGAAGAACTCGAGCGGCGCAACATGCCGACCGAACTGGCCCTGCTGCCCTTCATCGAAAGCGCCTTCAATCCACAGGCCGTCTCGAGCGCCAAGGCGGCCGGCATGTGGCAGTTCATGCCGGCCACCGGCAAATACTTCGCGCTCAAGCAAAACGCGTTCCGTGACGACCGGCGCGATGTACTGGCGTCGACGCGCGCCGCACTCGACTACCTGCAAAAACTCCACCGCATGTTTGGCGACTGGCATCTGGCGCTCGCCGCCTACAACTGGGGTGAAGGCAGTGTTTCGCGGGCGATCGAGAAAAACCGCAAGGCCGGACTGGCCCTGGGTTACGAAGACCTCAAGATGCCGGCGGAGACGCGCATGTATGTGCCCAAGCTTCAGGCGGTCAAGAACATCGTGTCGTCGCCGCAAGCCCTGGGCACTGTTCTGCCGGTAATCGAAAACCACCCCTACTTTCAGAGTGTCGACATCACCCGCGACATCGACGTGGCGCTGGCAGCCAAACTGGCCAATGTCGAAGTGGCGGACTTCAAGGCGCTCAACCCGTCGGCCCATCAGCCGGTGATTCTGGCTTCCGGCACGCCCCAGATCCTGCTGCCCTGGGATAACGCCGCGACGTTCCGTGCCAACCTGCAGGCCAACGCCAACAAGCCGCTGGCGAGCTGGACCGCCTGGCTGGCACCGTCCACGATGCGAACCGCAGATGCGGCCAAGCGCGTCGACATGAGCGAGGCGGATCTGCGCGCGGTGAACAACATCCCCAACGGCATGGTGATCAAGGCCGGCTCCACGCTGCTGGTACGCCGTGCTGCATCCGTGCGTGAGGACGTGGCGGAAAACATCGCCGACAACGCCCATCTGTCGCTCGGTCGCCAGGAACTGCAGGTCCGTCGGGTCGTGCGCGCTGGCAAGAACGACACCGTCGCCAACCTGGCACGCCGCTACAACGTGGCAGCGAGCAGTGTGGCCGAGTGGAACAAGATGCCGATATCGGCGTCCCTCAAGAAGGGGCAACGGATCACCGTGTATGTGTCGGCGCGCTCCAAGGCGGCATCTTCGGCAGTCCGTACCGCAAGTGCCCACAAGGGCACGCGCTCGAGCAAACAAAAACCGGTTCAGATGGCGAAAGACTGAGCGCGCAGCTCAGGCCGCCTGCGCCTTCTCGGGTCGCGCGTCCAAGCGAGTCCGCCCGTCAGGCGCGGAACTTCTCCTTGGCCTTGCGGGCAAACTCGTTGGTGTACAAGCGCTCGGCGTCGATCTTTTCCGGCTTGAAATTCGCATCACGGCGACGCAAGGCCCGCAACGCGGTCTTGACGCCATCTTCGGGCATGATGCCGTCGAGCGATATCGATTCGCGCAGCTTGCCGAACGCTGCCAGGTAAAGGGCTCGATCGCCAAACAGGTGCGTCTCAGGCAATGCCTTGATCAGATCGCTCGGCCCAGCCGTCTGCAACCACTTGAGCGCATGCACCGTGGCGTTGACCATCGCCTGCGCGGTGTTGGGATGCCCGCGCAGATAGTTCGAGGGCGCGAACAGGCAGGTCGCCGGCATGATGCCACCGAATACTTCCTGTGAACCTTGCAAGGAGCGGGTGTCGGAGATGATGCCGACATCGCCTTTTTGCTCCAGCATGGTCATCACCGGCTCCATATGCACCATGGCATCGACTTGGCCAGCGCGCACCGCCTGCAGTGCCACGCCGACTCCGCCGGTTTCCACCAACTGCACATCCTGCAGCGTCAGGCCGGCACGCGCCAGGACTAACGCGGTCACTAGTTCGGCCGCCGAACCGGTCGACATAATGCCGATCTTGCGCCCCTTGAGATCGCTCACCCGCCGATAAGCGGGCATGGCACGTGTCGATACGCCGAAGGCGACCTGCGGGGCGCGCGCCAGCAGGCAGAAGGCCTGTAGTTGATTCCGGCTGGCATGGTGCGAGATCAGGCCTTCGAATCCGCCACAGGCCACGTCGGCAGCACCCTCGAGTACTGCCTGCTGCGATCGGACACCGGTCGCCAGATCGAGCACCTCGATGTCAAGACCTTCAGCGCTGAAAAACCCCAGCCGATCGGCGATTGTCAGCGGCAGATACTGCAGCTGCGTCCGGCCGCCGACAGCCAGTATCACCCTTGATTTTTCCGGCTTGCCTTCGGCCCGCACCGGACCCAGGCGCAAGCCGGCCAGCGACAAAGCTGACCCGAGCAAGATCCTGCGCCGGATACCCCGAATATTGTTCACCCCACCCTCTCCCATCAAAATCATTGTTTGTGCCAAGCCTACCAAAAGGCATGATTTCGTGCATCGGGAAGTTCCCGAGCGGGTTAGTACTTACGGGGAAACCACATAGGACGGCATGCGCTAGCGTTCTCGTCCGCGACGCTCAGGCTGAATGAAAAAATCCGCAAAAATCCGCAAAAATCCGCAAGAATCCGCAAGAATCCGCAAGAATGCGGCGCGGCGCGAATTCAGCGACGATCGACCAAGGCGTGGGCAATGGTGCCGAGATCCACATATTCGAGTTCGCTGCCCACCGGCACACCCCGCGCCAAGCGGGTGATGCGCAGACCCCGTTCGCGCAGGCCTTGGCTGATCACATGGGCGGTGGCTTCGCCTTCGGCCGTGAAGTTGGTCGCCAGAATCACCTCTTCGACCACACCGTCGACGGCGCGCTCGAACAACTTGCCCAGGCCGATGTCTCGCGGACCGATGCCATCCAGTGGATTGAGCTTGCCCATCAGCACGAAGTAAAGGCCCTTGTAAGCCCCGGTGCGCTCCACTGCCGACTGGTCGGCCGGTGTTTCCACCACGCACAGACGCGTCTGGTCGCGCCTGGCGTCGGTGCAGGTTCGGCAGAACTGCGCCTCGGTGAACGTATGGCAGCGCTCGCAATGCTTGACCGAATCACAGGCGTGCGTCAGCGCAGCCGCCAGTACGCGCGCGCCGCCACGGTCATGCTGCAACAAATGAAAGGCCATTCGCGAAGCCGACTTCACACCCACTCCGGGCAGTCGGCGCAAGGCCTGGATCATGCCCTCGACGGCGTTTGAATCAGCCACGGCTCGCACCCGCCCTGGCCCTGTGCCCGATCGACCGCATGGCTTGGCTCACTAGAACGGGAGCTTCATGCCACCGGGCAGGCCTGGCATGCCGGCCGCAAGTTTGCCCATCTTCTCCGCTGATGTCTCCTCCGCCTTGCGTACTGCCGCATTGAAGGCAGCAGCCACCAGATCTTCCAGCATGTCCTTGTCGTCGGCCAACAGGCTGGGATCGATCGTGACGCGGCGCACGTCGTGCTTGCAGGTCATGAGGACCTTGACCAGCCCGGCGCCGGACTCGCCGGTGACCTCGACGTTGGCGAGTTCGTCCTGCGCCTTCTTCATGTTGTCCTGCATGGCCTGGGCCTGCTTCATCAGCCCTGCCAGTTGTCCTTTGTTAAACATGGTGTTCCTTCGGTTGAAATGGTTGAGAAAAAAATCAAGGGCGCACGCCGCGCGGGTCGCGCATGCCGTGCGTGTGTCAGAGGGGCCGGATACTGCCAGCCACGATTTTCGCGCCAAAGTCACGCATCATCTTCTGCACGAACGGGTCATCAAAAATGATCTTCTCCGCGGCCAATTGTTTCTCGGCGGCCAATGCCGCATTGCGCCGGGCCGGACTGTCGGTGACTCGGCCGATTTCAACCACCAGCGTGACCGCGTGGCCGATGCTGTGCAGCGCCGCCGCGACACGATCGCGGCTGCCGGGCTGCTGCAGCGACTCGCGCTCCACCCGCAGAACCCATTGGTCGGTATCGCGCGCGATCAACTGTGATTGCAAAGCGAGTTCACGCGCCAGTGCAGTGACCGCCTGTTCGGCCAACAACTGCTGCACCGTGGCAAACCAGAAGTCACCCTCCTCGGTGGGCACCAGCGTTGGCAACACGATGCCCTGCGCCTGTGCCTCGCTGCGGCTGTCCGCCTGCACCCGCACGGGCACGGCCTGTAGCCGATCCGGGGCGCCGCGACCGGCATCGTTCTGTGCCGCGGGGACCGGCCGCGTGCCCGCACCGGACTGCACGACCGAGAGCACGCGGCCCGCAGGACGCGGCGATGGGCCGGGCAGCGCAACGGCCGCGCCATCGGGCACCGCCACCAGCCGCACTGATTGCACCGCCGCCGGCACCGGCCCGCCAGCGGGCCGTGCGTCAATCAGAGTTTTTTTTTCCTGTGGCGGTGGGAGAGGCGCTGTAGGCTTGAATGCCAGCAGTCGCAACAGCACCATCGTCAGGGCAGCGTATTCGTCTGGCGCCAGACCCAGTTCACCTGCGCCATGCAAACACAGGCTGTACAGCAACTGCGTCTCGTCGCGCGGCATCAGCGCGGCCAGGCGCGCTAGATCGGCGGCATCCGGATCGGCTGCGTCGCCGCTGTCGGGCACGGCCTGCAGCACCGCCATGCGTTGCAGCACGGCAGACATTTCCTCGAGCATCGAGGCCGGGCTCAGACCATGCAGGCGCAGTTCCTCGACCGTTTCAACCACGGTTTTGCCGTTGCCATGGGCCAGCGCCTCGATCAGTCGCAATACATATCCACGGTCGACGCTTCCGAGCATCTGGTGCACCACCGCCTCGCTCAGCTGCCCGGCGCCAAACGCGATGGCCTGGTCTGTCAATGACAAGGCATCGCGCATCGAGCCCCGCGCGGCGCGCGAAAGCAGGCGCAGCGCCTGCGGGTCGACCGACACCACCTCCGCCGCCAGCACCCGGATGAGGTGTTCGCGCACGGTTTCCGGCGCCATCGGGCGCAGGTTGAATTGCAGGCAACGCGACAGAACCGTGACCGGCACCTTCTGCGGATCGGTGGTGGCCAGCACAAACTTGAGATAGTCTGGCGGCTCTTCCAGCGTCTTGAGCATGGCGTTGAATGCCGGCGTCGTCAGCATGTGCACCTCGTCGATCATGAAGACCTTGAAGCGCCCCTGTACTGGCTTGTAGACCGCCTGCTCGAGCAGTGTCTGAACGTCGTCGATACCGCGATTGGAAGCAGCATCGAGTTCGGTGTAATCGATGAACCGGCCGCTGTCGATGTCAGTGCAGGCCTGGCACACGCCGCACGGTGTCGAGGTGATGCCGCCGGTACCATCCGGGCCCAGGCAATTGAGCGACTTGGCCAGAATACGCGCCACCGTCGTCTTGCCCACACCCCGCGTGCCGGTGAACAAGTAGGCATGGTGCAGGCGCTGCGAATCCAGCGCGTTGGTCAGGGCCCGGACCACATGCTCCTGCCCGACCATTTCGCCGAAGTTTTTCGGCCGGTATTTACGGGCTAACACGAGGTAGGACATGAATCGATTCTAGTTCGCGGCAAGGTGCAATTTTCCTGCACGGGACAAGGACGATAGACACAGGCCGTACAATCCACCGCGACGGGCCTTCCCGCATGGGGAAGCGGCCAACCGGGTCAGGTGGGGAACCAAGCAGCCCTAACTGTCGAACCAGTGCCGGGGTCAAGGCTCGTCACCTTATCAAGTCAAAACCCAGTATTCATGCGGGCTCCAAGCCCATAGCGGCTCTCGGGACCTCCGGTGTGTCCGTTCAGTGTGTCACTTTGTTCAACGAACATGACCAAAACTGACATGGCAAAACTACCCGGACTGTCCATTCGGGGCAGCGCTTACTGTTGCGTCCGTCGGCATCTGAGGATCAGCCCCCCATTTTGTCCCAAGTCTTTTTATAGCGTTTGCAGTATCGAGCCTGAATGTATTGCGGGACGTTGAACGGGTTTGATGGTTTGGTTTGATTTTCAATAGGTCCCTGCCAGGGCGCCGCAGCCCCCCCTGGCAGTAGAAGGTTTGCGACGCTGCGTTGCAAACGAGATAGGCCAGTTTCCTTTTATCACCGCGTCAGCCGCTTCGCTGAAAAAGAACGGCACCGTGTCTTATCTTGGTCAGCAGTTTGAGGTGCCCTATGAACTGTCCGGCAAGACCGTCGAGTTGGTAGTGGACCCACACGGCGAACGGGTCATAGGAGTTGAGAACGATGCGGGTGAGTCGCTGGGGAGCGCCACGGCGCTGGACTTGGTGGCCAATTTGCATGTCCGACCCAAGCTGGGCTGTGGTGGCTGCCAAAGCATCGTGCAAGCGCCAGCGCCCAGCCCGGCGAGACACCAATGACCAGCGCCGTATCAGCCAGGCTCAAACCATAGTCCAGCGGCAACACAACTGCCTGCGCCTGGCGCAACTGCTCCATCGTTTGGGCTGCGGCGATAGCCTCGCGGGCATTCGCCAAAACCTTATCGCCTCCGCTGGCAGGACGCGACATGGTGCTCTCCGTCAAGGTTGATGGAGTTATTACAGCAATGAATTAGAAATGGAATTACAAGGGCGGCATGCGTAGCGAACTGGCAGTGATCCTTTGGTTCAACATCCACGTGCATGAAAAGCCAATGCTCTGCGTGGCTATTTTTCCCCGTTCGAACCGGTCCCGCCTACGCTTCGGGCGAGACTGTGCTTTGCCAGCGGCGAATGGTCGCGCGCCGGAGGGACTATCAGCCCTTGCGCTGTCGCCGTTCCACCTGTGTGGCCACAAGGGTGTACCCGCTTGTCCCCATCAACGAATCTTTTCTCGCTGTATGCAGCGTGCCGTTGACAGATACCGCGTCCATGGTGCGCAGGTCCGTGACCGGCTGCGCTATTGATACGTGGATGATCTGGTTGGCCGGTGGTGGCGGAGTGTGGATGCATGCGCCAAAGTACGGCACCAGCAGGAATTCGCGCATCTCGCCTTTTTGGGCGTCCAGCGGAACGACATAGCCGGAGATCCGCACCCGGGTCCCGTTCAGATCGTTGTTGGTCGGCGCGTTGTCCCAGGTCTCGCGCATCTGCCGCGCCAGTTCCATGGCCTTTGGGTCCGAGTCATCCAGGCGGCCCAGCAGAAGGTTGCGATAACGTTTGAGTGGATCCCATCCCTTGGGTACCAGGGTCTGCCAGTCGAGTTCAACAAAGGGCGCCTGTGCCAGCGCGCCGTTTCCGGCCTGGTCGCGCTCGTAATCGAACGCAAACCAGCGGACGGCGCCGCCAAGCGCGACAACGACGGCCACGCACAGGCCGATGGACCAGGCGAAGTGTAGATTCGGCAAGCGTTTTTTCATGGCGCCCGGTTCGCTAACGCGACTTGCCCTTGTATGGCAAGACTTGACGGGCGAGCATGCTGTAGCCACTGACGCCCATATCGGTCTTGGAGCTTTCCAGTTCAAGCTTACCGCTGACCCATACTGCGTCCATCGTGCGCAGTCCCTTGAGCGCGGTCTGCGAACGCACATGCACGATCTGGTTGGCGGGCGGCGGCGGGCTGTGAATGCAGGCACCAAAATACGGCACCAGAAGGAATTCGCGAATGCCGTCCTTGGCCTCGTCCAACGGCACCAAGTAACCCGGCAGGCGTACGGACTTGCCTGCCATGCTCGGTACTGTGGGCGCAGAGTCCCAGATTTCTCGCATGCGGTCGTACAACTTTTGTGCTCGGGGGTCGGAGTCGGGATAGCTGCCGATACCCTTGAGCGAAGCCATCGGGTTCCAATCCGCAGGTGCCAAGTCGTCCCACGAGATCTCGGGGAATTCGGCCGCTTGCAGCGGCGCGTGCACCAGCCATGCGCCGACCAGTGTCAGCATCGTGCGCCGTGAGAAGGGGGTCAGGGGTTTCATGGTTTCAGGTCCTTGGAGAGAGTCCATCGGAGAGCGACAGCCGATACGCGCGCCAGCCGGGCGCCAGGCTGGCGAGACCGCCGGCCAATACCAGGGCGCCGAGCAGCCACACTTGCAGTTCGGTCGGTTGGGCCAGATCCAGCGTCAGTCCGAATTGCGATTGCAGCCAGGGCCCCAGCGCAGTAGCCACCGCCACCAGGGCGGCAATGCCCAGCACAACGCCGCCGAAGGTGACCATCGCACCTTCGATCATCAGCAGCACCAGTATGTCCAGAGGGCTGGCACCAACCGCGCGCAGCACCGCCAGTTCGCGGCGCCGTTCGTTGAGCCCGGCCATCACCACCGATACCAGGCCTGCCAGGCTGACCGCCGCCACCAGCCCTGACATCAGCAGCAAGGCCTTTTCGCCGGCACCGATGACGTCCCACAGTTCATCGAGCGCCACGCCTGGCAGGATGGCCATCAGCGGTTCGCCGGTGAAGGTGTTGATATAGCGCTGGGCCGAGAACACGCCGGATCGGCTCTTGAGTCCCACCAGCACGGCTGTGACGGCGCGTGGCGTCAGGTCCATCTGGCGCACGTTGGCGGCGTCGGCATGCTGACCGGGCAGTGGAATCCCGGCGATCCAGCCCACGTGCAGCGCCTCCATGGCTTGCAGGCTGATATGCACGGTGCGGTCAACCGGTGTGCCGGTCGGCGCCAGGATGCCGCGCACGACAAACGGCTTGTCGGCATGCTGACTGAGATCCAGCTCACCGCTGCCGTGTGAGAGCACGATGTGGTCACCCAGGCGGTATCCCAGGCGCGCCGCAACTTCGGAGCCGAGTACGGCATCGAACAGGTCTGACATCGGCGCGCCCAGCGCGATACGCAGAGCCTGGCGGTCACCGTAATGAAAATGCGTGAAATAGTCACCCGTCGTGCCCAGCACCGGAAACCCGCGGTGGGAGTCGCCCAGCGACAACGGGATGATCCAGTCGACACCACGCTGTTGCTGTAGAGCCTGCACGGTGCCCCAGCGGACGTTGTTGGTGGCGGCGCCGACATGGAACACTGCGTACAGCAACAGCTGAACCGAGCCGGTCCGCGCGCCGACGATCAGGTCGGTGCCGGACACTGCAGACGTGAAGCTGTTGCGGATGTCGGTGCGGATGCGTTCGGTGCCCAGCAACATGAAGGTAGAAAGAGCGATCGACGCCATGGTCAGCGCCAGCGTGAAGCGCCTGTTCCAAGCACTGCGCCAAGCCAGGGTCCAGAGGAAGCGGATCATGCGGCGGCCTCATCATGTTGCGGCACACGGTTGATGCGTGGCAATTCGATGGCGCGGGTGAAGCGATCGGCCATGCGCAGGTCGTGGCTGACAAAAACCAGTGCGCTGTTGGCCGTCTTACAGGCCGCCAACAACAGGTCGAGAAAGCTGTTGCGGCGTTGTTCGTCCAGTGCCGAGGTGGGCTCGTCGGCAATCACCAGCGCCGGGCTTCCGATCAGTGCGCGGGCTGCCGCCACACGCTGCTGCTGGCCTACCGACAGGTCGCGTGCCGGCTGATCCCATAGCCGCCTTGGTAGGCCCATGCCCTCCAGCCAGTGTGCCGCAGCTGCCGCGTCGGATCCCGACTGCCGTTGCGCAGCCTGCCGGCGCAGTGGTGAAAACCGGCACGGAGCAAGCACGTTGTCGCGCACGCTCAGATAGGGCAGCAGGTTGAACTGCTGGAAGATATAGCCCACGTGGTCGACCCGGTACCGGTCGCGCCGGGTGCCAGGCATGTCAGCCCAGGGGCGGCCATCCAGGCGAACTTGGCCGTGTTGCGGCAGCAGCACGCCTGCAATCAGGGCCAGCAGGGTGCTCTTGCCGCAACCACTGGGGCCGTACAAAAACACGGACTCGCCTTTGTCCACATGCAGTGCATCGATGTCCAGGCAGGGTTCCCCGCTGCCGGGCCAGGCAAAGCGCAATTGCGCTATCTCCAGGATGGACGTCTGCATGGACTCAGCGCCCCCAGCGCAGCAGAGGCGCGGCTTTTTTCAGGCTGCGTTTGAACTGGCCCTGTTCGCTGGCCACCTGGGCGTCGATCCTGCGCAGGCGCGGGAAGGCGTCGAACATCCGGACGTCGATCTGTCGCGCCAGCGAAGCCTTGGCGCAACTGAACACAATGGCCACGTCGATGTCGGCATGGTCGTCGTGCGCGACCGGCGCCTTGGTAGTGGCCGCGGACGCGCCCGCCGCGGCCTTTTCGCTGGCGCCCAGGCCGAGCACCTTGGACTCCAGCGTGACGCTGGACAGACGGCATTCGGCTTTGGGATCGGGGATGAATAGCGTGTCGGCGGCGTTCAGTCGCTTGACCAGGGCGGCGACGTTCTTGCGCTCGGCATCGGTGCGTGGCGCGCGCTCGAAGCCCAGGAAATTGTCGAGCGGCGCTTCCATCGTCAAGGTGATGTTTTGCGCGTCGATGGCGACATCAAACGCAAGCAGGCCGTGGGTGTGGGCTTGTTGCTGCGCCAAGGCCAACGAGGCCAGTGGCAGGAGCAGTAAGGGCAGCAGGGGCAGGAGCCGACGGGCGGCGCCATTTGGCATTGGAATTTTCATGGGTATCAAAAAAAATGAGTGGAATGGCGCTTCGGCTTGTTTGAGGCAAGCCGGGCGCGATGGCCTGCACGATGGCCGAGGTGGCGTGACTTCGCCATCGTGGCCTGGTCCTGTCGAAGCTGTCATG
>Ga0105053_10006969_pt1 | contig 15311 bp, 11 predicted proteins | sample BON01_FD_78093 | JGI IMG/M metagenome (GOLD analysis project Ga0105053, IMG submission 78093) | Freshwater microbial communities from Lake Bonney liftoff mats and glacier meltwater in Antarctica - BON-01 | ecosystem: Environmental > Aquatic > Freshwater > Ice > Glacier meltwater | place: Lake...
CATGAGCAATACAAAAAAATCAAAAATTGGTAAGTCAAAAGCCACAGTAATAGATAAGGCCTACGACTGGGGCTTGTATTTCTGGAAGTTGCCCACGGGACATCTGTTTAATGATGGTCAGGGGAACATGCTGAACATCCCCTCAATGAGGAATGACATCTCAAAAATGGCAGAGCTTAGAAGGGCAGCGGCAGGGTATGGACAGCCAGAAGGAACCCCCTGGTTCTATCCAGGAATAAAAAGAACTACAGATGACCAACATGCAGAGCAGTTGGATAGAATGAAAAACGGACTAATTCCAAACATAAACGACATGGGGGCTGTGTATGATGCACAACAAACCCTAAAGAAGCACGGAGATGAAGGTTAATGGAAGATCAAAGAATAAACATTTCCTATTCGGATGAAGTAGAAGAGGATAGAACTTTTCAGGAAAAGGATGTTTTTAACAAGTCCTGGGAAGAATTAAAAGATCTTAATGGAATAAACCTTAACTTTAAAAGAAGGACAACCCGATCAGAGAACAAGATAGATAAAAGATATTACGACATTCCAAAAGATCAGGAAGGTCGAGTGTCTGGAAAGTACGCAGAGGATGCTGGGGTTAGGTCAAGGGGAGCAGGAGGCACAGAGTCAAAGCAGCTAAATCCAGGAGAAGTTTTTAGAAATGGATATGGTCTCTTCGATGTAATTACTCCACCGTACAATCTTTACGAACTTGCCAATTTTTACGATAGCAACTTTGCAAACCATGCCGCAATTGATGCAAAAGTTTCAAACACGGTAGGTCTCGGGTACAGGTTTGAAACGGCAAAAGACGTTATCCTTCGAATGGAAGACATGGACGTTGAGAGTGCTAGACTAAAGGCTAAAAAAAGAATAGAGCGTATTAAGGGTGACGCTATGGAGTGGCTAGAAAGCCTAAATGACGACGACAGTTTTATCACTACCATGGAGAAGGTTGATTTAGACTTAGAATCAACTGGAAATGCCTATTTAGAAATAGGAAGATCTGTAACGGGTGAAGTTGGGTATGTTGGACATATTCCTGCAACAACCATGAGAGTCAGAAGGCTAAGGGATGGGTTTACTCAAATAATCAGCGGCAAGGTTGTTTATTTCCGCAATTTTAACGCAACAAATCAAAATCCAATCACCGATGATCCAAGACCAAACGAAGTTATTCACTTTAAATCATACTCACCCCTAAATACATTTTATGGGGTTCCTGATATTATATCTGCCTACCTGTCCCTTAAGGGAGACCAGTTGGCCTCACAGTACAACATTGATTACTTTGAAAACAAAGCCGTTCCAAGATATATTGTCGTCGTAAAGGGGGCAAGGTTAGATTCAGAATCAGAAGACAGATTGTTTAGATTCTTGCAGACTGGGCTAAAGGGGCAAAATCATAGAACCCTGTATGTTCCTCTTCCAGCAGATCAGGAGGGAAACAAGATAGACTTCACAATGATTCCCGTAGAGGCAAATGTTCAAGAAGCGTCGTTTGACGCATACCGCGAAAAAAACCGCAACGATATCCTTATGGCTCACCAAGTACCACTCTCTAAGCTTGGAGGGGTTGATTCTGGAGGATTAGCAGCAGCAATGTCCCAAGATCGTACATTTAAGGAACAGGTAACAAGACCAGCACAGAGATATATCGAAAAGATAGTCTCCAAGATCATCAAGACCAAGACAGATCTAATCGATCTTAAGTTTAACGAGCTGACCCTTACTGACGAAGTAGCTCAATCTCAAATACTCGAAAGGTTTGTTAAGTCTCAGATACTCCTTCCAGACGAGGCAAGAGAGAAAATTGATATGCCAACAAGATCAGATGGCAAGGGCGGAACACCCTTAGAGCTTTCTGCAAGGCAGGGAATAGACGCAAGGGCAAACGCCTCTCAGAACAGGCAGAGAGACTCTGAAAGAACAAACAACAACTCTGACAGCGTAGCGACCACTACGGGAAGAAATGCTCAGGGTGAAGGCAGAAAGGTGTAATTGTAACAGTTTTATAAAATGCTGTTATAATATAAACAATATGAATAAATGTGATACTGATGTTTGTCTGAGCACCCCCCAAGGTGATCCTGCTCGCACAATCTCACTAAGCTCACATGCAAATTCAGGAAAAGATGTGTTGTTCTATGTCTAGAATAAACAAGGCAAGCTTTGACCTTGACAATAAAGATCTAAAGATGTCGATGCCGTTTTCAAAGATAGACATAGAAAAGAGAACGGTATCCGGCTGGGCCACGACAGACTCTGTAGATCATCAAGACGATATAGTAACAGCAGAGGCGTCTATCCTGGCATTTACTAACTTTAGGAATAATATTAGAGAGATGCACGATGAAAAAAAAGCGGTGGGAAAACTTATTTCTTTTAAACAGGATACCTTCTACGACCCAGAGACAAACAAGTCGTATAGTGGAATCTTTGTTTCCACATACGTTAGCAAGGGTGCTCAGGACACATGGGAGAAGGTCTTGGACGGAACTCTTACAGGTTTTTCAATCGGTGGCAGTGTAAAGGATTACGAGGATACTTATGATGAGGGCATGGGTAAGTCAATCAGAATAATTAAAGAGTATGATCTTTTTGAGCTTTCTCTTGTGGACAATCCTGCTAATCAGTATGCTAACGTCATTAGCATTGAAAAAGGTCATGCTGGAGGGTACCTTTCTAAGGCTCTCATCGAGAACGTGTTTTGGTGTAATAGTGACAACGTAGTTCAATTAAGTTCTGACAGCTTGTCAAGTTGCCCTAGATGCGATAAGGGCATGAGCAATATTGGTTTCGTTGAGACCAATGATGCACAAAAGACAGAAGTAGTAAAGTCTATTCTTTCTACTGTCAAAAATGATGCAAAGGAGGTAAGCAAAATGAATAACGATACAGTTGAAACAGAGCCTACAGAAGAACCAGCGGAAGCTGTTGTAGAAAAAGCTGTTGACTCGGAAGTAGAAAAATCTGAAGACTCCGAAGTTGAAAAAGCTTCCGTCGAAAAAGACGAAGCAGAAGATGAAGTGGTCGAAGAAAAGTCTATGCGCGAAGAAAAAGACATGGACGAAAAAGACCCCATGGAAGAAGAAAAGTCCATGAGTGCTGATGAAAAAGGCAAAGACGATATGTTAGAGCAAACAAAAGCACTGTCTGATCAAATCCACACGACACTCAGCAACATTGCTGACACAATGAAAGTTCTTAATGAGAAGGTAGAAGAGCTCAATAAGACCGTTGTGGGAGTCAAGGAAGATGTCAATACAGTAAAAAATGAGTTTGGAAAGCGTGTAGATGCAGTGGAAAAAGATACTGCTTTCCGTAAGTCTGGCGACCTTGGAGAGGTTGTGCAGGAGCCAATTTTCGAAAAGGCTAAAAGATCGCTATGGGATGGACGTTTCCTCACGAAGTCCGACCTATTTAACTAAAAACAAGAGAAAAAATGGAGGTGAAGTACAATGTCAGAAGAAATCTTAAAGAATCAGCCAAGTGAAGCCGGTGAATACGGAGATCCCAACCCAGGTTTGTTCCAGGGCCAAGGAGCTGTTGCAGCAGGTGGAATCGGCGGAGTAACCGACCCATCCGCTGGCGTGGTAGGAAATATTCCTAACGCCAACTATGGAGTAACAACAGGACCAAACGCTGTCAACCCAACAGGTGTTGCTGGCGGTATGCTGAACCCAGAACAGGCTCGTCGTTTTATCGACTATGTTTGGGATGGTAGTGTTCTTGCTAAGGATGGCCGCAAGGTCACAATGAGAGCAAACACGATGGAGATTGAAAAGGTCAACGTCGGTGAGCGTGTTATTCGCGCTGCGTCTCAAGCACTTGGAGAGTACACAAACGCTGGAGCAACTTTCACAAAAGTTGAACTAACCACAAAGAAGATTCGTCTTGACTGGGAAGTTTCAACAGAGTCGCTGGAAGATAACATCGAAGGTGGCGCACTTGAAGATCATCTCGTTCGCATGATGACGAGTGCTTTTGCAAATGACATCGAAGACCTGGCAATTAACGGTGACGGTGGAGCAGACCCATTCCTAGGAATTATGGATGGCTTTGTTAATCAGGTCACTACAGGTGGAGACGCTCATGAGGCAGTTCTTACTGTTTCAGCAAATGCATGGACACCAGAAAAAATGCAGCAGATCATCTATGCATTGCCACGCAAGTATCGTGCAGTAAAAAGCAACCTCAAGTTCTACGCTGGTACGGATACCTTCGCGGGTATCGTTGCAAGCAATGGAACTCTTGCTGACGCAATTGCAGCAGCATTTGATCCTAGAGTTGCTGGTACTCCAGAACGCAGAGAGAACTACCTCAGTGGTGCAGGACAGACCATGGGTGGCGCTAACGTAACCCGCGTTCTTGGTATCGACGTCATGGAAGTTCCTTACTACCCTGCGGATTATGTCGACCTGACATTCCCACAGAACCGTGTATGGGGATTCCAAAGAGACATCACAGTCAACCGTGAGTACAAGGCCAAGAAAGACACAATCGAATACACAGTGTTCGTTCGTCTTGGCATCACATGGGAAGAACTGGATGCAGTAGCTTACGCAGACGCGGCAGCCGACGTATCCTGATAGTCAATATAGCTAAGGGGGGCGGGTATCACACTCGCCCCCCTAAGTATATTCTGATATAATTAAACTTGAGAAGGGTGTGAAAATGTCAAACTTTGAAAAAATGACCGTTGCTCAGCTTAAAGAGTATGCCAAGGAAAATGGCGTAGATCTTGACGGAGCAAAAACAAAAACAAGCATCGTTTCCGCGTTGGCGGGGGTAAAGTCAGTTATTAGTGAGTCGGAAGACAGGAGTGTGATTAGCTCAGAGGATGTTTCTCCCAAGGGTGGGTTGAAAAAGTCTCCAATCAAAGTGGATAACCTGGGAGTAATCACAACAGCAACAGCAGATAACTTTAAGGACAAAGTTTTTAGTTCAAAGCCAAAGATAGAGGAAGTAGAAAAGGTTGCAATTCATTCGGAAAAAAACATGAATTGGAACGGTATAGGAAGAGTATCCAAGGGATATAATATTGTTACAAAGGAGGCAGCCGATATGTGGCTTACCCGAAAGGGAGTTCGTGAAGTAGAACCCGAAGAAGTAGCAACACATTACGGCCTATAGATATGGACCTATTAAGACAAACACCATTTAACTTTTCAATAAGCTTTTCAGTACCGTCTGAATCAACAGACCACCTTCTAGAAATATATGGAAGCCAAGGAAACGCAATTGTTTCTGAAGTTCTAACCTCTAGTGCATCTGGAGTGATTACATACGAACTTCCCTTGGGATTTCAAAAGTATGACGATTCGTACCCAGTATATGTCTACACGATAGGCGCAGATGACCTAGCAGATGAAACGGTAGTTATAGATACACTTTACATATACAGGCCCTACATCGACCCAATAACGAGTTCAGAGGGTACAGACTGTGATGCAGCTGAATACGCTCAACTAGAAAAAACAGCAAGGTTCATCATCGATACCCTTGTTGGGGGATTCTACTACGAATCAAAAGCTATCGAGCTGACTGGACTTGGACTAGACTATCTACCGCTACCCAAAAAAGCAAATAGGGTAAATCATGTTTATCAAAACAACGTGGCTGTATACAATAGATTGGTTCCGTTATCTGGTCAAGATACTTATCTTATTAGCCCAGATAAAACATCACTAACAATAGACCTTGTTGGAGAATACAATAAAAAAGAATCTAGAGGTGTACGGTTGCCAATGGCCGCATCTGATTCCTTAATGCTTTCTTCAGAAAACTATGATCAAGCTATATCCCTAACTGGTACTAACAGCGGATCGTTCTTCCCCAAGGGGGCTGACTTCATTGTTTACGGAGAGTGGGGGTGGCCAGTAGTTCCACAAGAAATAAAGGAAGCGACCAGAATTCTTGTTGACGACATTAAGTGTGGAAGGCTTGCCTATGTTAGTAGATATGTAACAGAATATGAAACAGATCAGTTTAGAATAAAGTATGGAGATCTTGCATCAAGAGGATCTGGGAATCTTATTGTTGACAAGATTATACAAAAATACTCTATCCCCATCTACAGGATAGGGGTGCTTTAATTGCTTTGTGATCCAGAAGTATTCTATTCAATGAACCTGGATGTTTATTATTCCTCTCAATCCCAGGATGAGTTTGGCGCAGCAATCAAAACCTGGAACCCAAATCAAACACTCATTGGCTATGTTCAGCAGGTAGGGTCAATGGAAAAAAATTCCTTAAAGACAGAAACATTTTTTGAGTACAGTAACAAGTTGGTGGGAAGAACATATGTTGATCCAAGAACCTCTATGGAGGGGATAAGCTATCCAATAACTAGCATATTGGTAACAAACATACAAGACTCTAAAGCTGGAACCATATTCTACACAGAAAGTGCTGGAAAGAGGTCTGGAAAGCCAACGGTGTACGATGTTATGTCAGTAGACCCCCACATAAATCCATGGAATGAAATAGAGTATTACAAGATTTATCTTGTTCGTTCTGATTTGCAGGAGATAAATCGTGATTAGCGTTAGGTTTGACACCAAGGGGCTTGAGAGGGCTCTAAGGAATTCTGTTTCTTATAGCAATGGATTTATCGATGGCATAGAGATGGAAAGGTTGCGTTTCAATAGGTTTTTGGGCGGGGTAACGGCAGAGGCCCTTGGGGAGTATATAGACCAAAAGGCAAGAATGAACACGGAGTCCCTACATCATGTTTACGAATGGAACAGAATTGGAGAAAAGTCGGCAAGGCTTTTTAGTTTCAATGTAAATGCTGGAAAAAATCTTATATCCTTTTCTGGAAAGTTCTTGCCATCAAGATCTACATCAGATACCTCGTCAGAGCCATTTGCAAATAAGGCAGAAATGATGGAAAATAAGATAGCCATAACAATTGAGCCACAAAACTCAGAGCTCCTTGCTTTTGAAGATGACGGACAGATGTTTTTTACATCAAATTCTATCTATATTGCAAACCCAGGTGGGGATGCTGTCGCAGGAAGCTTTGGAGAAGTTATTAGTGAGTTTTTTAGTCAATACTTTACGTCATCCATTTTAAGACAACTAATGTCTGACCTGGAAACCCCAAGTGAGTTTTCTAAATACTTTTCTCAAGGGGTAAAATCTGGTGGAAGGTCTGTTGGAGTTGCTGCTGGAAGAAAATACTTCAGGGTTAAAGGGGCTGAATCTTTATGAGTTTGTCTATTTTTTCCTTTGCCCCAGTTGTTGTGAATAGTTACCTCTGGAGCGTAATGAAGTTGGTGGAGCCATCTCTTTCTAGTTCATCAAACTATGGATCAACTATTCCCTTTCTCCCGCTAGGAGACGCGGCAGCGGGAACCCTGGGGTGGGAAGACAAAACTTATGTTATATATGACAGAATGTTTAAAGCAATGAAAGACCCATCCTATTGGGTGAAGTGTGAAGAGGTTAAGTATCAGTTAAAGGCAAAAGAGCAAGATACTTTTATCTGGGGATCTGCAATACAGCAAATCCTTGACAGACACGATGATGCGGCAAAGGATGTAAATGATTGGATAAGGAGTAATGGTGGAGATAACGCTTATCCTATATTCTTCCATAGTATAAGGGTGTTTCAGCTAGCAAGATACCTGGCAACCGATTCAGCAAACACAAGAGACTTGAGTTCAAGGTCTTTTTATGTAACGGAGTTTGCAGTCGATATGAAATACCACTACACGAAATCCCTAGAGGATTACCTATAAAACGGTGATATAATGTAAAAGAGGGAACGTCACCATAAATAAAAAATATGGAGAAAGAGGTAAAAGATATGGCATATACACGCGGAGATTCAAAAAACATTATTGTCGGCGCAGCAGCAATGTTCGTTTCGACTAGTGCAGATTTTGATCCAGCAACAGTAGTCTTTCCAGACTTTGTTGAGGATGAGAAATATATTGACACGCTAACAGACTCGGTAGATGGTCAAGCTTTGGTACGGAACATTGGTTACACGACTAATGGTCTCGAACTTCAGTTTCAGCCAGATTTTGGGGAGGTTCAAGTAGATCAGCTTCTTGACGTTGCAAAATTGTATAAGCAAGGGATGCAAGTTAATCTTAATACTGCTTTTGCAGAGGCTACGCTTGAGAACCTTTTGGTTGCTATCGCAGCACCATCATCTGATTATAGTGCAAGCACAACACTTGACAATCCAGTTGATAGTGGAGCTGCATCAACAGCATCCGTGCTTGAAATGACTTCAGGAGCTATTGGCGAGTGTCCAGTAGAAAGAGGTCTTGTTGCAGTTGGACCAGGCACAGGAGACTGTGACCCAGGAGCATACGTTGAGCGCATTTATGTTGCTTACCGTGCTCTGTCTATTGACAGTGTAACTGTATCAGCAAAAAGAGATGAAGCTTCTCTGTTTGAAGTTTCATTCCGTTTGCTTCCGGCAAACAGCGGTTCTTATGGAAAAATTGTTGATAGAACAATTAACTCTACGACCTGATAAAACATAATAATAACTGAATAGTCAGCAGCCCCCAGTGCGTTTTGCACGGGGGCTGTTGTCATTTTCCACCGTTATTTTCCTGGGGTAGCTATGATATACTTTACCTATTAAATACCAGAAAGGGTAAAAACATGGCAACGCAGATATACGAAACAGAAGAGCTAGAGTTGATGGACGGAACAAAGATCAATATGCGTCCACTAAAGATTTCACTTCTTAGAGATTTTATGAAAAAATTTGATACCGTAGTTGAGGTGGCAACCAGCAATGTTGAGTCAATGGACGTATTGGTTGAATGCGCCATGATTGCCATGAAGCAGTATGATGAATCCTACTCAACAGATACAGAAAAGTTTGAAGATGTTACAGACATCAAGATGGTGTATAAGATCATTGAGGCTGCCTCCGGCATCAAGTTGGACGCAGAGGGAAACGATCTAGTGGCAGCGGCTCTACCTGGAACGAGCTAGATCTAGCTAAGCTTGAGGCAGAAGTTTTTATCTTAGGAAATTGGTTAGATTATGAACAGCTAGAGGCTAGCCTGTCTATGCCAGAATTGGTCGCCACGCTAGATGCAACAAGGAGTGTAGAAGAAAGAAAAAACAAATTCTCTGCCGCAATCCAGGGGATAGATTTGGGGAGCGGATCAGAGGATGGGAAAGGGCAGAAGGAGTGGGAAGACATGAAATCAAGAGTTTTCACTGGCGGTGCAGTAAAAGATTCTAGAGATATAACATCCCTTCAAGGACAAAATGCTAAAAAGGTAGGGTTTGGGATAAACAACGGTCTTGAATACTCATCAGGCAAGAGTCCTAAAAATCCAATGTCATAAAAAAGGCCCCACAAAATGGTATAATCATATTGGTGAAAAAATAAATGGCTAACGTGAGTGCAAACATCATTGTCGATATTAATACCATCGCGGCCCAAGCAAAGTTAAAAAGTCTTGCCGCGCAAATAACTAACTTCAATCGGTCAGTTTCTTATGCAAGTGGCGGCGGAGCACAGAAAGCAGCAGCACTAAACAGAGCACTTGCCGACGGCATTAATGGCATGGGTGATTTTAGGGCCAGGGTCGTTCCAGTAGCAACCTCGGTTGAAAGATTTACGACGGCACTAGAGGGAAATAAGATGTCCCTCGGTCAGTATACGAAGTATGCAGCATCACAAGTGCCAGGACTGGGAAAGATGTTCCGAAAAGAATGGGACATGATGACAAGTGTTGCCACGGATCGTGTCAAGAAGATGCAGTCTCAGTACATAGAGCTAGGAAAATCAGCAAAACATGCACAGCAAGCTCTTCAGATAACCCCAACGGGACTGCGAAGTGGGTATGCAACAGATGTTGCAGTCGCCGCACAAAGATCACAGATATTTAACAAGATAATTAATGATGGATCAACAAAGATGCTTAACTGGGGGAAGAATACCCAGTGGGCTGGTAGACAGCTTATGGTTGGGTTCAGCCTACCCCTAGCCGCCCTGGGGGCCGTTGCTGCAAAGACTTTTATGGAGCTGGACAAGGCTAGCGTTTCCTTCACAAGAGTATATGGAGATCTTTCAACATCGACAAAAGAAACTTATAAAAATCTAGAGGCTATGAAAGAACTTGGAAATGAATATACCAAGTATGGAATTGCAGTAAAAGATACACTAGATCTGGCCTCTAGAGTTGCTGCAACGGGTGCCACTGGCGCAGATTTGGCGGCAGCCACAGAGCAAACCCTTAGGTTCGCTACCCTAGGCCAGATTGACTACAACTTGGCGCTTGAGGCAACAATTTCCTTGCAAACAGCATTTGGGGTAAGCTCAGACAAATTAGCCGAAAATATTGATTACCTCAACGCCGTAGAAAACCAAACGGTCTTAACGATTGAGGATATGGCAACAGCCATTCCCACAGTAGCGACAGTGGTTGAGGGTCTAGGTGGAGACGTAAAGGATCTTGCTGTTTTTATGACCGCAATGAAAGAGGGCGGCATCTCTGCACAACAGGGAGCGAACGCTCTCAAATCTGGTTTGGCAAGACTCTTCAACCCAACAAAAGCAGCAACTGAGCAGCTAGCTAAGTATGGAATCAGTATTAAGGAAATGGTTAGCTCCAATAGGGGAGACTTAATGGGGCTCGTTCAAGACTTTGGAAAGGCACTGTCCTCACTGGACGATCTCGAACGTCAACAGACTCTAGAAAAAGTTTTTGGAAAGTTCCAGTATGCAAGAATCGGGGCATTGTTTAAGAATATGGCTTCTGATTCAAGCCAGGCAAGTAGAGCAATAGACCTCTCCAAGATGTCTCTGATAGATCTAGCAAAGCTTTCAGAAAAAGAGCTTTCAACGATTGAAGAATCGACAACTGTTAAGTTTAAAAAGGCTATGGAAACTCTAAAAGTTTCTATTGCTCCATTGGGAGAGGCGTTTCTTAAGGGGCTCATGCCAATAATTGACGTCTTGACTAAGATTGGAGGGTTCTTTAATGACTTGCCAGATCCCATAAAGACTGCAATAGCTGTAGTTGTTGGGGCGGTAGCAGGAATTGGACCCGTAATCTTGATGACTGTTGGTTTAATGGCTAACGGATTTGCAAATATCGTAAAGCTCATCCAGGTATTTAGGAAAAGTATTGCTGGAATTAAAGGAGATGCGTCAGCATTTGGATACCTCGCTTCCGCAGAGCTTGAAGCACTGGCAGCATCAGAGGCACTTGAGAAAAGCGTAACGAGCCTAACGACAAATCTCCTATTGCAGCGCCGCGCCGTTACCGGATTGATTCGGGAATACGAAAGATATTCCGTTGCCGCTGGATTAGCGGGGGCTGGGGTAGCTCCCCGACGCATGGGCGGAGCACGGGGTTCACCCCGGGCACCAAGACCACCAATGAGGCTGGCTGGCGGGGTGACAGGAGTTCCAGGAAGAGGAAATAAAGATACTATTCCAGCACTCCTCACGCCTGGAGAAAGCGTCATAACAAAGAAAGCCACACAAGCGTATGGACCAATACTGCAACAAATGAATGATGGAACTCTTCCAGGATTTGCAGGTGGGCTTATGCCCGGAGTCCAGCTTTCCCACGCAATGGCATCTAAGGTAATGGGTTATGGAAGGAAAGCTGCTCAGTCAAAACAAATTCTGCAATTTTCTGATGCTATCTTTCTTGCAAAAGCTGGGGCTTCCGCTCAGCTAGAGGTATTGGGCAATCTAAAGCTTGGATTGCCGAAAAGATTCAACCAGGATATGAGAACGAGGATTAACCCAAGAACAGGAAAGCGTACAGGAAAAGGATCAAATAAAGATTCATTGGCTGAGCATGTCTTGAGTGAAGATCTAACTCCCCACCTGTTTTCATCTTTAGATATACCAGAAGAATCTAAGAAAATTTTTAGAAAGGAGCTGTCTGATGCTCTAGGTCTGATGAGTAGAGAAAAAGATCTAGTGTGGGATGACGACTTCGCTAAAGCATTTGAACTGGCAGAAAAGGCAACAGTTAGAAAATTGATCGACAAGGGGAAGCCCGAGGTTGCGAGTAGACTTGAATCGATATTGACAGCATCAAGGGAAGACTTTGAGACAAGGATACACTTCTCTCTACCACCTGCCGCAAAGGGTAGAAAGTATAAGGGTGACAAGGAGGCAAAGGCAGCAGCAGAAGCAATGGGCCTGCTATCGGAAGACATGGAACCATTTTATTACAATACCTCTAATAGGAAACCAGCTGCTCTTATCTACAACCCAGCGACCAAGAACTATGTTCAGATTTTACAGGGACAAACTAGAAAATTAAGAAAAGGTTCCTCATGGGAGGAACAGCTGATGTCTGCTGATCCAAACTGGTATGAAAGAAATATTCAAAATAAAAACACGGGTGGATCAATATTTGAATCTCAATCACAAACAAGAGTTCCTGGAATGGGCAACAAGGACACTGTTCCTGCAATGCTCACCCCAGGAGAGTTTGTTATCAACAAGAAGGCTACAAGAGAGAACCTTCCACTAATTAATTCAATTAACGATGGAAGTATTGCTAATTTTGGTGTTGGTGGGGGGGTATTCCTTGGAAAGGCACACTCGTTTTCCAATGTTCTTACTGCTAGAGAAAAGCTTGCTGCTGCAAAACAAAAGCAATCATTGTTGAGGAAAGAGGCAATATCTAGCTCAGATATTGCTGCTAGAGAGGGTATCTTTGCTGATCTACCACTAACAGACCTTGGTCCAATGAAAGAGAGAATTGGAGGAAGAAGTTCAAGTTTTGGAATGAATGGAATATATGGGGCTGGGGTATTCAAGGCATCAGACAACCCAGCAGCAGCCCTGGCAGAAGTTCGTGGGGCAAAAATGTCTTCAGCATTTGGCCTAAGTTCTCCAGACCAGAAACTAGTTAAGATAAGAGATCCGGGGGATGGTGGATTTATTGTTGGTACGCTGTCAAAGTTTGATCAGAAATTTGCAAAAACAACTAGAAAGTTTTCAGAAGATTCCATGTTTGATCAAATTCTTGGAGTTCTCTATAGAAGAGACTTAGATACCCAAGCAGACAATCTGTACAGCAGGGTTGTCGCAGACGTAAGTCAGGCTAGATATAAGACCGCCGCGAGCACTCGCGCAAAAATAGCCGACCCCGCATCTATTCTTGACTTTATGCCAAAAGCCTTCTTGCAACAAGCGGCTGGTGCTAAAAAGTGGTTTATGCAAGAAACAGCCAACTTTGCCAGACAGATGACTCCTATGCAATATTCTGACGGTATGGAAAAAGCAATGCTAAAAGCAAGATCAAACGCAAAAAAAACAACAGATGCTTTGCCAAACTCCAATGCAGCTGAAAAGAAGAAATACTATGAAGACCTAATAAAAGATTTAGACGACCTATCCACGGTCAATTGGAAAACCCAACAAAAAGTTCACAGTTCTATCTTCCCATCCCCAGCTAAAAAGACAAAGGCAAACAAGTCTCACAACGAGGGGCTGACCAGCTTCTTTGCAAATATGGGTGGGCAGGTACCACCAGATCTAGTTCAAGGCCTCTCCTTGGGTGGCACGGTAAACATGCTCTCAAAGAAATCCCATAAGGCATTCTCTGATTTTACTTCTGCAACTGGATCAGGGGCTAGAGGAATAAAGAAGTCTATCACTGAAGACCCAGCGATGGGTAAGGTATTCCGTTCTGGCTTTACAAGAAGCAAAGAAGATGAGGTTTTACATAGGGCAACATTCTTAGATCGTCTTCCCCAGGCGGGAGAGATGTTTTCCATGGGGCCACTGGCATCATTTTCTCCAAAGGGAGTTCCCGTTACTCAGCACTTAAGTGGAACAAAAATACAACAGGACTCAGACTTTGCCAGATATAGATTAGCTACCGCAAAAAAAGAAAACGACGACTATTCAAAAAGAATAGAGTTTATGAAAAGAAGTGGAATTCAGTCATACATGCCAGAAACACAGTTTACAGACAAGGTAACTGGTAAAGCTGGAATAGATGCTTGGTTTGAATCTGCCGCAAGAAGAACAAAAAGCAATAATACTCTGATGAGGGAACAAGAAAAGATAATCGCAAATTACGAAAAATACAAAAAAACGATCTTTGAGATACAAACACCCAAAGGTACAGTGAGGGCAAGTATCGACGACATCTTGAAATCAGAAGACAGAATGTTTATGGGTAAGCCTGTTTCAGAAAAAGAAAGAATACTGCACAATGCACAAATAAAAGTTTTAGAGATAACTTCTGAAGGGGGCATATCAAGGATTAAGGGAACTCTTGTATCTTCTGAGCTGCCTGGCTATGACAGATTGGGTAGAACGTCTAGATTCCGGTACCCACAAAACAGAAATGTTGGTGGACCAATATTTGATTCACAGTCTCAGACTTATGTCCCAGGGGTGGGGAGTACCGATACCGTACCAGCAATGCTTACTCCAGGGGAGTTCGTAATAAACAAAAAGTCTACGAAAGAAAACCTTCCCTTAATTCAATCAATCAACAATGGAGAAACCCCTGGGTTTAATGATGGTGGAATGATTCCAGGTGTTCAGAAGTTTGCCCTTGGGGGGGCAGCTCAATCAGTAAATCTATACAGAGCAGGAACCCATAGGTTTGGAAAATATTCCATTAATAAAAAAATGGATAAAAAAGCAAAGTTTGGTACTTGGTCAGGAAAAGGACTTTATTTTGCAGAAAACGTAAATGAATCAAAAAGATATTTAATGCCAAGCATAATTGGAAAGATTCCGGGGGTTTCCCCCGTGCTAAAAGGTTTGGGGCTTGAAAGAAGAATGTGGAAAACAAGAATTAGTCAATCCAGAATTCTTGATATGGATAAAACCCTAACAAAGTCTTTTGGTAGTAGAGAAGCTGTATTAAGTTTTCAAAATAATCTAGCGAGATCCGCAGCAAAGTATAAAGTTCCAGCAGATACTTTTTCAGATTCGGCATACCTCTATAACATTTCCGCCGCCGAGCTCAAGACAGACACCATTGATGCAATCTCAACCTACTTGAGAGTCGGAGGGATGAAGCCAAAAAGGGCAAATAATACTGCAGAAAATATCTGGTTAGATGCAGTAGGAAAATCTGGCTATCATGTTCAAAAATTTTCAGATAGGCTTGCTCGTACCGGACCCTCCTCAGCTGAGTATGTGTTTGGAAAAAGACCTCAAAGCATGAAAAAGATGGGGAAAAAAGAAATCAAAAAAACAAGTTCAAGACACAGTTTAATTGATGATTGGAGTCCTAATGCAATGTCCTTTAATAAAGGAGGAATGATTCCAGGTGTTCAGAATTTTGCACTTGGGGGTCAAGCTATGGCCAGGATGA
>Ga0105053_10006972_pt1 | contig 15305 bp, 9 predicted proteins | sample BON01_FD_78093 | JGI IMG/M metagenome (GOLD analysis project Ga0105053, IMG submission 78093) | Freshwater microbial communities from Lake Bonney liftoff mats and glacier meltwater in Antarctica - BON-01 | ecosystem: Environmental > Aquatic > Freshwater > Ice > Glacier meltwater | place: Lake...
GAAAATATCGAAGCCGGTCCCGAATACCTCGCGCGCTACGAGGGTCATGGCGCCGCCGCCCACTTCTATGGCTGCATCACCGAACTGGATGAACAAGTCGGCCGCATCGTGCGCACCCTCGATGAGGCCAATGCCAGCGACAACACCTTGATCTTCTTCTGCTCCGACAACGGCCCCGAAGGCACCGCCGTCGCCGGTCGCCGCGCCGGCACCACCTCCGGTCTTCGCGGCCGCAAACGCGATCTCTACGACGGCGGAGTCCGCGTTCCCGCCTTCGCCGTTTGGCCCGGCCACATTCCCGCCGCGACGACCAAAGACACCCTCCTCACGACCCTCGATTACTACCCCACTATTCAAAACATTGTCGGATACACCTTGCCCGACGACCGCCCGTTGGATGGCCAAAATATCCTCCCCCTCTTAACCGGCGAATCCTCCGCCCGCACCACCCCCATTCCCTTCCGCTATGCCTCCGGGGCATCCTCGCTCGTGCAAGATGGCTATAAATTTATGCTCCCCTCGCATGCGCTCTACAACCTCGCCGCCGACCGCGCCGAGACCCGGGATCTCAGCGCGTCCCAACCCGATCGCGTGGCCGCCATGAAGCAGACCTTGATCGATTTCTTCGCCAGCGTAGAAAAAAGCCACGCCGGCGCCGATTACTCCACCAAAGACTACGTGCCCACCAACGCATGGGAGCCCCTCCAAACCGAGCGCTAGGCAGCCCTCCATCGGCGACTGTTTTTCACCGTTTACCGGTGACATCCCTGCGCGTAAGAGGCACTAATAACATTTCATTTCGTCTCCACCCGCGACGACCATGGGTCTCCTTCGTCACAGTCTGCTTCCGATTCCTTTTTTCGCCATCTCGCTGGGGGCCCAACCCGTCGAAGATTCGGTCAATTTCGTCGATAATATCGCGCCCATCCTCGCGACCAACTGCGTATCTTGCCATCACCCCGAAGGCATCGGGCCCTTCAGTTTGGTGAGCTTCAACGACGCGCACCGCCGCGCACGTCAAATTGCCGAAGTCACCCAATCGGGCTTCATGCCCCCATGGAAACCCAGTCGCGACCACGGCCCCAACCTCATCGGTGAACGTTTTCTCAGCCAACCAGAGATCAAACTCCTCACCCAATGGTATGCGGACGGAGCGCCTCCCGGCGATCTCAGCAACTTCACTCCGATCACTCCCCCGGAGTCGACGTGGGATCTCGGCCCACCCGATCTCATCATCCGACTCCCCGAGGCCTACACGCTGCCCGCTGAGGGCCGCGACGTGTATCGCAACTTTGCGATTCCCCTGCCCCTCAACACCACAAGGTTCGTCCGCGCCCTCCAGTTTCGCCCCGGGGCCCGTTCCCCGATTCATCACGCCCTCGTCTTAATCGACGAAACGGGTCGAGCTCTCGCCCACGACGCTGCTGAACTTGGCCCCGGCTATGACGGCATGGGCATTGGCTCTGGCTCCCTTCCCCCGGGGCATATCGTCGGCTGGACCCCTGGCCAAGCGCCCTACGAATCTTACTCCGGCACGGCCTGGGCGGTGACCCCCCAAACAGATCTCGTCCTGCAACTCCACCTGCTCCCCACCGGACGTCCCGAAGAAATCTCCCCCGAAATTGGTCTCTACTTCACCGACGAACCACCCACGCGCGAGTCCTTCGTTTTCCAACTCCGTGACTTCAAGATCGATATTCCCGCCGGCGAACCCGCCTACCGGATCGAGCAACAAATCACCCTCCCCACCCCAGTCAGCGTCGTCAGTATCTACCCCCACACGCACTACCTGGGTAAAGACCTCCAAATCTTTGCCACCCTGCCTTCCGGCGTGAAAGAATGGCTCCTGCATATCCCCGATTGGGATTTCAACTGGCAAGGGGACTACCGCCTGCAAACCCCGCTGCCCCTACCCGCCGGTTCGGTTTTACACCTAGCCTACACCTACGACAACTCGACCGCCAATCCTTTCAATCCCGCCAATCCTCCCGTCGATGTGAAAGGCGGCTGGAGCTCCACCGATGAAATGGCCGAGGCCATGATTCAAGTCCTCCCCTCCTCGCCCTCCGATCTTCCCCGACTCGCCACCGCCCAGAAAAACTACGACATCGCCCAAGCCGGTGGTGAATCCCGTTTTCACTATTTCAACGGCATCTACCTCGAGCAACAAGGCGAGTATGCCCAAGCGCTCACGGCCTACCAATCTGCCCTCAAACTTGATCCCTCTTTTGCGAGCACCCACTATAAACTCGGCACGCTTTGGGAACGCCGCGGCGAATTTCAACGCGCCTTCGATCTCTACGAATCCGCCTTAGAACTCAAACCGGAAATGATCTCCGCCCGCCTCGCGATCGCTAAATTGCTCATGCAACAACACCGCTTCACCGCCGCCGGTAAAATCATTCAATCCGTCCACGCCGAGAATCCCCATCATCTACTTGCCACCCTTTACCTCGCGCGGTTTCACCTCGCCACCGGCGCCAGATTCACCGCGCTCGAAACCTTCGCAACCAACCTCCCACGATTCGCCGACGTTCCTCAATTCCACCTCGAATACGGCGAAGCCCTTTGGCAAGCGGGCCAAAACTCGACCGCTAAACAACAACTGGAAGCCGCCACCTCATTCCAACCCGTGCAACTCGAAGTCGGAGCCACCGCCGCCCTCCAAACTGTCCGCGCCTCCGCCCACTATCTCATCGCTCTAATCCACCAAGACGAGGCCGCCCCCTCCCGTGCCCGAAACTCATTAAACGACTGCCTCCGCGCCTCCCCCTTCCACCTCAACGCCCTCCTTCTTGCGGCAAACCTTGCCATCCATGCCGACGATGACGCCGCCGCCCTCACTCACCTCAAAACCCTAATTTCACTCCCCGAAAACGCGACCTTCTCCGACGAAGACATCCTCGCCAATCTCCCTCTCCCCGCCGGAGCCCACCTCCTCTCGGCAGCTCACCAAGCGCAGCAATAACCCACCGCCGCCCGACCCAGTCATCGACGCCCATCGGACCAAAAGAACCCCCCCCATGCGTCAGCCCCCTTTTTAACCTGCAGTGCGTAGTCGGTAGACGAAGCCTTTTCGTGTCCATTCGTGGTTAAATATAGCCCTGCCCCTCCCCCCCCACACCAAAAACCGGGCATCCCACGATGCCCGGTTCTAAACCCTACCCCTTACCAGACCAATAGGCTTAGAACGTGAACGTGGAACGAAGTCTCCACGTGCGACCTTCACGCCAAGTCACCGAACGTGCCCGACCATCCGGTTGCACCGCAGTGGTAATGATATCACCGCTGCTCGTGAGATTGGAGACGTTAAGCTGAATTTTCCAATCCACCTTATCGTTCATGATCTTCGTGCCGTAACCAAACCAAACGCCCAGACGAGTGATGGGATCGTCACGATAGGGATTGCTGAGCTCCGGCAGGTCGAGGCTTTGACCATCCACTTGTTGCACCGTGATCGGATATCCCACTGCTTTGTCATCTTCCCAACTCAAAGAGCCGCCAACGTTCCAGCCCTTGAAGCGGGAATCACGGTCAAACCGATAATTGGTGACGAAGTTTGCGCGCCATTCCCGCAGTTCGGAAACGAGCTGACCTTCGGCCGCCAGCGAGCTGTTCAAGCCGTTGAGCAATGTATCGTAAACCCGCACGTTAACCGGTTGATCCGATTCATCAGCGATCAAGTTCGACGCCGAACCGGTAGTCCACTCCGGCAAGCGTAAAGCCAGGTATTTCACCGTCGCAGGAGCGATATCGCTCCGCACCGCCTGTTGTTGCGCCAAGTTCAGCGAAATTCGCCAGTTGTTCGTCGGATTGTAGATCAAGTCGATCTCCTTTCCTTCGGAAGACGTGCTTTGCGTGTCTTGTAGGCTGAAGTTGGTGCCGCTCTGCTGGACGTTTTGTCCACTGATGGTGCCGTTGGCGTCAATGATCGTCCAGCCCGTCAAATCTTTGTAGAATTCAGGCGGTCCTTTGTATCCGGCAGCGTCCCGGGCGGCCTGCGTATTGTAACGAACGATACGACGATCCGTCTCGAAAAGGAATCCCGGGTAACCGAAGGAAACATTGCCCGCGATCGTCTCATACCAGTTGATCTTCACATGGAATTTATCGTCGAGTAACCCGACGCTAAAACCGTAATCCGTCGTCGTGCCTTGGGGCGGAGCGATCATCTCACCGAAAACATTGATGCGAGGATCTGAGATCTGGAAATTCTCAGACTCACCCCAGTGAAACGACAGACTCGCGCCATCAGGCAGCGGCACAAAGTCCGGCACATGCAACACCGCGCCATAGGACTTAGTCGTCGCTTCAAACGGATCGCCCGATGGCGTGGGGTCGAGCTCCCGCGAAGCTATATCCACGAGGTTATTGGCATCCCGGGTAAACGAAGAACCATACGAAGTCACCTTGTCCTTCCGGTAGCCGTATGTGCCCACCAACCACTCTTGTTTGAAGAGATACATTTGGTGGATATAGGCCACCGATTCCGTAATCTGGCTATTGAGTGATTGCCCCGTAATATGACTGTAGAACGAGTCGTCGTCGCGGGCATCGGCGATAGTCACCGGGTGAGTCGCCCATGCGCCATCCCCCCCTGCACTCTCGTCGAAATACCATCCCGTGGTCGTGCCGGTTTTTAGCACCTCTCGCACCCCAGTGATGTTTGCCCCCGTGGGCGAGTTCAGGGCAGCCAAGCTCGGTCCGAGATAGACCTGCGTGCGCACATCGGCCGCTCCCGAACTCAAGTTCGTCGAATTCGCCGAGGCTTGGAGATAAGCCGCATCCAACTTGTTACCCCCACTGATCGAACCGTCGTCGATCTGATACTCTTGGGCAAAAACCGTGCCCGTGTGACGGCCAACGAGCCAACCCAACCAGCCGTCAGACGCCTTCTTCATATCCATTTCGAAAAATGCCGTGCCCCGCTGCACATCACGTTCGATGTTGGTCTGTTGGCGATTGTTGCCCGCTGCCATGAAGGGGCGACCAAAGTTTGGATTTGGCGCTCCCCAGTTGAGCGTCGTATTGAGGTCGATGTTGATGTTGTAGCCGCGGCCGCCATTGAACAGATCGAACCAGCTGCGTTCCATTTCTTCCTGCATGTAGGAGAGCTCAAATCCGACCGATCCGAGCTTGTAGTTCCAGGATTGGTCGTAACTCGCATTCAGAACACTGAATTCCTCCCATTCCTTTTTGTTCGGTCCATCGAGCAGATTTTCCACCCAGTCAAAAATTGAGCGATCGATAATTTCCTCATCTCCGAAGAATGAACCGAACTTGATGCCTTGTGCCGCCGCTGCTGCCGACGGATACCATTGATCACCCTTAGTGATACCGACGGTATAGGCGCGGAAGCTCTTATTATTTCGTCGGGTATTCTCCCACGCATAATTCAAGCGGGAAGCTTCTTCACCATAGGAATCATAAACCAGCCCTGGCTGCCCAAACCACTCCCCCGGAGCCCGCACATAGTCGCGGTCAATCGTCCCGAATTCATTATCGTAAGGGCTGTGCGTGACTTTATCAAACCCTGGGGCCCACCAGCGCGTAAACGCATCGCGCGGGGCATTAGGCCGGGGCCGACGCGCATCAATTTCGCCGGTTTCGTAGCTTACCTTAAAATTCGCATTCTGAAATGGCTTATAGACCAGTGCCGCCGTCAGTCGTTCATCGTCTTCAAATGTGTAACTCTGCCGCCATTTTTTGCGCTCGCGCAGCGCCGCGACCCGAATGCCCAACTTGTCGTCGATCAACTCCCGATCAATGTCAAAATTCATCCGCAACGTGCCGAACGAGGCGACGGTCGTTTCAAAAACATTCCGATCCCGCATCATCGGCGAAATCACCGAATTATCGATAATACCACCCGGCGCACCGAGACCAAATAGAGTCGAATTCGGGCCGCGATTCACGGTGACGCGCTCGACGTTATAAGAATCAAACCCAATACTCGTCGGCATGTAATTGCGGGAGTTATCCGCGTTCGCCAGACCACGAATCCGGTTGTTGTTTTCCGGATTCCGATTCACTCCCGAATACTGGATCGTGCTCGAAATATTCACCCCTGCAAACGTGCCATCCGCACCGGACGTTTCGATGTTACCCAAGAACGGTAGAAGATTCGTCGCATCGGTGACGTTCAGATCTTCCATGAACTCCTTCGTCGCGACCGTGATGGAATTCGAAAGGTTTTCCAAACTGGTGTTGATACGCGTGCCGGCCAGCGTCGAAATCGCTTGATAGCCGACCTCCTGACTGCTTTCCACCGAAAACGGCGAAAGCGTGATCACGTCTTCCGCATCAGCATCATTTTTAGTCACCTGTTGCGCCAAGGCCGCCGAGGCACCGATCGCCAAAAAGGACAACGCACCCAGTAGGCGACGCGATGTCCTGAAATTTCCGGTCTTCGGACGAAGACTCAGACTACGAGGAATTTTGTTCATTTAGTTCTTAGTTCATGCGCACTTCTTGAAAAGCGAGCAGTTAGGGTTCTTTGATGATTGCAAACGTCGTGGGTTCAGAACGACGACCGCCTAGCTCTAACTTCACTAGATTTGGCCACCAGCACATCCTTGGACTGGAGGGACAATAATCCGACCAGATTGGCCGCTCAACAGACGTAAAACGGAAAGAGGAGTGATGAGTAATCAAGACAAGTAGGGGTCGGGGTGCGAAATATGTGTCTGCAAATTTTGCAGTTTCAAGATAAATGTCATGAATTCCGGGCAAAACTAAAGCCTCAACTCAACCACGATCTCCCCAGAAACCACCCACCTTCCCATTCTCAATTTCTGATTCCCCATTAACCGCCGCCGCCTCCTCCTCCCCTCCATCTCCAACAAACACGACAATCGCCCCCGCGCCTAGAGGCGCTCCACCTTGCGACCGAAACCAGTTGAGATCTTTGCGCTCTTTTGCGGCCACCAAAACACTCTGCCTCTCGGTCCCTCCGTGCGTCAGCCCTCAGGTTCCTCCTCAAAATAAATCTGCCCATCGGCTCCTCTCTCTCGGCTCCCTCCTGTAAAAAAATCCCGGACTCTCTGCTGCCTTGCTTTCTGTTTCCGCTCAAGTTTCTTCACCGGCATTTCCCGTCATCCCGGGTCTCGCCCTTCTGTGCCCGGCGGTTCTTAGAATCATCAATCATCCGCCGCCAATACCGCCGCTTTTGCTTCCGCCTCGATTCGAGGGTCCGTAACTTTACGAGCGACAATAAAGCACCCGACGCCCATCCCCACCGCGACGATCCAAACGACACGATAGTTGTTATCAAAGAATCCCACCAACGTCCCCACCGATATCACCGCCAAGGTCCGACCCGCGGCGAAGAAGATGTTAATTGCCCCCGCCAATTGCCCCACCATTTCGCGCGGATAAAAATCCGTCACCAATGACTTAAAGGCGATTTCTAACACCGTCCACGCGAAGCGGAAGATCAAGAACGCCGCCGCCAAAACCCACAGCGTCGAAGCCGTCCAGGCGATCGCGTAACCCACCACGCTCATTGCGAAACCAAACATCAACATCCGCTCGCGTCGCACCCGGTCGGCTACGATCCCGACCAACCACACATAACCCAACGCCGTGAGAGGCAACCACCCCATTGTCCGTGCATACTCGCCCATGGAGGCCCCCAGCGTCTCGATCGCGAATAACACCAAGAACGCCGTCGCCGCCGTATACATGAATGCCCGCAAAAAGTGAATCCATCCCATGCGGAGAAGTCCCGGCTGCGCCACAAAATCCTTCACGTAGGATTTCACGGTCACCTTCGGGCGCGGCGGCCCCGGATTCGGTTTCTCCCACAGGAAGAACGCCAACCCCATTACCAAAGTGATCTGCAACACCGCTGCCGTCGCATACAAGGGTAAGCCAAACATGACTCCCTCTTTGGCCACATCATGCGCTTCTACCCAGACCAAACCCACTCGACTCACAAACACCGCCCCCAGTTGGTACGAGACCGCCAGCACCCCCAACACCGTGCCGCGCTGCCGCGACGGAAACAGATCCGCCAATAACGGATGATCACTCCCCCACAAGACGTCCTGAGAAAATTGATACACGACCACAATACCCACCAGTTTCCACAACGTCGACGTCAGTGGCACACTGACCAGACACAGCGCCACCACTGGCGAGGCCACGATGATGAAAAAAGCCCGCCGCCCCACCCGCGTCCACACCCGGTCGCTGATGACTCCAACCAGAGGTTGCGCAATTACCCCAAACAACGGATTTAACGCCAAAATTAGGCCGATTATGAAAGCACTTCCCAACGTCACCTCGCCCATCAAAGGCACTTGAACCGAAAGCGTAATATCTTCGGTAATACGTTTCAGCGTGAGCGGTAGCATGATGTTACTCACTTCTTCTGTGACCGCGAGGCCGAAAAATATAACACAGAACAGAATGATTTGACCGGGGCCGATCCGCTCCTGCTCGGGGAAACTGGTCGTCATAGTGGGGTAATCTGAAGAAACAAAATGTGGCCGGAATCGGCAAGACTCAAACGAAGTCGCCCCTCACTATCAAGGGTCTGCTCAACTGATGTGCCCGCGCGAAGGTCCGCCACGCGCACCCGCTGGTGAAGGGCCATGACTCTTAGCCCGATTAAACGAGTGGTCTCCTCGTTCAGCCGCTCTCGGAACACTAAGGCATAGCCCTCCCTCGATTCCGGATTCACCCACTGAAATCCACTCCATTCCGCATTGTTCGGTTCCGACCCAATCGGAAATACCAACGCCTCAAACAGCGCCTGCCGATGCGTCCGATAAACCTCCAACAACTCCTTAATTTCACTCCGCTGATCCTCCTCCAACAACCTCGTGGTCTGCAAGAAGACCGGGATGCCCGGCAGACCGAGCGCCGTGCTAGACGTGTCGCTGTGCAAATAGGCATCGCTGACTTCTTGGTTCACCATCCAAAATTTTGCACCGGCAACTCAAACTTCGTCGTGTTGAGGTGGTGCGCCAGTTCCCACGCTTCCCTCAGCATCAACCACGGCCTCGGTACCACGTTCTCGGGTTGCATTGGTTTCCGATTCGCCAACCAAATATTTCCGCTCTCCCGCGCCCAAAAACAACTAAACCGCGGCGCGTTTTCGGTCACACCCCAGTTCACTCGTATCCCATGATCCGTGTAACCCACCAAATCACGGCCTTTCGCTAAATAGCTTTGCACGCCCGAGTAGGCCCCCAGATTTGCGAAGTCCAATTTCCACGTCTCAAAATGACCTTCATCCCAGTTGCGTTTCAACGCCCCGAGTGGTGCCCGGGCTGCGGGCCAAATTCCGAGATCCACGCCCACCCGCTGCGCAGGTGCCACGACCGGCCCCCCCCTTGCGGATACCAATCTTGACGCGGACGCCACTCCTCCATCGGCTCCGCTTCTTTTCGCATCCGACCGACTTGCCAACCATCGTCAATCTGCAGCGTATCCAACCCCAGATCCGCGACCGAATCGAGTTCCGCTAGAATCCCCGCCTCACTCGCCCGGGCAAGCGAAGCCGGCTGATCGATCCCACTCCCCCACGTGTTGGCCTTGAGGTAAAGGTCGAGCGCCGCGTCCGGCGGATAACGCACGCGATCAAATCGTTTGAGTGCCATCGGCCGTGAGTCCGCCGTCGGCTCATTGTAGACCACTGTCCACGTCGCCCATGCCCGACGCCACTCGTCCTCCTTTAAATCTTCCAGCCCCAAGCCCCATCCCGTCACCTCCACTGCGTGATCACCAATCAAAAACGCCCCGGTATCACCCCCCGACCGATTCACACATTTGTGGGATTCCTTGACGACCATCACCCCGCCAACCGCCGACTCGACTTGCAGGGCCCTCGCCCAATCCACCACTGCATCCGCGACCTTTTCCTCCCGTACTAAATGCAATTCCGGCTCATGCCGATGCTGGGTATCGTTATAGTATCCTATACCCCGATACAACGAACCCGCCACCGGCAATCTATCCACTCTCCCCGCCCCCGCCGACAACAATTCCGTCCCCGCCGTAAGCTCAACCACGCCGTTCCCTAACGGTCCGCTCAACCAAGCCCGGTCGATCGATGCCTTTCGGTCGCCGTGCTCCGCCCTCACCGTCACTGTACCGTCCAACTGTAAATTCGCCTCCAATCGCCCCACCGCCGCCAGCGTTTCGTCGATTGTATCGTGCTCAAACTCTCGGTAACGCGTCGCTTCCGTAAACCACCCCGGCTTTCCCCCGGACCGGTTCACCAAACGTTTCCACATGGGGGCCCACTCCTCCCGCGGGATGGGATTATCACTCTCGCGATCATCCAAAAATGCGAGCCCACGACATCCAAATGCGGGGCGATAGACTCCACCGTTTCCACTCCCTTGCGCAACGCCCACGACTCGACTCCGACCAGTTTCACCCGTCCGTCCTCGACCATTCTTTCCCGCAACCGTGCAGAGTCCCGAGCCGTCGCCTCGTCCTCATTAAATGGACCCAACCAGTCAATCACCACGCCCTCCAGCCGGAATCGCTACAACCAAGCATCTAAGTCGAGCAGCGTTTATATCGAGCTTGATACCATAAATTTCCGCCTCCCCACCCAGCATCTCCGCCGGAAACTTGATCGCTCCGTGTAACCAATTATTTTTTCGCCATCTCCATTCGCCACACCGCCGAAGAGGATAGTATCTGGATTCTCCGCCGGCACTTTTTTGGCCAACGCAATCACTTGATCATAGATCGGATCATCCACCGTCCGCATCGCATCGATAGGTAACCGGCAAACGGTATAGGCTTGTTCATCGAAGAGACGTTCGACCACCGCATCTACCGCCGCTCCCTCCATCAGCGGCTTCAAGGTAAGCTTAAAACAGCTCCCCAACTCGGAGCTGGATGTTCTCGATCTTCTTGCAGATCGATCCGAATTGGTTCGGCCGCTGCGGCGATCAATCCCAGTCCCCAACCAAACAACATCCACCACAAATGACTCGCCCTCCACTTCATCATCTCACTTCCATTTCAAATGAGAAACGAGCCCCTCCCGCCGCCCAACAATACTGCGCGAGCGTATCCGGTCCACAGCTCCCGGTACCAATCCCCCGATGAAACCCATCGAGGTGAAGCAACGTTTCCGGCCGCACTATCAATTCCTCGCGGTGCTTCGCCCGGTAGAGATCATCGGGATGATGACGAGATACGTTGAACCCAAAATTTTCCTTCCCTCGAAAACAAAGTGTTCGCTCGTAACCGTCGCCAAGCTGAACCCAACGTGCCGCTTCCCGATGACCATTCTCCTGCGGCATCACGTAGGGCACTTCCATCGCCTCGACCGACGATTCCCATCTCCCCAAACGCGTCGCCGCCATCCGATCACAGTAGCATTCATCCGGCCCGGGACCATACCACTCCACTTCGTCAAACCTCGCCGCCAAGGGCAACAAAAAGCCAATCCGTGGCAGGTCCCACAACGCTCGATCACCAATTGCTAAATCCAATTCTAAGCGCACCGCATTGGGTCCAAAAACAAAATGTTCCGTCGCCACAAAGTCCGTCCAATTTTCGCGCCCGGAGAGTGCCACTTTCGTGACGACAATTACACTCTCTCCTTGCCGGGCTAACTTCACGCTTTCCACCTTTCGCGCCAGCTGGTCGATCCCAAACTTTCGCCAGCGCCCCAGCGCCTTATCTTCCTGTCCGTCCCAGAGTTTGATCCCGTCGTTATCGGTCGGCGCTCGCCAAAGCGATAGCTGGGGCACACCGGCAAACAGGTTCTGACCATCGCGCTCAAGCGTATGCCAAGCGCCCGCGGAGCGATCGATTCGCGATGTCGTCTCCCCTCCGTGTGAGATGACCCAATCATCGCCTGCCTCGACCCATTCTGCGCGTTGCTCCGTCGTCACAGATTTTGCGCTGATCGGCTTAATCGCCTGCACCAACTGTTCCCATGCGATCTCGGTCCCCTCCGGTGAGCACGAGCTAGATTCCCTCGATCGATAGACCAACGTCAGCGCCAATTCCGTCCCCCCTTTGATCAAACGAGCAACCGGCACGGGCACCGTCACTTCGGTCGACTCACCGGCTGGGGTCGCTAATTTCGCCACGTGGCCTTCTCGAACCACCTGACCATCAACCTCCCACGTGTAGTCGCAACTCAACCACGCCAGCGAACGGAAATTCTGCCGATTGTGCACGCGGACTTTCCCTCGCGCCAGCTCCACTGCCTCGACGTGGATCGGTTGCGCCAACTTGCGATGTTCCTCCATCGCCGGATGTGGCTCGCGGTCCGACGACACCAGGCCATCGCAACAGAAATTGGCATCATGCGGCGTATCGCCAAAATCCCCTCCGTAGGCAAGCCGCTCACTCCCGTCTGCCATCTTCTGCCAGAACGCATGGTCGCACCATTCCCAGATAAATCCTCCCTGCATCCCCGGCACCGTGCGAAACAATTCAAAGTAGTCGCTCAACGAACCATTGCTGTTGCCCATCGCATGCGAATATTCGCACAAAATCACCGGCCGATTTCTCGGATCCGGCAGTCGTTTCAACGGATGACGCGGTAACGGTGTCGTCAAATCGGGGTTCAACGCCTCAACTTCCGCCAGCACTTTTCTCCCCTCAAAATCGTCCTCAGCCACCCCCGCCTCAGTCACATAGTCCGCCCACTTACGCAAGTCGTCTATCGCCGTATACATCGGGCAAATAATATCCGTAGCCAACGCCCCATGGGCGAAGGTCGACCGACTCTGCTTGACCGAAATCGCCCCTTCGTAAAACAACGGCCGCGTCGTATCATAGTGCCGCACCCACCCCGCCGCCGCATCGTGGTTCGGACCATAGCCCGACTCATTGCCCATCGACCACCACAGGATCGAGGGATGATTTTTATCCCGCAGCACCATCCGCGAAACCCGATCCACAAACGCCGCCGCATACCGGGGATCCTTACACACCTGATTGTGATGATGATGCGCCTCTATATTTGCCTCATCAACCACCATCAATCCGTGCTCATCACAAAGATCCAGCCACCGTTCATCTGGCGGATAGTGTGAGGCTCGCACCGCATTGAAATGATACCGCTTCATCAGTATCAGATCCGCCAGCATATCGACCTCCGTCAGCGCCCGCCCCCTTCGCGGATGAAACTCATGCCGATTTACGCCCGCAACGAGCACCCGTTGCCCATTGAGCAAAAAATCGCGGCCCACAATCTCGATCCGTCGAAATCCGACTCTGACCGCCACGTGGCTCACTCTTTTCGCCCCGCGCAAGGTCACGACCACCGTGTAAAGATTGGGCGTCTCCGCCGACCAAAGCTTGAGTCCCCCCCTCGGAACGTTCGCCTCCACGAAACCAATATTTCGGTCAATCATCACCGGCTCATTCGCTCCCTTAATTTCAGCTCGCAACGGCTGCTTGAAAACCACCTCGCCCGCCGCATCCAGCAACTGAACCTCGACCTCCGATCCCGCCACTGGGACATCCGCATAACCCACTTCGGCCTGCACCCGCAGTTGACCATCGCCCGAGCGCTCAACACCCGCCTCCACTTTCACATCGGCCAGAAACACTCGTGGTGTCGCATACAATGCCACCGATCGCGCCAACCCCGGCAGCCACCACATATCCTGATCTTCGATAAAGGTCGCATCAGACCACTTCGACACGACCGCGATGATCTCGTTTCCCTCCGCCCGTAATCGATTCGTAAGGTCAAACTCCGCCGCCACTCGCGAGTCTTTGCTCAGTCCCACAAATTCGCCATTCACGAACAACAACAACGCCGAGTCCGCGCTGCCAAATCGCACCACCACTCGCATCCCTTCCCAGCCTTCGGGCACCTCAAAAGTCCGTCGATAGATGCCCGTTGGATTAGCCACCGGGGGATGCGGTGGATCTTCCGGAAAAGGCAGCTGCACATTCGTGTAATGTGGATGCCCATATCCCTGGAGCACCCAGTGCCCCGGCACGACCTGCTCATCCCATTCCCCTGCACTGTCCAATCGCGCCAGTGCTTCCGCTGGCGTCTTGGCCAACCGAAACTCCCACATCCCATCCAACGTTAGCTCCCAGCGATGAGTCCGCGAACGTCTCCGCGCCTGCGCCAACGTCGAATAGTGCCCAAACGTCGCCCGCCCCGGCAATCGGTTGATCGAAGTCACTTCGGGCTGATTCAACAGGTCAGCCAGCGCCGTGAACCCAGTGGCATACCCGGGTCCCTTTACAGAATCGGTAGAGAGGAAGTTTTTGGGGTCAGGCACGGACACGGAAGAGGCCGAAACAGACGAGTGCAAATTTTGCAGTTGCAAGCAAAAAATTTTGTTTCCTCCCTTGGATTGCACTGCGACCATCTGCTTGCTCACAATCTCTAATCACCTCTTCGCCCCAATGCCTAAACCTTCGCCCCGTGCCCGACCCAAATCCAACAAGGTCACGATCCACGACGTGGCTCGTGAAGCGGAAGTATCAATTTACGCGGTCAGCCGCGCCCTCAACAACCTCACCGGCGTCAACCCCGAGACCCGTGACCGCATCCTCCAGGTCAGTCGCAAACTCGGCTTCCGCTCCCGCCAAGACGTGCGACCCACCCAATTTGCACTCGTTATCCCCGATCCGAAGACCTTCCCCCAAGGCGGTTACGTCACCAACGTTTCGTTCCACCTCCTTCTCGCCGCCTCATCTCAGGGCATCGGCCTCTCCCTGTTCACTGATACCCAGCTCGATGGACTCAGCCGTCGTGTTTTCGACGGCATTTTCATCCTGACGTGGAACGAAGAATCCATCAAACGCCTACAAAAAATCTCCGCGACCCCAAAACTTGCCATCAATCGCTTCAGTCTCGCTGATCGTTTTCACGTCGTGGGCTGGGATCACATCTCGGAGGGCCGCACCGTAGCCGAACATTTGCTCGAACACGGTCACCAACGTCTCGGACTCATCGCTCTCCGCGCCTCCTATCACTCCACTCAAAGCCGCATCAAAGGCTTCCGCGAAGCCCACGAAAAGGCCGGTAAACCGCTGCGCCCCGAATCGATCGAGATTATCGAAGACCACAGCCAGCTCGTAAACGCCCTCAGTCGCTTGTTCGAGCTGGGCGTTGATGGGCTGTATATTCCGGGCCAGGATCGGCTCGGCATCGAAGCCCTGCAACTCGCTCAAAAAGTTTTTAACCGCAAGATTCCTCAAGAGGTCTCGATCATCACCGGCGAAAACCCCGATTGGTCCGAACTATTCGATCCCCCGCTCACCACCGTCGGCGCACCGTTTGAACTACTCACCAAGCACTGCCTCGATCATATGCAGAGCCTCGTCGCCAACCGCCCCACTAAGCC
>Ga0105053_10006973_pt1 | contig 15304 bp, 15 predicted proteins | sample BON01_FD_78093 | JGI IMG/M metagenome (GOLD analysis project Ga0105053, IMG submission 78093) | Freshwater microbial communities from Lake Bonney liftoff mats and glacier meltwater in Antarctica - BON-01 | ecosystem: Environmental > Aquatic > Freshwater > Ice > Glacier meltwater | place: Lake...
ACCGTCGATTTGCCCACCCCCATCAGCCCGACCAGGGCTATGGTGCGCTGATGAACGGGAATCGTTTCGTCAGGACTCACGGCCGCCCTCTAAGGCGGCGGCTGGACAGCGACGGAAAGGACTTCGGCAGGCACGGCATGACCCAACCACCCTCTACACCAAGCGGCGGCGTCGCAAAGCGTCGACGCGCATGACGACGCCTCAGTTCGAGGCCTTTCTGGAAATGATGGCCGTCGAACGCGACGCCTCGCCCCATACATTGTCCGCCTATGGCCGCGATCTGGCGGATGCCGAGGCGGGGATACCGGGCGGCCTGATGCGCGGGAACGAGGCCGGCGTGGAGGACTGGTACGCCGACCTCGGGCGGCGCGGCCTGTCGCCGGCGACCCAGGCGCGCCGCCGTTCCTCCGTGAGGCAGTTCTATCGATTTGCCCTGGGCGAAGGCTGGCGGGCGGATGATCCTTCGCGACGCCTGGATGCACCGAAACAATGCCGCAGCCTGCCCCGTATCCTTAGTGGCGATGAGGTCCAGCGTCTGCTGACGGCGGCTGCGGTGCGGGACGGGGCCGCAGGGCTGCGACTGGTCGCCTTGGTGGAGCTGGCCTACGCCTCCGGCCTGCGGGTTTCAGAGCTGCTGGGCCTCCGCGTTGAGGCGGTACGGCGCGATCCGGCCTTCCTGATCGTGCGCGGCAAGGGTGGCAAGGAACGGCTGGCTCCGTTGAACATCCCGGCGCGCGAGGCGGTGAAAATCTGGCTGGTCGCCCGCGATGCTGTCCGACCGGCAAAGACCCCGGACAGCCCCTGGCTGTTCCCCTCGGCCTCTGCGAAAGGGCATCTGACCCCACGCCGTTTCGCCCAGCTGCTGGATCAGGCCGCCGTCGATGCCGGGATCGACCCGGCCCGGGTCAGCCCCCACGTCCTGCGCCACGCCTTCGCCACCCATCTGCTGGAAGGCGGGGCCGATCTGCGGGTGGTCCAGACCCTGCTGGGGCACGCCGACATCGCAACGACCCAGATCTACACCCACGTCGCAACGGATCGATTGGCTCAGGTGGTGCGGGACAAACACCCCTTGGCGAAGGGTGACTGAGCGCGCATATTCGTCGGATGAGCCAGTCCTTCCACGTCAAGGCTTTCTGGGACGCTGAATCAAGCGTTCGGTGCAGTGAATCCAACATTCCAGGGTTGGTCCTTCAGGCTGATACGCTTGAGGAGTTCCTGGATTTGATCCGCCATTTTGGTCCAGACCTGCTGGCCGAGAACCTGGACATTCACGAGCCTAAGCCGATCCGTTTTTAGGCTGTCCGGCAACTCAAAAAAGCCGCCTGACATGGTCTCCGACCACTATCGGCAACTCACCAGCCCATTGAGAGACTCTGGATACACTCGCGTTACCGGTGGCAAGGGCAGTCATGAAAAGTGGCATTGCCGAGGGAGGAAGACGGTCACCGTACCAGCGAAACCGCTCCGCCATTTGGCCGATGGAATTCTCAAAAAAGCTGGCCTGCCCAAGGCCTTCTGAACCGCCGCTTGCTCACCGGCGTTGACCTGACTAGGTTCCGCCGCCTTCCGATGCGCCACACGGCGCGCCTGTTCCGGACGCCTGATGGCCGTACACTACCTCGAGTTTGAAAAGCCAATCGCCGATCTGGAGGCGAAGATCGAGGAGCTGAACCTGCTCTCCGCGACCTCCGGCTCGTTCGACACGGAGGTCGACGGCCTGCGCAAGAAGGCCGAACAGCTACGACGGAAACTCTATGGCAGCCTTGATCCATGGATGAAGACCCAGGTCGCGCGCCACCCGCAGCGGCCGCATTTCATCGACTACGTAGAGGGACTGTTCACCGACTTCGTCGAGCTGAAGGGCGACCGCCAGTTCGGCGACGATCAGGCCATTCTGGGCGGACTGGCGCGGTTCCGTGGCGCGCCCGTGGTGTTGATGGGTCATGAGAAAGGCCACGACACCCAGACCCGTGTGGTCCACAATTTCGGCATGGCCCGCCCAGAAGGCTACCGCAAGGCTGTGCGTCTGATGGACCTGGCGGAACGCTACGGCCTGCCGGTTCTGACCTTCGTCGATACGGCGGGGGCCTATCCGGGCCTCGGCGCCGAGGAACGCGGTCAGGCCGAGGCCATTGCCCGTTCGACGGAACGCTGTTTGACCCTGGGCGTGCCCTCGATCGCCACCATCACCGGCGAGGGCGGCTCGGGCGGGGCCATCGCCATCGCGGCCGCCGGCCGGGTGCTGATGCTGGAGCATTCGATCTATTCGGTTATTTCACCCGAAGGGGCCGCCGGTATCCTGTGGCGCGACGGAGCGCGTGCCCGCGACGCGGCCATGGCCATGAAGATAACCGCCCCCGACCTGCTCGAGCTGAAAATCGTTGATCGGATCATTCCCGAACCCTTGGGCGGCGCGCACGCTGACCGCGAGGCCGCGATCACCGCCGTCGGCGACGTTCTGGCGGAAGAACTGGCAGCCCTTTCGGGACTGACGCCGGACCAGTTGCTCAAAGCCCGCGCCGATCGCTTTTACGCCATCGGACGAGCCGGCTGATCTGCACGGCGATCAGCGCATCCCGCCGTTAATCACTCAGCTACCGGGCGCTGCGAAAGTCACAGCCATGTATGGCTCTCGATTACTTACCCGGCGACTCTTCCGGCCATGAGCAGTCTCGGCGAGGCGCTCCGCGACAGTGCTGTGGTCAATCTGAGCGGTGCCGTGACCATGGTCATCGACGATTCGGCCTTCGCTCTGGAACTGGCGAGCCAAGCCTTGGTGGGCTTCGGCATCCGCACGCGCCATGCGTGCCGGGGCGCGGCAGAAGCCATGGAAATCCTGCAGGAGCAGAATATCGACCTGCTGGTAGTCGACTGCGAGATGCCGGGGATCAATGGCTTTGAGCTGGTCCGTTGGCTGCGCCGATCCGGACTGGAGCCAAATGCCTTTGTGCCGGTGATCATGACTGCGGCCCATATCCGTCGGACGCGGGTGGCCGAGGCGCGCGACTGCGGTGCCAATTTTCTCATAACCAAGCCGTTTAGCGCCACGACCCTGCTGGAGCGTATCGTCTGGGTGGCGCGCGACGGTCGCCCCTTCCTGGAGATCGGCGACTATTTCGGACCCGATCGTCGCTTTCGCAAAGCCCCGCCCCCGGGGCCGGAACGTCGTGCGGACCTGATCCGCAAGTCGGAATACGAGGCCGGGAAAGTCTCGGCAGCGGAAGAGGGAGAGGTCGTTTGACGGTCATTACCCATCCCCGCCGCCAGACGAACCTGGCGAAGATGATCGACTCAGCCGGCGGCGTCAGTATCGGCGTAGCGCTGGCCAAGGCGCGGACCAATATCGAGGCGATGCGCGGTCAGGCCATGGCGGTGGTGGAGGCCCAGATCAGCGCACTTGAAGCCGTACCCGCGCCCACCAGCCTTCTGTCCACGTCCTCGCGTCTCGACCAGACCTATCTCGCCGCCACCGAGCTGATCGATGCTGCCGGACCATTTGAGCTGTTTGACCTGTGCCGTGCGGCTGCCGGCCTGTGTGATCTGATCGGCGCGATCAATCCCGAAGAAGCCTTCGACTGGCGCATCGTGACGGTTCACGCCCGGTCGCTGCGTCTTTTGCAGACCCTGCCAGTGGAAGCCGCTGAGGAACGCGCCCGCATCCTGCAAAGTCTGCGCGAGGTCATAGAGCGAAAGCTGGCTCAGACCGATTGACGTTCCGCCCGGGCGCCGCGGGTCTGTTTGCGCCACAACGCGGCGTATTCGCCGCCCAGATGGGCGACCAGCTCGTGATGGGCTCCGCGCTCGACGATGCGCCCCGCTTTCAGCACCAGTATCTGGTCCGCGTCGGCGATAGTCGAAAGCCGATGGGCCACGACCAGGGTGGTGCGACCGGCCCTGGCCTTGCGCAGCGTCTTCTGGATGGCCGCTTCGGTGCGGCTGTCGAGCGCGCTGGTCGCCTCGTCAAGGATCAGGATGTAGGGGTCGGCCAGCAGGGCACGGGCGATCCCGACACGCTGGCGCTCACCGCCCGACAGTTTCAGCCCACGCTCGCCGACCCGGGTCTCCATCCCTTCGGGCAGTTCCCGGATGAAGGCGGCCAGTTCGGCCGCCTCGGCCGCCGCCCAGATCGCCGGCTCGTCAGCGTCGGGCCGGGCGAAGCCGATATTGGCCCGGATGCTGTCATTGAACAGGGCCACGTCCTGCGGCACCAGAGCAACCGCAGCGCGGAGCGAAGCCTGGGTGACGTGTCGCGCATCAAGCCCGTCGATCAGCACCCGACCCTCCTGCGGGTCAAGCAGTCTGAGGGCCAGTTTGACGATGGTCGACTTGCCAGCCCCGGAGGCTCCGACAAGGGCCGTGGTTGTGCCGGGCGGGGCGACGAAACTGACGCCCTCCAGCCCGTTGGCGCGGGAATCGTGGCGGAAGCCGACGTGTTCAAAGGCCAGGGCCGCGCCCCGGGCATCCGCCGGGCGCGGTAGCGGGACGGCGTCAGTCACGTCTGCGACCTGCGGCGACTGGCGCGTCACCTTCAGCATCTCCTCCATGTCGATGAAGGACTGCCGGATCTCACGATAGGCAAAGCCGAGGATGTTCAAAGGCGCATACAGCGAGATCATGATCAACACCGCCGCCATGACGTCGCCCGGCCCCATCCGGCCCGCCGCTGCCTCGAATCCCGCCATGACCGCCATGACCGCCAGGCCGATATTCATGATCACGGCCTGCATGATGTTCAGCAGGGCCAGCGAGCTGTTGGCCTTCAGGGCGGCACGGGTGTAGTCGCCCAGCGCCCGGTCATAGGCCCCGGCGGCGCGCGCCTCGGCCCCGAACGACTTGACCGTCTCATAGTTCAGCAGGGCGTCGACCGAGACGCCCGCGGCCTCGGTGTCGGCGGCATTCATCTCGCGCCGATGCTCCAGCCGCCAATTGGCCAGGGCGAAGGTCGAGGCGGCGTAGATAACGACCACCGCCACCGCCACGGCCCCGAACCGCCAGTCATAGCGTCCGGCCAGGACGCCGGCGGCCAGCACCAGTTCGACGCCAGTCGGGATCAGGTTGAAGGCGAGGATACGCAGCAGGAAATCTACCGCCCGCGAACCCCGGTCCATGGTCCGCGACAGCGATCCTGACCGTTTGGTCTGGTGGAAGTCCAGTGACAGGCTGAGCGCATGGGCAAAGGTCTCGGTCGCGGCCCGCCGCTGGGCGGCCGAACGAACCGGGGCGAAGACCACGTCCGAGGCATTGGGCGCTATGGCCGACAACAACCGGACGAAGGCCCAGCCGACGGCGAAACCAGCGAACCCCAGGCCGACGGCGACCGCTGCCCCCTGCCCTGCCGCCAGATGATTGACCGCTGCGCCGAGGACCAGCGGCCCCATCACGCCGAGCCCCTTGCCGAGAAGGGTCATACCGATGGCCGCGATCAGGCGCAGACGCAGCTGGGGCGCGTTTGAGCGACCGACCAGCCGGATAAGATCACCCAACGCCTGCCAGAACGGCGGCCCGTCCGGGATCGACACGACTACCCCCGCCTGCGCCGCCTTGGTGACGGAATCCCCGCGACGTCCCGCCCGCTCGCCTCGCATTGCCATGGACGCAGATATGGACTGTGCCGCCCACAGCGCAAAGGGTGGTTTGATGATTGGCACTGCGTCAGTTTCGGTCGTAGCTCTTCTGGCCCCCCCTGCCCTGCGTCGCCCGACTCCTGTAGACCGATGCCATGGCTCGAGACGGTGCAATTTATGTCTGCCAGGCCTGCGGGGCCGTCCATGGCAAATGGTCGGGCCAGTGCGGGGCCTGCAACCAGTGGAACTCCATCGTTGAGGAGAGCCGCTCGGCACCGCCCGGCGCGATGAAGCCGGTGACCGGGGCTGCGGCGCGCGGTCGGGGCGTGCTGTTCGAGACCCTGCAGTCCGACACACCCGAGCCGCCGCGCATCATCACCGGCGTGACCGAGTTCGACCGGGTCTGCGGCGGCGGCGTGGTGCCCGGTTCGGCGATATTGCTCAGCGGCGATCCCGGCGTCGGCAAGTCGACCCTGCTGCTCGACGTTGCCGGACGCGCGGCCTTGGCCGGCCGGCGCGTCGCCTATATTTCGGGCGAGGAAGCGGTAGAACAGATTCGCTCGCGGGCCCGTCGCATGGGGCTGGAGACGGCGCCGGTGGAATTGGCTTCGGCCACGGCCCTGCGCGAGATTCTCGCCACGCTGAAACGTGAGAAATTCGACATCGTCATCGTCGATTCAATCCAGACCCTCTGGTCCGACGCCCATGAGGCCGGCCCCGGCTCGGTCACCCAGGTGCGGGCCTGCGCCGGCGAGATGGTGCGACTGGCCAAGTCGCAGGGTGTCGCCGTCATCCTGGTCGGCCATGTCACCAAGGACGGCCAGGTCGCGGGACCACGGGTCGTCGAACATATGGTCGACGCCGTGCTGAGCTTCGAGGGCGAGCGCGGCTATCCGTTCCGCATCCTGCGCGCTGCCAAGAATCGCTTCGGCGCGACCGACGAGATCGGCGTATTTGAAATGGGTGATGCGGGCCTGCGCGAGGTGGCCAATCCCTCGGCCCTGTTCCTCGGCGAAGGCAAGGACCGGGCACCGGGGGCTGCGGTGTTCGCCGGCATCGAGGGCTCGCGGCCCGTGTTGGTCGAGATGCAGGCCCTGGTATCAAAATCGGCCTATGGCACGCCGCGCCGGGCTGTGGTGGGCTGGGACACGGGGCGTCTGGCCATGGTGCTGGCCGTGCTGGAAGCACGCTGCGGCTTCGGGTTCGGAGATCAGGACGTCTATCTGAACGTGGCCGGGGGCCTGCGTATCAATGAGCCAGCGGCGGACCTGGCTGCGGCGGCCGCCCTGATCAGTTCCGCGACCGACGTACCACTGCCTCAGGGCTGCGTGGTATTCGGCGAGATCAGCCTGTCAGGCGAGGTCCGGGCCGTCGGTCGGGCTGAGGCGCGGCTGCGCGAGGCGCAGAAGCTCGGCTTTGACCGCGCCCTGGCCCCGCCGCTGACGGTCAAGCACAAGGGGGTCGAGGTGACCTCGGTGACGCGGCTGACCGAAGCGGTCGAACGAATCTCGCAAAACCGCTATTGAGATCGTGTCTCCTCCCTGTTCGCATGGCGAATGGGAAGTGGATCGGCGTTACAACCGACAAGACGGAGGGGTTTTTGAAGCGACTATCGTCAGTGACGCAAAAAGGCCCCCTCTACCGCTTCGCGGTTCCCCTCCCCATGCGCTGCGCGAACCCGGAGCAGACGGCGTGACAGGTTTCGACGTAATCGCCCTGCTGATCATCCTCGCCTCAGCCGGGGCCGGCTGGGTCCGCGGGGCAACGCGCGAGATCATCACCCTGCTGAGCTTCGTGCTGGCCGCCTTCATCGCCCTGGTGGCCCTGCCGATGACAGCGCCGATCGGGCGCGCCCTGGTCAACCCGGACTGGGCGGGCACGATTTCAGCAGCCGTCGCCTCCTTCCTGCTGATCTATTTCGGCATCCGCATTTTTGGCTCGTTCCTGTCGAAACAGGCCCAGGCCCATCCGCAATTGGGCGGCCTTGACCGCTTCCTCGGCGTGTTCGTCGGCGCGGCGCGGTCGCTGGTGCTTCTGGGAGCCATTCATCTGGTCATCGTCGCCGCCATGCCGGGCGAGCGGACCCCTCGCTGGCTCAGTGAGGCGGCCCTGCGACCGGTCACGGCGGGTGCTGCGCGGATCATCCAGATCGTCCTGCCGGGGATCGGCCGCGGCGCGGACGCCCTGACGCCGGTGGTCACTTCGTCCGTGAACCAGGGGTTTTCCGACGAACAAGCCTTGCCCTCGCCCCAAACAGACAATACTCCGCCGCCGTCCACCGCCCGTTAGAGTTCCCCGCACATCGGAGCCCCACGATGAGCAGCCTCGATCATTCCATCGCCGACCCGGTCGTTCACCGGGAGCACGACCGTGACGTGGATGATGATCGCCCGCGTCTGGAATGCGGCGTCTGTGGCGTCTGGGGAGCGGACAAGAACGCCGCCTCGGCCGTCGTGGCCCTGGGCCTGCACGCCCTGCAACACCGCGGCCAGGAAGCCTGTGGTATCGCCAGTGTCAACGACACCCGCTTCCACACCGAACGCCACATGGGCCTGGTCGGAGAGGCCTTTGGCGCCTCTGACCTGTCGGATCGCCTCCCCGGCTCGGCGGCGGTGGGCCACACCCGCTATTCCACCGCAGGCGGCAGCTTCCTGCGCAATATCCAGCCGATGTTCGCCGATCTGGATCAGGGCGGCATCGCCATCGCTCACAACGGCAATCTGACCAACCACCTCTATCTGCGCAACCAGTTGGTCGGCGAAGGGGCCATCTTCCAGTCGACCTCGGACTCTGAGGTCATCCTCCATCTGATCGCCCGCAGTCGGAAGGCCAAGATTGTCGACCGTTTCATCGACGCCATCGGCCGGATCGAGGGCGGCTACGCCCTGGTCTGCGCCACCCGGTCCAAACTGATCGGGGCCCGCGACCCACTGGGCATCCGCCCGCTGGTACTGGGTCGGCTCGATGGTGCTTGGGTTCTGGCCTCCGAGACCTGCGCCCTCGACACCATAGGCGCGACCTTCGAGCGCGACGTCGAGCACGGCGAAGTGATCGTGATTGACCATGAAGGGCTGAAATCGCTCAAGCCCTTCCCGACCCGCGAGGCGCGACCCTGCCTGTTTGAATACGTCTATTTCTCCCGTCCCGACAGCATCGTGAACGGCCGTTCGGTCTATGGCGTGCGCAAGCGGATGGGCATGAATCTGGCGCGCGAGCACGCGGTCGAGGCCGACGTGGTCGTACCCGTGCCCGACTCGGGCGTGCCCGCCGCTCTGGGATACGCCTGGGAAAGCGGCATCTCCTATGAGATGGGGATCATTCGCAGCCATTATCTGGGCCGCACCTTCATCCAGCCCAACCAGGGTGCCCGGCAGAAGGGGGTGCGGATGAAGCACAGCCCGAACCGGTCGGTGCTGGAAGGCAAGCGCGTCGTGCTGATCGACGATTCCATCGTACGCGGCACCACCTCGATCAAACTGGTGCGGGCCGTGCGCGCTGCAGGTGCCACCGAAGTGCATCTGCGCTCGGCCTCGCCGCCGATCCTGTGGCCGGACTTCTACGGTATCGACATGCCCGAGCGGGACCAGTTGATCGCCGCCAATATGACGCTGGAAGAGATGCGGGCCCACCTCGAGGTCGACTCGCTGGGCTTTCTGTCCGTCGATGGTCTCTATGACGCCATGGAGGCCGGGCCACGCGACCCGCGCCGGCCACAGTTCACCGACCACTATTTCACCGGCGAATACCCCACCCGTCTGCTGGATCGCGAGATCGAGGAAGGCGGGCGCGAGGTTGCGGCGCGGCAACTTTCGTTGCTGGTCAGCGCTTAGGGTTCATACGGTCCACTTCAGAGACGTCGCATGATCCAGCTCGGCTATTTCACCATCGACACCCCGGATGTCGGCAAGGCGAGAGCCTTCTATTCGGCCCTGTTCGACTGGACGTTCGACGAAGCGGCCTCTGGCCCGACCTACGCCCATGTGGCCGACAGCCATCCGGCGTTCGGGTTCACCAAGGCGGAACGGCCCGGCCAGTTTCCGCACCTGTATTTTCGGGTCGATGACATTGACGCGCTTTGCGACCGGGTGACCGAACTGGGCGGCAAGGCGGCCGCTCCTGCCGACGGTTCGACCGGGCGGGCGGTCGTGGTCAGCGACGATCAAGGCGTCAGTTTCAGCCTGTGGCAACCGGGGCCGGGCTTCTGACTTTCGCCGGGCGAACGGGCGGGCTATCAGGCTGATCATGACCGACCTTCCCCTCAAGGACCGTATTGCCCTCGTCGTCGGGGCCTCGCGCGGCATCGGCTACGAGAGCGCCCTGGCGCTGGCCAGGGCCGGTGCGCACGTCATCGCCACGGCGCGGACGGTCGGCGGTCTGGAAGAACTGGACGACGCCATCTACGCCGCCACCGGCAATCATGCGACCCTGATCCCGTTCGATCTGGTCGATGGCGGGGCGATCGACCGACTGGGTGGCGCGATCTATGAGCGGTTCGGGCGGCTGGACGTCTGGGTGCAGGCGGCGGCGACCATGGGGGCCTCGGGCCTGACGCCGGTCAGCCACGCCGACCTGCGCATCTGGGCCAAGGTCGAGAAGACCAATTTCACCGCCGTCTATCGCCTTATCCGCTCACTGGAACCGCTGTTGAGGGCCTCTGACGCAGGTCGGGCCATCTATCTGACCACCAGCGTCGCCGCCGCGCCCAAGGCCTTCTGGGGCCTGTACGCCGCCACCAAGGCCGGGGCCGAGGCCTTGGTCAAATGCTGGGCCGACGAGATCGAATCGACTCCGGTGCGGGTGGCCATCCTCGATCCCGGCCGGATGCGCACGGCGATGCGCGCCCAGGCATATCCCGGTGAGGACCCGGAGACGGTGATCCATCCATCCGCCATCGGCCCGTTGATGGTCGAACTGGCGCGGGGTGATCGGGAGCCGGCACTGGAAGTGCAGTTCAAGGACTGGAGCGAAGGGCCGGGCGCGGCGGCGTTGATCTGACCATGCGCAGGATACTGACCGCTGCAGTCGCCTATTTCGCCACCGTCTTCAGCCTGGCCTTCATACTGGGCATAGCCCGAACGCTCTTCGTGGCCCCCAGAGTGGGCGACGTCCTCGCCGTTCTCATCGAGACGCCGATTGTCCTTGCCATCAGTTGGTACGCAGCCGGATGGAGCAGCCGACAGTTTTCAGTGTCAACGGGAACACCGGAGCGGCTGATGATGGGGTTCGTCGCCTTCGCCCTGCTCATGGCCGCCGAGACGGCGCTGTCGATCCTGCTGTTTGATCGCCCAGGGGGCAGCAGATCGCCCGCTACGCTTCACTCGCAGGTGTGATCGGCCTGTTTGCCCAGGCGGCGTTCGGTTTAATGCCGCTTCTGGTAGCGCGCCGCCGCTGAGCCCTATTTCTTCGGCAAATGCTTCTGCCCGGTCCGCACGCGGCCCGACCGTGACACCTGCCTCGCTCCGCCGCGCGCGCCCTTCTGGACCGCGACAGACGAGCCGGCCTTCTTGGAGGCGCTGGCCTTCAAACCGGCGATGGGCTTGAGCCGGGTCTTCCCGGCCTTCTTCTGCTCCAGCGCCTTGCCGGGCAGGTTGGACAGCATCTCGGCGCGCTCGGCCTTCTTGATGACCTTGCGCGGCGCGGTCTTGGCGTCGCCCTTGTAGCGTTCGGGGCCCGACTTTGACCCGCCGGGCGCATAGGGGTTCTCGCTGCCCGACTTGACGATCAGCCGGATCGGCGTGCCCGGCAGGTCGAAGCTCTCGCGCAGGTTGTTGACCAGATAGCGTTTGTACTGCTCCGGCATGGCCTCGGCCCGGCTGGCCATCAGGACGAAGGTCGGCGGGCGGGCCTTCGTCTGGGCCATGTATTTGGGCTTGATCCGCTTGCCGTCGACGGCGGGGGGCGGATGCCTCTGGGTGGCCATGGCCAGCCAGTCGTTGAGGTCCTTGGTCTTGACCTTGACCGACCATGTCGCGTGGGCCTTCAGCACGGCGGGCATCAGACGTTCGACGCCGCGGCCGCTATGCGACGACAGGGCCACGAACGGCGAGCCCTTCAGCTGGGGCAGTTTGTCCTCGGCCATCTGGCTGAGCTTGGCCAGTCGGGCCTGGGGGCTTTCCTCCAGGTCCCATTTGGCGGCGACATAGACCAGGGCGCGGCCCTCGCGCTCGACCAGATCGGCCAGCTGCAGGTCCTGGGTGTCGAAGGCATCGTCCTTGTCCATGACCAGCACCACCACCTCGGCAAAGGTGATGGCACGGATGGTGTCGGCGACCGACAGTTTCTCCAGCTTTTCCTGCACCCGGGCCTTGCGGCGCATGCCAGCGGTATCGACAAGGCGGATGTTCTGGCCTTCGTATTCCCAGTCGACCGAGATGGAATCGCGGGTGATCCCGGCCTCGGGACCGGTCAGCATCCGGTCTTCGCCGATCAGGCGGTTGATCAGGGTCGACTTGCCGGCGTTGGGACGGCCGATGATGGCGATACGGATCGGTTTGTCGGGCTCATCGATCTCTTCGATGAAGATATCGGCGCTGGCGGCAACCACCGCAGCGAACAGGTCGGCCATACCCTCACCGTGCTCGGCCGAGATGGCGACCGGTTCGCCGAAGCCCAGCGAATAGGCCTCACCTATGCCGCCACCGCTCTCACGGCTTTCGGACTTGTTGGCCAGCAGAATGACGGGCTTGTGCTGTTTGCGCAGCCGGTCGGCAAAGATCTGGTCCAGCGCGGTCACGCCTTCGCGGGCGTCCATCATGAACAGGATCAGGTCGCCGTCTTCGAGGGCGGCCTCGGTCTGTTCGCGCATCCGTGATTCGAGGCTGCCGTCGGTGACGTCCTCATAACCGGCCGTGTCGATCAGGGTCAGGTCCATGTCACCGATGTTGCCATCGGCATACCGGCGGTCGCGGGTCACGCCCGGCCGGTCGTCAACCAGCGCCAGGCGCTTGCCCACGAGCCGGTTGAACAGGGTCGACTTGCCCACATTCGGGCGGCCCACGATGGCGACTTTGAGAGCCATGTCGGCCTTCTAACGCAGTTCGAGTGGGAACGTCAGCGAATGCTGACGAGGTCGCCCTTGTCGGTGAGGACATAAAGCGCGCCGTTATAGGCGGCCGGCGCGATATAGACCGGCCCGCCCATGCGGATCGAGGCTGTCTGTAGGCCCGTCTTGGGGTCGAAGGCCACCAGTTCGCCATCCGAATTGGTCAGCACCAGCCGGTTCGAGGCCATCAGTGGACCGGACCATACCGGCCGCACCGTCCGGTCGAAGAAACCGAACAAGCCGCCCTCTTGGCGAGTGCGGCTCTCATTCAGGTCGCGAGTCCAGTAGATCTGGCCGCTTTCGCGGTTGATGACGGTCAGTTCGCCGTCCTTGGACACGACGTAGACCACGTCGCCGACCGGCAGGGGCGCATTGACTCCGGCGATCGGCAACGGGGTCCATTTCGGCTGGCCGGAGCGGATGTCCATGGCCGACAGGATGCCCGAGTGGCTGATGGCATAGACGACGCCGCGGCTGATCACCGGACGGCCGGCGATGTCGCGGATTTCTGACAAGGCGCTGGTGCGGCTGGTACGCGACAGGACCTGCTGCCACACGGCCTGGCCGGTCGAGGCACGCAGGGCCACGACCTCGCCGGACGAGAAGGGCGCAATCACCGTATCGCCGGTTACCGCCGGGCTGGAGGCGCGCATGATCCGGGCCGGCTCGGGGATGCCGCGGTAGGACCAGTCCTGACGACCGGTCGTCGTGTCGAAGGCCTGAATCTGGTTCTCGACATCGACGACGAAGACCCGGCTGCCCGAGACGGTCGGAGCCCCGTGGATCGGCACATCGACCGGGGTGGTCCAGATCACGGCACCGGAGGCCTGGTCTATGGCCGTTACCGTGCGATAGCCGGACGAAACGAAGACCTTGCCACCGCCGACGGCGACTCCGCCGCCGAAACCGCCGCCGTCCGAACGACCGCCCATGCCGAGGAAGCCGGTGCGGCGCGAATCCTCGGCCGGCTTGACGCTGGTCCGCCAGGCCTGGGCCCCCGTTCCGGCGTCGAGCGCCGAAACGCTGGCCTCACCGTCCAGCACGAAAACGCGGCCGTTGTCGGCCACGACCGGCGCCATGATCTGTCGGGTGCGCGACGAACCGGCACCGATGCTGCGACGCCAGGCGACAGTGAAGTCCGGCGCGGCGATCACATGTTCAACGGCGTTCTCGGCATTGCCACCCGGCTGGGTCCAGGCCGTGGCGGCCTGGGGTCCGGGGATGAAGAAATCACGGCCCGACAGGGCGGCTGACGGGACCAGCGCCTGTTCGAACTCCAGTACTGAGATGCGCTGGCCCGCGGTCGCGGTCGCCTGCGGCTCATTGGTCTGGCCCAGACCGAACGGCAGCATGCCACGCACCGAGCTGCACGAGGCGAGGGTGACGGCCAGACCACTCAGCAGGGCGACTTTAAGCACGCGATTCATGGGGGACGTCCTGATGGCGGGGATCACGGGCGAGTCGGAGCGGCGGCGGGTGCAGGCGGGGCGACGGGGATGGCCCCCTGCGCACGGGCGATAGCGGCGAGGTTGGGCGCACCGCCGGCGTCTATCGTCGCAATGGCCAGGTCGGCGCGCTGGGTGACGATGTCGGGCGTGTCCAGACCATTCTTGAGCAGCACCAAGGCCTCACGGGCCGGGGCGACCTGCCCGTGCTGAAGACGGGCCATAGCCAGAGCTTCGAGGGCGAAGGCGCTGAACGGGCGACCATCCTTGGCCAAGGGCTCGAGTCGGGCCTCGACCTGTTCCAGGGTTTCGCTGTCCATGGCCAGAAGCGCGGCCTTGTAGGCAGCGGGATCAGACAGCAGAGGGTCGCTGGAGGCCTTCGCAGCCGCGTCGAGATGTTCAATGGCTTCCGGAACGCGATTGGCGGCGAGGGCAATGCCGGCGCGCTGCATCAGAGCCATCGACCGATAGGCGCCATTGCCTTCCTTGACGACCTGAACGAAGGCGGCGTCGGCACCGATCGGGTTACCCGCCTGAAGGGATTCAAGGCCGCGATCATAGGCGATGGAGGCCTTGTCGGCCTTCGACGTCTGCCAGCTGTCCCAGCCCCAGAAAGACAGGGCGGCAATCAGGGCGATCAGTAGCACGCCGCCTGCAACAGGCAGCCAGGTACTGGCCAGACGCTTGTAGCGCTCGGAGCGAAGCTCCTCCTCGACCTGCTCGAAGACATCAACCACGGATAACCTGCCCCAAAAAACAGCCCTGAGGCCGTTGAAATCCAATTCGGCCGGACCCTAGAGGGTCACATTCGCCGCCGCAACGCACGGCTTAGGGCGTGGCGGGCTTTTTCGAGAAGTAGGTCTCGACTTCGGCAGGAAAACGGCGGGCTTTCACATCGTCGGCATAAGCGGCCACGGCCCGGTCGATCTCGCCGCGCAGATCGGCGTAGCGGCGAACGAATTTCGGGGTCCAGTCGAACAGGCCGAGCATATCAGGCGTGACCAGTATCTGGCCGTCGCAGGCGGATGAGGCGCCGATGCCGATGGTGGGTTTGTCGATGGCCAGGGTAATGTCGCGCGCCAGCCCCTCGGCGACACCCTCGACGACCACGGCGAAGGCGCCGGCGTCGGCCGTCGCCTCGGCCTCACTCATGACCCGCAGCCGCTCCTCGTCGGTACGGCCCTTGGCCTTGAAAGCTCCGTCGGTCAGCACGGCCTGCGGCCGCAGACCGACGTGGCCCATGACCGGAA
>Ga0105053_10006974_pt1 | contig 15301 bp, 9 predicted proteins | sample BON01_FD_78093 | JGI IMG/M metagenome (GOLD analysis project Ga0105053, IMG submission 78093) | Freshwater microbial communities from Lake Bonney liftoff mats and glacier meltwater in Antarctica - BON-01 | ecosystem: Environmental > Aquatic > Freshwater > Ice > Glacier meltwater | place: Lake...
AGAAAGTCGAACACGGCTTTGTTTTCGATCGTCCAGACGACCGCGCGACGAACGGCTTCCAGAAACCAATCCAGTTTCCACTGCCCCGTGCGGAACGCGCCGATGTCGCTGATGGGGCTCATGGGAATTTCAATCAGTCCAGTGGGATAAACAAACGGCTGCGATTTGGCCTGAGCGGCCACGATGCTGTTGTAGACGTCTTCACTGGGCTGCTCCTGAGGCCCGGTATTGGCATGCGCGGGGTACACACTGCTGATCCATTTGAAGCCCAGATCCAGCAGCATCTGTTGCAGATCTTCTCGATCGTTCAGACCGGTGTTGAATCCACCTGGCGTGCGAAAGCCTCGGTTGTCGATCCCGATTCGCTGTTTCAACGCCAGCGTCGTGATGCGGATATTTTCCTGGATAATTTCTGCCGTCGTACGTCCTTCAATCAGCCATGGTGACCGCTGAAATCGGAATTGCAGGTCGGCTGGTTTCTGAGCCAGCAGGTTGACATGATCGTAGGTGTGATTTCCGATGGGATGGCCATCATCCGCAATCTGCTGGAGCCATGTCACATCCTGCTGTTCGAGCACTCGCCCCACGCAGAAATAATGAATGCGTCCACCGCGAGCCTTCACGCGCTGTCCGGCATCGACCGCGTACTTCTTCGTCGCGTCGTTCAGATTTCCTTTTTCGAAATCCCAATGCAGGTCTTCCCGCTTCGGGAAATTGCGACTCATCTCAAGATCCAGCGTGATCGCAATCCGTGCCTTGGGATTGCCGCTGGTTGAAGCCGCCTGCTGACTAAGTCCACGACCCGAGAAACTAAGCCCGCTAAGCCCGGCAAGAAACGCGGCTGCAGACTGATTCCAGAGCCGTCGCGTGAACACTGGCGAACTACCGTTCGATGGCACCATGTTTGTCTTGTCCTATCTTCGTTTAACCCGTGGCCGACAGGCCAGGCCGTGAGGTAGTACTACAACCTGGCCTGTCGGCCACGGGTTAAACTTGATTCGAAGTATACACATTGACTGTGATAAGAGTTCTAACGAAGTTGCACCCATGAAACCTGAGTAATCAACTGGTTCAGCGCGGCGAATGAGATGGCAGCGTTCACGGCGAAGCGCGGCGATGTGTTTGACGGGAATGTCGCCAGAGACGCATCCGCAACCAGAAACACATTAAAATCCTTCGACAGATTTTCGTAGCCAGCCGTCGTGCGACAGTAGCACATGTCGGTGGCGTAACCGGTCAGCAGTACGTGCCGCACGCCGTTGTTCTTCAGAAAGTCACGCAGCGGAGCGTATCCTTCAGCGTCAAAAATCACAACGTCCTGAGGATCTACGGTGACCGATGTACTGACAGGAATGGGAAGCTTCCAGAATCCATCGCCGTTGTATCGAGCACCAGCATCAAGGCCGGGAAACTGTTTGAAGTAATCAATCACCGGAGTATTCTTTCCCAGCGACAACGTCTTCGGCAAGGTTTGGCCAGAATAGTCGTATGCAGCCAGGACTTGTCGCAGTTCTTTTTCACCGGCGACGCGTTCTTCGGCAGACGGAATCCTGTTGAACGAACGATACACCTTGGTACGCACCGCATCGGCAGATCCAGGCAGACTGTACATAATGAAAGCGGCGCGACCGCGAAGCTGCTTCAAGAACGGATCGATCACCTTCTTTGTGTGGCCCGCCGCAAGGGCATTCTTGGTTGGCGTGCAGAAGTCCGCCACGCCGTTGGGCTCGGGACTCTTCCAACCCCACTCGTCGTCAATCGCCCACGGATGCACCATGATCACAGCCGTCTCGCTGGCCCGAAGTTGGTTGGGCATCTCAATGATGCCTCGCGCGTTATACGAAAAACGCCAGGCTCGAACATGCAGATCCGCGTCGTCGTCATTCACGATGGCAGGTGCTTCGAAATGAGCCTCTTCCTGAATCGGTTCAAAGTATTCCGGATAGTCGGCCAGCAGCGGCTGCGGATTCTGAATGCGCTTGAGCTGATTATTGTAGTTGAGCGGTGCTGGTTCGTCGGCCAACGCTGGCAGCGTCATCAGGCACAGCAGCAATAGAATGGAGGATCGCATGAACGTCTCCTGAGGTGGGTGCAATGAGGCGAGGACTATTGGTTTGTCATCGCTTCGAGTTAGGTTGCCATTATGAGCCAGTGGATGTGCATCATTTAGCTCGTGCTAGCGTCATGGGGTATACTCTACGCGGTCAGGAATGAAGCCTTCAACGGCAATCGGTTGTGTATGTCCCTTCTCCCCCGAGATCGGGAGGGGGAGAAGGTGGCCGGAGGAGGGATCTGAAAAAATCTGAGCGTCGCGTGTCAGAATTCATCTGACTTTTTCCCCCTCACCCAACGCCGTTAAGGATTTTCTTGCTGGAAATATCTGGGTAAAACAAAAGCGAGCGATGCTATTTAGTCCCAGCAGGGACGGCGGCTCACTGCCGTCGGTTACGACCATCGGCAATCTCAAAGTCCCGGCAGGGACGACAGCGAACGTCATAGAGCCTTGCTGTCGTCCCTCCGGGACTTCGGGATTTATAGGAAAAACGTTACCGGTGACTGTCGTCACCGGCATCGAGCTATCGTCCCTGGCGGGACTGAATCGCACTTGTTAGACCATTTTCTATACGTAAAAAATGCAACCCAAAAACACTTAACGGCGTTGCCCCTCAACCTAACCCTCTCTCCCTTGGAGAACTCGTAAAGATGGAAAATCGATTGCGGGGAAGAAGGGACAATCGCATGACACTTTCAGCCTCATTCATGATCGCTCGAAGTGATGATATTGCCTCATGCTCCATCGACGGCAAAAGAACAAATTTCTGGAATTCATCTGTTGTTAACAAACTGAAGACTATTAACACGACCAAAGTTTGTGCTTCACACATCACTTTTGTCCAGCAATCTACTGCTGAACACCACAAATCGAATCTCTGTGAGAGCGATGAAATCGTTAAGTATCCGTTAAGAAAAAACTTTGGGAAAACCGTTTCAATTCACCATCACTTCATCATTGCTTAACGAAGACCTGCAGAATACCTCCTGACGCGAATGAAAAAGAAATGGCTGATCGGAAGTGACAGCCATGCATCGTTTAGAGACCGCTGAGAAGTCTAGCTGAGCTTTCAGAAGTTTCAGTTCGCGGGGGCAACAAGTCTGCAACACAAGGGGGGTGCATTCAGCTGAAACGGAGTCGAGATTGGTTTTGGGAGGCATGCAAAAGACAGAGGGAGTCTGCAATCAATGTTTGGTTGCAGTGAGGTTACGTTAAGTTTGTCGTTAGTGTTTGGTCTCGTTTTCAAAAAGGAAAACACAAGTGAAGAAGTTGTTTAAGAATTCAATCATCGTAGAAGCTCGTCGTAAGGGTTTTACCCTGATCGAACTGCTGGTCGTAATCGCGATCATCGCCATTTTGATGGCTCTGATTCTGCCAGCAATCCAGTCTGCCCGTGAAGCTGCCCGCAGCACACAGTGCAAAAACAATCTGCGTCAGTTCGGGATTGCTCTGTACGCTTGGAGCGATTCGGACCCAGCAAAGCGAATCTGTTCAGGTCAATACGACTGGAAGCGTGACGGCGACCCTATGCTTTACAGTTGGGTGGGCAACGTTTTGGCGGTTAAGGGTGGCCAGCCTGGCAATATGTTGTGCCCCACCAATGAACTGAAGGGCTATGAAAAGCTCAACGACATCATGGGCAGCGTTAATACCAGCAATCAGTCATCAACGCCGTCGAATCGCATTGGTGTTGGTCCATATTCCACAGTCCATAGTGCGTCTACTGACGGGAGCATCGATCGCGGTGCAGGGCTGAAAGAGTTTGTTCGCAAGGGCATGAACGCAAACTATGCCAGCAGCTGGTTCATGACACGCGGTCAGAATCTTGTGAAAACAGCCGGTATTAACACCGCGGCAACGGGTGCTGTGTATCCATTAATGAATGGTAACAAGTGCAAGAGTTTGATCTCGAATACTGCTGACACCCCAAGCTGCACGGGTCCACTGACTCAAATTCAAATCAGTCGTTCAGATGTTCCTTCAAGCTCGATTCCTCTTTTGGGTGATGCGTCACCCGGTGACGTCAACGAAGCGATTCTCGATACTGGCAGCTATACTGGGGCATTGGACGAAGCTGGCGTTCTGATTGCTGGTTCACGTCTTTGCGAAACAGCAAACGATGGTCCAGCCTTTATGTCCAGCAACAGCCTGTTACTCCTTGATGGTGGCGCTGGAGACAGCCAAGGGGTTGACACCTACCAACCGACTCGCTGGCCACAAGTTGGCGAAGTGACGTCGGCACAGGGCAATGGCACACTCACAGCTTCCGGGACTAATCTTTGGCTGCAGGATACCCGTGACTGGTACGCGGTTCATCGAGGTTCCTGCAACCTGTTGATGGCGGACGGCAGCGTGAAGACGCTGTTCGACACCAACGGTGACAATTTCTTCAATCCTGGGTTTGATGCCACCCTCATGACTGCTGTAAGAGACGGTTATACTCCCGGACCGTGTGAAATTAATTCGTTTGACGTATTCAACGGTGTTTGGCTGACAGATCCAAGAACCTTTGCGAAGGGCAAGTTCGAATAATGGATTCGAAAGAATCCTTGTTCCTAGGTTGACTTGAAAAATTCAATCCGACTGCAGGTTGATTCTGCAGTCGGATCTTTGTGTTTATTGAGCATCCCGGCAACCGCAGGATTCTGTTGAAGCCTCTTTAGAGGCGAAGGAGCATGCCACCATCGGTCGCATGCAGCATCGCAGGAACAAAACCGCAGACTGAGTTCAAATTAAGACAAATCAAAACTGCGGAGTATTTGTGTCAGGAATCAATTCGTGACTGAATCGAAATCACAACAAAAAAACAAATCTTGCCAACAGTGTGGATTCGGGAATTCGTTGGTTGCCAAGTTTTGTATTGAATGTGGAGAACGTTTTGTTGTTTCGAGTGGCGTCGATACGGCTCTGGAGTCGGATACCATTTCATCGACCCGAACTCTTGAAACTTCGCCACCCGCCGCAGATCCTCGATCTGAAATCGAAAAGCTTCTCGCATCACTGACTCCTGAACAGTCAAGTACTCATCTCGCACGCGCAATTGCAAAGAACCGGGTGCAACTCAAGGCGTCCGGAACGGCAATCCCAAAAGCTACAAATCCGATCATGATTTCATTGATGGAAAGCCTGAAATCATTACCGAGCAACGAGATTTCCGCTCGAACTGCCATCGTCACTGCACTGGGACGCATGGGCGATCCCGCAACGTTGCCTCCTTTGTTGCTGGTTTCCAAAGCTCAGTCGAAGGAGGTTCGACAGGCCGTCGCCATCGCACTGGGAAGTGTGCGTCACCCTCTTTCTGCTTACCTGCTGATTCCAATGTTGCAGGACGGTTCATCTCGCGTGCGACAGGCTTCGTTCCAGGCCCTGATTCAGTTGATTCAGCCCAACACAATTGATTCCATTCTGGTAGCCTGCTTATGTAGCCAGACACTCCGGACTCTCATGGTGGAAACTCTCCGGCTGGTGACGGAGACAAAGCGTTTCGCTTTTTTTGATCTGCTGCGTACCGCCCACATGGACGGCCAGCCTGAGTTAGGCACTGTAGCGAATTGGCTGCGATTCGAGTTCAGTAAAGAACTGGCCGCACCGCGACCTAACGCCTTGCCGAAGGCAACGAAGGAAAACAGGCCGCCGATAGCAAATCCAGTGAACTCGCGTGGATCCCAAACCAAAGGTTCGCCACACGGGGAATCGCCGCATTCCAGAAATAACGGCAATGGCACGCCGAAGGTATCTGACAATCAGTCCTCCATCTCAGACATCTTCAATTGGGACCATGATTCCAATCCGGAAATCACAAGTAGTTCGTCCAATACGAATGGAACTGAGACAGCCGCTCAAAATTCAAATCAGCAGAAACCCACGAATAACAGGCAGCCGAGAGCTAGTGACAGTCCGGTCGCGACGAACGTTTCTGATAAGTTTGATGAGTATGCCAGCGACGTCATGTTGGCGGACAGCGATGCGGACATAGATTTTTTCAATGTGATGACGGAGTCCTTTAGTTCGGATCCCGAGATCAACCATCTGACTGAAGCAAATGATTCGACTTTCGAGTTGGATTTCGCATCAAATGGATCGCAGACATCCATGTCCTTGAGTGGGCTGTTGGCTGCACCAGAGTTCCCCCGAATCCCCCCTGCGGCTATGCCTCAGCGTCCAACAATGCCCGCGTTTCAGCCCAACAGCAGGATGTTGAACACGCCTCCGCCGTTCAATCTTACGGGCTCATCACCATTGATTCCGGCATTTACGAATTACCCGTTGCAGCCTGCCATGGGCGGATTTCCGATGCCTCCGATGATGGTTGGTCCGTCAATGCCACCGTCCGCCGTCAATTATTCCACGCAATCGATTGGAGGACATCAGGAAACGGCAACTCCGCCAGCATTGAACATCGCTGTCACGACAGATAATTCAAACCATCAGTCGCCAATTGCAACCTTGACAGGCACAATTGATAGCCATCAAGACGAGGCAGATTTTGCAACCGTGGAGAAGGCCCGAGCCGAAAAAGCGAAAGCCAAATCCACCGCACGACTCGCGGCGGCCAGAACAACAGCCTTTCAGGCCATGCACAAGGATGCGGAGGAAATTCCTAAATCTCTGCCGAGACTGATCAACAAAAAAGTCTCGAAGCTGATGATGACACCATCGACAAAGATCGATGAAATCATCGAGCAGATTAAGCACTTGGGAGCAACAGGAAGCCCCACTGTCCTGTCGACGATCAGTACCTATTGCCAAAAACCTGCCAAAGTCATACGAGAAGCCTGCGCCGACGCTTTAGGTGATGTCCCGCATCAGGGTTCGGCTCTGCTGCTATTGAAGTTGCTGGCCGACTCATCAGGAACCGTCGCTGAAGCCGCTGTGAAGTCGCTCATGAAACTGGATCAGGAGCCAACACGTCCTGTTCTACTGGCTGCTGGCCTTTGCGGCTCAAGCTTGCGAACAGTGATAAGCGCCGGGGTCGAATCATCTACGGATGAGAATAAGCCCGAATGGGAAAAGTATCTTCTCGAGGTAATCCGGGGCGACGATACAGAGGCGACTGCTTTTGCCATTTCGCTGCTGGCAAGGATCGCCGGTGAAACGCATCTGGAGATTTTCCAGCGACTGGCCAGCGATCCGGCACCGGTGATTCGAGCAGCAGCGATTGAAGCCTTGTCGCGTACGCAGGCCAAGCGAGCCATCTCACAAATCAATAACGCACTGGAAGATAACGACGCGACTGTACGGGCTCAGGCTGCGATGTCAGTCGCAACAATGTATAGTCCCCGCAGCATCGAACTGCTCCAGAAGCTGGTGTTTGACGACAATCTGGTTGTTCGCCGTAATGCCGCTCAGTCCATGTCCAAGATTGACGAATCGGACCTTTCCAAAACGATTGCAAAGGCATTGGACCAGGAGACAGATGCGACTACTGTTGAGTATCTTCTTGCTGCTTTGCAAAGGAATGGTGGGGAAGGTTCACTGCCGATTCTGCAAAGATATATTGAAGGGGAAGGCTCTCAATTTCGTGAGCAGGCAACGAAAGCTCTTCGCAAATTGAAGATCCCGGCGAGTGTACCGATTTTCCGCCGACTTCTGGATGACCACACACCGGCTCTGCGTCGTCAGAGTATCGAGCAGCTCGCCGTACTCAAATCAGAAAGCGTGCTTCCCCGCCTTAGAGAAATGCTAAAGCAGGATCCTGACGAAACAGTCCGAAGTGCCTGCGCCCGAGCCCTTGGCGACTTTGGTGATTCCACATCGTTACATCTTCTTGAGGAAGCGCTGGAAGACCATCCATTGGTGCGTCTGCAGTGTGTCATCGCATTGGGTCGACTGGGCCAGGCGTCTGCCGGCTCTATTATGCTGGGACTGCTGCAGGATTCGCAGCCGGAGATTCGTTACCAGGCAGTGCGCGCGCTGGCACAGTTGAAGCTTGAAGGGACAGAAGAATCGATCCAGGCCCTGATGAATGACAGCGATGAAATGGTCCGCCGCGGAGCCGAGCAGTCGCTGCAGGATCTGGGGATGACCACGGCCCAGATTCGAAAAAAGAAAATCTACCGCAGAGTGTCTTCAATTGCAGTCAGATTTGCCCCGTCTGCTTTTGTCGGAGTAATCCCAGGTGGCTCAAAAGTCTTGCTCACGTTGATTTTTTTGGTCATCAGCGTTGGAGGATACTTCACCTTTGGCAACCTGAGATTATTCGCGACAGGTGGCGAAAAATTGCGTGCAGGTCGAGTAACGGCCGTTGGTATCTCGGGATCTACTAAAACCGCCGCAGTATTACGGCATCGGGGAGTACTTGACATTTGGTCTGTGGCAGAAAGTAAGCTGGTGGATCGAGTTCAGGCTCCTCGATCAGCGATAGGACTATTCTGCGAAGAGAGTGGCGGAGTCCTGCTTAACTCACAAACTTATCTGACGCGTCTGGATCCAAAGTCTGACTATTCAGAAGTGGAAGCACAAACGATCAAATTTGATGCCGCCCCTTCGGCATTGTATTTCCATCAGAAAAGCAACAGTATCTGCGCGTTTTTTGCGGCTGCAGGAACAACCAAGCTGCGAGTTATTGACGCGTCCACACTTAAAGAAACAAAGACATTTACTATCAGCGGTGAATTCTCAAGAAGTTGCGTCGTGAGTCCGGATTACAGCCTGGCTATGATGGTCGAGCCATCAGGAAACATTACCTTGTGCGATTTGAAGACAGGTGAGGTCGTACATGCTTCTGCAAAGCAAATGACGGGCAGTGACAGCATGGGAACCGTTTATGGAATCACGTTTACAGACGACATGAAGTACGTGTGCTTTTGCACGGAAAAAAGTTTCCTGGCGTTGACAGTGAGTGGCATGGAATTGGTAAAGAACCTGCCAAGCCCAGACGGCTATAGCTTTATCGCAGGGCAACCTGTGCCGGGCACTTCCGACGTTGTTGTGATGTCTTCAGTCGGCAAGATCTATCGGTTCTCGAAGGACTTCAAAGAGACGACGGAGTCAGCAATAGAACAGACTTCTCTATCAAATATGTTTGACATTTCGGCAATGGGTACTGGTGGTGACCTCATGATTGTTGCGAACTCCGAAGAAACTGGCTTTGACGTGTTCAGCTCGATAGAGGAAAAAATATTGATCGCCGGATTAGAGAAGCCATAGGTCGCTTCACAAGCGTTCCACGTTTTTTCGTATCGATGGAGACATTTCCCATGGGGCGATTGTTCGTTCCTCTCCCTGAGACGGTGTCTGGATCGACCGTCAATCCTTAACCATTGTTTAACAGCACTGCCGGACTGTCCTCAAATCGCATTCCTTCTCAATTGACATGCGAGTTGCCCCGACGCTGCAGCCAAAACTCGCAAACTGCCGGACTTCTGTTTCGAATGACTAAGGCCACCTCAACACAAAAACATTTGTATTCTACAATCGTTTTGCCACCGCAGCGAAACGGCCAGTTTGGATGCAGTTTGTTCGTCACTTTTCTACTAAGTCTGATTCCCTACTGCACGATTGGAACTTTCCAGTTTGTGAACTGGGACGACAACATTTACGTTGTCAATCGACCCGAGATTCAAAATGGCCTCACTTGGGAAGGAATCGCGTGGGCGTTCACCACGTTTTCAAACTCGAATTGGCATCCGTTGACATGGCTTTCGTACATGCTCGAGATCGAGTTGTTCGGTCTCGACTCCGGTGTCATGCATCTGACAAACTTGGCACTGCACGGTCTCAATACCGTTTTGGTGGGTTTGTTGATCCAAAAACTGACAGAAAGTGAGTCGCTCGCCATTGGCGTTGCCCTTTTCTTTGGCATCCATCCACAGCATGTGGAAACTGTTGCCTGGGTATCAGAACGCAAGGAACTTCTGGGAGTCTTTTTTGGTCTGCAGTCGATGGTTCTCTGGCAGGAATACGTCATCGGGAGAAAACTAAGATACTGGTTCATGGCTCACTTGTTGTTCCTGTTCAGCTTACTGTCCAAACAGATGCTAATCACTTTGCCATTCCTGCTCATCGTTCTTGAGATTTGTCCGCTGAAATCTGATGCTCCTGAGATTACGTGGAATCGAGTTTTTTCCGCGATTCGCTCAGTGTGGTGCTTTTTCGCCCTGACGATCTTCTTTACCGTGGCGGTTTTCCTTGCGCAGTCATCGGGAGAGTCCATTGTATCGAGACATATACTTCCTTTTTGGGTCAGATTGGCGAATTCGATCCAGAGCATTGCATTCTACTTTTTTCAGACTCTAGTCCCCGTCGGACTGAATCCATTTTATCGCCACCCACTGAGTAACATATCACTTGAACTAACTGCTATTTGCGCCGCCGCCCTATTGGCGGGGGTTCGGTTTCTATGGAAGAACCGGAACCAGCCAGGCATTCTGGCGGGGGCACTATGGTTTGTTGGAACTCTCGTTCCAGTGATCGGCATCGTTCAACTGGGATCAGCGGCGAGGGCCGACCGTTATGTGTACTTTCCACACATTGGATTGTTTCTGTTGCTTGGGTCGTTGCCAGTGATCCAACGACATCAACACATCAAAACTGTCCTTTCGGCGTTAGCTGCCATCGCCGTGACATTCTCCCTTCTGACCTATCGACAGGCTACTATCTGGCGAAACGGCGTGTCGCTCTGGAGCGCTTGCCTAGTAGTTGATCCGGATAGTTACCGCGGACATGACTCGCTCGCGCTGGCTTTGCTCGCCGACGAGCGAATTCCGGAAGCACTGCGCGAGGCGGAAATAGCGATTCAGTATCCGGAGAACGCCTTCGAGGGTACTTCGTATACCACATTGGGATGTGCGCAAATGTTTAGCGGCAACACAAGCGACGCCACCAAGAATCTTCGGAAAGCGATTGAGTTACGACCAGATGATTACCGCGCATTGATCAACCTTGGTTACGCGCTTCATGACTCCGATCTTATGCAAGCGAAACAAATGTTCTCGCGAGCATTGGAGTACGACCCTGCAAGTGTGGAAGCCATTGGGAATCTTGCCAATTGCGAGGCAGAAGAAGGCAATTTCTCAAGAGCACTTGAATTGCTGCAGCAGGCAATGGAGATCAATCCCAATGAACCGCGGCTGAAGGAGAATTTTCGATTGTATCAGGAAGCACAAAAGCAGCTGCAATAACTTTGCTTTTAGGGGTGAGTTCGGCCGAGTCACACAATGAGACGCTCCATATCAATGGTGGCTGGCCTGACTCAAATGAACCCCCGAAAGCCTGATTTCAAAAATCTCCCAATGTACGATCGGATTCAAGTTCGAACATGGAAAAACCACGAATTATTGCCGTGATGCCCGCTTACAATGCGGAGTCGACTCTTGAGCGTACTCTCAAAGACATCCCGCCCGGCACCGTCGATGAAATCATTCTGGTGGACGATTGTAGCAGTGATCGAACTGTGGAAGTGGCTCGATCCCTGGGGTTGACTGTCATCAAACATGAGTGCAACACCGGTTACGGAGGCAACCAGAAGACATGCTATACCGCTGCATTGGAGCGGGGAGCAGACATTGTGGTCATGATCCATCCGGATTATCAGTATGACAGCCGCGTGATTCCCATCGCCGCAGAATTGATTCGACTGGGGAACTGTGACGTCATTTTGGGTTCCCGAATTCGAACCCGGACAGAAGCTTTGGCGGGCGGGATGCCTGCGTGGAAGTACGTCGCAAATCGCTGCCTGACGATCTTTGAAAATGTGGCGCTCGGCCAGAATCTTGGCGATTTCCACAGTGGCTTTCGGGCGTATCGTCGGGAAGTGCTTGAAACAGTGCCGTGGCGGGAGAACTCGAACGATTTCGTATTCGATACTCAATTCCTGGCTCAGGCCGTGTATTTTGGATTTCGACTGGGTGACATCCCTGTTCCTGTGCGGTACTTTGCAGAAGCTTCAAGCATTAATTTTCGGCGAAGTACTCGGTATGGATTGCTGACGCTGTGGGTCATGCTGCAATTCTGGCTCAACCGATTGCGGATCTGTCGGTCCCCATTGTTTCGAAAGACATTGTAATCATGTCTTTCGCACGGGGAGGAATGGGCTATTTGCCGTCAATCAGAACCGAGCCGAGCATTGAACTTTCCGATTGACCATCAAAACTCGCCCTAAACTTGCGGGTTGTCGATTTAATAGTAACCCAACGCTTAGCGAGGGATGTGTGACGAAAAACGCAGGTAATTCCATCCCTCACTGACGTTTCGGGTTCTGAAAACCCATTGAATCAACAAGCCGCTTGCTGCCGGGCTCGGGTGAGAGACTTGGTTTCGCAATTTGTGAAACGATGTTTTAAACTCTCGGGATTTTCAGCAGTAGTCTTCATTCGTTAAGCAATCCTTCACAATTCTTTGCGATTCTTCCTGCGATTGATCGGTGTCGACAAGGATCAGTAATCGTGGGGAGTGAATCAGATGAATCGCGACGACATACTCAGCCTCGTTGGTAGTGGAACATCTCCGGACGATGATTATGTGCCGGTGGCCTGTCTGCTGAAAAGCGGCTACGGCTGCGTCGGCTATTTCAACAGATCCGTTAACGACAGTCTCTCGGCCGCCATCGTGCTGCTGAATATGCGGCTCGTCGATCTTCGGGCAGAAGAAGGGCATTCTCGGCGCGGGCGAGTCGCCGATTTTAATGATTTCCTGCAGGACGTTGTCGCACAGCATGTCCAGGCGGAATCTGAGAGCGACGCAGACGACACGGAGAAGAGGGACGGCACGATCCCGTTAACGGCAATCCCCGTTAGCGAAATCGCGATGCTCTACCCTGTTGCCCACATAGCCCGACTGCTGAAATCCGCGCGACGTGTCACGCACGGCAATGGCTCGGCAGCTGGTAGTGAAATAATTCCATCGTTTCTGGACTTCAACAACAAGAGCATTGTGCTCAAAGTGCTTCGGGCAAAGATCTGGTGATGTTGTCATTCAAGAGTCATTTTTGGGAAGCCACCAGTGGGAACATCGGTTCGCCGGACGAATGGAGGAAACGGTCAATGAAAATCGACGTTCCATTCCTTGACATCCGCAAACAGAATTCTGCGATCTGGGCAGATTTGAAGGATTCGTTTGAAGCCGCAATTTCGGGGGCTCATTTTATCCTTGGTCCAAATGTCCAATTGTTTGAAGAGAATTTTGCAAAATTTTGCGGCGTGAAGCATTGTGTGGGAGTCAATAACGGCACCAGCGCACTGCACATGTCGCTGCTTGCCTTGAATATCGGTCCGGGGGACGAAGTGATTACGACCCCGCACAGCTGGATCAGCACGAGTTGGGCGATCAGCTATGTCGGAGCCACTCCGGTGTATGCGGATATTGATGATCGTTCGTTTAATTTAGATCCTTCACGCATTGAGGCCGCAATCACCTCACGAACCAGGGCGATTCTTCCGGTCCACCTGTATGGCGCAGCTGCGGACCTGACTGCGTTCCGGGACATCTGCCATCGACACAATCTCGTATTGATCGAAGATGCCGCCCAGGCGCATGGTGCGCAACATGCGGGAAGGACTGTGGGTTCCATTGGCGATGCAGGATGTTTCAGCTTTTATCCGGGCAAGAATCTTGGAGCGTTTGGTGAAGCTGGCGCGGTGACCACAAACTCCGATCGTATTGCAGAGCGGATTCGCCGTCTCCGTGATCACGCTCAGAGTGGTCGGCACCACCATGAAGAGATTGGATTCAACACGAGAATGGAAGGACTGCAGGGAGCTGTTCTCAATGAAAAGCTAAAACATCTCCCCGAATGGACAATGCAGCGGCGTCAGCATGCGGCAGCTTACCTCCGGCATTTGCAGAACATTCCGGGACTAGCTTTACCGTTTGCTCCGGATCCGAACGAGCATGTCTGGCACCTGTTCGTGGTGCTGGTGGAAGATCGTGAAAATTTCCGTGCTTACCTTGCACGCAATGGAGTCTCGACCAGCGTTCATTACCCCACGCCAATTCCCTTTCAGCCCGCATATCGTCACCTGGGGTATCAACGCGGACAGTTTCCCGTCGCCGAGGGCGTAATGGAGAAATGCGTGTCGCTTCCTATGTTTCCCGAGATGACTGAAGAGCAGCGCACAGTCGTCATTGATGCCGTGCGGCGCTATTACGAAAAGGACGACAAGGCATGAAACTATGCGGAAAGAGAATCTTAGTCACTGGCGGCGCCGGCCTCATTGGATCTACGATCGTTGACGCGCTTCTGGCAAGTTGCGATCCGGCCGAGGTCATCGTTCTCGACGATCTTTCACGCGGCACTCGGCATAACCTCGCGGAAGGAATGAAAACGGGACTGGTTCGGCTGGCGACAAGTGACATTCGCGACTACGATGCGATTCGCGATCTTTTCGACGGCGTAGATGCAGTGTTTCATCAGGCAGCGATTCGGATTACAAGGTGCGCTCTCGAACCTCGCGCATGCCTTGATGTGCTTGTGGCCGGAACCTTTAACGTGCTGGAAGCCTGCGTAAATGCGGGGGTAAAGAAAATAGTCGCTGCCTCCTCCGCCTCCATTTACGGAATGGCTGATAGTTTTCCGACAGATGAATCACATCATCCATACAACAATCGAACACTCTACGGAGCGGCTAAGATTGCCAATGAAGGATTTTTGCGAAGCTTTCACGATATGTACGGACTTGATTATGTCGCTCTGAGATACTTCAATGTTTATGGTCCGAGAATGGACATCTTTGGGAAATACACGGAGGTGTTGATTCGCTGGCTCGACTGCCTCGACCAGGGGATTCCGCCTAAGATTTTCGGGGACGGGAATCAGACTATGGATTTTATTTTCAGTGATGACATTGCCAAAGCCAACATTCTGGCGATGGAGTTAGATGTAACCGACGAAGTGTTTAACATAGGGTCTGAAACAGAAACAAGTCTGAATGAACTGCTCTCTGCTTTATTAAAAGCAACCGGCTCCTTGACGGTGAAGCCAGAGTACCTGCCTGAGCGAACGGTGAATCCAGTGCCTCGGCGCCTTGCTTCTGTCAGAAAGGCAGAATCGCTGCTTGGGTTTCGGGCAGAAACGGATTTGATCGAAGGATTGCAGAGACTTGTCGAGTGGAGAACGAACGCAATTTCGAGCGGTGTCTTCAGTGACTATCTGACGGATTCGGCAAGATGATAAAGATTCGAGGAGCGGTCAGGTGAGAAGAACATGATTCCAATTTCGAGGCCGTTTGTGGGAGTTGAAGAAGCGAACGCGGCTGCGGCAGTAGTCGCGTCCGGCTGGCTCACGCAAGGCCCGAAAGTTGCCGAATTCGA
>Ga0105053_10006975_pt1 | contig 15301 bp, 11 predicted proteins | sample BON01_FD_78093 | JGI IMG/M metagenome (GOLD analysis project Ga0105053, IMG submission 78093) | Freshwater microbial communities from Lake Bonney liftoff mats and glacier meltwater in Antarctica - BON-01 | ecosystem: Environmental > Aquatic > Freshwater > Ice > Glacier meltwater | place: Lake...
GCTTTACATGGACAAAAAGCCACGTGTATTGAACATAAAACCCCTGCATCTGAAAATTTTAGACCTACTTGGATCCCAATATCGAAAATACTATTTTCTCGAATAGGGGTGGGAAATGTCGGAAATAGGGTCGTTTGTCGGCATTTCAGAAGGGTCAATAAATCCAGAAAGCAAAGTATTAATTACACACTCCTCAAATGCTCCTCCTCCACACCCCGAGTTTGACTTAAAGCAGTTAAGGGCTATTCCGCTGCTACAATATCGCCCAAATCATAGCACTCCGATCATCACTCACCGAAACAAGGCAGTCCTCCATCCACATCAACCGGTTCACTGAATTGATATGGCCGCCCAAGCGAAGGGTATCCACTACTTTCAGCAATTGAAACGATTGAGCATCCCAGATTTTCAGCGTTTTGTCGCGGCTGGCGCTGGCGAATAGCTTTCCGTCGGGTGAGAAAGCAATGTGGTTGATCGTAAAAAGGTGGGCAGCTTCCGCTGGTGTTTCAGGCGCAAGTTGCCAACTGCCGACTTCCCAAACCTTCAGCCGGGCATCTCGGCCACCGCTGAGCAGGTGCTGGCCGTCGGGTGAAAACGCAAGGGTAAATACAGAGTTTTCATGTGCGTTTTTTAGCTGGTGCTTCAAAGCAAGTGTTTCAGTATCAAGGATGTAGATGTGGTGGTCGCTGGCACCCACGGCAATTTCATGGCGCGGTTCAGAAATGGCCAATGCACGCAAAGCCTGGTTGGAAAGTTGAAAACTCTCGATGGTTTTAGCGGCGGCACTATCCCAACGGGTTAGAACCCCATCGCCGCCGGCGCTGAAAAGGGATTTTCCATGCTCCAGCAAATCATAGACGCCCTTTTGGTGGTGCTGCACATTGCGGGTAAGCTCGGGCTGTTCGCGCAGTATCCAGTGCATGCCACCGTTCATATTGCCCGCAAGGATGCGGGAGCGGTCGGGGAAGGCGTGCAGGGCGAAGATTTGCGTTTCGGTATTGGCGATCACCCTGCCATTTTCCGGATTGTCCAGATCCCATTCTACCACCCAGCCATCGCCGCCGGCAGTGAGGAAATGCCGCGCGTCGCGCCCGGGCGAAAGGGCGTATATGGCGGCGCGATGGCCGGTACAAGTATGGATTTTTTTCATTTGTATTCCAAGTGCCTCATCCGGCGAATGTGCTGTGAATTGGTTGCCACATTTGAAAAGTCAGCGTTCTAAAAAATACTGCCAAGCTGGTTGGACATTGATCTTTTTGCCGTTCTCCCTGATTTCTTCCTGTGTGTCTCTAGTCAATATTTTCCCTTCTGGAAGCCCAAGAAATTGTAGCGCTTCCGCCATCCCCCTTATTTCTCGTTCTCGTATTCCTTGCTCATAAAACCCCAAACACACGTTTATGGGCTGCCCATTTTCCCAATAGAAATCTACTTCCTGTTTTTCTAGAAAATAATGTGGTGTAAATCCTTGTCTTCGCAAGTGCAAGAAAACTGCATTTTCAAGCACACTGCCCGTATCCTCCCCAATACTTGTGGCATATTTGAATGCGGGGTCAATTACATAAAACTTGCTGGGATTAACCGCTTGTACCCTTGTAGAACGATGCCAGATATTGGTTTTGAAAAGCACGAAAGCCTCCTGCAAATACTCAAGATATTCAAAAACGGTATTTTTACCAAGACCATAACCTTGAGATTTCAGGTCGTTGAAAATTTTAGTGGTACTCATCGGATTGGCCATGTTTCCAATGGTATATTTCAACAAGTACTTCAACAATGATGGATTTTTAACGGAAAAACGCTCCGTTAAATCCCGGTATAGCATTAGGTCTAGGTATTCATTAACGGTTGGCCGATGCAAGGCTTCTGGCAAAAACACCAGTTCTGGGAATCCTCCTTGTCGCAGCCACCGGTCAAACCAATGCAGTATTTTCGTCTGTCCTTTTGAAGTTTCAGGGTTTACTTCAACTTTATTGAAAGTTAAAAATTCCGAAAAACTCAGTGGAAAAACCTCAATTGGTAGGGTTCGCCCGCGCAACGCCGTTGCCAGTTCCCTACTCAACATTTTAGAAGACGAACCCGTCAGGTAAATTCGGCAGTTTTCCGTGTCGGCAAGGCGGCGTATGAATTTTTCCCAGCCTGGAACCTCTTGTATTTCGTCAAAAAAGAACCAAACTTTTTGGTCGCGATTCTCTGGGAACAATTCATAATAAGCTTGAAGCAATTCGTCCATATCACCCAGCTGCAGCGGGAATAAACGGTCGTCTTCAAAATTGATATATACCAAACGATCTGCGCTAACAGTCTGCCGCAATTGCCTGATGATATTGAATAACAGGTGCGTTTTCCCAGCACGCCTTGGACCGAGCAGCGACACAATTTTAGGAATGTCAATTGGCACAGAGATTTCCCGAGCGATGGTTTCTGCCAGAGGCTTCTGGATAAAATCAGCGATTATTTTTCGAAAAACAAGTTTCTTCATCATAAGTCTCCCTGTATGGAGTGACAAATATAATGGCTTATGTCACTCCACACAGGGAGACCCTTGAAAAATTTGAATGGTACCGACGATTACCCTACCATTTCCATTACTTTCATCACCTTATCGCTTCACCAATTTTCGCACAAAGCTCCCTTTCTCCATTTGGAAATTCAGGAAATATGTGCCTGCTGGCAAAGACCTCAGGTCAATGGGCAATGAAAGCTTGTCTGCCTGATGGGTTTGCATGAAAAGCTGGCGTTGACTGGTGTCGCTGAGTGAGATAACAAAGTGCTCATTTTGTGCTAATTCCATTTCCAACGTTACCATACCACTGCTCGGATTTGGCGCGAGTGAAAATTTGCGCACCGAAACAGGCATTTTTGTTTCACTGATAATGATTGAAATGCCGGAAGACTGGTACGTGCAGCCATTGGCTGAGGTGATTTCCAATTCGTAAATGCCGCTCTGTGTTGCCACATAAGTTGGGTTGATGGCCCCTGGAATGGGCTGGTTGTTCAACAACCATTGGCAGGAAGTGCAGGGAGGCGTTGAAAACAGGGTGTCGCCAGACACAAGTACTTCTGGTTCAATGGCTGTTTCTACCTGGATATTGATATTACCGATTTTGAAACTGCAAAGTGAATCCAACACGATTACCTCATAGATCCCCGGTTGGGTTACCATCAAGGAGTAGTTGGGTTCGGTGGTCGTGCTGGTTTCAATGGAGGTCACACCATTGAACCAATTTAACTGGCTGGGATTCAACAAACCGTTGACCGTCAGCACCGCGTGTTGGCCAACGCACAACATCGTATCGCTGACCATCAGGGTGGGCGGGTTCGGATTCAGCGATTCAATTTCATAAGATTGTACACGAGAGCAGCCATTACCATTTGTAACGGTCACTGTATAGGTGCCTGGGTTCAGGTACACAATTTGATTATCAGTCTGGGCATTAGACCATGCGTACGTGATAGTTCCAGTTCCATTGACAGGTTCCAGGCTGATAATAGCAGATAAAGAGTTTTGGCAAACCGGGCTGTAAATGGAGACGAGGGATACCTGGAAAGGAGAACACAACTCTGTGATTTTTTGCACCCTACCAGTTGAAAGCAGGGCAATATACAGTTCACCGTCACGGTCTTCACCAAAAGAGCTGAATTCGTAATCGCCCAAATTAGCCAGTTGTTCCGTGCTAAATGTTCCGTCGCTGTTTTGTTTCGTGCCCCAAATACGGCCACTGCAATAATCGGCAAACAGATAAATGCCTTGCAAATCGGGGTATTTGCTGCCGCGATATATAAAACCGCCCGTCATGGAGCAGCCCATGGAGTTGTTGTCATAATCAAAAACAGGCCCGACATAGGTGTTTTGTGGCTGACAACCCGAAGTATTGAAAGGAAGGGTGCCCTCGTAACAACGCCATCCATAATTGCGGCCACCCACGCCAGCAGGCTCAAAATCAACTTCTTCCCGCGTCACCTGGCCCACATCGCCGATCCACATATCGCCTGTAACACGGTCGAAGGAGAAGCGCCATGGATTGCGCAGCCCCAATGACCAAATTTCCGGGAAATATTCTGCCTGGCCGACAAAAGGGTTGTCTGTCGGTACAATGTAGGGTGTCGTGGCATCGCTGTTGTTGACATCAATGCGCAGCATTTTACCCAAAAAAGTGTTTTTGCGCTGGCCATATCCTTGTGGGTCGCCGCCCGAGCCGCCATCACCCAGGCCAATGTACAAATAACCGTCCGGGCCAAATTTTATGCAGCCGCCGTTGTGGTTGTTGTACGGTTGTACCGTCGTAAATATGGAAAACTCACTGTCTGGGTCAGCTTCGTTGGCGTTGTCTGCTTTGACGGAAAAGCGCGATACCTGGGTAGCGCCGCCGCTATTTTTGGTGTAGTAGATAAAGAAGTATCCGTTCTCCTTGTATTTTGGGTGAAAGGCAAGCCCCAATAAACCTTGTTCATTGTTGGTCGAATTTACCCTGGGGTCAATGCTCAAAAACGTGTCTATCTTGGTTCCAAGGCTGTCGACGACTACAATGATGCCATCTTGTTCTACAATAAACAAGCGGCTGTCGCCACAATGCGCAATGTCGACCGGGCGGTCGAAACCAGCAGCCCAGTTGACGAGTTGAAGTTTTGGTTGGGCTGCAAGGAGGAAGGGGAAAGCAAGCAGGAGCAATTGAAGTGTCGAACGCATGGAATTAATTTGATAATGTGATAATGTGATAATTGGGGTTGGGTGGTAATTATCAAAGGTATCCCTAGTTCTGGTAAAACTGGGAGGAATGCCTGAAAGATGTCTGGAATTGGCGAATCTAGTGCTGTATCTAAGGCAGATACTCTATTTCAACACTTCCAAATGCAGTGCGACAGATCGCAATGGATGCCCATCGGCATCGTTTGGAATGGCGGCAATTCTATCGAGGGTGGCTTTGCCAGAAACCAATTTCCCCAATACAAAGCACTTTCCTTCCAATTGTAAAGCGCCTCCATGCTTTTTGTAGCGTTCGCGAAATTCCTTAGATATTTTCCGCCCGGTACTCTGTTCCCATTTGCCGAGGGTGTCATCGGAATGTTCCCGGCCCTGAACGATATAAAAACGTCCGTTATGCAGCAAAAAAGTGCCGCTGGTTGGCGCCTGATCCTTACCAGCATTAATCTCCGGCATGGGTACTTCAACATTCAGCTGAATAAACCCGTTCTGTAACACCTTTTCAATCGACAAGGAATCCTGGTTGGCGAGCGACAATTGTTCAATGGTTGCGTTCACAGGATCTGGCAAATGTGGGAAAAGCGCAATGGTCATGTCACCCATCTCTGTATGGAATAAAATCTTTGAAGCGGGAGCGTTGCAGGAAAAAAGGGCGGCCAGGAGGAAAAGTAGTATCCTGTAAAGATGTAAAGCATTGGTATTATACATGAGCATTCAAATGGTTTTGCGGCGCACAAGTCGGTAGCCCGGCCTTCAGGCCGCCAGTCCAAGGCCATTTATGGCCACTTAGCAGATTTATACGGGCATAAATGGCCTTGGACTGGCGGCTTAAAAGCCACGCTACCGATTCCAAACACTTACAAGACATCTCCTACATTTTTTTGCGTATCTTCTTCGGGAACAAGTCGGATGAACTGCCTTTCGACTTTTTAAAAGCGCCTTTTTTGTCTGATTTAGGCTTCAGGCTTTCGGTAGCAGGGCAGCCACTTTTTTTGCTGCAAGCGGGCGCTATCAAAGCCACAGAAAAGAGTAAAAACAGCATGAATGCGATACGGGAATATTTCATATTGATGGATAAAAGAAAATTTGACATTCAGCAATTTTCTGAATGAGGAAGGAAAGTGCTGTAACCACCAAACAACGGCAGATGTAGGGGAATATGGTCGACATATTCATAGGTTATTCCGTGGTTGCGGCATCAGGTAAACGTTAAAGTTCGACGTAATTGTATCTCGCCCAGCGCTGCAAATATCCACATAAGCCGCTTAAAACCTGACAGATGTGGAAAAGACTCCCAAATATGTCAGCCATTGGCAAGAAAAAAATTGTAAGATTCCCCCATTTTGCCCTATCCTTGCCAATTATTTTAAAAAAACTTTGCTTACCCATCAGCAAACAATTCCTTCCCAAAAAACTGATTATCAAAAATTTAAACAAAAACCTAAACTGCCGTAAATCATTTTACACTTTTCGTTTTCCAAAAAAATAAAATTTGGCCTTGTGTTTGCTACGGCCGATTTGTGAAATAGAACGTGATGAAATAAAATACGCAAGTAATCCCAAGCAAAAATGGCATCTCCTTACGGGCCGAAGCAGTCGCTCAACCTAAAACTGCATCAAAAACTTTCCCCTCAGCAGATTCAATTGATGAAACTGCTGCAGATTCCCACCGCCACGCTCGAACAGCGTATTCAGGAGGAGCTGGAGGTCAATCCTGCGCTTGAAGAAGGTGATGAAACTGCCGATCTCAACGAAGGCATGTCAGAAATGGATCTTTCAGATGCCGAACTGAGTTACCACGAACGGGAGAAAAAAGCAGAATCGGGCGACAAGGATTCAGACAGTGATGGCAACAGCGACGGTGCTAGCGATTCAGACAGCGACAGTGGAGGCGATGATGATACTGATCGGGAAACAGATGATTACGGCGATGAAGATATGGTGAGTTTGCGCGAAGACGATGGCCCCGATCTCGATGATTATATGATTAATTTCATCGAAGACGACCCTTCAACCTACAAAACCCGGGACGATAGCCGGGGCGGCGACGAGGAAGAAAAGAGTATGCCCCTCGCCTTTGAAAATACCTTTCATGAATATTTGGAACAACAATTGGGCATGCTCGACCTCGGCGACGAGCGGGAACATGCCATTGCCCTGCAGATTATTGGTTCCATTGACGACGATGGGTACATGCGGCGAGAACCCGCTGCCATGGTCGATGACCTGTTGTTCAGTCAGAATATTTCTACCCACGAGAAAGAAATTACCCGCTTACTTAAACGCATTCAGCAATTTGACCCGCCAGGCACGGGCGCACGAGACTTGCAGGAATGCCTGATGCTACAGCTCCATCACCGGCTCCGGCAAGACGAAGACTATCTTTCAACAGACGAAAAAATAACCATCCAAATCGCCATCCGGCTCATCGATCAGTATTTCGACGAGTTCACAAAAAAGCACTACCAGAAACTTTGCCGACAGCTCAACATTGAAGAAGACGACCTTAGAGATGCTGTCAATGAAATTTTGAAGCTAAATCCTAAGCCCGCCAGTGGATTCGCCACGAAGGGCGACCGGGCAATGAACTACGTGGTGCCGGATTTTCTGGTCAGCAACCGCGACGGCGAATTGGAGCTCACCCTCAATGCCCGCAACGCCCCCGACCTGCGCATCAACGACCATTACCGCGACATGCTCAAGGCATTCCATGATGGCCGTGTGCATCGCAGGCCTACCAAACAGGAAAAAGAAGCGGTATTGTTTATCAAGCAAAAAATTGACAGCGCCAAATGGTTCATCGATGCCATCAAACAGCGACAGCAAACCATGATGCTCACCATGGGTGCCATTCTCAACCATCAGGAAGAGTATTTCCTGACAGGCGACCAAAAAAAGATAAGGCCAATGATCCTGAAGGACATAGCCGATGTAACCAGTCTCGACATTTCAACGGTGAGCCGGGTGGCCAATTCCAAGTATGTGCAAACGGAGTTCGGTACCAAACGCCTCAAAGAGTTTTTCTCCGAGAGCCTGAGCACCCAGGACGGTGAAGAGGTGTCTACCTTGGAGGTAAAAAAGATACTCAGCGAAGTAATTAATGAAGAAAGCAAACGGCGACCACTTTCTGATGAAAAGCTGAAAACCATTCTCTTGAAGAAAGGGTACAACATCGCACGCCGTACCGTCGCCAAATATCGCGAGCAACTGAATATTCCAGTAGCCCGCCTCCGCAAGGAATTGTAAGCTAAATCTGTAAAAATTGTTGAACGATCCTGTCACATCCGAACAACCCCAGGCAGCGCCCTGGCTCCAACGCACCGAACTACTGCTCGGCAATGAAGCATTGGAACGGATGCGCAAGCTCAATATCCTGATCATTGGATTGGGTGGTGTAGGCAGTTTTGCCGCTGAATTCCTGGCCCGGGCAGGGGTAGGGCACATGACCATCGTCGACGGCGACACGGTCGACCTTTCCAATACCAATCGCCAATTGCCCGCCATGCACAGTACTGTTGGCAAACTCAAAACGGAGATCATGGCAGAACGGATGCGGGATATAAACCCGGATTTAGTGCTCAAGGTACACTCAGAATTTCTAACACCAAAATCGGTTAAAGAGCTGATTAGCAAAGACTTTGACTATGTGTTTGACTGCATCGACTCCATTCAGCCCAAGCAATACCTCATCGTGGATTGCAAGCAAAAAGACGTGCGGGTAATCAGTAGCATGGGTGCTGGCGGCAGAATTGATCCTTCCAAGGTGCAGATAGCCGATATTTCAGAAACCCACAATTGCCCTTTCGCCCAACAAGTGCGCAAGGGCTTAAAACGGAAAGGAGTCCGCCGGGGTGTAACCGTCGTTTTTTCCTCCGAACTCGTCGACCGCTCCACCATGATGCTCTCCGACGGAAGTCGCTTCAAAAAATCATTTTATGGAACATCTTCCTACATCCCTGCGTTATTTGGCTTACACATGGCCAGCGTGGTGGTGCAGGAAATAGCAGCGGGTAAGGGAATTTGATAATGAGATAATGAGATAATGAGATAATGTGACAATTTACGCCATTGCTTGGCAAATGAACAACGAAAGCCAGGCGCGAAGCGAACGAACAACAAACAACGAACAACGAACAACGAATGAACGAATCTCGTACGCTAAAAATCTACAACACCCTTTCCGGGAAAAAAGAAATATTTGAACCACTGGTGGCGGGCCATATCGGCATGTACGTGTGCGGACCTACGGTGTACAATGATGCCCACTTGGGCAATTGCCGCACCTACGTCAGTTTCGATGTTATTCACCGCTACTTTTTGTTGCTGGGCTACAAAGTCCGCTATGTGCGCAACATTACCGATGTCGGCCACCTTACCGACGATGGAGAAGACCGCATGGCGAAGGGTTCGAAGCTGGCACAGTTGGAGCCGATGGAAGTGGCACAGCGTTACACCTTGGGCTTTCACGACATGATGCGGATACTCAACACGCTGCCACCAAGTATAGAACCACGCGCTACCGGGCATATTCCCGAGCAGATAGAAATGGTGCAGGATATTTTGGAGCGCGGCCTGGCTTATGAGCGCAATGGCTCTGTTTATTTCAATGTGCCAAAATTCGATGCAGAAAACCCTGGCGTTTATGGCTCCGTAAGTGGCCGAATATTGGATGATCTCTATACTGAAACCCGCGAACTCAAAAGCCAGGAGGAAAAGGATCACCCTGCTGATTTTGCTATATGGATGAAAGCCCGCCCCCAAGACCTGATGGTGTGGAAAAGTCCTTGGTCTGTAGGCTTCCCAGGCTGGCATTTGGAGTGCAGCGCCATGAGCACCAAGTACTTAGGCAAAACATTCGACATTCACGGCGGTGGGAACGACCTCAAATTCCCACACCATGAAAACGAAGTGGCGCAGAATTACGGTGCATGCAATTGCGCCCCAGCCAAGTTCTGGGTGCACACCAATATGCTGCTGCTCAACAACAAAAAAATGTCGAAGTCCGACGGCAACACCATTTCGCCGGACGAGCTGTTTTCCGGCACGAGCGAACATACGACCAAAGCCTATTCGCCCATGGTCGTACGCTTTTTCATGCTCATGGCCCATTACCGCAGCACCCTCGACATCAGCGACGAGGCGCTGCAAGCGGCTGAAAAAGGCTACAAAAAGCTGATGGAAACCAATACCATCCTGCAAAATATGCCCACCGATGCCCGCGCTTTCGATGGCTCTGAAAACGAGCACGACCGCGCCATTCTGGAATTGATCGAAGAAGCTTACCGCGGCATGGACGATGATTTCAACACGGCAATAGCCATTGCTGCTTTGAATGAAATTGGCTCTTATATCCATAAAATTGCTAACAACCAACTACCTGCCGATGCTGTAGCGCCCTGGGTGTTGGAGAAAATGAAAGTCTCCTTCAGCACCTTCATTACCAGTATTTTCGGCCTGAAAAACGATGCGGACGATGCGGTATCGGATGGCACCGTGGATGGACTGATGAGCCTTATTCTCGATATCCGCGACCAGGCGCGCGGCCAAAAAGACTGGGCAACCAGTGATAAAATCCGTGATGGCCTTACAGCCGTAGGAATTCAGGTAAAAGACGGGAAAGACGGGGTGAAGTGGACGGTGGACGGTGGACGTGCAACGGTGGACGGTAGACGGTAGACGGTGGACGGTTTTCGAAGCCTTGGCGTAGGAGGGGGAGGACATCAATTTTCGCTTTCCTTTAGAAAAGAGTTTCGGCATTCAGAATGCCACAAAACCTGGAAGACGCAATTTGCCCAAGATTAAAGGCTGTATGGCTTGGGGAAATATTGCGCCATCATTTAAATTGAAATAAAATCGCGGAAAAACTAAACGGACTTGAAAACAACCCAATAATAGGAGACAGTGAACATAGAAAAAAACAGATAGATGAAATAATACTTGAAAAAGGCAAATTAACCTTAATAAAACCTGTTGATAAAAAACCACCCGTATTAAGTAGTCTCGACCTGGCAAACGACAAAAAATGGAAGTGGTTACAAGATTCATTTAGGCAGCGGAAATATTCTCATGGAGCCAAATGATCATTACCCGTGCATTGTCCCGGACCGAAGCAAGCGTGGAATAGCCAGTGAAATTTTCCTTCCATTTGATGATGACGCCATTTTTTCTATAATTTTGGGCAAGGCATTTTTATTGGCCGATGATGATACAATTGAAGATAGTGTTATCTTGAAGCAGATACATAACAGCAAGTAAAATCTATGAAACACATCACCGCTATCAGCTTTTTTTCCTGCACCATACTCGCACTGTCTTTGATTATGCTGGAAAGTCGCAGCGAAAAAAATACCGAAACCCAACCCGAGAGCATCCCGATAGCGGAATGCGCAAACAGTCAAAACCCTGAAGAGCTCGGCACCGTGCATTGGCTGCGCGACCTCAATGCCGGGCAAGCGGAGGCGAAAAAGACAGGAAAACCCATCCTCATTTTGTTTCAGGAGGTGCCGGGCTGTTCCAATTGCACCCGATACGGAAACTCCACGCTCTCCCACCCCTTGATCGTAGAGGCCATTGAAACCTACTTTATCCCGGTATGCATATTCAACAACAAAGGCGACAAAGATGCCGAAGCGCTCAAACGTTTTAGTGAACCCGCCTGGAACAATCCGGTCGTGCGCATTGTCAATGCTGATTACCAGGATATTGTGCCGCGAATGCCAAACTTTAGTTCATCCTTACAATTGATCAGCGGCATGCGCAGCGCCTTGGAAGCGGGTAAAATTGCCGTGCCGGGATACCTGGAACTGCTGGAAGAAGAGTTTGCCGCACGGGAATCCAAACTGGAAACAGCCACCTTTGCCATGTACTGCTTTTGGACAGGAGAAGGCGCTCTGGGCGAGTTGCCCGGCGTCATCGAAACCGAGCCGGGTTTTCAGGATGGCCAGGAAGTGGTGAAGGTTCAATTCGATCCGGCGGTGATAAAAAGGGCAAGTTTGGAAGCCATTGCAAAGCCGAAAGGGATCAGTTCCTGCGCCCGAAACGAGGGTTTTCGCAGCGACCGCGAGCCAAAATACTACCTGTCACATTCGGATTACCGCTTCATTCCTATGACCAGTTTGCAAGCTTGCCGAGCCAATAGCCTGGTGGGGAAAAGCCAGTCGCCCGATGAATGGTTGTCGCCGCGCCAACTGGCGTTGCTTAAAAAAGTGACAGAGAATCCAAAAAAAGGATGGTTGAATATGATTGGGCGGAAGGATTTGGCGAAGGCTTGGGGGGAAGTTGGGGTCTAGTGGCCAAAAATGTGTCATCCCTTGTTTTTTTCTCCTTGACTTGTCCTTTCGAGCGTAGTCGGACGTTTGTTTTAACTTATTGGTCGGACGATGAAAAATCGTCAGACCAAATGGCCCTCGTCCGACCACTTTTCGTGGTCGACGAATAAGCAACGACGAATGCAGCCCTTCACTTAGACCCACCTGCCAAAATCAGCCAACAAAGGTGCCGTCCCGATGGGACGGGGCGCAATTGCCTTCGGCATTGCGACAAAGGTGCCGTCCCGATGGGACGGGGCGCAATTGCCTTCGGCATTGCGACAAAGGTGCCGTCCCGATGGGACGGGGCGCAATTGCCTTCGGCATTTGCTACAAAGGTGCCGTCCCGATGGGACGGTGGGCGCTACTCGCGCTGCTTTATTTCATACAAAACCCAGCCTTCCGGCAAATTTTTCAGCACTTCCAACGTATAGTTTTCCACCAAGAAACCCCAGTTGAGCATGGGGTTCTGGCCTGCCCATTGTACCCGCAAGGCTGGCTCATTGAACAGGACAAAACTGCCAATTGGAAAGACCTCATAACGCTGTATCCATAAATTGACAAATTGAACGTCAGGCAAATAGGACTGCAGGGCAATGTCAAGATCGAAGCTGAAAACGCTGGCATTTAATGGAAGCATGGGATGTATTTCACGCGCTATGGATTGTTCCAAATGGTTGCGACCCAAGGTGGGCATCACCATGCGGTAACAAAAAATGAATTGTAGCAACACCGTCATAACAATAACCGACAAGGTCAGTCGCCTGAAAAAATGCAGGCCGTAGGCATATAACCGATCCCAAGCCGGGAAAACCAGCAACAACAAAAGCCCGTAAGCTGGAAGCAGAAAACGCAGGTTCTGGTGCGGCAAACCACCCAGGAGCAGCAAATACGCGCCGAGGCAAACAAGTATGGCTTTTTGGCGGGCAAAATGATGTCTGTTTTTTTCGACAGCAACAGCAAGCCGGGCAGGGTTAGGCAGAAATATGGATGCAGCAAGGGAAATGCGATGTAGAGGACATTGGGAAAAGCATATTGCGACAAACCGTTTTCATTGCTGAAGCTGCGTTGGATGAAATTGACGGGGCTCCAATGCTGAAACATGGAATGCTGAAACGGCCGACTGATTAAATCCGAATGGTAGATAAAATGTGGCAATAGCACAGCAATACCGGCTAGAAGCGCTAAAGTCATCCAGGCCCATTGCTGCCGAACCAGTAAATACCAGCCCACGAGCAGCGTCAGTGGAAACAACATGCCCGCCAAGCCAATGCGAACGGAAACAGCCAATGCCATAAACAACGCAGCCCAAACCGTATCTGACCCGCGCTGCTGCTCCACCCAACGCAAGCCAAAGAAAAACGCCGCCAACGTCAAAGCCAACCCCAAGCCATCGCTCATCACGACAAGCCCGGAGCGCACAAAAACGGGGGACAATACCAACCCGAGTAGGATAAACAACAGTCGGCTATCAGCCCGGCTTCCGTGTGACAACATGCCAATAATCCGCTCCAATAGCCATGCTGACAATGCAAACGACAAACAGGAAACTACTTGAAGGGCAAATATGGGATCGCCGACAATAAAGCGCAATATCGCTCCCGCAATTGGATAGCCACTGGAAAACTCCGCATTGCCCAAAGTGTGCTGGATTGGCATTCCTTGCGTCCAACAATCAAAAAAAGCCCTGCTTTGCCGCAGGTATTCATGGGCATCCTGGCCATATAAGCCATTGAATTGCAGGCCAATAGCCAGCAGTAATAACAATGTGAATAAAAACAGTGGGGAAAAGCGAATTAGCCAGGCGTTGGAAGTCATGTTGAATCGGTTACAAGGCACTGTCCAAGGGCCCGTCTTCGTCAACGGTGATGCTTCTTGTTGGTTGGTATTCTTTTGACCTCAAGCCCTTCCAGGATCCTTGCCATTCTATAACGAGCATTTCTTCGCCGCGCAGGGTTACAATTTTTCGGTACATTTGGTGTGGGTTTAGGTTTAGAATGGGGAAAGGTCGGACATGTTCCCTAATTTTGCAATAAAAAAGAAGCGCTTTTAGCAATTAGCGATTGGCCTTTGGCAAAAAAACGATGAAAAAAGTAATGGTAACCGGGTGTTTCGACCTGCTGCACAGCGGGCATGTGGCCTTTCTGCAGGAAGCTGCCCAATTGGGTAATTTGCATGTGTGCATTGGTTCCGATGAAACCGTGTTGGGACTAAAAGGCCGCCGCCCGGTGAACCCGCAGGCAGAACGGCAATTTATGCTGGAAGCACTTTCTTGCGTGCATCAAGTACACATCAACAGCGGCTCCGGCATCCTCGATTTTTTGGCAGAAATCGAGGACATCCAACCAGATATATTTTTCGTAAACGAGGATGGCCATACACCTGCCAAGGAAACACTCTGTCGGGAACGCAGCATCCAATATGAGGTGTCGCGACGCGTACCAGCGGGTGATTTGCCGTCACGCAGCACCACTTCCTTGCGGGAAGTGTGCGATATTCCCTACCGCATAGACCTGGCAGGGGGCTGGCTTGATCAGCCCTGGGTGTCAAAACATTTCCCTGGACCAGTGCTCACCATCAGTATTGAGCCTACACAGGATTTCAATTACCGCAGCGGCATGGCCACCAGCACCCGAAAAAAAGCCATCGAATTGTGGCGCACTGCCCTGCCGCCCGGCGACCCCGAACAAATCGCCAAACTCCTGTTCGCATTCGATAACCCACCCGGCACCAAAGAAGTAGCGGGCTCGCAGGACTCTATCGGCATCGTTATGCCGGGCTTGAATCGCGCAAACTTCGCCGGACATTATTGGCCAGAACAAATTCAAAGTGTGCACGATGAAACCATACTGTCTTGGCTGGAAAGTCATTTGTACCTGGTTACCCTGGGCCCTCGCGTGCATGATTACGATGTGCTGGCCGATACCCGCATTAGTCCCGACGGCGCAAAAGCCCTCGCCGATGCCGCCAATGGTTGTTGGGAGGCTATCCTGAACATGGATGCAAAAGCATTTGGCGAATACTTTCGAGCCTCTTTTGAGGCCCAAATTGCCATGTTCCCCAACATGGCCGATCAAAGTATTTTTGACATGATAGAACAATACCGCCACCAGGCACTCGGCTGGAAACTCAGCGGGGCAGGCGGCGGCGGCTACCTGATATTGGTGTCGGAAAAGCCGGTGGAAAGGGCAATACAGGTAAAGGTGAGAAGACAGGTGACGGTGGACGGTGGACGGTAGACGGGTGACGGTGGACGGGTGACGGTGGACGGTGGACGGTGCACAGCGTTTAA
>Ga0105053_10006985_pt1 | contig 15286 bp, 14 predicted proteins | sample BON01_FD_78093 | JGI IMG/M metagenome (GOLD analysis project Ga0105053, IMG submission 78093) | Freshwater microbial communities from Lake Bonney liftoff mats and glacier meltwater in Antarctica - BON-01 | ecosystem: Environmental > Aquatic > Freshwater > Ice > Glacier meltwater | place: Lake...
ACTTCTAAATAACCAATGGGGGTACTAAATCTAAAATTTGTCGAATCACTGGTTTATTGTTATTTTTGTTTCGCATGAAGAGTTCCATATTTGAAAAGTTTTTTGTAAAACTCAAAAATACGTAATTCTGAGGGCTTTTTAAAATCCCGACTTTCGGATGCTAGTGATTCTACATATCAAAAAAAAATAGAACAAATTAAATTAAGAAATTTAACCACAATCTCATTTTAAATAAACCTTGCTATAATAGAAAAATTTATCAATTTTTTAACATTTTCTTTTTTTTAAACGTAATTTTATAGATATTTAACGAATAACTAAATACAAACTATGAAAAAATTTCAATTTCTATTATTAATAGTGATCTTTTCGTGTTCATCAAGAACAAATTCGGATAAGTCCGATAAGGTTATTTTAATAAAGGAATTCTCAAAATTTCAATCACAAACAAAAAAAAGTATTGAAAATGATTCAGAAATAAATTGGGATCAGAAACTGGATTCTTTAAATCAATTTTTAGAATTAAAAAAACTTTATGAATTTACGTCTATAGAGGAAACAAATTTCGACGATAAAGTAAAATGGTTTACAGAAAATTCCAAAATAACTTCAAGCAAAAGTTTAATAAATAAAACAAACTTTTATTTCGAAAATTCGTTGAGTATGAATGGATATCTCGATGGTGATAAATTTAGAAGTTCTATGGCAGAAATTATTTATAATTTAAATGAAGATTCTATGAATACTTATTTTGTAAATACAAAAGTTCACAAAACAGATTCTATTTTGGATAAAATTAGGTCCAAAAATATTTCAGTAGGAGACATAGGTAATTCTGATCACAAATTCATTTTTAAAAATGCTATAAAAAATGCTGCTAATAATAATCTAAGTATTGTTGTTACCGATGGAATTTATTCTATGAGTGGTGGAAAATTGACCATGGGTGATATTGAAAAAGACATAGAAAAAGCTTTTGAAAGTGCACTGAAACAAAACGAACTGGAAACAGTGGTTTTGAAAATGACTTCTAATTTCAAGGGTAGATATTATTCAGAAAGTTGCCCTAAAAAAGGAGGTATAGAAATAAACCAAACAAGACCTTATTATATCCTTTTGTTCGGAAATAAAGAAATCATAGATCAATCACTTGAAGAAATTGTAGTAATAAGCGAATTAAAAGGCTATGAAGCTCAGTCTAGGTTTTTTATAACTAAAGAAATGAAGGTTGATTATTCTGTTCTATTGAATGGAGAAGATAAAAAAGGAGTATTTAAACCAAATGATAGAAGTAATAAAATTATTAAATCTATAATTTTAGAAAAGAGGTTTCAACCGCGCAACTCCGAATTAAAAGATGCTTATTTTCAATTTGCTGTAGGTGTTAATTTTAATGATTTTTCAATACCTAAAGAATATCTTTTAAATCCAAAAAATTATTTTGTTTCTAACAATACGGATTATCAAATTATTGAAATTAAAGGCAAAGAGAGCGTTGATGAATCAACCAAAAATGATATTAAAACTAGAAATTCAGAATTTTCTCACATAATGATTATTAAGGGAAAATCAAAACTGTATGGTGATGTAAACATTCAATTAGATATAAAAACTCCTACCTGGATTAAAGAATCAGGGTCAGATAATGATTGTAAAATACAAAATGACACAACAACAACTTTTTCTTTAGATCGACTAATGTTTGGTATAAGTAAGGCCTATGAGAGAGTTAACGAGAAAACCGAATATTTTAATCTAATAATAAAAATTAATATTTAAAGATGATAGAGTTCTTCAATAATTTATTTGCGCCTTTATATGAGGCATTTTTTGACTACAGTACAAATAACGATTTGTTAGATTGTGTTTTTAATAACTATGATTATGCGAAAATTGGTGGTGTTTTAATATTAACACCTATACTGTTACTTTTTATATTCTATAAAATATGGGATCCTATTAAAAACCCTAAGTTAAAATGGATTTTAACTATTTTAATCATAGGGTTGTTTAGTTCAATTATAACGCATACAATTTTAATAGAGTTAAATAATTGCTTACGTATGAAAATAGTATCTTCTGATGGTGGAGCAAATCCCTTTAATTTCTCGTTAAGTATGAGTATAATTTCATTTTTTTACGGATTAATTATTGCTCTTGTGCTTTCAATAGTCCCTTTCAGATTAATAAGTACTAATAATAGATATAATCCTTTTTAAATTATGGCGAAGAAATTATATATTTTTGGAATCGGAGGAACTGGCTCTAGAGTAATTAAAGCATTAGCGATGTTATTAGCTTCTGGAGTAAAATTAGATAATGGTTTTGATGTTGTAGTCCCAATTATTATCGATCCTGACACAGCCAATGGTGATTTAAATAGAACTTCAGATATTTTAACAAAATATCAAAACATCTTAAACAAAGCTGGATGTGAAAATAATTTGTTTGGCACTAAAATAAAAACATTAGTTCAACTTACAAATGAAAACAGTCCGAATTTAAGCAATAATTTTAAGTTTAGTATTGATGGCAGTGGCCAAGAGTTTGGACAATCAATAGATTATAAGGGGTTAGATGATGAAAATAAAGCATTAATTGATTTACTTTTTAGTAAAGAAAATATTGAAGCAGACATGACTGTTGGTTTTAAAGGAAATCCTAATATAGGAAGTGTTGTTTTAAATAAAATTGTAGACTCAAATGAATATAACGAATTTTCAAATTCTTTTAATCAAGGGGATGCTATTTTTATAATTAGCTCCATTTTTGGAGGTACTGGAGCTTCCGGTTTTCCGTTATTATTAAAAAACTTAAGAACAAATGCTTCAAGTAAATTAAATTCCAATATAATTAGTACAGCTACAATTGGAGCTATTTCATATTTGCCCTATTTTAAAGTGTCTGATGGCAATAATGATGAAAAAGAGATTGATTCTGCAACATTTTTCGGAAAAGCTAAAGCTGCATTAAGTTATTATGAACATTCTATTTTTAAAAACAATAACACTTTAAATGTTTTTTATCATATTGGTGACAATGCAAATAATAACATGGATTATGCAGAAGGAAAAGCAGATCAAAAAAATGATGCTCATTTTGTTGAATTAGCAGGAGCATTAGCTATCGTTGATTTCACGAAATGTATACCAACTGTTTCTCAAAGTAACCAAACCATAATTAAGGAGTTTGGAGTTGAAGATGGTAGTTCAAAATTAATATTTGATAGCCTAGGGCAAGATGCTAAAGACAAATTAAGAGTTCCACTATCAAAACTGTATTTATTTGATAAGTTTATTGAAAAATCAATGGATGAATTATTAAAATCTCCAGGGAGTTTTAATGGTGAAGAAGGAATTAAAAAAGAGTTTTATAATTCTGACTTTTATAGAATAGAATTTATTCCTTTTCTAAATTATTTTAAGGAATGGATTGATGAAATGAAAAAAAATGATATCTCTTTTACCCCTTTTCATGAAAATCAAAATCACGATTCTCTATTTGATTTTATTATTGGAAACCAAGTTTCAAAAGGAGGCTTTCTATCTAGGAATAAAATAACAGGAGATATTTTAATTAAAAATGCTCATAAATTAGTAAAAGAAGGTAAATTAAATAATATCACAGAAGATGAGCGCTTTATTAAAGTGTTTGATATCATTTTAACAGAACAACTTAACAACGTTCTAAATTAATAAAAGATGGCAAAGAAAGTTTTTAGAATACACAGTCAAGGCGCTTTAACAAATGATTGGTTTTCATCAACACCAATTAATGCTGCATTAATTACTAGCATAAATACAGATGGTGGAGATGGAAAAAAGTTACCAACATCTATTCCAAGTCCATTTGCAAGAATTGATTTAGTAAGAACAGCATTTGGTGTGGTTGGAAATAGTGGTCAATTAGATGGTATTGAAAAGAATGGAAAAGCAGTAGGATCTGATAATCACAAATTAATTTCTGATGCATTGGATATTGGTCAAATTCTATTTAATTATGATAAGTATAAACAGGATCTAGAATTGGTTGCTTGGGATAAAGTAACTAGTTTAAAATGGTTATTAAAAAATGGCAACGAACAACATAAGCATTTAGGGAACACGCTTGACTTATTTTTAAAACAAGACAGTCAACAGTATAATTTTAACGATTTTGATAAAATTTACATATTAAAATATAAGTATAAAATTATTGGAGGAACATCTCCAAGAACATTGTTTTTTGCAGCTCCTAATGCAAAGGAGATTGATATAAAATTCGGGAATGACACAATGTTAGATGAGGGTTTACACCCCTTATACAAACGTGATAAAGAATATGTGAAATATTTGTATGCATTGTCTAAAACTACTGATTTTAATTCTAAATTTCCTGAATTCAATAGTTATTTAATTAAATCATTTGAAGAGATTTATAGAACAAATCAAGCTTTTTATAATGAGTTAATGAATATAAACTCCAATCATTATTTAAATTCTTTAGCAAGTGTTGTTTTTAATGGGAATGCAGGACAACCTATAGAAGTAGTTAGAGGATTATTATTAAAACAATACGTATTAGATCCAATAAAAATTGAAGAAAATAGCGATTTAACAATCGTTACTAACAAAATAAATGAAGGTTTTAAACCACTAGTTTTACCAGTAGAGCCACTAAATTTAAGATACAAATACACTTTAGATTTATGGAATCCTGCTACAATTGTGCCGGTAGAAGATATTAGACCTTTATCTAAAAGAACGCTACCTGAGCAAGGAGACACCTACCCTTTCTTAACAATGAATGACTTTTTAACGAGTACTATTATCAAATTACCTTATGAAATAGATAAGGAAAAATTTTTCACGGTGGGTGAAAACAAATACCTATTACCACTTACAAAAAGATTTTTTGATTATTTTAGTGTTGATGATATTTTAAATAAAAATATGATTGAACTAGATGCTAGAGCTGGTGATAGTGTAGAAATAAAATTAAATATCCCGATTAGAAGAGGTACAATTCAATATTCAAAAATATATTACCCAAAAATAAGCAATGATCCCAAAAAAGGTAGTATTGTAGAAAAATCATTTGCATTTTCAATATACCCCTTTGTTTCTAGTGAAGAAGTAGATATTACGTATGCATTAGGCTTAGCCGATGTAATGACAGAAAAAGGCAATACTTTAAACTTAGAAGTGTTTAATTCAAAAGAAAAAAATGTAAGCATCCCTATAAATCAAAAGCAACGATCAGAAAAGCCAATTACTACTACGCAAACAATAGTTCAAAATCGTTTTGATATAGTTTTACTTAAATATGGTGATTGTGAGAATTATTTAATCCCAACTTGGCAAGATTATAATGGTAATGGCGGTGATGATTATGCGTTTTCAATTGATTTTGGAACAACAAACTCTCATATAGAATACAAAATTGAAGGGCAAGGAAGTGAAAAAGCCTTTGAAATCTCTGAAAAAGATATGCAAATAGCTTTTTTAATGCCCAATGATACACCAAGAAGAAGTGCAGCAATAACAACAATATTAGATTTTGAAACTCATTTAAAACAAGAAGTAATAAGTAAATACTTTGGTGAAAATGAATTGCGTAACTCACCATTTAGGACTTGTTTAGTTCAAAATAAGGATGTGAATTATAGCAAACCCACCTTTGTTTTTGCTGATGCTAATGCCGCTTTTGATTATGAAAAAGTAGTTATTAGAAAATATTTAAAGGCTTTTACAGATTTAAAATGGGCCAAAGATGATAATGATAACACTTCTAGATTAACACATTATATTGAAGAACTTTTATTATTATGTAAGAGCAAGGTTTTAAGAAATAATGGGAATATGAGTAATACAAAAGTTACTTGGTTTTATCCTGTAAGTATGTCATCAGCACATTTAGGCATGCTAAGAAGTATATGGCAAAAGAACTTTAAAAAAGTTTTTGGAAATAATATATCAGAGAAGAACCTCTCTGATTATCCTGAAAGTGTAGCTCCTTTTTATTATTATAAAGCTAAAGAAGGTCTTAAAGCGATGGCAAAACCATCGGTATCCATTGATATTGGTGGGGGAACCACAGATATTATGATTTATGCAGATGGTAAACCAAAATTAATTTCATCTTTTAAATTTGCTGGAAACTCCATTTTTGGAGATGGGTTTAATGAAAATATTAAAGGGAATGGATTTGTTAATAAGTATTACCCAGAATTTAAAGAAATTTTAAGTCAAAATAATTTAGCCGCAGAACTAGAGATTTTAGAAAAACTATTTAATGAAAATCAAACTTCACAAGATATAATTAACTTTTTCTTTTCATTAAATGACAATAAAAATATAAAAGACAAGAAGTTAAATAATTTAGACTTCTCTGAGAAACTGGCCAGGGATAGTGATTTTAAAATAATATTTTTGCTATTCTTTTCATCAATTATATTTCATATTGCAGAGTTAATGAAAGCTAAAAACCTTGAAATACCTAGGAATATAGTCTTTAGCGGTACAGGTTCAAAAACATTACAAATCCTGGATCAAGACACAAAAAAATATGCTTCTTTAAAAAGACTTTTTGAAGCAATATTTAATAATGTTTATAACGAAAATGATGCTAGTATCATAGTTAATGGTAGTAATAATCCCAAAGAAGTAACCTGTAAAGGCGGCTTTTATATGGATTCAAAAATAGATGATTTAAATTATACAGAACTTATTGAGGTAAACATAGGAAGCAATGAAGCTGTAGTGCAGAAATTGAATATAGTTTCACCAAACACAGTGAAGTATAAAGATTTAACGAAGAATTATTTACAAGGTATAATTAAAAACGTAGAATGCTTTTATAGTCTCTTTAACAAATTAATGATTGATTTAAATTTTAAAGATAGTTTTGATGTTTCAAATAAATCAGTTAAAGTCTTTAATGAAATTAAATCATTAGATCTTATAGATTATGAGATGCAGGGCGTTGAAAATTTAAAATCAGACACAACAGACGAGGACCCATTGGGTGAAACACTATTCTTTTTTCCACTTATTGGTAAATTAAATGAATTAGCTAATGAAATTAATAACCAATAACCAATTAAGAATATGAAAAAAACATTGTATTTATTGATTGTAAGTTTATTCTTAGTTAATTACTGCTGTGGTCAAACTAAGCAAGACAGTATTAATTCTTATCAAAAAGTAAATAAATGGGCAGTAGTTAAATTAACCATTGCATATATGGAAGATTTAAAAAACTGGCCAAAAAATAAAAATAACATAAAAAATAAAGAATCAGAAACATACGATAAATTAAAAACGAAATACGATTTATATGTAGAAAATATAAATCTGGAGGAAGTCAATAGTCTTTTGTTAGAAGGTTGGGAAAAGACGAGAGATAGTATATTTCAAAGATATAAGAAAGAACTCGTTGACAGCCAAGTGACTTCTTATAATTTTGAAAAAATTTACTTCGTTCCTGAAAAAGTAAGAGATTCTAATAGATCAAAAGCTATTAAAACGATACAAGATCAATTTACAAAGCTACTTAATACGTTGGATAATGAAATTGAAGAAATTACTAGTGTTAATACAGAATCAGGACAAACTATTAAAAAAAGTAAAGAAAGTTTAAGTTTATTTAGTATAGCTGTTTATCTAGTATTAGGAATTTCAGTTTTATTAAATTTTTATTTATGCTTAAAGTTAAGTAAGACTCATAAAAAAAATCAAAAATCAAAAAAATCACTAAAAAGTAAAACTCATACACATTATAATAATATAGTTATAGAAGGTAATGTAAAGGAATTAGAAAGCCAAATTTTAGTATTGAAGAGTGACCTAAGAAAATTAGAAAGTAAGAATTTAGAGTTAACTACTAAACTGGGTTCACATATAGATAAGATACCAAGTGATATTCAACTGAATCTAACCGATGAGAATAAATCTCTTCCAATAGATTTAAAAGAAACTACGACCCAACAAGCAAAAACAAAATTCTTATACTTTCCTTCACCTTTTGCAGAAAATAGATTTGCAAATGAAGACGCAAGTGAAACTGAAATGCCTATTTCATTATATGTAGCTGAAATTGAAAAGAATACAAATAGTGGAAGAATCAGTTTATTAGAAACAGCAGATCTCTCAAGGGCGTTAAATTCCCCAAACACTTTTTTAGAAACGGTTTGTAGTTTTGAAAATGCATACAGTGCTGCCGCAAAAGAAATAAAAGTTATAGAGGATGGCGAAGTAATGTTGATTGGAGAAGATTGGGTAGTAAAATCAAAAATAAAAATTAAATTTAATTAAATTATGTTTGGATTCATAGAAGCAGTTGTCATTATTACTATCATAGTTTTCCAAGGATATATTGCATATAAATTATATTTAAAAATTATCGAATATAAAGCAATCTACGACTTTGAAGATTTACCTAAAATTACTCAAAAAAAAGTTTCTAAAAGTGTTTTTATGTCTGGTGACGTATATGAAATTTTAACATATGAGGGAGAAGAAGAAGTTATAAATATTACCTATCTTAAATACAACAATAAAAGTCGTGTATTAACTACAATTGTAAAATACATAAATGTGTATTTAATCAAAAATAAAGGAGCAACTATTGATTTTCATTTAATAAAAGACATTGTAGATAAGCATACAGAAACATCACAAAATGAAATAGAAAACAGAATACCGGCTCCTTTATATTTAGGACTAGCCGCTACCATGTTAGGAATTATAATAGGGCTTTTTTCAGTTAATTTTGATGCGAATAGCGATGCATTAGATGCAATTCAACCCCTTATAGATGGTGTGAAATGGGCAATGTCTGCAAGTGTAATTGGGTTAATCATTACAACTATCTTTTCAATAAAGATTTATAAAGACGCTCAAATAGAAGCGGATGAAGAAAAGAGTGAGTTTTTATCAAAATTACAGTCAGAATTAATGCCAAAAATGGCAACGGGCAAAATGCCGGAAGTTGCAATATTATCAGACAAATTAGACGTTTTTGCAAGAAGCACATCAGGTTCAATTTCACAATTAGATAATATCGTCCGCACTACTTCAAAAACAATTGAAAGAGAACAGCAATTAATTCAAGACATTAGAAAATTAGACGTTTCGAAAATCACATCCGCCAACGTAGAAATATTTAGTCAGCTAGATATTATGATGGACTCTTTTAAGAATTTTGCTAACTATTATAATAAATTAAATAGTTCAATGACAGGAACTACCGAACTTGTTAATAAATTACAAAAATTTGTTTCAAGTACAGAAAATATTAATGATGTTTTAGAAGGTATTAAGAATAATATTGAAGAAAGTAATTCCGCAACTACATTTTTCAATGCTCATATAAAGTCATTTGCTCGATATGGTGATGCTATAAATGAAGCCGTTGTCAATGCTGATTCTAAAATGACAAAAGCTGTGAGTGAGTTAGGACGATTAACTGAACAACAATTTAATGCATTTAATGAGTCAATTGCAAATTTTGATTCAAAACTGTCAACAGCTTTCACTCATTCTATTGAGAAATTTACAGAAGCCATGGATGCACAAATTTTAAGAACAGAAGTAGCGTTTGAAAATAGCACCCCCAAGTTTGAAAAATTGAAAAAATTAGATCAGCTAGACAGCATTAATAGTCGTCTAGAGAGTTTAGAAACAAATTTAGCTAGTGTTTTTAACAGAAATAGTCAAGATATAATATCAGCATTAAAAGGAAGTACTCAAATTTCTCGTAGTAATGACACAGCTACTTCTACACCAAGTGAAATTTCAAAGTTAAAAAGTACATCGTTAGAAAAAATACTATTAGTATTAAAAACTGGAACATATATTGTTGTTATTATTTACGGCATACATAGCTTTTTAAAGTACAGTGGTCTCGTTAATTAATGAAAAAATCAAATTTCTTTTGGGTAGGTTTTGCAGATTTAATGACAAGTCTTTTTTTTATAATGTTAGTATTATTTGTTGTAACAATTAGCTTTCTACAGTTCAAAATGAAAGAAAATATTAGCATTCTTGAAAGAAATAAATGGGTAATTCAAAAAAACGAACTATTAATTAAAGAAAACAAAAGATTAATTGATTCATTACAAAATAAAGAAAAGCAATTAAATATTGAAATTCAAAGATTAAGTAAATTGCTCAAAATTGAAGAGCAATTTAAACCTCTAGAAGATAGCCCCTATTTTGTTTATTTGGATCAATGTAAGAAATTTGTGGCTAGAGATTTAATTTGCAAACAGATTTTCCAGTCTAAAGAAACTACTATTAAAAATGAATTTATTGAAGCAACTGTTAAGGTTGGTGAAGTTTTAGAAACTTTTCTTAAAAATATGCAAAAAAGTAATCCTGATCAATCTTATTTATTAGTAATTGAAGGTAACATGGCCAATGAATTAGATGAAAGCATAAATATTGATCATTTATGGGGTTATAAAAAAAGTTATGAAAGAGCATTGGCTGTTTATAGTTTATGGCAAAAAAATGCAATTAATTTTAGAAAATATAATGTAGAAGTTTTAATCTGTGGTAGTGGTTTTAATGGTTTGTGCAGAGATAAGGAAGAAGGAAATAATAAAAGATTCTCGATTCAAATAATTCCAAAAACAGAAAACCAGTCAAAAAAAAATAAATTATGAAAAAATCAGGTTTCTTCTGGGTTAGTTACGCTGATTTAATGACAAGTTTATTTTTCGTTATGTTAGTTTTATATATAGTATCATTTACCTTTTTACAATCTAAACAAGGTATTTTGGAAGCACAAGCACATCAGCTAGCTGAGATTAAAAATGTTCAAAAAGCAATTGAAAGTTTAGATACTACTTATTACCAATTTGATAAGGAGAATAAAAGATATAAATTAAATATTGATGCTAAATTTAGACCGAATAGCTCAAACTTGAATGACATTTCAAAAAACAAAAGAAATGAGATCGCTAAAGCAGGGAAAAACTTATATGATAAAATTGCGAGTATAATCGACACAAGCAAAACAATAGATTATTTATTAATTATAGAAGGAAGTACTCAACGATACAATAATAACTGGAAAGACAATCCTAATTTAGGATATCAATTAAGTTATCAACGCGCACTATCGTTGTACAATTATTGGAAACAACAAGGTGCCGATTTTAGAAGATTAGGCGCTCAATGTGAAGTTATTATTGCTGGAAGTGGTTATTTTAGTCAATCAAGAGATGAACAAAATGAAAACAACAATAGACGGTTTACAATTCAAGTAACTTCTAAAGTAGGTAAATTTTTACACAGCAAAGAAGTGCCTATTAAAGAGGTGTTTAAAGAGGTGAATGAAAGTTTTTTTGATAAGTTATTTAATTAAAAGAATGCATTATAAAAGAATTATATTTAGTATCTGTATTTTATCAATATTAATTTTAAACTCATCCTGCACAAGTTGTTCGAGATCTGGTAGAGCAAAAATTATTGTAATGGCGCAAAAAGAAGCTGCAAAAGACAAAACTTTGCCAGAACCAAATACAATAATTAAAAATATTAAACCTGAAACTATAAAAATTGAAGACATTGTAAGTCAAGATGAACAGGAAATAATAAAGAATGATTTAAGAAAAAATAAAATTCCACCGGCAGTAGGTAAATTAATTCAAGTCGAGGGCTTGGTGCTAAAAGAAGTCACGGTACTAACAATAAAGCTAGAAACTTCTGATTCACAAATTGAACAAATTTTAGCAATGCAAAATTATATACAAGTAAATTGGCACTATATTTTTGATCCAAAAACGGGAAGTGATACTTGGAGGTCTGCAGAAGCAACTCTTTCATTAAAGTATCAAGGAAAATATTCTGGGGATTGTGATGACTTTGCAATTTTATTAGCATCTATGGCAAGACAAATTGGATTAGAATCAAGGATGGTTGGCGGTTATGATAATAATGAAGGCCATGCATTTGCCGAATTTTTAGTACCTGAAAAATACTTATCTAAAGTTAATTTATTTGAATTAGATTATAGAAAGGATTATAAAGGTTTATGGATTAGTTTAGATTGGTTTAAAGGTACCGACCATAATAGATTTACAACAGACATCAAAATTTTTGACGATATATAGTATAATGAACAATAAATACATCTATATTTTATTAATAATTACGATAGCTTTTTCATGTAACTCAAAAAGCAAACGCACAGCCGTATTAAGTAATCAATTCAATATATCCACAAATGCAGCTTTTAAAGATTCAAATGCTTTAAAAATTACTTCTTGGAACATCCGTGATTTAGGGAGAAGTAAAAGTGAAAAAGAAATACTTCAAATAGCTCAAATTATTAGAGATTACGATATTGTGGCGATACAAGAAGTAGTAGCTAAAGATCCAGCAGGTGCCCAGGCTGTAGCTAAAATCGTGGATGAATTAAACAGAATGGGAAGCAAATGGGATTATCGTATTAGTGACCCCACAAAAAGTCCTTCAGTTTATATGAGCGAGCGCTATGCTTTTCTCTGGAAAACTTCAAAAGTAAATTTAAAGGGTCGCGCTTATTTAGATAAAGAGCTGGAAGACAAATGTTTTAGGGAACCCTTTATAGCGCCATTTCAATTAAAAAGTGGTGGCAAACCTTTTTATATAATAAATTTTCATTCTCGTAAATTTAATGACAATCCAGAGGAAGAAATTATCCATTTAAAAGAATATCCTAAAAGACTTAAAACAGACAGAATATTTATCGTTGGCGATTTTAACCTAAGCGAAAAACATAAGGTTTGGAATGATTTTTATAAAATTGGTTTTAAATCTGCATTGAAAAACACAAAAACAACCTTAAAAAGGAAATGTAAAAATAATCAGTATCTAAACTACCCAATTGATAATATTTACTTTCTACAAAAAAACATCCAAATTCTAAGTTACGGTCATATTGATTTCGTGAAAAATTGCAGTAATTTAGAAGAAGCTAGAAGAATTTCTGATCATTTACCAGTATTCTTAGAGGTTAGTTTTTTTTAGTTTAATAAATAACAGCAGGTTTAAAATTTAAGAAAACATGAAAATAGAACAGACAATTAAAATAATTTTAAGCGTTGGGTTCTTCGTTTGTCTTTTAAAAATGCCCTACGCCTACTATGAATTTATTCGTTTTTTAGGATTAATAGGATTTGGTTTTTTAGCCTTTAAAGCAAATGAAAGAAATTGTAAAAATGAAGCTTTTATTTATCTCGGATTGGCCTTATTATTTCAACCTTTCTTTAAAATAGCGCTTGGTAGATCTTTGTGGAATATAATAGATGTTATAGTTGGTATAGGCTTGTTAATCTCTTTATTCAAAAGGAAGAAAAAAACACATATTTAAAAACTTGCAATGAAAAAGATCATTCTGCTTGTAACCTTAAGTTTCTTATTTACTAATTGTAATAAGGATAGAGTCTATGATAAAAAAGGAAATGAAATTATAGATACTTTTAACAAAGTACCTGTTTATTATCATTTAGGAAAAAACAATAGACATAAAGCTGCAGATGGTTATAACTATGGTTTAGAATGGCAATGTGTAGAATTTGTAAAAAGATACTATTACGATCATTTGAATCATAAAATGCCAAATACCTTCGGACATGCAAAACACTTCTATAATCCTGGATTAAATGATGGTCAAAAAAATAAGGATAGAAATCTGATACAATACACCAACAAAAGTAAATCTAAACCCAAAGTAAATGACCTAGTTATTATGGATGGGCATAAATTTAATAAATATGGGCATGTAGCAATCATATCTAAAGTTAGTGAAAACGAGATTGAAATTGTGCAACAAAATGTGGGAAGAATGTCCAGAGAAAACTTTAAATTAATAAAGAATAATGATTTATGGGAAATTGACAATCATTTATTGTTAGGTTGGCTTAGGAAATAAACAAGGATATTAACTCAAAAAAAAAATGAAAATCAAGAATTTATTATTTTTATTAATAATCGCTAATTGTTTATTTTTTACCAATTGTGATAAGAAGGATAATATAAGCACTAAAAAAACCAAGAATAGCATTATTATAGAAGAAAAGAATATAACAATACCAGATATTAAAATTGATAAAAAAGAATCTATAAATGAACCAATCCAGAAAAAAAAGATAGTAAAAAGTACTTTTGATATTAAGCTTGACTCGCTAATAGCTCTTTTTGAACCAAAAAAAACAAAAAATAAAGAGTTCACTAATTTTAAGGAAAAAAGCAATTATATAGAAGTTATTGAGTAATATGATTCCATAAATTCAATCGAATATTTTGGTGGCAAAGAAAATGAAGAAAACATTCGTTATTATCATCTTCCAACAGAAATTAATGAACAAAAATATGCGAATAATTCTATTTTATTTGGAGACTTAAATGGAGATAATAAAAGAGATTGCATAATAAGTGTTTTTAGATCAAATGGTTATGATGAAGTAACATTTTTCTACGTGTTTATAAATTATGGAAAAACATTCAAACTAGCCGATGTAACCAATGAAACAGAAATTTGTGGATGCAAAAGAGAAGGATGGCCAAATAGTTTTAGATATCAAAAAATAGAAGATGGTTTTTTAAAAGGAATTTCTATTTGCCACCATAATGATGCACACTGTTGTCCTTCTATTTATTTAAAAACAAAGGTTAAATTTATACAAGGAAAATTACAATTTCATAGTGCTAAGTTTGTAATGGATGATGGAATTGAACACAGACCAACACCAAATATAAATTCAATCCTATTTAAAAATGATAATTTAAGATAATAAGGTGATGCATCGCAAGCAATTTTAGCTTTATATCAAGAAAAAAAGAAAGCAATTCATCGTAAACTTCAAGATAGATTGTCTGCTGAAAATAAGTGGTTAAATCCTACAAAGAATTAGTAAAAAAAACCTTTATTATTCCTTATCCAAATTGTCTCAACTAAACAATTAATTTTAAAGTTTATTGGTCTCAAATGAAGTTAAAACTATGTACTTTAGTTCATGTCGCTTTAGTCTCTATAAATTTTATTCGGTTTTGTTAAACTAAAAAGAGAATTAAAAGCGATGTTTTTGTCTCTAATTTTCGTTTGAGTAATCACGTACTGCTGTCTTTAGTCAGATTTAAAAATCTATGGACTTTTAGTCCATAGTGGTTTAGTTATTTTTTAAGCACATAATTAGTGCTTCTTCCTGCACCTTGTTGTTCTAGAATATTCTTTTTAACCAAATCTTTCAAATCTCGTAAAGCGGTGTCCGTTGAGGTTTTATTTAGTTTTGCGTATTTAGAAACATTGAGATTAC
>Ga0105053_10006987_pt1 | contig 15283 bp, 14 predicted proteins | sample BON01_FD_78093 | JGI IMG/M metagenome (GOLD analysis project Ga0105053, IMG submission 78093) | Freshwater microbial communities from Lake Bonney liftoff mats and glacier meltwater in Antarctica - BON-01 | ecosystem: Environmental > Aquatic > Freshwater > Ice > Glacier meltwater | place: Lake...
GCAAAGCAATCTGCCCCTGTTTCAAGGAGGCGCACCATGACCGACCTGCCGCCCCGGTTGCCCCCCCAGTTGCCACCGCGCGAGCCGCGCCTGCAACTGATCCCCATTCCCCGATCCGGGGCTGTGGTCTGGCTGAACCTGTCGTTGGCGCTGATCGTGGCGGCGATCGGGTTCGGCCTTGGTTTCGGACAGGAGATGAAGGCGCAGGATGTAATCCTGTCCACCGTTGTGTCGGTCGCCGTGCTGCTTTGGCTGCTGAATTATATAGCCGTGATCTTCGAGACACGGGCCGCAGCGCACGCGGAACCTGTTGCCGAAACGGCCCCGCAACAAGAGGGTCTCTGGCGGTCCAACCGCGTGTTGATCATCGCCATGGTCCTGCTGCTGGCAGTCTATCTGATCGTGACAGCCACGGTGCCGGAATTCCGGTCGATCACCAACCTGATTGCCTTTCTGTTGCTGGAGGCAATCTTGCTGTTCGCCTTCAAGGTGTCAGGCTATTTTGCCAGCGGCCGCAGCGCCTTTATCGGGCTGATCGTGCTGATGGCGCTGATCGTGATTTCGTCGTTCACGATTGAGGGCTTCCTGTCCGGCCCCAACATCAAGGCGATCCTGCTGTTTGCTGCATTCCTTGGGATTGCCTGTATCGGGCAGACGCTGGTGGCGCTGATGGGGGGGCTGGACCTGTCGATCCCGTTTGTCATCGGGGCGTCCAACATTGGTCTCTTGTTCCTGATCGGCCTCGGCGTGCCGTCGTTTGCGGCGGCGGGTTTCGTGCTGATCCTTGGCGGTGTGATCGGTTTCATCAATGGGGTGCTAAGTTACAAGCTGCAAGGGCAGGCGCTGATCATGACGCTGGGCATGGGCTTTGCGGTGGCGGGGCTGACGCAGATCCTCACCTCAATCGGATCGGCCTATGGCGGCAATGTGTTCGGCACCGTGCCGCCGTGGCTGCAGAATCTGGCGGCGATGAACGGGCAGACCTTTGGTCTTGGTTTTCCGCCCACGATCCTGATCTGGATCGTGCTCGCCGTGATCGTGATCGTGGCGCTGCGCTATTCGGCCTACGGGCGCTACATCTACGCTCTGGGTGGCAACCGGCGGTCGGCCAAGCTGATCGGGGTGTCCGAGTTCAAGTACTGGACGCTTGCATACACCCTGTCCGGCATATGCGCGGCGCTGACGGGATCATTGCTGCTGGGCTGGTCGGGCGGGGGGTTCATCGGGGTGGGTGATCCCTACCTGTTCACCACGCTGGCGGCGGTGGTGATTGGCGGCACCTCGTTGGCCGGCGGCTATGGTGGCTATGGGTTCACCGTGATCGGCGTTCTGGTGCTTCAGGTTTTGTCGTCATTCCTGATTGGCGTCGGCCTGAATTACGAATGGCAACAATTCATCTTCGGCCTTCTGATCCTGCCGATGGTCGCGCTGTATGGCCGGTCGCCGCACATCAGAGCGCAAGTTTAAGAGAGGAACGTGATGTTCGGAGCTTTGTATACCTCGCAGGATGTGGTCAGCAGCGCCTATGCGGCGGCCTTGCTCGCAACATTCTCGACTGCGATCCTGTGCTTTCTGGGGCTTACCTGGTCGGGCGACAAATGGCGGCTGCCGGTGGCGATGGTAGGTGTCGCGGCACTGGCCAGTGCCATGCACTACGCCGGGGCCACGTCACTGTGGCTGATGGCAGGCAAGGCCAGCGGCGGTATCCGGTTTTCCGGCTGGTTCACGGTGCAGCCGTTGCAAATTGCTGCCATTTACTTCTTTGCCCGCACGATGGGCAAGATCCCCGTCGGCGTGTTCTGGCGGCTGACGGTATCAGCACTGCTGATGGTGTTTTCGCGCTATCTTGGCGATGCTGGTTTCTTCAATCCCACACTTGGCGCACTGCTTTCCATCGGCTTTTGGCTGTATATTCTGGGCGAGTTGTATTTTGGCGCAATGCCCGATGCCATCAGCAAGGGCAGCCGCGCCATTCGTCTTGGATATTTCTGGATACGCTTGATCTTGACCATCGGTTGGGCGATCTACCCAATCCTGCACTTTGTCGATGTGGTTATCGGTGCGGGACAGGCCCCTGGTGTGATCGCCCTTTACACCCTGTTCGACCTTATCAACCTTGTCACCCCGTGTCTGATCGTTTTGGCCGTCGCTGGCCAGGAACGGTACTGATTTGCCCCGGGCGTGAGCCTGACGAAAGGAAAAGATGATGACCGGCGCTGATGCAATTGCCATTCTTATTCTTCTGACGATCCTGATCGCGGTCGGGGTTTACCTGCTGCACTGGCTGTATCGCCATTCCTCGAAAGACCAGAGCTTCGTGCGCACCGGGTCGGGTGGCGAGCGCGTGGTGATGGGCGGCGGGGCGTTGGTGATCCCGATCATTCACGACATCACTGTGGTAAGCATGAACGCGATTCCGGTGGAAATCCGCCGGGTCGGGGAACAATCGCTTATCACCCGCAACAAGATGCGGGTCGATATTTCGGCAGAGTTCTTCGTGCGGGTGATTGCCACAACGGAGGGGGTGTCAACCGCCGCCCGCACTTTGGGGGCACGGACCCAGGAACCGATGGCGCTGAAGGAAATCATCCAGAGCCGCTTCATCGATGCGATGGCATCGGTCGCCGCCAGCATGACGATGGAGGAGATCCATCAGGACCGCACAGGCTATATCCGCCGGGTCGCCGAACAGGCGGGTGCGACGCTTGGCACCAACGGGTTAGAGCTGGAAAATGCCTCGCTGACGGTGCTGAACCAGTCGGATATTTCCGTCTTCAACCCGTCAAACGCCTTTGACGCCGAAGGCCTGACCCAGCTGACCGAACAGATCGAGGATCGCCGCAAAATCCGCAACCGGATCGAGAATGAGGCGCGCATCGACATCAAGCAAAAGGACTATGAGGCCGCCAGCCGCGCTTTGGAGATTGACCGCGATCTGGAATACGCCCGCATCGACCAGAGCCGCGCCATCGAAGTCCGCAAGGCGACGCAACAGGCCGAGATCGAGGCCGAACGTGCGCAATCGGCGATTTCGATCAACCAGTCCAAGGTGAAAGCGCAAGAGGAATCCGAACGCCTGCGCATCATCACCGATCAGGCGGTGGATGCCGAACGTATCCGTGCGGTGAACGATACCCGCAGTCTTGAGATCCAGCGGCAGAAAGACACCGAACTGGCCGAGATTGCCTCGCGCAGCACTCTGGAAACCCAACGCATCCACACCCGCCAGCAGGTCGAGGCCGAGCGCATCGAAGGCGACCGCCAGATCAAGGAGGCCGAGATCAAATCGCGGCTGGAACTAGAGGTCTATGATGTGAACTCGACCGGCGAAATTGAACAGGCCCGGCTTGGCCGCGACCGTGAGGTCGAAGCCGCCCGCATTGCCACGTCGATGGAAATCGAATTGCTGGAGGTGGCAAAGGGCCGCGATATCCGGGTGTCGAACGAACAGGCCGCAGCCGCACAGGAACGCGCCGTCATTGCCAAACGGCACGTGGTGGAGCTGGACCGTCTGAAAACCGACGAGGATGTGGCGCAACTCGAAATCGCCAAGCAGCAGAAGATCAAACTGGCTGAAACGCTCAGTTTTCGCAAAGTCGAGGATGCGCAGATCGTGGCCTCCCGCGAAGTCGAAGAGCTGCGGATCGCGGCGCAGAAATACATCGACCGCTTCGTGATCGAACAGGACATGGAAATTGAACTGGCCGACAAGCAGCGCCTGATCGCCGTGGTCAACAAGGCAATCGAGGAGGCCGTGGTGCGCACGTCCGAGGCCGAGGCCCGCAAGCTGCTGGCCGTGGCTGAAGAACAGGTGACCACCGTCCGCGCCGAAGAAGGTGCCAACCGCAACGCGCGGGTGGAGATCATCGACGCCGGGGCGCGAGTGGAGCGCGATACCCTGCGGCTGGTGAAAATCGCCGAGGCCGAAAAGACTGTGGTGGAACAGCGCGCCCTTGGCGAAATTGCCGAGGCACATGCTGCCGATGTGCGCTACGAATCTGATGCCGAAGGTCAGCGAAAGCTGAATGATGCCGAGAATATGCGGAACGATGAAAGCCGTCGGTCGGCGATTTACGAGCACCTGGTCAAGACCCTGCCGCAGATCATCAAGGAAACCGTCAAGCCGATGGAGAACATCGACTCGATCAAGATCTTGCATGTCGATGGGCTGCCGGGGCTGAACAGCCCGTCTGAAACCGGCGGTGCGGGTGGTGGCGGCGGCGGTGGCAACGTGTCCGATCAGGTGGTGAATTCGGCGATGAAATACCGCACCCAGGTGGCGTTTGTGGACGGGCTGATGGAGGAAATCGGGTTGCCGCTGAAGAACCTCGGCTCGGCGGGCGGCATGTCGTTCCGCAACTTTGCGCCGGGGGCCGCGCCGAAAGCCGACAAGGACGACGATTGATCTGGGTCTGGGGGGCTGAATGATGTCGTCAGAGGATGAGGCGTCCGCGCGGCTGGACCGTCACGCGCTGGTGCTGGCGGTCTGGTTGCCCGCCGGGTTCGCTGCATTCGGCCTGCTGCACTACGGTTTCGGGCCGGGTGGCGCGTGGTGGGTGGCGGCAGGTTTCATCGCCATTCTGGCGGGGTTTGCGGCGCATGTGATTGTGAACGCGGCGCTTGGTACCAACTTTACCGCGCGCGAAACCGGGCTTGGCTTGGTGCTTTATGCCGTGGGCATGATCGCCCTCGTCCTTGCGGTGCTTAGGGGTGATGGCTTTGCCGCCCGGTTCTTCCTGCCTGTTGCAGGCGGCATGATCACCCTGTTGCTGGCTGTGGTGTTCTATCTGCTGACCCGGCTCGGCACCCGCGCCGCCTTTGACAAGTTTGATATCATCCGCGACAACAACCCCCGGCGTGCCTCCCGCCTGACACAGCGTGGGCGGCATCGGTGACATTGTTCCTTGTCATGGCTCTCGCACTTCTGGCTTCGCTTGGGGTCTATCTCGCGGCACTGGTCGCGCGCGCCGCACCTGCGCCCGCAACATTTGGCGATGCGGGGGCGGCCTTGCCGGGTTGGGCGGTCAGCTTTGCAGCGGCGGCGGTGGTGGTGGCGGGCATGGGCCTTGGCGACCATCTGGCCCTGACCCTGCGCTACGGTCTGCAGGCAAGCCACACTGCCCTTGGCCTGATCCTCGCCGCGCTGACGGCGCTGCTGTTGCAAAAACGCCTGTGGCTGGCCGCGCGCATTGCCGGCCTTTCCAGCCCCGGCGAGGCTTTGGGCCACTATTACCAAAGTGCGACGTTACGGATTGTGATGCTGACGCTGGCGCTGTTGTTTGGCCTGCCCTTTGCGGCCAACCTGCTGTCGCAACTGGGCGGGCTGCTGGCTGCCGCAACCGGCGGCGCGGTGCCGCGCGCCACGGCAATCTGGGTGACTGCGTTCTTTCTGTTCCTTCCAGCGGTCGTGGGCGGCTGGCGCGCGACCGTGCTGGTGTTGGCGGTGCAAGCGGTGCTGGTGGCGGTGCTGTTGCCGGGGCTGGCGGGGATTGCGCAAGCGATGCTTCCCCGGCCGGGGTTTCCAGGCGTGCCTTTGCAGGTGGCTGCGGGCAATCTGGCCGACCAGATCCCCGGCGTGATCCAGTTTTCCGCTGGCATCGGCAAGGGCATAGCGCAGGGGGGTATTTTTACCGGTGTCGGCATTGCGTCTGCCGCATTGGCGCTGATCGGGATCGTGCTGTCGCCGGGGTTCTTGTATCTTGGCATGACAGCGCGGGCCGGGCGCAGCACGGGCTTTGCCCCGGTCTGGCTGATCTCGGCGCTGCTGACGGGCGTGTTGCTGATTGCGGGGCCAATGCTGGCGGCGCGCATGGGGCAGGGGCCAACAGCGCTTGCCGCCCAACTGAGCGCGATCGAGCCGTTTGCCGGTGTGGCGCTGCTGTTGCTGCTGATCCTGACCGCGCAGATGGCGGTTGCCTTTTTCACCACATCCGGGGCGATCCTGATCAGCCGCGAGATCATCTTGCCCTTCGTGCTGCCCGGCCTGTCGCCGGTGAAGGCTCGTCTGACCACCCGCATCACGCTGGCCATCGCCTTCGCGCTGGTGGCCAGTCTTGCCGCCTTCGCGCCGCTGGCCTCGGCGGTATTCGGCAGCCTCGCCATCCCACTGGCAGTGCAGATGCTGCCCGCCTTTCTGGGCCTGGCCTACCTGCGCTGGATCAGCCGTTCGGCGGTGCTGGTCGGGCTGATCTTTGGCGTGCTGATGGTGCTGTTCACCGAACCGCTTGGCCTTATCTTGTTTGAGGGGTTGTTTCTGGACCTGCCCTGGGGCCGTTGGCCTTTGACGGTGCATTCCGCAGCCTGGGGGCTGGTGGGCAACGTCGGCGCGGTGCTGCTGGTCGCGGTGTTTACTCGCAGCGGGGCTGAACGCGCGCAGCGTGACCGCCTGCATGACGAATTCGCGGCGTCATGGCCGGTGGATTTTGGCGGCAAGACGGCACAAAGCGCCAAGTGGTCGCTGACCCTGATCTGGGCGTTCTTTGCGGTCGGGCCGGGAGCGATATTGGGCAACAGCTTTTTCAGTCAGCCAGTATTCACTACAGGCGATGCGGCCCTCGGGGTGCCGTCGCTGTGGGTGTGGCAGTTGTTTTACTGGCTGATCGGGGTGCCCTTGGTCTCGTGGTTGGCTTACGGCGCGCAGCTTGGCACCACCAGCGGTCATGGCCTGCGCCGGGTGGTGCTGGGTGATCCCGCCAGAAAAGCCGCGCCGGGGTGGATTGCGGCCAGCGTGGCGCGCGTCAGCGCACGCCAAGGCGGGGGGCGCTGACGCATGGGGCGGCTGGAGAAACCGGGCGTGGATATCCGGCGGCTGCGCTATTTCGTGGCGGTTTGTGATCATGGCGGGTTCTCCAAGGCCGCACCGGTGATCGGCATCGCGCAACCTGCGTTGACCCGGCAGGTGCAACTTCTGGAGCATGAACTGGGGATCGAGTTGTTCACCCGCAACGGCCGCAGCGCTGTGCCGACTGAGGCCGGGATAGCCCTGATGTACGGCGCGCGCCTGCATCTGGAAAGTTTTGATCAGTTGATCGAAAAGGTGCAGCGGGATTTTGGCGCTGGCTCCGCCCATGTCTGCCTTGGCATTTGCCCCACCATTTCGCCGCTGTTTCTGTTGCCTTTGCAGGATGCGCTGCGTCAATCAGCTCCGAGCCTGACCCTGACGGTGATCGAGGCCTATTCCGGCGATCTGCGCAATCTGATGGCCTGCGGGCGTCTACACCTTGCGCTGACCTACAGCCCTTCCGATGCAGCCGGGCTGGATGTAACGGATCTTTTGTCGGAAAAGCTGGTTCTGGTTGGTCCGGGGCAGGCGACCGCCACGCTTGCACTGGGCGAGGTTGCCCGCCAGCGGCTGATCTTGCCAAGTCCGCATCACCAGTTGCGCCGCATCATCGACGCGGTGGCTGCGGAGCGCGGCATTCCCCTCGTGCCCGTGCTGGAACTGGATAGCCTCAGCGCGGTCAAGGCGATGCTGGACGGCACCTCGGGCGATTTTGCCACCATCCTGCCCTATCATTCGGTGGCGACAGATGCCGCCGAAGGTCGTTTTGCCATCCAGATGATCGACGACCCGGGCATGGTGCGCACGATCGCCTTGTTACGTCCTGGTGGTGCCGGGCAACCGCTGCCCAAGATATTGACCGAGGTGATTTTCAGCCGCGCAGAGGTTATCCGGGCCTCGCTTGACGCGGTGTTTTGACCGCCTTAGCGGTCTGCCCATATCGAACTCCACTAGTTGCAAGCAGTCTTTGTTCTTTCCCCGTGATTGCCGATCCTGCGATGTTGAATGAACAACCGCATCAGGAATGGCGATATGAACAGCTTTGATCCGACCGCCGAATATGCTGCGATCCGCGAAGGTGTGGCTAGGGTCTGTGCCGCGTTTCCGGGGCCGTACTGGCGCGATCTGGATGCGCGCCGGTCCTATCCCACCGATTTCGTGGCGGCGCTGATCCGCGAAGGCTATCTCGCGGCGATGATCCCCGAAGAATATGGCGGGTCGGGGCTGAATCTGCAGTCCTCTGCGGTGATCCTTGAGGAAATTCACCGCAACGGTTGCAATGCCGCCGCCTGCCACGCACAGATGTATACGATGGGCACCGTACTGCGGCATGGCAGCGAAGCGCAAAAACAGCAGTATCTGCCTGGGATTGCCGATGGCACATTGCGGCTGCAGGCCTTTGGCGTGACAGAACCCACCAGCGGCACCGACACGCTGGCGCTGAAAACCACGGCGCGGCGTGACGGCGATGACTACATCGTCAATGGCCAGAAGATCTGGACCAGCCGGGTCGAGCATTCCGATCTGATGCTTCTGCTGGCGCGCACCACGCCGCGGAATCAAGTAAAATCTAAAACCGACGGGCTGTCGGTGTTCCTGATCGACCTGCGCGAACTGGTGGGCAACGGCATCACCATCCGCCCGATCCGTGCGATGATCAACCACGCCACCGCCGAAGTGTTCTTTGACAACGTGCGCATTCCGGCGTCGTCCCTGATCGGCGAGGAGGGCAAAGGCTTTCGCTATATCCTGTCGGGAATGAATTCCGAACGCATCCTGATCGCGGCCGAATGCATCGGCGATGCAAAGTGGTTCATCGACAAGGGGGCGGCCTATGCCAAGGATCGGGTGATCTTTGGTGCCCCGATCGGCAAGAACCAAGGCGTGCAGTTCCCGCTGGCAAAGGCCTATGCGCATATGATAGCGGCAGAAGCGATCGTGTACCGCGCCGCCGCGATGTATGATGCGGGCCATAATCCGGGGGTGGAGGCGAACACGGCCAAGATGCTGGCCGCCGATGCCAGTTGGGAAGCTGCCGAAGCCTGTCTGCAAACCCATGGCGGGTTCGGCTTTGCCGAAGAATATGATGTGGAACGGAAATTCCGTGAGGCGCGACTGTACCAGGTTGCCCCGATTTCGACCAATCTGATCCTGTGCTATATCGCCGAACAGGTTCTAGGCTTGCCCAAATCCTATGGGCCTGCGGTATGACGGTTCTTCAGGACACCCTCGATCTGGCTGCGCTGCCCGCAGGCGATATCCCGGCATCAGCGCGCAGCATGGCGCGGTTTTCGTTGTTTGACTGGCTGGTCTGTGGCCGCGCTGGCGTAGCCGAACCTTTGGCTGTCATCCTGCGGGCCTATATCGGGGCCGAAGGCGGCCACCCTGTTGCGTCGGTTTTCGGCGGCCTTCGGGCCCCTGCCAGGGCGGCGGCGCTGGTGAACGGGGCCACCAGCCATGCGCTCGACTATGACGACACGCATTTTGCTCACGTAGGTCACCCGTCAGTCGGCATTTATCCAGCGGCGTTGGCTGCGGGTGAGGAGGTCGGAGCAACAGCGGCAGAGGTGGCCGATGCGTTCCTGATCGGCGCCGAGGTGTCAGTGCGGGTCGGCATCGTGCTGGGAACCGGGCACTACAACCGGGGTTTTCACCAGACAGCTACCGCCGGAGCCTTCGGCGCGACGATTGCGGCGGGGCGGCTCTATGGCCTGACGCAGGATCAGATGCGCGTGGCCATCGGGTTGTGCGCCACGCGTGCTTCCGGGTTGAAATCGCAGTTTGGCACCATGGGCAAACCCTATAACGCCGGTATCGCCGCATCTAACGGCGTGGAATGCGCGGGGTTGGCACGGGCGGGGTTCACCTCTGCCGATGATGGGTTGATGGGTCAGCAAGGGTTCGTGCCGACCCATGCTGACGCGCCCCAGATGCCAGCCGATACCCCGCCCGGCACCTTTCTGTTTGAGGATACCAAATACAAGCTCCACGCCTGCTGCCACGGCACCCATGCGATGATCGAGGCACTGGCGGCGTTGAAACTTGTGCATAACCTGACGCCGGAGCGGGTGGCAAACGTCCATCTGCGCACCAGCCCGCGCTGGCTTTCGGTATGCGATATCAAGGTGCCGCGCACTGGGCTGGAGGTGAAGTTCAGCTACAACTGGCTGGCGGGCATGGTGCTTGAAGGCATCCCTACCGCCAGCGACCGCGCCTATACCGATGCAGTGGCGCAGGATGCGACACTGGCCGGTTTCGCGGGCAAGATCACCGTGGCGGGTGATGCGGCGGTGACGGACATGCAGGCCATGGGTGAGGTGCGGCTGACCGATGGAAGCGCGCTGCCCTTTGCGCATGATCTGGCCGCGCGTCTGTCGGGTGATGTCCTTGAACGCAGTCTGCGCGCCAAGGCGACCGGGTTGATCGGCGCCGAGGGCGAGCGGATCTGGTCCATGATCGCGGGGCTGGATGGCCTCAACGCCCGTGATCTGGGCAGGGCCTTGGCATGACTGACAACGATTATGGCGACTGGGTAGGGCGGCAATCGTCGCGGTTGGAGGTTATCAGCGACCGGCTGCTGACCCATTTTCGCGCAGTTCTGGCGGGGACGCTTGGCCCTGGCGAGGTGCCGCCGGGGTTGCACTGGGCGCTGGTGCCTGACGTGGCGGAACCGGCGGACCTTGGCCGCGACGGACACCCGCGCAAGGGCCTGTTCGTCCCAGATCTGGACGTGCGTGGCCTGCCGCTGCCGCGCAGGATGTGGGCGGGGGGCGAGATGGCTTTTGACGGGGCTCTGCGCCAGGGCAGTATTGTGACGCGCGACAGCACGATTGGCGATATCACCTTCAAGACGGGCGCGTCAGGCCCGCTTGGTTTTGTGACCGTCCACCACCTGTGGAAGGTCGGCGGCCAGACCCGCATCACCGAGCGGCAGGATCTGGTTTACCGCGAAGAGCCAAAACCGGGGGTCACGCCAACCCCCGCCGCGGCAGAGGCGTGGCAGGCCGATGCCGTCTGGCACATCACACCCGACCCGGTGCTGCTGTTTCGCTATTCCGCAATCACCTTCAATGGCCACCGCATCCATTACGACCTGCCCTATGCCACGGGGGTGGAAGGCTATGCCGGGTTGGTGGTGCATGGCCCGTTACAGGCGCTATGGCTGCTTAATCTTGCCACAAAGATGCTGGGACGCCTGCCCGCAACCTTCCGCTATCGCGGGCTCTCAGCACTGATCTGCGGTATTCCGGTGCAGATCGAGGCGCAGCATCAGCGCGATTCCATTGCTCTGCGGGTCCGCAAGCCTGATGGCGTGGTAACGATGCAGGCTGTGGCGACGCCCTAGGCAGGCAGCAATACAGTCGCAGTCTAGCTACCCGCGCCGTCAGGCAAGTCGCGCAACCGCCCTTCCCAGATGCCCCGGCGCACCAGATCGCGCGCCACCTCCAACGTCAGGCGCTGCACGGATCGGCAGGCGCGGGTCATCGAGCGGGCGTTGGAATGAACCAGATAGACCGGGCGCGACATGTCGGGGTCGGTGATCGGGGCCTTCACCAACTCGCCCCTTGCCACAAAATCATAGGCAGCGGCAGGCGCAAAGATGGTATGCCCCGACCCGCGCGCGACCAGTTCCTTGATCTGGGTCATCGCATCCATCTCGATCACCACATTCAACTCGATCCCGCAGGCCCGGGCGTGTTTCTCGATGGTTTTGCGCAAGCCATGCGAAGGCGACGGCAGGATCAGTTCAAGATTGCGCAGCGAAGCAAGCGAAGTAGGTACATCGGGCGGGGTAGCAAGCGGCCAGTTGTCGGGGGCGGCAAAGAAGCAAAGCTGTTCGTCCAGAATGTGAATAGCGTGAAAACTGTCTTTTTTGTCAATATCATAGAGAAATCCGATATCAACGGTCTGATCGCCGATCCAGTTGCGGATAAAACCGCTCATTGCCTCGATCGCCTGAAGCCGGACATCGGGGAATTCGATGCGCACGGTTTCTGTCAGCGGAACCAACATCACCATCGACACCGACGGCGGCATGCCAAAAGCCACCCGCCCGCGCACGGCACCGCTCGTTTCCTTCATTTCCGCAAGGCAGGTGGCCAGACTTCCGCAAATTTCACGCGCGTGGCGCAACAACAAACGGCCTTCATCGGTCATTTGAATGCCCCGCGCCGACCGGGTGATCAGCGGCAGGCCCAGTTCCTCTTCCAGCTTGATGACGTGCTGCGACAGCGAAGGCTGTGCCACCCCCAACCGGCGCGACGCGGCAGACAGCGACTTCTCTTCGGAAATGGCGATGAAGTATTTCAGGTGCCGAATGTCCAACGGGGCGGCTCCTTAACAGTGCCTCGGCAGTTAGGCGCTTTCCATCTCGCCTGTCAAGGAAACCCCTATTACCGGTTGCGTCACTCTGTGGGTCACAATTTTCGGAAAGCAGGGGGGGAGCGCAGTCGATGCAGGACCTGGAGGGCATTCTTGTGGTGTCGCTGGAGCAGGCGGTTGCCGCCCCACTGGCCACGTCGCGCATGGCAGATGCGGGCGCGCGGGTGATCAAGGTGGAACGCCCCGAGGGCGATTTCGCGCGCGGCTATGACCGGCTGGTGCATGGCGAAAGCGCCTATTTTGTCTGGCTGAACCAGGGCAAGGAATCGATCTGCCTTGATCTGCGCCGGGCCGAGCCGTTGGCGCTGTTGCGGCGGATGATCGCGGCGGCGGACGTGTTCGTGCAGAACCTTGCGCCCGGAGCTGCCGCGCGGCTGGGGGTGGGGCCGGATGCGATGCGCGCGGCCAATCCGGGGCTGATTTATGTCTCAATCTCGGGCTATGGCGAGGACGGGCCGTACCGGGATCAAAAGGCCTATGACATGCTGATCCAAGGCGAAAGCGGTTTGCTGTCGGTGAATGGCACGCCCGAGGGCAGTGCGCGGGTGGGGATTTCGGTCTGTGACATTGCCGCGGGGGAGACCGCTTATGCGGCTGTGCTGCAATCTCTGCTGCGGCGCGGGAAAACCGGCGAAGGGCGCGCGGTTGAGGTGTCATTGTTTCACACCATGGCCGATTGGATGAACGTGCCCTATCTGCAAACCCGCTATGGTGGAACCGCCCCGGCGCGGCTGGGGCTGCGGCACCCGTCGATTGCGCCTTACGGCGCGTTTCGCTGCGCGGATGGTCGGCAGGTGCTGTTGTCGGTGCAGAATGATCGGGAGTGGGCGGCGTTCAGCGACAGAGTCCTGGGGCAGCCTGACCTGGCCACCGACGCGCGTTTTGCCACCAATGTGGCCCGCGTGGCGCGGATGGCCGAGATCGAGGCGCTGATTGCCCCGGTATTTGCGGTCCTCGACTGCGAGGCCGCGATTGCGCATCTGTCAAGGGCGGGCATCGCCTGCAGTCGGATGTCCACCATGGAGGATATGGAGCATCACCCGCAGGCGCACCATGTTACCCTGGCAAGCCCGACCGGCCCGGTCGAGATGATGGGCCGGGGCGTGCGGTTCAGCGATGCCACCATGACGGGACGCGAAGTGCCTGCCCTTGGGGCGCAGACCGCAAGCCTTTGGGCCGAATTCGGCGACCGGCAGGACGGGATGCAGACATGATCTGTGTACCGGACTGGCAGGCGCTGTTGTTTGTGCCGGTGGGGGCCGAGCGGCATCTGGCAAGCGCCATCCGCCTGCGGCCTGATGCGATCATTCTCGATCTTGAGGACGCGATTTCACCCGCTGCCAGACCTGCGGCGCGGGCAAAGTTGCGCCAGGCGCAGCAGCTGATCGCTGACGCGGGCATTGACTGCGTGATCCGCATCAACGGTCCGCTTCGGGACATGCTGGATGATATCACGGCGGCTGATCTTGGCCGGGTTGCGGCGCTGATGGTGCCCAAGGTCGAAGGTCTGCGCGCGCTGGAGAATGTGGCCGAACTGACCGGGGGCAAGGTCGGCCTTATTGCCCTGATCGAGACCCCGGCAGCGCTGGCAGGTCTGCCGGGTATTGCCGCCTTTCCGCAGGTCGTGGCTTTGATGCTGGGGTCCGAGGATTATGCGGCGTCGCTTGGTGTCAGTCCCGATGGGGGCGCACTGACGCATCTGGCAGCCCAGATCGGCGTGGCCGCGGCGCCACGTGGGTTGCTTGGCATCGGATTTCCCGGCTCGCTGGCGAACTTCCGGGGGTTGGACCGCTATGCTGATCAGATAGCGCAGGGTCGGCAGCTTGGCCTGCGGGCGGTGGCGGCGATCCATCCTGCACAATTGCCGGTGATCCGCACCGCATTGACCCCGACCACAGCCGAGGTCGCATGGGCCACCAAGGTATTGGAAACGGTGCGTGATCCGGAGGGTGCCGTCATTGCTCTGGAAGGCATGATGATTGATGCCCCGGTTATCTTTCGGGCGCGCAACATCCTGAGGATTGTGCAGCACCAACTGGCCCCTGAGACATCCGGCGCGTAACTGGCTTGGTTGCCACGCATGTCAGTGCCTCTGATCCGAAACCAACTCTGAAAGGCTCCGCGATGATAGCAGCTTCTTTGACCAACCGTTTGGCGGATCCGTCACTGGTGCGCGAACAGGCTCTGGTTGCTGGCGAGTGGGTCGATGCGGCGGCGCGGATCGAAGTTCGCAACCCCTCAACCGGGGAACTGCTGGCCGAAGTCGCGGATATGGCACTGTCAGATATCCGCCGGGCCATAGTTGCTGCGGATGTCGCGCAAAGGCTGTGGGCTGAGGCGACCGGGAAAGAGCGGGCGCCATTCTTCGGCGCTGGTATGATCTGGTCGTCGCCAATACCGACGATCTGGCCACAATCCTGACCGGCGAAATGGGCAGGCCATTGGCCGAGGCCAAGGGCGAAATTGCCTATGGCGCGGGCTATATTGAATGATTCGGGGAAGAGGCCAAGCGCATTTACGGCGATACCATTCCCGGCCACCACCGCGACAAGCGCATTGTTGTCCTCAAGCAGCCGGTGGGTGTCGTCGCGGGCATCACGCCGTGGAATTTCCCCTCGGCCATGGTGGCCCGCAAATTTGCCCCGGCTCTTGCCGCTGGCTGCGCCATGGTGTTCAAGCCTTCGGCCGAAACGCCGCTTTCCGCACTAGCGCTGGCGCTGCTGGCAGAAAGGGCGGGCCTGCCGAGAGGGTTGCTGAGCGTATTGCCGACCTCGAACTCGCGGGTCTTTGGCGAGGAAGTCTGTACCAACCCGATCATCAAGAAATTGACCTTCACCGGGTCAACAGAGGTCGGGCGCCTTCTGATGGCGCAAGGCGCGCAGAAGATTTTGAAACTGAGCTTGGAGCTTGGCGGCAACGCGCCGTTCATCGTGTTCGATGATGCCGATCTCGGGGCCGCCGTGCAAGGCGCGCTGATCTCAAAGTTTCGCAACAACGGGGCGTTGTTGCAGAACTCTGACGTTGGAGGATTCACATTATGAATCCATGCAGTTAGACAGGCGGCATGAGCAAGCCATCACCCGCCCGCTACCGCACCACGAACTGGTCCAGCTACACTGC